>Ga0224508_10003406_pt1 | contig 13145 bp, 7 predicted proteins | sample SF_Jan12_sed_USG_4_FD_170157 | JGI IMG/M metagenome (GOLD analysis project Ga0224508, IMG submission 170157) | Sediment microbial communities from San Francisco Bay, California, United States - SF_Jan12_sed_USGS_21 | ecosystem: Environmental > Aquatic > Marine > Sediment | place: USA: California...
GGTTCGCCTTGACGCGCGAGCTCATCGACACGATCCCTCACGTTCCAACGGAGAGGGTGATTCGCAAGCAGCCCAAGTGGTACACGGAACAGGAGCGCGATCGGCTCCTAGCCGGCATGTACGAGATGCAGCCACGCTGGTACTGCTTTTTCTACCTGACGACACGTCTCGGACTCCGTACCGGCGAGGTCTACGCGATTTCGCGAGACCGAATCCGAGACATCCCACCCATGCTGATCGTCGATCGCGCCGTTCAGCGTGGATACCAGGACCGCCCGGCCGAGCTTGGCAGTCGCAAGAACAACGAGACGTACTCGGTGGCCCTCGCGCCGGACGTGTTCGAGGTGATTCGTTGGCACGCCAGTCAAGGATACGCGGGACCGGACTTCCTCTTCTCAGAGGACAGCACGTTTCCGAAGTACCTCGACAGCCACAAGCGTCCGCTTCGCGCGGTGCAAAAGGCGTTGGGGCTTCCCCTCTTGTCTCACCACCAGATCGGTCGACACTCGATGGCGAGCCAAGCCGCCACGAACGGCCTACCGATCAAAGCGATCCAAGCGCAGCTTGGGCATCGCTCCCCACAGAGCACGGAGGTGTACGCGCACCTCGGCAACCGTGCTCAACTGCGCCTCGTTCGGGCGCTCGAACCGGCGTCACCGCCGCATCGTGGTCAATATTTGGTCAACGAGAACGAGCGGTAACGATTTCGACTCGCGTAACTCCTCGTAATCACTAGTCGGGGCGACTGGATTCGAACCAGCGACCTCATGCTCCCAAAGCATGCGCACTACCAGGCTGTGCTACACCCCGTGACCCGATCTTCTTACTTCGGTTTGGCCGCTTGAGGTAGCTGATGCTCAGGGCTGCTGCAACCGCCGCAGCAGTGGCACGAGCTTTGCCGCGGCCTTGGCCCGATGACTGATTTCGTTTTTGGTTTCCGGACCAAGCTCTGCCATCGTTTCTGTGAAGCCCTCCGGGATGAAGAGGGGGTCATAGCCGAATCCGTGCGCCCCCTTGGGCTCGCGCCCGATGCGCCCCTCACAGGCGCCCTCCGCAAGCGCCAGCTCGTGTCCGTCGGAATCCACGACGACAATCGCGCAGTGAAACCGCGCCGTTCGCGACTCGTCCGCCACGTCCCTCAGCTCGTCGAGCAGCTTCGCATTGTTCGTAGCGTCCGTCGCGCCCTGCCCCGCGTACCGCGCCGACCGAACGCCCGGCTGCCCGCCGAGCGCGTCCACCTCGAGCCCGCTGTCGTCGGCAAGGCAAGGCATCCCGACCACCGCTGCAATCTCGGTTGCCTTCTTCTTCGCGTTTCCGACGAACGTGTCGCAGTCCTCGATGACATCGACCGACTCCGCAACCGATGCCATCGTCTCGAGCTCGAGCCCGGGCACGTCAGCAAGCAGTCGTTCGTACTCGCGAAGCTTCCCCGCGTTCATCGTTGCGATGAGAATCCGCATCAGGGCAGCAGTCGATCGAGGTCGACGTCGAGCGCCTCGAGCGCGCGGCGCTGTTCCGCAGCGAGCGCCGGCATGGAACCGAGCGCCAGGTCGATCATCTGGTCGAGCTTGTCGCGGTGAATCGGCGCGCCTTCGGCCGTGCCTTGGACTTCGACGACCGCGCCCTCCGGCGTGCCGACGAAGTTCAGGTCCACTTCGGCGTCACGGTCCTCGGTGTAACAGAGATCGAGCATCGGCTTGTCTTCGAGGAGCCCGACGCTGATCGCAGCGATGGGCTCGTGGAGCACGCCCCTGTCGACCAGCCCCCTCTTGCGGAGCCGTTCGAGCGCGATCGCCGTCGCGACCATGCCACCGGTGATCGAGGCCGTCCGCGTCCCACCGTCGGCGTCGAGCACGTCACAATCCACCGTGATCAGCCGCTCGCCGAGCTTCTCGAAATTGACTGCTGCCCGAAGCGCGCGTCCCACCAGGCGCTGAATCTCGGTGGTCCGGCCGTCGACTTTACCGCTGCGCCCGTCGCGACGATTGCGCTCCGGATTCGCCCGCGGATGCATCGCGTACTCCGCGGTAAGCCAGCCCTTGCCCGAACCGCGCATCCAATCGGGCACGCCTTCCGAAACCGAAGCCGCAATCAAAACCGTGGTGCCACCACAACGATACAGCACCGACCCTTCGGGATTGCGCTGCACGTTCGCTTCGATCGTAACTGGTCGCAACGCGTCGTAAGAGCGCCCGTCTGCTCTGCTCATCCAACCCTCCACACAGACGATCCACTAGTCGTTTGTGCGGCGGCTGGCAACCAAACCTCGAACGTCGTCCCCTGGGGGTGACGGGGTTTGCACGCAATGCTCCCGCCATGAGCGACGACGATCTGCTGCGTGAGCGGTAAGCCGAGCCCCGTGCCCCGCTCTTTGGTCGTGTAGAACAGATCGAAGACGTGCTCGCGCTCTTCTTCTCCGATGCCGGCGCCTTCATCGTGAACCTGGATCCGAACACCACTTTCGTACCGGGTGGCTTCGAGCTTCGCGACCCCGCCTTCAGGCATCGCTTCTCGTGCGTTGCGCAACAAGTTGAGCAAGGCTTGGCGAAGCTGAGGCTCGTCCATGGCCACTGCGGGCAACTGCGCCGCGAGGTCCAAAGAGAGCTCGACCCCAGACGCATCCATCTCGCGCCTCACGAACTCGGCGGTATCGCGCAGCAGATGGCTCGGGTCATCGGGTGTGAGCGATGGCTCGGGCAAGCGTGCGAGGCGCAAGTACTCCTCGCTGATGCTCTCCAAGCGCTCGAGCTCTTGTTGAATCGACTCCAGCAAGCGTTTGCTCTCCGAGCCCGCGTCATGAATCTCGTCGCCAAGCATATCGACGTTGAGTCCGATGCTCGAAAGCGGGTTGCGAACCTCGTGCGTGACGTGCGCGGCCATGCGTCCAATCGCCGCCAGTCGCTCGGTTTGAATGAGCCTGGACTTCGTAGCAATCGCATCCGAGACGTCGTCCGCAACGACGAGAACGCCGCGCGAGCCGCTCTCCTCCATTTCGTCACCGAACGGAGTTACGAGCACGTCCACCAAGCGCTCGTCAAAACCGGTGATTCGCTCGGCTTCCAAGGTCAGCGCATTTCCTCCCTCTGCAACTTCGCCGATCGCCCGGGCAAGCGCAGGCAATCGGCGAAGGAGCGACGTGTCATCAATGGCAGCGTCGACATCCCGGGCGGTGACTCCGAGGATCTCTTCGGCAGCTGGATTCGTAGTCTTGATGATGCGATCGCGATCGATGACCAGAATTGCCGCGCTCAGCGCCTCGACAATCTGTACCTGCATTCGCTGAAGCCGCTGCTCCGCCAGCGCTGCCTCGCGCAAGCTTTGATCGCGGGCCGCCAATGCAAGCACCATCCGCTCGAATTCCGCTACGAGCTGGCCGAGCTCGTCATTGCGCTTGATGTCGACCGCGCTCGACAAGTCCCCACGCGCCACGGCCGCGACCCGTTGATGCAGAAGCGGGATCGGCCGAAGGAGCCGCTGCGAAAGGAAGGTCACTGCAATGCCGACGAGCAGGGAAAGAAAGCCGAGCAGCCCTAAGAGAAACGTTGCACGCTCCGATTGAGCAGCGGCCACGGCGCTGGTGCGTGATATTCGCTGTTGAACGCTCTGTGAGGCCCGGTCGTAGTTGCGTTCGATGCGTTGTTCGGTGCCACGAAGCTTCGCCAGCAACCCCTCGACGGCCTCCTGCTCTTCATCGGCGCTGTTGAACAGCTGCTCGTACTGTGCATCGATCTCACTGTAGGCTTTCGCAATTGCGTCGAGCTCCCGCCGCACCGAACGAAGCGGCGCGGGCTGTCCAAGCTCTTCGGTCAAGGCCTCCGCCTTCTCGACGCCATCGTACGCGCGCTGCAAGGTCGTTGGCCGGATCCGCAGCGCCGCGCGCAGCCAGGATTTGGTCGGCGTGCTTCGCTCAGATTGGAGGGCTCGCTCCACCAGGTTGGCGTAGACGCTCTGGGTCGCCTTGGCCTGGCTCAAGGTCAACGCCAAGGGCAGGTATCCGTCCTCCAGCAATCCAAGCGTCTGCGAAGTCCGGTGGTGCTGCAAAAAGCTCAGGCCACCCACCACGGCAAAGGCAACGAGGACCACGATGTACCCCAAGACGATACGAGTGGGGATCGTGAGCGACCGACGGCGACCAGGGCGAGCCATACCGCGATCCTAAACCTGGTCGCGAAGCCTGGCGAGGATCTCGCCCTGGGGTGGCTAAGCCCCGCAAGAAAACGACGTAAACCCCGCCGATGAGCCGCTTCGTACGCCGCGGTTCACCGTGACGAGCGCTCGAGAAAGTGGCATCATCACCTTCGGCTGACATTTGGGGACACGATGAAGACACGCTGGGGTTTGTGGTTAGGTGCTTGCTTGGTGATCGGGGCGTCCAGCTTGGCGAGCAGCTCGGTAAGCGCACAGTGCAGTCTTACCTGTCAAGCAATCGCCCCGGGATGTACCGTCGTAAATTGCGTCGGTGGGGCGTGCTTCGGCACGGCCGGGTCCGATTGCATCAACGGAACCGCGGGGACCGATCTCATCTTCGGCCTGGGCGGCAATGACTGTATTTGCGCTGAGGGCGGCGGCGACACGGTGCAGGCAGGAGACGGAGACGACTTTGTCTTCGGAGGGGACGGCGCGGATATCATCTCGGGTGACGCCGGCTCGGATCAACTGTTCGGCGAAGGTGACAACGACAACGTCAGCGGCGGTGACGGCGTCGATTTTCTGTTCGGCGGATCCGGGGATGACACGCTCAATGGCGACGCCGGCAACGATCAGCTGTTTGGCGACATTGGCGACGACATGCTCAATGGTGGGCTCGACGACGACACTTTGTTCGGCCAAGCAGGAGCCGACACGCTGCGGGGCGATGGCGGGAACGACCAGCTGACTGGAGGCGATGACGACGACCAGCTGTTCGGTGGAATCGGAGAAGACACGCTCAACGGCGACGGTGGAACCGACATCCTGCGCGGCGAGGATGGTAACGACCAGCTCAGTGGCGGCACCGGGAACGACCAGCTCTTTGGCGGGAACGGCGCGGATAGCCTCTCCGGCGACAGCGGCGACGACTCGCTCAACGGCGAGGCGGGGGATGACCCACAGCTCGACGGCGGCGACGGCGAAGACACGATCAATGGCGGTCCCGGCAACGACACCGCCAACGGCGGCGCCGGTGTCGACTTCATCAGCGGCGGCGCGGACAACGACATCCTCGACGGCGGCGACGGCAACGACATCATCAACGGCGACGACGGCGACGACACGATCAGCGGCGGTCCGGACAACGACACGCTCAACGGAAACGCGGGCACCGACAACCTCTTCGGCAACGCGGGAACCGACGTCTGCCTCAACGCCGCCAACATGGATCCAAGCTGCGAGAGCTTCACCCACGCGATGCTCGCGTCGTTCGGCGCGTTCTCGGACCAGGGCGCGACGATCGTTCGCTGGGTCACCGCTTCGGAAGCCGGCACCGTGGGCTTCTATCTCTACCGCGAGGTCGGCGGCGAGTGGGAGGCCGTTCACGAAGGTCTGCTGCCGGGCTTGCTCGATGCGCCGCAGGGCGGAGTTTATGATTTTCGCGACGTCGGAGCCAATCCGAACGAGGATGAGCAATACCTCTTGGTGGAGGTCGACGTTCGGGGCGCGCAATCGGAACATGGCCCCTTCGTAGTCAACTTCGAGTCCACGCAACAAACCTTCCTCGACGGCGGCGCCCTCTTCGGACGCGAAGCCCATGAGTTGGGCCCGATCGGAAGCACCCTCAAGGCCTCCAACACCGAGAAACAAAGCGCCGGTGATGCGGTCGCGATCTATCTAGGTGTCGAGGAGACAGGCCTTTACACCATCAGCGCCGCCGAGGTCGCCGCGCGTTTCGGCATCACCGAAGCAAGCGTTCGAGATCGAATCCAAATGGGCGAGCTGCTCCTCACCGAAGAGGGCGAATCCGTCGCTTGGAAGCCTTCGGCCGACGGCTCCGCACTCGAGTTCTATGGCGTCGCGCTCCGCAGCCTCTTCACCTCGGAGCGAATCTACCGGCTCTCGCTCGACACCGGCAGCACCATGGGCGAGCGCTCCGCAGCACCGGGTACACTCACCGGCAGCCTGACCTTCGAAAGCGACTTGCACCTCGAAGAAGACCAAATCCCTGCGGTCATCATCGCGCAGGACCCAGATGCGGATTACTGGTTCTGGCAGTTGATTTCGGCCGAGCCGATGATGCCGCTGACGGCGGCGGTGACCTTCGAGCTCGAAGCCATCGCGGGAGGTGGCACGCTCCAAGTCGACCTGCACGGCATCGAGGGCGAAGCGCATTCGGTCGAGGTACGGCTCAACGGGACGCCACTCGGCACCACCAGCTTCGAAGGCGTCGTCCCCCATCAAGCGACGTTCAGCGTCCCCGAGGCAGCCATGCAGGAGGGTGAGAACACGCTTTCCGTCGAGCCGGTCAACCCCGGTTCGAGCATGCTGTACCTGAACTCGGCAGACCTCACGTACACGCGCGGATACGCGACGAGCGCGCCGGTGCTTCTTTTCGGTGCGGGTCAGGACGCCTCGCTCGAAGTCACCGGGCTCACCGGCGACGAGCTCCAGGCGCTCGACGTGTCTGACCCCAGGCAACCGGTACGCCTGGGCGACACCGTGGCGGCGGCAACGGGGCTTCAGCTCGCGACCGAGACGGGCCGCTCCTACTTTGCCGTCAGCGCCGCGGAGCTTCGGTCACCCACTTCGATCTGGAACGACGTTCCTTCGAGCCTCCAGAGCAGCGACAACGCAGCCGACTACCTGCTCATCACCCCGGCAGAGCTCTTCGAGGAAGCCCAAGCCCTGGCCGACTATCGCGAAGCCGAGGGCTTCCGCACCATGTTGGTCGAGCTTCAAGACATCTACGACGAGTTCGCCTTTGGCACGCCAGATCCAAACGCAATTCGCGACTTTCTGATCGACACTCAGAGCAACTGGGCAAGCGCGCCTAACTTCGTCGTGCTCGTCGGCAAAGGCTCGTTCGACTACCGCGACATTCTGGGTCGTGGTGGAAACCTGCTGCCGCCGCTCATGGTCCAGACACAGGACGGGATCTTCTCTTCTGACACCAAGTACGCAGACCTCCTCGCGGATGATGGTCTACCCGACGTCGCGATTGGCCGTCTCCCAGTCGCTTCCGCCGCGGAGCTCAACTCGGTCATCCAGCAGATCATCGGCTACGAAGGCTCGCTCGACGCTTTGTCGGACGAAATCACCCTGCTCGCCGATGAAACCCTTCCGCGAGACAACTTCGGGATGTCCAGTGATTTCGTGAGCGAAGCGTTGCCCAGCGACTGGAACGCGAACGCAGTGTATCGATCCGAGCTCGGCGATTTGGAATCGACGCGCGCTCTGTTCTTCGACGAGGTCCGCAAAGGCCCCCGCCTGGTCAACTACCTCGGTCATGCTGGCGCCACCGCGCTTGGCTTCCGCGAAATCCTCCTGAGCATCGACGACGTCGAGACGATCACGATCGACGGGGCTCAACCGCTCTTCTCGAACATGACCTGCACGGCGTCCCGGTTTGCGGTACCGGGCCAAGTGTCCCTCGGCGAGGCGCTGCTGCTCGACGACGAAGCGGCGATCGCCGTCTGGGGCCCATCCGGGATCTCGATCAACGTACAGGCGACCCTATTGGCGCAAGCCCTGGTGAACGAGCTGAGCACAGGCGGCGAAACACGAATCGGCCCGATGATCAACCGCGCCTTCCCGGTGCTGGCCGACTTGGAGTTCGGTGGCGAGATGATCTCGATTTACCACCTCTTCGGCGACCCCGCGCTACGTGTCACCAAGGGTGGCGACCCGGGTACGGGTGGCGCGGGCGGCGACGGCGGCGCAGGCGGAAGCACGGGAGCCGGCGGCGGCGGAAGCGGCGGCGGCGGCGATGGTGGCACCGATGGTGGCGGAGGCGGCGGGTCCGGCTGTTCTGTCGATTGGCCAGCCAGCACGTCTTCGGTTCCGCTTCTGTTGCTGCTGAGCACCGCGGTGCTCGCGTGGCGGCGCCGACGGCGATCCTAGTCGTTCGCCCGAGAGGCGCCGCGACGAAACAAGAGGCCAAGCTTCGAGCGGAGGTCTTGAACCAACGCTGGGGCGACCCGTCGTAGGGTCAGCAGATAAACCAGGCCGCCGGCTGCAACCGATGCGAAAAGCCGGTTCACGTCTCCGAGGCCAAGCCAGGAGACGGCCCAAATCGCGATCGCCATCGCGACGCAGGCGCCAAGTGCCGGAATGAAATTGGCGAAGTACCGCCGTGTAGAAATGGCAATCGTAGCCCGGAGCGCCAAGAGGTTGAGAGGCAGCAAGACATACGCGCGCGCAACATACGCGGCGGCAACCGCAACGATACCGAACGGCGCTGCGAAGAAAAACAAGACGACGTTCGCCACCGTGTTCACCGCAAGGAGCTTCAACACGATGTCGGGCCGGCCCACACCCATGTAGACCGCGTAATCGAAGTAACTCACGCCGTGTAGAACACCGATGAGGGCAAGCACTTGAAGCACCTGACCGCTCTGCGCGTACTGTTCGCCAAACACGAGCGGTACCGCGAAAGGCGCCAACATCGACACGCCGACGAACACCGGCATCGAAATCACGCTTGCGGCGCGGGTCGATTGGTAGAACGCGTCGCGCATGCGCTTCGGTTGGCCCTGAAGCCGCGAGAACGCAGTAAACGCGACGACCGTCCCGGTTTTGGCAAGCACTTGCTCCAGAATCTGCAGGCCTCGGTACGCGACCGCATAGATACCGAGCGCGACATCCCCGAGCACCAGGCCAATGAGAAAGTCGTCTGCACGCCGGCTGAGCAGCCCGAGCAGGCCAGATGCGAGCAGATAGGAGCTGAAGCCGATCAGGTCCTTGAGGTGACGCATCGAGAATGCAAGCCGTGGCCACCAGGCCGCGGCACTCCACACGACGATGACGTCGAGGCTGGCGCCGACGAGCTGTTGAACGACCAGCGCATAGACGCCCCAACCCCCAACTGCGGCGAGGACGCCAGCCACCCCGCCGGCAAGGGCGGCCGCCACAGAGCGAATCGCAAGCGCGCGGAACTCGAACCGGCGCTGCAGAAGCCCGACGGGGACGGCGACGGCGCCTCGAAGCGGAAGCGCCAGACTCAGCCATCGAATGACGGACGTTAGCTCTTGCTGGCCGTAGAGCCCGGCGATCGACGGTGCCGCCGCATAGAGCAGGCCGCCCAAACCGATGCCGGCCAGCATGTTCGTCCAAAACGCGGTGCTCTCGTGCTTGGGCTCGAGCTCTTCACGCTGCGTGATCGCCGTTCCGAACCCTTGTGCAACCAGCGCATCGCCAAGCGCAACGAAGACGCCAGCCATCGCTAGGAGACCGAAATCAGACGGCGAGAGCAGCCGCGCGAGCACGATGAACACGAGCAGCGAGAACAGCCGGACCCCAATCGATTGGAGCGCCGTCCAGAACACGCCGTGTACCGCTCCGCGTTGGTCCAGCTCAGTCATGCCGGGCCCCGAAGCCTAGAGGCGACGCCGATCCCAAGTGACGCCGTCTCTGATTTCTTTCGCGGGAATGCCGCCCGCGACCACGCCGGCGCCGAGGTCTCGCGATACGATCGAACCCGTTGCGATGACACTGTCGTTTCCGATGCTGACCCCTTTGAGGACGACCGAACGCGAGCCAAACCAAACATGCTCGCCGATACGTACACTCCGGTCGGGGTTGATTCGCTCGCCGCTGCTCGCGTCCAACATCGAGTGCTCGTCGCTCGTTCGAACCTCGACATCATAAGCGAACATGCAATCGGGTCCGACCTCGAGCGTGGTTCCGCCGTGCGCGATGAAACGCGCACTCTCCACGGTCGTGTGATGGCCAAGCCGGATCTCGGCGTCGCTTCCCATCAGGAGAAACTCTCCGCAGCGGGAGATCTTGACCCTTTCGCCGAGCTCGACGCGGAGGTTGTCGCCGAGCAATCGAAACGAAACGTTGACGAGCTTGCAGGTCGGATGAAAGCGGATGACGTTGTGATCGCCCCGAATCTCGATCCGGGCGCCCCGCAGGCGGGCCTTCCCGAGGTCGAGCACGTTGTCCTCTCCCTCGACAGTCACCTTCGAGCCCAGGCGGCGAAGCCCTTCGCGCGCATCCCAGGCGCGACGGCGCATGTTTTCCGTCGCCCTGGCCACCGCGTGTCTCACATCCGACCCCATGAAACCCCCTCCATGAAGGCTAACATAGGCCAAGCTGCGATGCGGCCTTCCGAAAGCGGGCTTCACGAGCCGTGTTGGCCACTTGCAGGAGCTTCTGGTCGCGCTCCCAGCGCGCTCGTTCCTCGGCCGGCGCCCCCTTCCAAACCGTCGCAAACTCGTCCGTGCTGAAAAGTCGCGAAAGATTTCGCGTGACACCGTGAAGCGCGACGTGCACCCCAGGGTCCAATGGCGGCGCGGCGCGGAGGCGATCGAGCGTCGCGATGAGCGCGCAAAGCTCTGACATCCAGTCGGCCGGCCCTGCGCACCTCTTCGCCAAGCCAAGCAGATAAGCCGACGCCGTTGCAAACACGTGAATGTCCTCGACCGTCCGAAAAGGCTTCACGTAGTCCAGATAGCCATCACCGCTCATTCGCTCGCCCGCGTCCACCGAAACCTCGTGAAACTCGACCCGTGCATGTGGGATCTCCGGCACGAACGGAATCGCCGGAAGCTCGTTCAATGAAATGCCTTCACGATCCGCGGGGATACGTACGACGGCGAGCTGGGGCGTCCCGTCGCTCCGCTCTCCGACGCGCGCTGCAACGATCAAGGTCTTCGCCATGTTGCCAAATGTGACAAACGTCTTGGCGCCATCGAGCGTGTATCCAGAACCTGCGTTAGAAGCTTTCAGACTGGCCTTGATTGCACGCGGATGATTGCCGTCGGCCTCCGTCACACAGAGCGCACAGGGGAGAGTCACGTCGGGTATCATGTGCTCGAGCGCAGCCGAATATCCCGCTGCAAACGCGAGCCCGAGCCGGTCGACCGTCGAGGCGACCCGAACAGCCGAGTAAAATGGATCTGCGCCGCTGTCCCGCGCGCCGTGATACGAATCCCAAACGGCATTGATGCTCGATCGCAATGCCTGGTCTTCCGAAGCGAACAAGCTAACCAGGTCGCCCATGATCAAACACCCAGCTGGAGGTGTACCGCATTCAGGGGCACAAAGAAAAGCCGCCCCCCAACGGGAGCGGCTTTCCTCGATTTGCTGTCTAAAGAAGAATCAGAGACAGTCGTGGTCGTAGTCGAGTTGCTGCCAGAAAACGAAACCTGTCGTACTGGTCACCTCGATTTCGTGCGCCGATGCCACCGAGACGATGTTCGCCTGACCCGTAAGCATCGGGACAGCGACGGCGAGGCCACCATCGGTCCGGACATCAGCTGACCCGCTCGTCCCCTGGGGGTGTAGAACGATTGCCACGTTGCTTGCGGTCCGCGGGTTGCCATCTTGATCGAAGAACTCGATGAGGAACGAGTCGCTTGGATCGAATGCCAGACCAGCCCCCCATGCGTTCGAGCCGAGACCGCGGAACGTGCTCGTGATCTCGCACCGCAGAGGCGTTTCGCAGTTCACCGCACTGATGGTGAAGCCGTTGGTCATGTCCGTATAGGTTGGACCTACTACCGCGTCCGGAACCAAAGCGGGAAGGTCCGCCATCACATCCGGTGTCGGCGTGCAGACCGCAACGCAGGAGCCAGCGCCATCGCACTCCCCTGGGAGGCCTGCTGCATCACAGTCAGTTCCTGCCGCAGTGTTGGTATTCAGGCACGCGCCGTCCGCCGGGTCGCAGTCGTCGTCGGTGCACTCGTTGCTGTCGTCGCAACGCGTGGCCGCATCGGCGCAAAGCATCGCATCTTCGCACACGCCAGAGATGCATTCACCTCCGACGCCCGGCGCGAACTCACAGACCGTCGCGTCCGGCACCGCCGTGTTGGAGCAGGCGCCGTCCGCCGGGTCACAGTCGTCGTCGGTGCACTCGTTGCTGTCGTCGCAACGCGTCGCCGCATCCGCGCAAAGCATCGCGTCTTCGCAGACGCCAGAAACGCATTCGCCTCCGACACCGGGGGAGAACTCACACACCGTTGCGTCCGGTTCGTCCGGGTTGGAGCACACGCCGTCCGCCGAATCGCAGAGGTTCTGGGTGCACTCGTTGCTGTCATCACAACGCGTCGCCGCATCCGCGCAAAGCATTGCGTCTTCGCACACGCCAGCGGTGCACGTGCCTCCGACACCAGGGGCAAATTCACATACCGTCGTGTCCGGTACAGCCACGTTGGAGCAGCTGCCGTCGGCCGGATCACAGTCGTCATCGGTGCACTCGTTGCCGTCGTCGCAACGCGTGGCCGCATCGGCGCAAAGCATCGCGTCCTCGCACACGCCGTCCGTGCAGACGCCTGGAAGGCCTGAGAAGTCGCACGAGGTGCCGTTCGTTTCGTTGGGGTTGGAGCACACGCCGTCGGCCGGATCGCAGAGGTCCTCCGTACAATCATTTCCGTCGTCGCAACGCGTAGTCGCATCCGCGCAAAGCGCCGCGTCCTCACAGACGCCCCCCGTGCAGATTCCAGGAAGCCCCGAGAAGTCGCAAGACGTGCCGTCCGTCTCGGCAGGGTTCGTGCAGCTGCCGTCCGCCGGATCGCACACATCCTGGGTGCACTCGTTGTCGTCGCTGCAATCAACATCCATGCAGAGGTCCGGCATGCCGCCCATGCCGCCTTCGCCGCCCATGCCGCCTTCGCCGCCCATGCCGGCCATGCCGCCGCTGCCGGCCATGCCGCCGCTGCCGGCCATACCGCCGCTGCCAGCCATGCCGCCGCTGCCGCCATCGCCGCCGCTGCCGCCGATTTCGCCGCCGTTTGCTGTTTCACCGCACCCGTAGGCGGTTAGCGCCAACCCGAGCACGACTACCCCACTCCAATGCTTCATCATGCGGCGGAGAATAGAACGAGGCCGCGGCCGTGCAAAATAAAAGAGACCCCTGAGGACCAATTTGGTCGGATCCCTCTCAGAATCGGCGCCGAGCTCAGTTGACGTGCGCTTCGGAGGCGCCGCCAAGCGACTGCCCTCGACGGGCATGATGCTCGACCGCCGCCCGTACGAAGCTGGTGAAGAGGGGATGTGGCCGGTGCGGTTTG
>Ga0224508_10003407_pt1 | contig 13141 bp, 7 predicted proteins | sample SF_Jan12_sed_USG_4_FD_170157 | JGI IMG/M metagenome (GOLD analysis project Ga0224508, IMG submission 170157) | Sediment microbial communities from San Francisco Bay, California, United States - SF_Jan12_sed_USGS_21 | ecosystem: Environmental > Aquatic > Marine > Sediment | place: USA: California...
TCCGATCTATCACACATGCTCGCGATGGACGCGGGCGGCCGTCGCATCTTCGTCACGAACATCGTCGACGGGACTCTCAGCGAGATCGATCCCATCCGAGGCGCCCTCGTCCGTACGATCGAGGTAGCCCCGATGATCGAGGGCCTCACGATCACCCCCGACGGCAGTCAGGTGTGGGTGGGCAGTAACGAGGCGAGGACCGTGAGCGTGGTCGATGCCGGGTCCGGTGAGATTCTCGAGACGTTCGCCGGCTTCGGATTTCCTTACCGCATGGCCGTCACCCCGGACAACCGGCTCGCCGTCCTGGTGGACCCCGCGAGCTCGGAGATCAGGGTCGTCGATGTCGCCTCGCGCGCCGAGCTGGGTCGGATCGCCGTGTCACCGGACGGCGTGGTGGAGAGCGCGGAGTTCCCGGGATCCGCGTCGCCGGAAGGCATAGCGATGGGTCGGGACAGCCGCTACGCGTACGTCTCCCTCCAGGGTAGAAACGAGGCCGCCGCGATCGACCTCACGACGCTCGAGATCGTAACGACATATCCGACGGGCGTCTGGCCCGACGGGATCGGCTACTCGCCCCACCGTCGATAAACTTCGCCGAAAAGGACGGCGGGGCAGGCCGGCTACCAGGCGATCCCGTAGTCGTCTCCGTGGTGGCTCGACCCGCCCCAGAACGACCCCTGCGCCCAGTCGAAGAAGATCGCGTTGATCGGGCCGGAGGTCCGGTCCGCGAACGTCAGATCGTATCCCATGCCCTCTAGCGAGGTGCGTACCCACGGAGGCGTGGCGTCCTGGAGCAGCATCCTGCCCGGACGCGACTCGTGCATCCCGAACGAGCCGCGCATCTGGAACGAGTTCATGTTCGGCGCCTCGACAGCCTGCTGCACGTTCATGTCCCATTCGACGACGTTCAGGAAGAACTGGAGAAGGTTCTGGTCCTGGCCGTCACCCCCCTGCACGGCGAACGACAGGAAGGGCTTCCCGTCCTTTAGCGCCATGGAAGGCGTCAGCGTGGCACGGGGACGCTTTCCGGGCTCGATCACGTTGTAAGGGTTGTCGGCCGGGTCGAGCACGAAGCTCTGAGCTCGCTGCGAGAGGCCAATGCCCGTCCCGTCGGCGAGCACTGCCGGAATCCAGCCGCCGGAGGGCGTAATCGACACGACCCAGCCCTCCCGGTCGGCGGCCTGGATCGACGTCGTTCCGGCATAGAAGTCCTCATCCAGCGCCTCGTGATCGATCGCGCGGGTGTCGAGCGAGGAAAGACTCGCCCCCTGTTCAGTCGTGGTGACCGCCTTCCGAGTCCCCCACTGCTCCAGGTAATGGGTGAACGGGTTGTCCCCCTCCTGGAACCGATACGGATCGCCGGGGCCCGCGTCCGGATCGTTCCTTTCCCAGTCGATCTCGCCCAGACGAGCTCTCGCGTAGTCTTTGGAGAGCAGGCCTTCGACCGGCTCCTCGGGCGGGTAGTAGGGATCGCCATAGTAGAAATCGCGATCCGCAAAGGAGAGGTTCATGACCTGGTAGAGGGCGTGCAGGTAGTTCGCGCTGTTGAACCCCATGGCGGCGACGTCGAGCTGCTCGACCATGTTCAGAGCCTGCAGCATGACGGGCCCCTGTACCCAGGTCGTGAGCTTGTAGACGTCTATCCCCTTGTAGCTCGTCGAGACCGGTTCCTCGATGTGGACCTTCCAGTTCTCGAGATCCTCGAGCGTGATCAGCGCGCCCGCCTCCCGCGCCCCGCGGACGAAGTCCGCGCCGATGTCCCCACCGTAGAACGCGTCGTAGGCCGCGTAGATCGCTTCCGAACGGTTCTTTCCGGCGGCGAGCGCCCCGGCTTCCGCGGCGACGAGTCGCTCCAGCGTCCGCTTCAGGTCCGGTTGCCGGAAGATCTCGCCCTCTCGCGGGCCGGGGTCCTCCGGATCGTCGGGATGGGTGAAGTAGACCTTCGTCGAGGACGGCCATTGTCGGATTTCCGCCTGCGAGCCGCGGATCCGCCGTACCGCATCGCCCTCGATCGGATACCCCTCAGTCATCTCGATGGCCGGAGCCAGCACCTCGGCGAGGCTCATGCTCCCCCACTCGGCGAGCATCGTCATCAGACCGCCCGGCGTTCCGGGGGTGACGGCCGCCAACGGCCCGAGCTCGGGCGGGAACTCGTGGCCGGCATCGCGATAGTGATCGGCGGTCGCTCCCGTCGGTGCGACACCGAGGGCGTTCAGCCCGATCACCTTGCCGGTGTTCGGGTTGTAGATCAGCGCCTGCGTCTCTCCACCCCACGACAGGACGTCCCACATCGTGGACGTGGCCCCGAGCATCGCCGCAGCCGCGTCGACCGCGTTCCCGCCCTGGTGGAACATCCGGGCGCCGGCCGTAGCCCCGAGCGGCTTGCCGGTGATGGCCATCCAGTGGCTTCCGTGTAGCACCGGCTTCTGCGTCCGCTGTGCGTCCGTCGGAGACGGCACGACCACCAGGACCATCGCGACGGCGACCAGCGCGCGATGCAGGAGACGAGCAGGGGCGAACGACGACATGGATCCTCCTCCGTGTGGCGAGATCCGTGAATATGAGGCCCGCCCGCCCGACCGTCGACAGCGGTGAGGATCGGCGGAAGCGGGGCACGACCGCTGGTCGGCCGCGGGCGCGCCCGCGGCTCCGGGATCAGCGGCGGCGGCGAATCCCTCGTCGCAGCGCCGAAGGCGCCCGCTTCTCCTCCACATTCTCCTCCGGCGGCGGAGGCTCCACCTCCGGTTCGAACCCCGGCACGACCGCTCGATCGATCGTTTGTCCGAGCAGCCTTTCGATCGCCCTGATCTCGACCCAGTCGGAAGAGGCCATGAGCGTGACCGCATCGCCCGTTTCGTCGCCCCTCGCCGTCCGACCCACGCGGTGCACGTAGTCACGGGGGTCCTCGGGGACGTCGAAGTTCACCACATGTCGAATCCCCCGGATATCGAGCCCGCGCGCGGCCACGTTCGTCGCGACGAGAACGCGGGTTCGACCGTCGCGGAAGCGCGCCAGGGCTCGATCCCGCTGATCCTGGTGCTTTCCGCCATGCATTCCATCGACGGACAAGTCTCGCCCCTTCAGGAAGTCCGACAGGTAGGTGGCTGTGTCCCGGGTGCGCGTGAAGACGAGCACCTGTCCCTCGGGCCACTCGCCGAGGAGGTAATGAAGCAACTCGTGCTTCCTGGACCAGTCGACCGGGTGGAGGACCTGCGTGATCCCCTCGGCCGCCGTCTCGAAGCCGATCTGCACCTCGATCGGGTCGCTCATCAGCTCGTGCGCCAGCCACTTGACGCCCCCCGGCATGGTCGCGGAGAACAGGAGTGTTTGTCGGCCTGACGGCGTGGAGGCGACGATCTCTTTCACATCGTCGATGAACCCCATGTCGAGCATGCGGTCGGCCTCATCGATGATCAGCACCTCGACGTGGGACAGATCGGCGAAGCCGCGTTTCAGATGATCCAGCAACCGCCCCGGCGTGGCGACCAGAACGTCACACCCGAACGCCAGCTCCTCCCGCTCCGGCCCCAGCCGCGTGCCGCCGTGGATCACGACCACCTCGATCGAGGAGGCCCCGCCGTACGTGCCTACTGCCCTTCCGATCTGCTGCGCCAGCTCCCGCGTTGGGGTGATGACGAGTCCCCGAGGCGCGGTCGTGTGCTCGCTTTCGGAGAGCCGCTGGACCATGGGAAGCGTAAACGCCGCGGTCTTCCCCGTTCCGGTCTGCGCCATGCCCAGGACGTCCTCGCCCCTCAAGACCGCCGGGATCGCCTCGCGCTGGATCTCCGTGGGGTCCGAGTACCCGGCGCGCTCGACAGCGGCGACGAGCGCGTCGGAGAGCCCCAGATCAGCGAACGCCTGGCTCAACGAGCCACCCGCCGCCGCGAGGTCGGGCCGCCCGCGGCGAATCCGTCGCGATCGGGCGTTGCCGTCAGCCCGGAAGGCATGTCAGTTCCCCACCGACCGAGCCGGTGCCCTCGATCGGGTCCGGCCGAGGCTCCGATCGACGTGGGGGGGGTACGCGTGGCCACTGGCATTCGCGGGTCTTTCGCTCCTGAACCTGGCGACTGGACGGATGCTTCCGACCAGACTCGCTTCGCTGACTCTGTCGTCCTTTACGGGCCGCACGGTGCGGGTCGTCCCGTCGGCCCGCAAGCGGCCGGTCGCTTGAGGCGCTTCGTCGGGACCGCCTCGCTGCTCGTCTCTCTGTCGGTAGGTGGCTGCACGTTCACGTCGTCGGCCGGCGCCGATCGGGTCCGGGAGACGCCGCCTGCGCCGCCACCACCACCCGCGGCCGGGGCCGCGCTGCCGCTGGAGGAACCGGGCACCGAGCCGCGCTCGGCAGCCGATCGCGCCTGGGTCGATGTTCATCATTACGACATCCGGATCGACCTCCGGAACCCCGAATCCGGTACGTTCCGGGGGGACGTCACGCTGACTCTCGACCGGCGTTCCGCGGGCGGATGGATCGGGCTCGATTTCGCGGGACTCGACATCGAGAGTCTGGACGTGAACGGCGAGGAGGCGCGTCACCTGCGGGACGGATCGCTGCTTCGGGTGGATACCTCGGGGCATGAGGCGGAGGGTCTCGAGGTGCGGGTCCGGTACGGTGGCGCGCCCCGGGACGGCCTGTTTTTCGGCCAGGACGCGAACGGCGAACCCGCGGTCTTCGCGGACAACTGGCCCAACCGGGCCCGCTGGTGGTTCCCTTCGAACGACCACCCCGCCGACAAGGCAACCGTTCGATTCACGGTTCAGGTCCCCACCGGCTTCGGCGTGATCGCGAACGGGTACGAGCTCGACCGGCGAGACGGGGAGGGCTCGACCACCTGGGTGTGGGAGACCGACGCGTCCGCGCCCATTCCCCCCTACACGATGGTGGTGGGGGTGGCGAGGTTCGAGCGCCGAGGGCTGGCTCCGGCCGCGTGCGGCTCCGCGCCCGTCGGCGAGTCCGGCGACTGCGCCGGTGTCTCGGTCTGGGGCCTGGCGGGCGGAGGCGACTACGGGGCCGACCGGTTCTCCCGCGGCCCGGACATGATCGACTTCTATACCGAGCTCGTCGGTCCGTATCCCTACGAGAAGCTCGCTCACGTACAGTCCTCTACCCGATTTGGCGGAATGGAGAATTCCAGCGCGATCTTCTATGCACGTGGCGGCTGGGAGGGACAGCGCATGGGCGAAGGGGTGATCGCCCACGAGACCGCGCACCAGTGGTTTGGCGACTCGATCACACCCGCCACGTGGTATCACCTATGGGTGAGCGAGGGGTTCGCCTCCTACTTCGGTCCCCTCTATTTCGAGGCCCGTGACGGCGAGGAGGCGTTCCGTGAGCGCATGGAGGCAATCGCCGCGACGGCCAAGCGGTCCAACGTCATCGGCCAGGCCATCGTCGACTCGACGACGAACGAGCTGTTCGATCTGCTCAACGCGAACAATTACCAGAAGGGCGCATGGGTCCTCCACATGCTGCGGGGGTTCCTCGGGGATGATCTCTTCTTCGAAGGGGTGCGGGACTACTACGCGCGCCACCTGCACGACGCGGCCTCCACGGAGGACGTGCGGGCCGCCTTCGAACGAGTATCCGGCCGGGATCTCGAGGAGTTCTTCCAGCAGTGGGTCTACTCTCCAGGTTACCCGGACTTCGGGATCACCTGGCAGATCGAAGGGGAGGACCTCGTCGTCGATATCGAACAGCGTCAGCCTGCGACGTGGCCGGCCTTCACCATGGAAGCGGCCATCGAGGTGCGTCGGAGAGGCGGCACGACGTTCCTCCTCCCGGTCGAGATTTCCGGCCGCAGGCAAACGCTCCGTTTCGGCGGCATGAGCGACGTCGTCGACCTGGTGTTCGACCCCGAGGGACGGATCCTCAAGGACGTCGAGGTGGCGCGAGACGGCTGACGAGCCCCGGTGCGGCGCGAGGCGGCTGACGAGCCCCGGTGCGGCGCCCGTCACAATCGGGACGCGATGTCCAGGTCGCATGAAACGAGGTCGTCGAACGTCTCGCGCCGAACGACCTCGCGAACGCCTCCCTCGCGCACGTAAAGGACCGGTGGCCTCCTCAGCCCGTTGTAGCGACTGGACATCGAATAGGCGTAGGCACCCGTTGACGGCACGGCCACAACGTCTCCCGGCGCGGTGGCATCCGGGAGCGATGCATCGACGTTGATGATGTCGCCCGTCTCGCAGTGTCTGCCGACGACGTGGAACCGGGTGTCGGAAGGCCCATCGGCCCGAGCCACGGCGAGCACCTCGTATTGCTGACCGTAGAGGGCCGGCCTCGGGTTGTCGGATAGACCGCCGTCCACCGCGATCATCTCGCGCCCGCTCGGAAGCCTCTTTCGAGCTTCGACCCGGTACAGGGTGATGGTGGAGGTGGCGACGACGGAACGACCCGGCTCGACGAGCAGCCGGTAGTCGCCCAGGCGGTCCGTGGCGCGCGCCGTATCCAGCCCCCCGAGGACCGCTCCGGCAAACGCGGCCACCCCAGGCGCGTCGTCATCCCGCAGGTAGGGCACGGGCATCCCGCCCCCCAGGTCGAGATCGACGCGCTCCGGAAAGCGCGCGCGCAGCGGCTCGACGAAGTCCACTACCGCGCTCGCCGCCCTGCGGTATGTGTCCGGGTCGCGGATCTGGCTCCCGACGTGGATGTGGACTCCGGCGAGCTCGATGCCCACCGCTTCATCGGCCCTGGCCGCCGCCGCGGCCGCCGAAACGGGGTCCATTCCGAACTGGGCACGGTCTCCGGTCGTCTTGACCTTCTCGTGCGTCTCGGCCGCTACATCCGCGTTCAGACGGAGGAGGACGGCCGGTCGGGTCCCGGAGGTCCTCGCGAGCCGATCGAGCACGTCGATTTCGCCGGGGTGATCGACCACGATGCGGCCCACTCCGCGGGACACCGCCTCCGCCATCTCCGACCGCGGCTTCGCGTTTCCGTGCATGAGAGTGCGTCCCAGGGGCATTCCCGCACGCGTCGCGATCTCGAGCTCGCCGGTCGATACGACGTCTATCCACCACCCGGCTCGGACGAGGTGCTTCACGAGAGCCCCGCAGAGAAACGCCTTGCCCGCGTAGACGAGCGCCGCCCGATCGCCGAAGGCGGAACGAAAAGATGCGAGACGCGAGACGAGGTGCGCCTCATCCGTGACGAACGCCGGGGTCCCGTACTCCTCCGCGAGCTCGGCCAGGTCGACTCCGCCGAGAAAGACACGACCGTCCCGTTGCTCCCAGGACTCCGGGAGGAGGCGCTTCAACGTCATCGGCCGTATCCGGACACGGCGAAGGGGGGCCGGTCCGGCGGTCCCATCAGATGACGACGCCCAGGATCCCGAAGCCGACGATGGCCAGCCCGCCCGCGATCAGCGCGTACGGGAGCTGCGTTCGGACATGTTCGATGTGGTCGGTACCGGAAGCGAGCGACGCGATGATCGTCGTGTCGCTGATGGGGCTGCAGTGGTCGCCGAAGATCCCGCCGGACAGCACGGCGGCGACGAACGGCGACGGAGGGAGCCCGAGGGCGTTCGCGAGCGGCACCGCGACGGCGAGCATGATCGCGAACGTTCCCCAGCTCGAACCGGTCGCGAACGCGATCCCGCCCGCGACGAGGAACACGAGCGGCAACATCAACACCATCGGGACCCGGCCACCGACCACGCTGGCCACGTAGTCTCCGGTCCCGAGCGAGTCGGTGACCCCGCCGAGAGTGATCGCGAGCCAGAGCACGAGCGCCATCCCGGTCAGGGCTCCGGCGCCCTTCAGGCTGACACGACTCAGACCCTCCAGATCGAGGGACCCCTGGACGAGCGCCAGGACCCACCCGACGGCGAGCCCCACGAGCACGGCCCAGAGGACACTGGTCGATCCGGACCCCTGGGACATGTCGCCGTTTCCCGTGATGAGCATGAAGGCGGGCATGCAGGCGACCATCACCGCGATCGGCAGGATCATGTTCCTCGGTCGCAGCTCGACGCCCTCCGCGGGCTCGGGCGCGATCTCCCCCGGGTCCGCCAGGGCGATCGCGTGATCCCACGCCAGCGTGCCCCCGCGAGTCCGCCGCTCGGCCTTCCGCATGGGGCCGAACTCGAGGCCGGTCCAGGCCGTGACACCGGCCACGATGAGCGCGAAGATCGCGTAGAAGTTGAGCGGGATCGCGATCAGGAACGCGGTCAGGGGATCTCCGACTCCCAGACCCGCCAGGATTCCCAGGATATAGGCGCCCCAGGCGTTGAACGGGATGAGGATGCAAACGGGCGCGGACGTCGAGTCGACCAGGTACGCCAGCTTCTCTCGCGAGACCTTGAATCGATCAAAGAGCGGTCGGCAGACCGAGCCGGCCACCAGGATCGTGAGGTTGGATTCGATGAAGATCACGAGACCGATCAACCACGCGAGCACCTGGGCGCGTCGTCCGTCGGTCACCCACTTGCGCTCCTCGACCCAGCGGACGAATCCGCGCATGCCGCCGTTCGCTTCGACGACCGCGATCAAGGCACCGATCAGGAAGGTGAAGACGATGACCTTCGCGCTCCCCGCGTCGGCCAGTATCGCGATCGTCCCCTCGATGGCGTTCGCCAGACCGGCGGCGGGGTTCCAGCCCGCCGAGATCGTGAAGCCCAGCCAGATGCCAGCAGCCAGAGACAGGTAGACCTGACGAGTGTAGACAGCCAGCCCGATCGCGAGGAGCGGCGGCAACAGCGACAGAAAGCCATAGGACTCCGCCGCCTGCGCCAGCTCCATCCCAGCCTCGATCATCTCGTCTCCTCAGCGCCTAGAGACCCAGGTGCTCCGCCGATCGTAGAAGCGTAGCGGGCGGTCCTTCGCACGGCTGATCCCGATCCTCGTCGTGACCTCGACGTGTCGCTCCTCGACCGGCTCCGCGTCCGACAACCAGAGCGGAGCCCTGTCCATCGGGTGCTGCTGGAGCGCGGGGCCGATGGCGAGCGCCTTCGTGAGTCGCGCCGGGCCGTTTGTCAGTTCCGGTCGGCCCCTGCGCGCGCGCATGTCCTCGAGCCCCGCGTCGGGCTCGAGAGCCCGGATCAAGACGCCCGCCGGAAAGCCCTCGGGGCCGGTCACGACGTTCATGAGCCAGTGGATCCCGTAGTTCATGTGGATGTACGCCGTCCCGGGGCGGCCGTACAGGGGGGCGTTTCGATCTGTGCGGCCGATTCGCTCGGCGGCATGGCAGGCGGGATCGTCCGGACCGGTGTAGGCCTCGGTCTCCACGATCCGACCCGACGTCTCGACACCACCGCAAATCGATGTCACCCGGACGCCGAGCAGCGCCCGGGCGACGGTCGCCGCGGGACGGTCGAAGAACGAGGCCGGAAGCGCCTCGACGGCGGAGGTTATCCCTCGCGCTCCTGCTCGCGGGCGGCGATCACGGCCCTGGCCCGGCCATCGGACAGAACCTCGGTGAGCCGACCAGGCTGCGAATCGATCACCTCGAAGACCTGAGCTCCGAAGTGCTCGACCAGTACCTCGGCCGTTCGCTTCCCTACCCCCGCGTAGTTGCGAACCATGTGGTCGACGGCCTCAGGGGACGCTTCGGGGCTCGCACCGGCTGACTTCCCGGCCTCCGGCTTCGCCTCCGCCGCCGGACTCGAGGCGCCCGTCCGCGCGCTTCCTTGACTCGGAGACTTCGCGCCGCCGCGTCCTCGGACACTCCGCTTCGGCGGCTCCCGGGACTCGTCGGCCGCGGGCCGATCGGACGAGGTCTTCGGCGGCTTCTTCTCCCCGTCGGCCTCGTCCCCTTCTCGTGGGAGCGGTCCGATCCGTCCGGTGCTGGCGGAGCCAGCGGGCTTGGCGGGGGACCGGCCACGCGAGCCGCTCCGATACCGCCCGAGACGCCTCGGCTCGGGTCCCGCGTCGGGCTCGGACTTCACCGGCTCGGCGGGCGGCGCCTGCTTGGCCTTTGGCTCGGACGTGCGCGCCTCGCGGGCCTTCCGGTCGTCCCCGGCGCGCGCGTCGCGGTCATCCGAGCGCGCGCGACCGGCGTCGTCCCTTCGACCCTGCCTCGGCTTCTGTCTGTCCCGGTCCCGAGATCGACTCCCCTCGGAGCGGGCCGATCCCTGCTTGCGGTCCGGGGCCTTCGACCGCTCGGCGTCCCGGCTCCGGGACCCCTGGCCGCCGCGGGCCTTCTGGCCGCCCTTGTCTTCGGGGGCACGGCCGCCGCGCTGCCCGGCCTCACGGCCGCGCTTCTCCTGATCGGGTCCAGGGCTTCGGCTCTGTTGGCCGCCGCGTCCACCGCCTCCCCGTTCACCGCCGCGACCTCGACCCTGCTGCCCGCGCTGGCCTCCGGCCGGCCGTGACGCTTCCGACCTCTCGGCCTTCGGGGTCGCCGGCGCCTCGCGCTCGCGGGGTGCCGGTTTCGTCGGCTCTTCGGCTGCCGGCTTCTGCCGGCCGCCTCCGAGGAGCCTTCCGAGTAGCCCGCGCTTCGGCCGGTCCTCGCTGGCGGCCGCGGACTCCTTTTCCGCCGTCCGCGGCTCCGTGTCTCGGCGCGGGGCGGGGCGACCCTTCTTTCCACCCTTGGCAGGCAGGAGATAGAAATTCCCGTCCTGACGCTGCTCGAGGATGATCGCTTCGTCCTCGGCGGCCTGCTTCAGAAACAGGCTGAACTTGGGGAAGCCGAGCCCGCCTTCATCGAAACCGGAATCGCGGGCGATCAGCTTTCGCTTCGCCATGGAGTCCCGGACCGCGGAGCTGCCGTCGTACAGGTCGTCCACGACGGCTGCCAGTGCTTCGTAGGCCTCGTCGAGCGCCAGTGACGTACCCGAGGCCTTCTTTCGCGGCGCCGGCGCCTCAGCGGGCCCACCACGCCGTTCAGACCCCCCTCTGCCACCGGATTTCGCTGCCGGGCGTCCCGATTCGCTCTTGGAGCGCCCTCCTCGACCTCCGCGACGGCTCCGGCCACTCGAGGGCGCCTTCGCGGAAGGAGCAGGAGCGGCATCGACCGAGGTCATGCCCCCGTCGTCCATGATCTCGGATCCGAGGCCGACCTCGTACTGGCCGTTCTGCCCCTTCCGCATCTCGATCAGGTTCTTGTGCGTCGCTTCGGCGAGGAAGCGGTTGAACTTGCTGAAGCCGGCGGACTTCTCGTCGAAGGTCTGGTCGATCTCCAGCATGACCTGCTTCAGACGATCGGAGCGCATCACATCGCCGCGCTCGGCCATTCGGCGGATCGCTTTCGATACGAGCACCCATGGATCGTGCGACTCGGTCTTCATGTCGTCGGCGGACACGAGGCCCGATACCTGGTTGTAGCTGTAGTACTCGTCGCAGTTCTGGACGAGGATATCGGAAGCCGACTCCTGCAGTCCGACACCGATTACGTACTTCCCGTATTCCTTGAGCTTCAACACCAGGCTCGAGAAATCCGAATCCCCTGTAAGAAGGATGAAGGTCCCGATCTCAGGTCTCGTGAACACCAACTCGAGGCCGTCGATCGCCATCCGGATATCGGTGGCGTTCTTCTTGGACGACCCGTACGCCGGGGCGAAGATGAGGTCGATCGAGGCCTCGGAGAGAGGCACGATGTACTGGGGGTATCTGCGCCAGTCGGCATATGCGCGCTGCACTGCGACCTTGCCGCGGATGATATCGGAGTCGAGTAACCGGCGGAGCTCCTGACCCAGGTTGGATCGGATCCCCATGGTGACGTTGTCGAAGTCGATCAGCAGCGCGGCCGTCTCGACGGGCGCTGCTTCTGGCATGCGATGAGGCGCACGCGTGAACTCTCGGTTCATTCTCTCGTTTTTCTCGCTTTGTGCGAGCGAGCCGGCCTTGCGGCGGTTCGAGAGGCCCCTCGACCTCGCCCTCGGTACTCCGAGGGGGACGGCACGAGCGGTCTCGTCGTCGGCGTCGCTCTGGTAATCCTTCTTTGGTTTCCGCCGGGTCGGGCGGCCTTCGGGCGGGCGGCCCCTTCCTGGGGGGCGACTTCTCGCCTCAAACCGGCTCGCCGGAACCCGACGCTTCCTCCACTCGAACGGCCCGGGCCAATTCCAGCCGGCGCGCGCGCTCGTCGGTGTCATCCGGAAACTCATCCATGAACTGGATGACATCCGGCACCTTGTAATCGGCCAGCGACTCGTACACGTAGCCGCGAAGCTCTTTCGCCGTGATCAAGGCGCCCTCCACCGGCTGCACACACGCGCAAACCAGTTCGCCGAGGACGTCGTTTGGGATGCCGAAGACTGCCGCATCCGCCACGGCAGGGTGTGATCGGAGGAGAACTTCGATCTCCTGGGGGTGGACGTTATATCCACCGCGGATGATCACGTCGCTCGATCGACCGACGATATGCAGGTAACCCTCGCCGTCGATCATTGCAAGATCGCCGGTCTGCAGGAACCCTTCGTCGGACAGCACCGAGCTGGTCTGCGTCGGCTGCCGAAAATACTCCTTCATCACATTGAAGCCGCGGATCGCCAGTTCTCCCACCGACTCGGGCGGAAGCGATTCGCCGTCTTCATCGCGAACTGCCACCTCGACGCCCTCGATCGGCCTTCCGACGGTCTGGAACCGCTTGGCCGGCGGATCCGTGGGCCTCGTAATCGATACGGTGGGCGACGTTTCCGTGAGCCCGTAGGCGATCTCGATCTCCGGTACCAGCCGTTCCCGCACGTCCCGGACCACCTCCTCGGCGACCGGGGCTCCCGCAACGATGCCCGTGCGCAGCGTGGGCAGGTTGCGGGCGTTCCGGTCGAGCTCGCGCAGCGCCATGACGAACATCGTCGGGACACCGTGAAACACGGTGATCCCATGACGCTCGACGAGGTCGAACGCTACGGACGCGTCGAAACGGTCCTGAAGGACGAGCGCCGAGCCCGAGACGATCGCGGTCAGCAGTGCCGCGGAGAGCCCGAAGATGTGATACAGCGGCACAGTGCATAGCACGATGTCGGAGGCGAGGTCGAGCGCCTCCGACGTCGCGGTTGCCGTTCGCACGAGGTTCGCGTGGGTCAGCACTGCACCCTTCGGCGTCCCCGTCGTGCCCGGAGTGTAGAGAATCGCGAACGGTTCATCGTCCGACTCGATGTCGGCCGCCGCCAGCTCCTTTCCGCGTCCGCTCGCCACGACATCCTCGAACTGGAAGATCCGGTCGTCGTACCAGAGATCCTCCTCTCCGACCGTGACGAGGTACTGGAGG
>Ga0224508_10003408_pt1 | contig 13140 bp, 15 predicted proteins | sample SF_Jan12_sed_USG_4_FD_170157 | JGI IMG/M metagenome (GOLD analysis project Ga0224508, IMG submission 170157) | Sediment microbial communities from San Francisco Bay, California, United States - SF_Jan12_sed_USGS_21 | ecosystem: Environmental > Aquatic > Marine > Sediment | place: USA...
CCAAGCACACCATGATTCGTTTCTCTACCACAAAAAGTAAAGAACAATTACCAAATAATAAGAATATGGGTTTAGTGTGGATTTTTCATAAAAAGAATGCAGATGCTTAACTTGATTTTCAACAGAATAGTTTCAGATTAAAGGAAGTGTTTCTGTATTGCGTAATCTTGTATAGAATTATGAAATAAAAATTGAAAAATAAAAAAATCAGAATCTCAATTTGTGGGATTCATCAAGGCTGCACGTTCCTTGGTTTTTTGATCAACTAATACATTTACATATTGACCAGCCTGTGCTTGACAATCGCCTATGTTGACTGAATATCCATCCAAGGTTTCTCCAATGCATCCAGATTCGGTAACTGCTATCACCTTGACCAACTCCATGGTTTCCTCGGGAGCAGTATAGAACATCAGATATGCAAAGAGCAGAGCAGATGCTACGGCAATAACTCCACCCACAATCAGAATTGAGTTCATTCCAGATGATTTTTTTGATTGCCTATTATTAATTGCTGACATGTCCTTGTTACGTGAATGCCAGATAAAATTGAGCCAGACATTTTCCTGAGGTGGATGCCACTTATGGAAATCGTAGTTTTGTAATCATATACAACATATGAAATTAGATTTTGGTATGCAATGTATACGTCCAAGTTATACCAAAAGTATGCATAGTAATAATATGCAAGAATTACAATCCACATACAAAACAGAAGAAGATGTAAAAAATGAGGATCTTCTCTCAATTGTCGCAGACAAATATTGCAGATTCATTCTTGAAGCCATTATGGATGTGCCAAAGTCAACAATAGAGATAGCCAGTGAAAAAAAGATTCCTCTCAGTACCGTATACAGAAGAATCCAGACCCTTCATGACAACAAACTGGTTAAGACGTCTGGCACGATTACAGATGAAGGAAAGCGACTCTTCTTGTACAAAAGCAGGATCAAAGGCATCAAAAGTAAATTTGAAAGCGGCAAGATAGATGTTGAGTTGATTCTCAATTAGCCCTTTTTTAGTAATCCGTAGATGTTTTCATAATCGTATCTAAGATGAAGAATAATTTTGTATAGGATTATGAAAAAATGGTAATCAGTTGAAGATACTGTTATGTAAAGCTTCAACTGCGCATTTTGTTGAACATACTCTTTTGTTGAATATGTCTTCAAATTCATCATTACAATGAATGCATTTTGTGAGAACCATTGAATAATTGAATTAATTTTAGTATTTTTAAATAATTCTATAATTATCAATCAAGGATTTCTTTAAAAAAATCGAGCGATCTAATTCATAATCATATCTAAGATTATGAAAATTTCCCATCAGATCTTAGGATGGTCATCCAATTCCTCTAACAAAGTCAGAGTTGAACGTATTCCATACAAACCATGAATTTTTTCATTGAAAACTTGTTTTATTTCTTGAGGAGAGTTAGATTCAATTTTTACAACTGCATCATAGGGGCCAAATGTTTCGTATGCTTCCTTTACTTCATCTAGTTGTTTTATTTCCTTTAGTACTTCTTTTTCTTTTCCTTCATCGCATTGTAGCAAAATATATGCCAGACTCATTATGATCTAACTACTCCTAAATATTTCAGATTTTCACAATTTGACGGATTCTTTAACAGCATTATCTGTATATATACATTCCAAGTATATCAATATGATCATTGTTTGATACGTAACATCTACAAAGAGACATTCTATTTTTTACTGTCAATGAATTTACTAACATTTCATAATCTCCATTAGGATTATGAAAAATCAATTAAGATGATGTTACATAATTCAAAGAAAAGATATTATGAAATCGACATGCAATCAACAATACAGACAATCTAAATTTTGACCATTTTTATGCCTAATTTTCACTAGAATCATTTTCTTGATTGTCGATACTTTTCATAATACTACCGGAAATTTTCTTCTTGAATTCTAGGTATGAAATATTTGGATTTTCATCCTCAAAAATCCTAATCATTTTCCCACTTTTTGTCTACAATTGGAAAGGTCGCACTAGGCACGACCATATATAACCAAAATGATTGTTGACACTGTTGATTAATTGTCGATTCATCTCCTCAAGGTTGTTTACAGTCAGCTTGCTTGAAACAAAATAAAGATACTGCCTTTTGTTGTCAGGATTTGGTTTCCATTCTAAAATCCCCTCATCAATCAATGGTTTTAGATAATTTTCTTGTACTTGCTTTGGAGTCATAGGTTTATGAAAAACTTTGATGACTTTTTCAGCAATTCATTGGCGGTTAATGTTTGCGTATCTTCAACCAATTTGAAATCCTTTTGTTGTTCTTCAATCTTTGCCTGAATGGAATATTTTTCCTTAAACAGCGGAACAAAAATCTTGTTGTAGAATTTTATTTTTTCAGGTGCAACAGTTGAGATGGTTCCAAGTATCTTAATTGCATTTGCAATTGACTTGAGCGAAGTGACAACAAAAATCTGCTTTTCCTTTTTGGAATGATGCCGATATTCAATTTTCATGTTAGAATGAGCACTGATCAGGGTTTCAATGTTTACAAATGAATGCAGTCTCTTGAAATGTCTCATTGTGATTCCCTCATTGTGTGGAAATAAGTCTGCCATCTTTTCTGCAAATGGGTTAAACACGGCATTGTTTCCATTGACTGAAAGTTTTTTCAATGAATGACATAACCGTTCAACATAAAATTTGATGATTCTTTCCTCGTCATTATCAATGGTAAACATCGAAGGCATTCCTATCTTGACAGATGTCAACTTGTTGGCTTCATGATACTTTGAGACATCAGTGTTTGGTGAAGAATTATTTCCCTTGATGCAATCTCTGACCATACCTCGTTTTTTGCCTCGTTCTTTGCAGAGCATACAATGACAGCAGGCCATCCCTTGATTATTGTCTCCTTGACATTTAGTGAGCCATCTGATTTGGTAGTTCTGTAAATGATTTCCTTTTTGTCATGAGACATTATCGGTTTCAGGATCTCATATGTTTCAGGTCTAGGACTGTCCAAGAACAGCAATATTTTGTGAGTAAAATCAACCTCGGTTCTGGCAGTTGCCACCATATCTGCCAAAATCTGCTTTAGTTGCATGACAGATTTCCTGTCCTTATCGGCCTCGGCATTGAAAATATCGAGCCTGATCTTCTCCAGTTTATCCTTGATTGGCTTACCGCTTTCATCAACTAATATGCCATGGGCATGAATCAGAGCAGTTGGCGACATCCTACCTATCGATATGACGTCATCTTTTGGAAAAATTTCTGCAATCTCTACAGTAGCATATGTCTTCCCTTCAGAAGAGGGAGCCAGCAAACCCGCATTAATTGGCTCATTTGTGTATGCCGAAAAATAGATTCTCAGCAGTTGTCTTACAAGAAAGGGATCATTCTTGATTTTTGTGTCAAGATAATTTTCGATTAGTTCTACAGGTCTTTTACCAGTAGTTTTCATTTTATTCATTGCTGCATTTGGTGTCTTGTTTAACTCGTCAACGACAAAGCTCAAGTCAAAGCCTTCAATGCTTGTAAACTTTTTTCCTTTTTCCATCATGGTTTCAATTCCCCACAATTCCCTGACAAGTCAAGTAATCAAGACGGGAATTGCCATCAGCATAATTTGGATAACCAAGTATTGATGCTACTTTTGATCTTTCCTTTGAACTATGTTTTTGGTGTAAATGATTTTTCAGAAATGCAAGATCAGAAAGTCTTGGATTTTGGTAAAGCAGGCACCACGGAATAGGACAGTGTACTTTTTTCATAATACCAAGACACCTTCCAGATATGCTTGCTCTATGGTCCGGACTACTTTTCGTAGTTTCAGATATTCTTCTTTTGATACTTCGTCCAGGTGATTTCGCGTAACGTGATGCAGCAGTTGTCTTTTACTTTTGAAGAGAATATTTCTAGAACAAAGTTGGCAACCAAACAATGTATTCTTGGATTTGGTTTCAGATTCTACACGTTGAATGGTTATAACGGGATCGTACCCATTCATGTTGAAGACCTCTTGTTGGCGGTTCTCATGGAATCTGATTTCCCTGGAAGGTATGCGGATTCTATTTTTTTATTGTTAAACATCATCTGAAGAAAATATTTTTTGAAATCTTTTGGTTTTTTATTTTTAGACATAAAATAGTAAAAAATCATCAGCGTATTTATTCAAAATTATTTTTGTGTTGATTTACACAACTATGTGTATCTTTGTGTTCCACTCATCTTTTTTTGTTGTAAATTGTCAAATTCTACGCATAAAATTTGCCTTACGACATACTACGACAAGTTACAACGCGTAGTTTCTTTAACGACAGTTCCAATCTTTACGACAGTTTAAGATAAATCTAGACAATTTTAGACAAATCTCACAATTATCGTATCTTATTAGATATTCACACCTAGAGATAGAGGCAATAAAGTACAGGTACTTTTGAGTACTTTCTTTTCAGCTTTTCTCAAAAAACATGCCAATATTATTAATTTGATCGCAAAATCTTAACTTGAAAAGATTAAATTCAAGAGTTATAAATTTCTCGTAAATGAAAGAGCCTCACAACCATGCAAAAGTAGGATATTCCATGATCGTGGTTTCAGCAAGTCTTGCAGCAATTGCACTCATAGGGTTAGCAATTGGCGGGGATGTTTTATTTGCAGACAATATTGCAAGGGACAATACAGCAGAATTCAATGAGTGTAAAAATAATGATTTTAAAGCTGACGAGTGTATAAAATATAGAGATAGAATCAATAACGAGGCATCAGGAATTTTTGTAGACCCCTCAATTTGGGAATAATTTAGAATCCGTTAGAATAGTCTTCTAACATGTTTTGGTTTTTTGTGAGTTTATTCATTGCATAAAACGCACCGCCAACAATCCCTGCTTGGTAAAAAGTATACAAGAAAACACCGGAGGATGTTGGATCGGATTTTGTGAAACTTAAAACAAGCATAGTAAAAAATACAAAAGTTCCAACAAAAGATACTGCTCTATTTACAAATCCAGCATCCATACCAACAATTCTTTTGGTGGCAGCTGCCATCAAACCAATGCTAGATATAATTAGAAAAGTAGCACCGCCATTTGCTATTACAAAATCATATAGCCAAGGCAAAAGACCATCTTCTAAGATTTTAACATCAGGCATGACACTACCTCCATTTATTGCAAAGTTTACAGAACTAAACATGCCGCCAATTACAAAAAAGAACAAGAACATTTTGACAATTGATCTTTTGATCGGACTACGAATTTCTGATGGTTTTACAGCTCGTTCAGTAATCCTAATGCCATAAAGAAAACCAACAGCCATAGCAGGGACAAACATGAGATTAATCAAGATTGGAGATTCTTTGTTAATTGTGTCAATTTGAGGGTGAAAAATTAAAAATAAAATAATTGCAAGTGAGGCTGAAGCGCAAAATAGGATCAATCCCATATGACCACGACTGTTAGATTCTTGCATATCATTCCAATTACTCATTGTATGAACTCTAAAGAAAATAATTAAAAACCAAATCCAAAAATCATTTGTTCAAACCATCAATTCTGTTTACCCTTTTTTATTAGAAGTCAAGAAGGAATTCATGGAAAAAGGGAAAATTGTGACCATAATAGGTTTCATCATAATGATTTTTGGCTTAATCTTTCACCTTCAAGGGCAGTCAATTGTAGGACCAGAATCATCATTCATGTATTCAAATCCAGATTGGATTACTTATGGCATACAAATTTCAATTATAGGAATAGTCATTGTGGGAACTGGGTTGCTAATAATTAAAAGAAAATAAGTTCCTATATGGAGAAATCATACTTTGAATTTTTTAAAGTTTTATTATTTTAGTGATAATGGTTTCATTAATGTATAAACAAGCACCAAAGATAAATTCAATTGCAACCTCATAGACGTCATCAAATATTAGAGATATTTTTTGACTTTGAATATTCTTTTATTTATGAATAAAAAGATGATTCGGCCTCAACATTACAATTAATTAATACAAACATCTTGCCTACATAATTAACATTTTATTAAAAACATATCAACTGAAAAATTTCTAAAAAGACAGAATTAGAACTCAAAAACCAGCAATAATTGGATCTTCTGGTTTCATTATTTCTCTTAACAAAATTGTTGCAAAAGATCCTCTAGATAATGAAAATTCGACCACATCATGATTTGATGAATAATTAGAACAGTGGATTGCAGCTTGTCTAAAACCGCCTTCACTACTTACTTCTTGCATTTCTTTAATGAAAAAATCTTTGGGGGAAATTTCTTCTTGTTGTAATATTTTAGAAATTTGAAAGTCAAATCTTGTTTTTTTGTAATACGAATAGCCAACAAAAGGTAATGCCAAATTCTGTTCTAATCCTTTAACATATTTTCCAATAATTCCATGAGAATCAAAACAAACATCGCCGGGTTGTGCCTCAAATAAATTCTCACCATCTAAAAAAGCAGCACATAGAGACTGATTAAAGATGAAAGACTGGTACGCCTGAACGTAAAAGCGTCTTAATGATACAGGGATAATTCGAATTGCACGAATAGGCTCACCGTGTTCAATCATTTCTTTTAGAACCATTCGTTCAATATCCATCTGGAATGGAACTTGATCATAATATTTTTCATAATTTTCCTCATCTGAAAGTTTTTCACGAATCTCGGTATTTTCTTTTGAATCATATGTAGAAGTAAAGGATAAAATTAAACTAATGGCTTTTTTGAAATCCCTCTGTAAAATAGCCTTCCCAATCAAATGAGTTACAGGCCTTTTTGATCCAAAACGCTGATAGCCATAAAAATTTAGAATTTTATTATACTCGGTAAATGCAGATAGCCCATTTCGACATCCAGTTATTTTTAATTTAAAATGATTTCCAATCATGTCTTTTTTTGACAAGGGTTTTTTAACAAATCCAATTTTTTCTAGAGAATATTTCTCAGTTGAAAGATTTTCTATTGCTCTTCCTTTATTGCCTGAACATACAAATTGTTCCGTAACGGCTGATGCATCTTTTAATCCTAGAGACTTAAGACGTATTCCCTTTTGTTTAAAGATTCCAGATAGTGCATGATTAGTGTCAATTTTTTTCTTTTTTAATTTATACACAGCATAGCCATTTTGATCATTTATAGAATTTTGTGCTTTTTTAGAAATTAATTCAGTCACTTGGAAATCTTTAGGCTCTACTCTAATTTTTCCCCCAATACCAAGAAATTGTGTGCTATATACCGCAATCCCAATTTGGGAATCTAACTTGGGTATCACTCTATTGTCACTGTAACATATTTGCTAATTGCTACATCAGATAATTGTGTACCAAGTAATACTTTGTATATACCTGGCATAGCATCTTCTGAAGCACTAATAGTTGTAGAAATTTGACGAGAGGTATCAGAATCTAATCGAAATATTTGAGGAGAGTTGTCAATGGAATCAGCTCTGAGAAAATCATGAGTTGAAGATAAGATCAATGAAACATCAAACAGGTCTTGTTGAGATTTAGAGAATACAACAAAATCAAAGTCTTGTGAATTTCCAGGTGTAAGGGTTATGGAATTAGATTCAAATTGAATTTCAAGAGGTAAAGGAATAGAAGTATCAACAACTCCAATATTATTTTCAACCCATTCAGTAAACCAAATTTTTTCACCATCAACAGTGAAATCAAAAATTTGAGCAACGCCGCAATCAGATAGCATCATGCCAGTTCCAGGATCACAGTCACCCCAATAGGGATTCTTTGAAGGGATATGATATTCTACAAGAGATTGAGACTTTGGATCCATTACAGAAATATTGTTAGCAGTTTGTTCATTGAAAACAATTCGTCCTTGATCATCAGATTCAACCCAATAAGGTCTAGAAATTGGAGTTTTTACAATCCCTGTCTGATTACCGTATGTGCTTGGCAAAGGATCAGCTGTCACATATTGAACAAATTGTTCAGTTAGAGGGTCAAAATTGAAGAAAGATGACGATGTAGTGTCTGCCAACCAAACAGTTCCATCATTTGCAACCATTGCGCCATTTGGAGTGAGTAACTCCAAAGGTAATTGATAGACTTCAATAAAGTCGAATAAAGGAAGGAATTTTTGATCCGAATTTGCTACAGAATTAAGATATCCATTTTGATTGAATTTTACCAAGACGCCTCCTTGTTGGAATAACCAATTAGTATACCAAATATTGTCATCTGCATCTATTGCAAAATCAGCAGTTACAGATTCATCTACAGGAGACGGAATACTAAGATAATTCACATCATCACCAGATTGATTTGGATCCAAAAATGTGAGTTTATTTCCAGTAAAATCGTTAATAATGATTTGAGAACCGTCAATTCGAAGTTTTTGAGGTAAAGAATTACCTTCTGAAGGATATGCTAATCGTTCATATTTTTCATCAAGGGTTGAAAATTTCCAAACGGAATCATAGGATTCATCAGTATACCAAATATTTCCATCTGGGGCATAATCAAGTCCCCACATCATTGAACGACCGCCGGGAGGCCATAAAGGATTATCATATTCTGTAAAAGATTCCGTAGTAGGATCAAATTTCGCCAATTTGCCAGTATTAGTTTGAGTAAACCAAACATCTCCACTATAATCAGTTACAACTGACAGTGGATTTGTACACAATGTTGGAATTGAAAATTCTTTAACATAATTTGTAGACTTTGCATTACTTGAACCACAAAATTGAGCACGTTGTTCCTCAGGAAAATTGTCAGCAGGCGTCCCAGTCAATGTTAAATCTGTTGCATCCTGTTCAGGAGGAGTCATCATATTTTGGAGTCCAAAACCTGAAGTCACCATAATCCCACCAAAAAATAAAACAACTATCAATCCTTTTTTATTCATACAACAAAAAATAATGAGAGCCTTGTTATATCTTATTCCAACAAAACATAGATCACAGTAATTTTAAATCGCCAGTTATTTTATCAATCAAATTTTCAGGGGCTGGACCAATCGAGATACATGTAATCGTTCCGGGAGCAATTTGAGTATGGCCAGCATCAGTTACTTCAGACCATGGAAGATTCAGATCAATTGCATGTCTTTTCACTTCTTGTAAATCTTTGATTCCCGAAACTTTAACAACAACTTTTTCTTGTCCTCCCCACCACTCACGATGCCATTCAGGATGGGATTTTCTAACATGTTCTGCTCCAAGAACACAAGCATGGCCTACTTGTGCAGCGATTTTTCCTTTTCCCATTTCAAGATCAGTTCTAACAACAATAACCTGTTTGATGTCACCCATACAATTAACAAAAATAGGCTTAATGAAAAACTTTTGAATTAAATAATTGACAAAGAAACAAAATCTGTGAGTTTTGATGTAATAGTTGCCGGAGGAAGTGTAGCAGGACTACTATGTGCCAGAGAAATTGCTTCAAAGGGATTTTCAGTACTTGTAATTGAAGAAGATTATGAAATAGGAACTCCAGAACATTGTGGAGGGTTGGTGAGTATTTCAGGATTAGAAGAGCTTGGAGTGATTCCATTTAGAAAAACTTTTGATCATAGAATAGAATCTGCCAAAATTACATCGCCAAATGGGAACAGTTTTACAATTAATTCAAAGAAACAAAAAGTCATTGAAATTAGTAGAAGAGAATTAGATAAACAAATAGCTTTTCAAGCTCAGAAAAATGGAGCTATAATCAAGGTTAGAACTAGTTTTCAAGAAAAAACAGAAACAGGAATTAGAACAAATGAAGAAACTATCGATTGTAAAATTTTTGTTGATGCTAGAGGAGTATCCTCACTCATACATAGAGATAGAACAGGAATTTTATCATCAGCACAATATGAAATTTATGCAAATTGGATAAAGAAAGGAAAAGTAGAAGTAATTTTTGATCAGGAAAAATATCCTGGATTCTTTGCATGGATAATTCCATCCAACGAAGGTAAAGGGAAAGTTGGAATTGCAGGAAGAGGAATCAACGTTTCTGAAACATTAGATAACTTTCTCAAAGAAAAAGGAGAGTTTTCAACAATAAGAAAAATATTTGCACCCATATGGATTAAGGGTCCCATCAAAAACTTTGTAGAAGGTAAAACAGTCATCATTGGAGATGCTGCAGGACAAGCAAAACCAACAACCGCAGGAGGTATTTTCACTAGCGGTATGGGTGGCATATATGCTGGACAAGCAATATCTGAATTTTTAAAAACAAACAAAAGAGAAGATCTGGATAAATATCAAAAAAGATGGACTGTGAAATTTGGCAAAGAATTTGAAAAACAATCATTAGTAAGGAAAATTTTAGAGAGAATAGACAACAATACCATTAACGAATTATTTAGTTCAGTTACACCAAAAATTACTAAAGAAATTTCAGAAAAAGATGATTTCGATTTTCATACTGGATCAATTATAAAATTATTAGGATTGCAGACTTCGATCAAAATTGCTCAAACTCTAATTGGTGGAGAGGTAAAAAAATTATTGAGTTAAGACAGGCTTAATTTCTAAGGAAAGTATAAATGATGTTTACAGGAAATTTTGACATGTCCTCTACTATTTCATTACCAACATGTAGTTGCTGTCACAGGCATATAATGCCTAATGATAAATGTGTAAAATTTAATTGTCCTAGTTGTGGCACCGATTTAATTTGGAGATGTCAAAGTTGCAGAGAAGCAGCAAGAAACTACACTTGTTCTTCATGTAATTTTCAGGGGCCTTAGAAAATGACTCAGTTGCTATTAATTACAAAAATTCTCCCAAAAGGGATGGAAGTAGATCTTGATAAATTAGCAGAATCCATCAAGGCATCTCTGAAAGATGGAGTCACTATGAAAAGACATGCAAAAGAACCATTAGCATTTGGATTGGAATGTATTAAAGCAGAATTTGTAGTTGATGACAAAGAGGGGCAAATGGATGCATTAGAAGAAGCCGTAAGATCAGTTGATGGCGTAAGTGAATTTGAAGTACTCAATATGAGTCGAATGTCAGTTGACATGAAATAGGAGATCTCTTGGTACGCAAAGAAGAAACTTTGCAGATGAAAATAGGCGAGGCAAAACAACGAGATATAGGTAAAAAGCGTGCCAGGATTGGTCCTGAAGCTATGGATTTTCTCAAAGTTACACCAGGAGATATTATAGAAATTATGGGTTCAAGATCCAGTTGTGCAGTAATTTGGCCAGTAGATGAGGATGAAAAGTTGTCAAATACAATAAGAGTTGATGGACAAACGAGAAAAAATGTCGGTGCTTCACTAAATGATTTTGTAAAAATTAGAAAAGTTACATCAAAGTTTGCAAAAACAGTATCTTTAACACCAGTTAATGGTTCAGTTACAGTAGATAAAGAATTTACAGATTTTATTAAAAACAGATTGAAAGGATTGCCAATTGTTCATGGTGATGAAATTTCCGTAATGATTTTAGGAAATTCCATAGACTTTAAAATTACAAAAACTACTCCAAAAGGAGTAATCAAGATAGATCGTGTCACAACACTGAGTATTTCAACAGAAACGTCGAGTGATAGAAAAACTAGAGTGACATATGAAGAAGTTGGAGGATTGAGGCGTGAAATTAAAGCAATGAGAGAAATTGTAGAGTTGCCATTAAAACATCCAGAACTATTTGTAAGATTAGGAGTTGAACCACATAGTGGAATTTTACTTTATGGTCCACCAGGATGTGGAAAAACACTGCTTGCAAAAGTCATAGCAAGTGAATCAGATGCTAACATGTATTCAATCAACGGTCCAGAAATTATGAATAAGTATTATGGGGAAACAGAAGCAAAGCTAAGAGATATTTTCAAAGAAGCTAAAGACAACTCTCCAAGTATAATATTCATAGATGAAATTGATGCCATCGCACCAAAAAGAGAGGAAGCTTATGGGGATGTGGAAAAAAGAGTCGTGGCCCAACTATTAGCATTGATGGATGGTTTGAATGATAGAGGAAATGTCATTGTACTTGGTGCAACAAATAGGCCCGACAGTGTTGATCCAGCACTCAGAAGACCAGGTAGATTCGATAGAGAATTTGAGATATCAGTACCTAATGAAGATGGAAGATTAGAAATTCTTGAAATTCATACAAGAGGAATGCCGATTAGTGACGATATAGATCTCAAAGAGATATCATCAGAGTTGCATGGATATACTGGTGCAGATATTAAATCACTGTGTAAGGAAGCAGCACTAAAATCAATTAGAAGATATCTACCAGAGATAGATCTTGAAACTGAAAAAATTTCCTCTAAAGTATTGCAATCAATGCAAATTAAACTAATTGACTTTTATGATGCAATGCAAGATGTTATTCCCACAGCAATGAGAGAATTTTATGTTGAAAGACCAAAAGTCTGGTGGCAAGATGTTGGAGGATTAGATGAGATCAAAAAAGCATTAACAGATAATCTTATCACAGCAATGAAGGAGCCTAGTAAATTTACAAAGGTGGGGATAAGACCACCAAAAGGAGCTTTGATTTACGGTCCACCAGGATGTGGAAAAACATTGCTTGGACGAGCATTGGCAACTGAAACAGGTGCAAATATGATTTTAGTCAGAGGGCCAGAAATACTTTCAAAATGGTTAGGAGAATCTGAAAAGGCAATTAGAGAAATATTTAGAAAAGCAAAAGCAGCATCACCATGCGTAATAATTTTTGATGAATTAGACTCACTAGTACGTGCCAAATCAGGTGAAAATGTGGGAAGTGAAACTATTCTAAGTCAATTATTAACTGAGATAGAAGAAGGTACTTCATCACGTGTAGTTGTAATTGGGATAACAAATAGACCAGATGTTTTAGATAATTCTCTATTAAGAACAGGTAGATTAGATTTGATACTTTATGTACCACCACCAGATGAAAAAGGAAGATTGGAGATAATTGAAATTTTAACAAGAAAAATGCCGCTGGCAAACGATGTAAAATTGCAAGAAATTGCAGTAACTACTCAAAACTATTCAGGTGCAGATTTGGCAGCTCTTTGTAGAGAAGCAGCAGTCGAAGCAATGAGAAATAATTCATCAAAAATCTCAAACCATGATTTTGCAAATAGTTTGAAGATAGTTAGACCAACCATCACTAAAGAAGTTGATCATTGGTATACCACGATAAAGGAAAGTATATCTA
>Ga0224508_10003409_pt1 | contig 13136 bp, 9 predicted proteins | sample SF_Jan12_sed_USG_4_FD_170157 | JGI IMG/M metagenome (GOLD analysis project Ga0224508, IMG submission 170157) | Sediment microbial communities from San Francisco Bay, California, United States - SF_Jan12_sed_USGS_21 | ecosystem: Environmental > Aquatic > Marine > Sediment | place: USA: California...
ACAAAAAAACAACGCTTCTTGAAACCTATGCTGCAACACAATTTTCAGGGGAAAATCATGAATAAGAGGTTTTTGTTGAGCAGGTTTATCGCCGTTTTCCTGGTGATGACCCTGGCGACTGTAGCCACGGCGCAGACGACTTCGTCAACTGCGCGAGGCACCATCACGGACGCAAATGGCGCGCCAGTTTCGGGCGCATCAGTCACCATCACGCACCAGGACTCCGGTTCGGTCAAATCACTGACGACCGGCGCCAACGGCTACTGGTTTCAGCCCGGCCTGCGTATCGGCGGACCGTATGAACTTGCGGTAACCGCAAGTGGCTATCGCGCTCGCAAGGTCGACGAGATTTTTCTGTCTCCGGGGATTCAGGCACCACTGGATCTTGCGCTCGACCCGGCGGCCGAGGAAATGGAAGAGATTATTGTTTCGGCAGTCGCAACCTCGGTGCGCGACCTGAATAATGGCGTCGGTTCCGCGTTTACGGCACAGGATGTCAGCAATACACCGGCCGGACAGCGTGACGTTATCAAAACGATCCTCCGCGACCCGCTCGCGCAATCGCAGGAAGAAGGCAACCTTTCGGTCGCCGGTACCAACCCTCGATTCAACGGCTTCGCTATTGATGGCGCTCTGCAAACCGACGATTTTGGTCTCGAGAACAATAATGGCGAAGGCGTCTACGTATCGACAGCGACGGTTCGTTCGCCGATCAACCTTGACGCCATCGAATCAGCCAGCCTGGTCGCATCCGACTATGACGTAACGACCCAGGGCTTCACGGGCGGTCTCGTATCAGTAACCACGAAGTCCGGTACCAATGAATGGGACGGCTCGGCATTCTACTACTGGCAGAATGAGGGCATGTTCGGCGAAGACCTTGCCGACGGCGAAACATTCGATCCCGGCAGCGTGGATGAAAAGGAATATGGTGTGACGATTGGCGGCCCGATCGTCAAGGACAAGCTGTTTTTCTTCGTCTCTTACGACGAATTTGAATCGGCGCAAACCGAAGACTTCACTGACAACGATGAGGACAACGACGTTGCTCCTGGTTTTTTCAGCGCGCTGAATACGGTCGTTCAAAACAGTCTCGGCTATGACATGGGAGGGCGGCCTGACGTTGCCAATACACCAGTGACGTCCGAGCGCACGCTCGCAAAGCTCGACTGGAACATCTCTGACCTGCATCGCGCGGCGTTTACGTACCAGAGTAGTGAGGAGTTTTCGACGAACGCGAGCCCGACCAGCTTCGTAACGGCCTGGTACGACGTGCCGGCCGACCTCAAGGCCTATACGCTGCAACTAAACTCGGACTGGAATGACAGCCTCTCGACCGAAGTTCGCGTCAACTTCAAGGATTGGGAACGCGGTCAGCTGTGCCGCGGCGGAACTGGCATTGGCCACATCGAGATCGAAAATCTCGAGATCGCGGACGTTGTTGGTACACCGTTGGACGGCCTGATCCTCGCGGGCGACGACGTGCCTGACATGGTCGGCGGCTGTGACCGTTTCCGCCATGCGAATGAGTACAACGACGAACGCACGCAACTCATCGCGAAGGCCGACTACTTCCGCGGTGATCACGTCTTCACAGCGGGAATCGAGTACGAGGACTTCAGCTTGTTCAACCTGTTTGTGGCGCAGGCCCGGGGTCGTTTCCAGTACGACAACTACGCCGACCTGGTTGCCATGACGGCCGACGTCAACTACCAGAACGTCCCTACGAACAACAGCCAGGACGCTGCCGCGAGCTGGGGCTTCGAGCGCTGGACCTTTTTTGTGCAGGATGTCATCCAGATTACCCCCGATCTTGAGATTGGCTTCGGCGCACGATTTGAGAGATTCGATCAATCTGATGCACCCGTGTTTGTGCAAGACGTGCAGGATACCTACGGTATCGACAGCACTTCAAACCTGGACGGCAAGGATCTCGTGCTCCCACGTATCAGCTTCCGCTGGAACGTAAATGACCGCACGACGTTGTCGGGTGGCTTCGGCAAGTTCGCGGGCGGTGATCCGAAAGTCTGGATCTCAAACTCATTTAACCTGCCGAGTGTCTTCACAAACAATTTCGCCGTCGGTGATTTCGGCGGTTATGTGACCGATGCCCAAAGCATTCCGCAACCGCTACTCGACGATGTCGCGACCAGTACCCCGGTGCCAACGGATGTCATCGACCCGAGCTTCGACATTCCGTCTGATTGGAAAGCGTCGTTACGTCTCGAACACGACCTGAATATGGGGCCGCTCGGCGATGGCTATGTCTTCACGGCACAATACCTGTACACGCAAACTGTGGACGGTTTCCTCTGGAAGAACCTCGCTCAGACGGAGCGCTCGGACACGACGCCAGGTGTTGCACCGGACGGTCGGCCGATATACGCAGACCTGGAAGACCTTGGCATCGACAACCTGACGATGCTGACCAACCATGACGAAGGCGAGAGCCACGTGATCGCATTAGGCCTCTCAAAGGTCTATGACAGTGGCGTCGATTTTAATTTCAGCTATGCCTTCCAGGATGCTGAAGTCGTCACGGAAGGCACGTCTTCACGCGGCGTATCGAACTGGCGCGGCATTATTGGCGCAGATCGAAACAATCCGTCGCCGCGGCCTTCGCCGTTCCAGATCGAGCACTCCTTCAAGCTCAACCTGGGTTACGAAAAGGACTTCTTCGGGGATGGCGCGAGCACAACCCGTTTCGACATATTTGCACGACGTTTCTCGGGTGACGCAATGGCTCACACGTTCAACGTGAGCTCGGGTAACCCGTTGTTCGGCCGCGCTCGCGGCGAGAGTCCGTTCGACACCGACGCGTTGTATGTGCCGACAAGCTCCAGTGATCCGGCCGTCGTTTATGCTACCGGTTTCGACCAGGCCGCTTTTGATCAATACGTCGCGGACCACGTTAAAGGCACCGGCATTATCCAGCCGTTCACGAGCAACGCGAGCTGGACGACGACCATGGACATCCGCATTCAACAGGATATTCCAGGACTGTCATTTCTCGGCAACTCGCTCGGCGACAACAATTTCAGGATCGTACTCAACATTGATAATTTCCTGAACATGCTGAATGAAGACTGGGGTCGCTGGGTTGATGGTCCGTTCTTCCTCGATAACGACATTGTCACGGCAGATCTGGTTTCAGTCGCCGACGTCACCGCAAATGGAGTTGACGGCGCGACGGCTCTGACCGGCGACGCACCGCGGATAACCTGTCTGGCGCAAAGCGACTGCGTGTACCGGTTCAACAGCTTCCGCGATCGTGACTTTAACTTCACCAACAATCAGAAGTCCGTGTACCAGATTCGTCTGGGCGTTCGCTTCGACTTCTAACAACAGTTCGCAACGAACTGACAGGGGCGGCCCTTCTTACCGAAGGGCCGCCCTTTTTTGTTCCCAGCACTCCTGCCGGCCAGCTCCCAGCTCCACGTAACGAGGGTTGGCCGGGTCCACCGACTCGCCGATTGCCTTCCCTTCAGCTTGCGCCCTGACGATGCCATCGAGCACCAGATACTTTAGCTCGGACCCGGGGCGCGACGCTGACAGCTTGCGGTGCTCCGGTAGCGTGTAGCCATCGCCGCCGCGGAAGAGGAAATCGGGAACGACGAGCACGTATTCATAGTCCGGGTCGATCTCGCTCCAGACGCTGTCCGTCGGCACCTGCAGGCTGACGATACGGTCGCGGCTTGCCCGGCTGCGATCCACGCAGACCCGGAATCCCGACACTTGCGGGAAATAACCCTTGCTCGGCCCCGAGCCCCGGTAGCCGGCTTCCATCAGTTCGCGAAACTCGGCACCGGAGATCGACATGTAACGCAGGTACGACGAGAAACCGAACGTCCGTACAATATCCTCGAAGCGAATGTCATCGGCAATGAAATCATCGATCCGCAGCGTGCCGCTATTGATAAACGCAAGATCGGCCAGGGGTTTGCCAAACGCGCCGCGCATCTGGTCGACGATGAAGTTGCCCCAGCTCGTTTCGCGGTTTCTTATCGTCTGCTCGGTCGCATCGAGTGGCAGCGCGGCACGCCCGACGCTCGATTCCAGGAACGGGTAAAGCTCGAGTAAGCGGCGGCGCCATGTGTCCGCAATCAGGTTGTAATCAGCATCTTCTTCGATCCTCTCGTCCATAGCGAGTTGCTCGCCCGTGACGACCGGCATGCCTGCAGCATCGAACGTCACATCGATCTGCCAGATGATTCTGGCATTGGACGCGCCCTTCATGACAGCCGCCGCATCCGGGCTCGCCGGGTTGTACTCGGGTTCATGCTCATGACCGCCGACAATAAACGCCAGCTTGGGATGGTATTTCCTGAGCTTCGCAATTTCGACGTCAGTCACCATGTGCAGGTGCGTGATACCGATAATGACGTCGACCCCCATGGCCTCCAGTCGCTCGATCGATGCCCTGGCCGCGCCGACATAGTCCTTATCCACGCTCAGGTAGTCACGGTCGTTACCGCCGTGGTCGGCATGCAGCGTAATTGCGAAGATGCCGACCGTCTTGTCGCCATGCCGGTACGTAAAACCACTCTGCAAGCGTGCGTCCACTGCGTCATCACCGGTGCTGAATTGATAGTTGTCGCCGAGCCAGTCGAATCGCGATTTGCGCACAGCATTGACCAGGTGTCCGGGTGTACGTCGATCGAACTCGTGGTTACCGGCAACGACATACATCGGGGCAATGTCGTCCATGAAGTTGAACGCTTCAACAATTTGCTGGCCATTCCAGAGCTGGCTCTCGAGCGATGGATACAGGAAGTCGCCACCGTGCAGCACACGCACGTCACGGCCTTCGGACTGCAATCTGCGAATCAGTGTTACGACCCGGCCAAAGCCGCCCTTGGTGCCATCCTCGACCGCGCCGACGCGATAGGTGTCGTTTAGATGGATAAAGGTCAGCCCTGTGTTGTCAGTTGCAGTAGACTCGGAAACGGCCGCACAAGCGGAAATCAGCAATGCTATCGGAACCAGGAATCTCAACATGGCACTACGAATCTTTGTCATCATCTTCTCGTCATTGATTTTTGCAGCGTGTACGACGACACCCGCGCCGGTTGCCCCTGTGGCAGCGTCCGGACCCGAGTCTGCGAGCACCGACTACGCGAGTCTCTGGATTCAAAACGCCGCGGAGTACCAGGCACTGTCGCGCCAAGTCTATCAGGCCGCCACCGATGCGTTACCAGCATTGCTCGCTGACCCGTCGTGGAGTGCGCTACCCGAGCAGGACGACGCCGAAGGCTTGCCGCCTGCTGTGATTCTCGATGTAGACGAAACCGTCGTCAGCAATATCGAATTCCAGATGAGCTACGAGCACCCATTCACTAACCTGAAGATGCATCTGTTCAACGAAGCCAATACTGCGCTGCCGATCGCCGGCGTTGTGGATTTCGTGGCTTTCGCACGCGCCTCGGGCGTCACCGTTTTCTTCGTTACCAACCGCCCGTGCGAATTGCTTGAGGGCGATCCGGATCCGTGTCCGCAAAAGCGCTCTACCATCCAGGACCTTGCCGAGATTGGCATTGCGGCAGACAAGGATCACACCTTCCTCTCCAGCGAGCAGGACTGGAACCGTGAGAAGTCGGTCCGCCGGCGACACGTCGCGAAAACACACCGCATTTTGATGCTGTTCGGCGACGACCTTGGCGACTTCCTGCCCTGCGTGCGCAAGAAGATTTACGCACCGTGTACCGAGTCCGCATCCGCGGCAGGTCGACAACAGATGGTGGACGATCACGAGCGCTACTGGGGGCGTGGCTGGTTCGTGCTCCCGAACCCGATGTACGGCTCCTGGACATCGCAACCATAGCCAAAAAAGCGTATGCTTTGGGGCAAGAAAAACTCGATAACACATTGAAAAGAATAGAACTCGCTCTCTTCCAGTAGCGAGTCAACCGTGGGGGATAGCCATGGCAAAAATCAAGTGCGGCCTCATTCAAATGTCACTCAAGGGTGACGGCACGCTGGAGCCTGACGAAATCCGCGACCGGATGATCGAGGCCCATATCCCGTTCATCGAAGACGCCGCCAGCCAGGGCGTGCAGGTGCTCTGTTTCCAGGAAGTGTTCACGCAGCCCTACTTCTGCCCGAGCCAGGACAGGAAGTGGTACGCGGCGGCCGAGAGCATCCCGGATGGTCACACGACGAAGCTGATGCAGGAGTATGCGAAGAAACACAGCATGGTCATCGTCGTGCCGATTTACGAAGAGGAGATGCCGGGCGTCTACTACAACACCGCCGCGGTGATCGACGCCGACGGTTCGTACCTCGGCAAGTATCGCAAGACCCATATCCCGCAGGTCGATCCCGGTTTCTACGAAAAATTCTTCTTCAAGCCCGGCGATACGGGCTGGCCGGTGTTTGACACAGCCTACGTCAAACTCGGTGTATACATCTGTTACGACCGGCACTTCCCCGAGGGCTGGCGTGCATTGGCGTTGAATGGCGCGGAGTACATCGTCAACCCATCCGCCACCGTTGCCGGGCTGAGCAAATACCTTTGGGAGCTCGAGCAGCCCGCGTCGGCAGCGGCCAACGGTGTTTTCATCGGTGCGATCAATCGTGTCGGTACCGAAGAGCCCTGGGCATCGTCACACAACATGGGTGAGTTTTACGGCTCGAGTTATATCGTCAATCCGCGTGGCGCAATCGAGGCGCAGGCGAGCTACGGCGATGACGAACTGCTCGTGCACGACATAGACCTCGACATGGTGCGTGAGGTCCGCAACACCTGGCAGTTTTTCCGCGATCGCCGCCCCGAAACTTACGGAATTCTCGCGGATGAGTGAATCGGTCAGCCGATTACGTACCGTTGGCGAGCACATCGAGCTCGATGTGGGCGACGACATCGCGTTGAGTCCGCGGTACAACGAAGATATTGCACCGACGCGAGCTTCACAGCGCACCTGGTCGCGCTGGAACGTAGCGTCGCTATGGGTCGGCATGGCGATCTGCGTCCCGACCTACACCTTGGGTGGCGTGCTGACAGCCTACTTCGGCCTGTCGGTTGCAGAGGCACTGTGGACTATCCTGATCGCCAACATCGTCGTCCTGGTGCCGTTGACGTTAAATGCCTACCCCGGGACCCGCTACGGTATTCCCTGCCCCGTCGTGCTGCGCGCATCGTTTGGCATTATCGGTTCGAACGTGCCGTCGTTGATTCGTGCGCTGGTCGCGTGCGGCTGGTTTGGCGTGCAGACACTGTTTGGTGGTATCGCTATTCACCTGCTCTTCTCGGCTGTTTCCGACAGTTGGGCTGCGCTTGGCGGCACCGGCGAAGTCATCGGCTTCTTCATCTTCTGGGTTGCCAATATCGCAGTCGTCATCCGCGGTTCGGAGTCGATCAAACTTCTCGAAGCGCTCGCGGCTCCACTGCTGCTAATCGTGGCGTTTGGACTGATTGTATGGGCGATGCCCAGGGTTACGTTCAGCGAGGTGCTCGCAGTCCCGGCCAACCGGCCCGACGATGCGCCATTCGCAGGCTATTTCATGGCGGCATTGACCGCGATGGTCGGGTTTTGGGCCACGCTGTCGCTGAACATCCCGGACTTCAGCCGCTATGCCCGCTCACAACGCTCGCAGATCATTGGCCAGATCATCGGCCTGCCATTAACAATGTTGATGTTTGCAGGGCTGGGCGTCGTATTGACGGCCGCATCGCTGGAACTCGTCGGCGAAACGATATCCGATCCAATCAACCTGATCGGCAAAATCGAGAGCCCGTTCTGGGTCGTGCTCGCAATGCTGATGATCATTCTCGCGACGATATCGACGAACACTGCGGCGAACATCGTCTCGCCGACGAACGTGTTCCAGAACGTCGCGCCAAAATACATCGACGAGAACAAGGGCGTCATTCTCACCGGCATCATCGGCATCGTGCTGATGAGCTGGGAGCTGCTGAAAAAGCTCGGCTGGCTGGATACGGATGTCAGCGTCGAAAGCCTGTATTCCAATTGGTTGATCGGTTATTCGAGCCTGCTGGGGCCCATAGCGGGCATCATGATCGTCGACTACTTCCTGATCAAGAACCAGGAATACGACCTGTTGTCGCTCTACCAGGATGGCGCCGGCTACCCGGCATGGAACATAGCCGGCTTTATCGCGTTCTTAATTCCTGTGAGCCTGACGCTGATTGCGATCACAACCGGCAAGCTTAGCTGGTTCTATACTTATGGTTGGTTCACGGGCTCGATGTTGGGTGGCCTGATTTATTACTTCGCCGCGCAGGGCGAAGCCAGGAGTGCGACATGACGGTACTTATCCAGGGCGGGACTGTTGTTAATTCGGATCGTTCGTTTCGAGCGGATGTATTGTGCCAGAACGGTAAGATCACAGCAGTCGGAGAAAGTATCGACGCACCGCCGACGGAAGCGACTGTGGTCGATGCCGGCGGCCAGTACGTCATGCCGGGCGGCATCGATCCGCACACGCACATGCAGCTGCCATTCATGGGCACGGTCGCGAGCGAAGATTTTTACACCGGCACCGCGGCAGGGCTGGCAGGTGGAACCACGATGATTATCGACTTCGTGATTCCGGCGCCGCAACAAAACCTGCTCGAAGCCTACGACACCTGGCGGGAGTGGGCCGAGAAGTCGGTAGCCGACTACTCCTTTCATGTCGCGGTGACGTGGTGGGACGACAGCGTGCACGCGGACATGGCGACACTGGTAAACGAGCGCGGCATTAATAGCTTCAAACACTTTATGGCGTACAAGGGCGCCATCATGGCCGACGACGAGGTACTCGTGAACAGCTTTACGCGGGCCCGCGAACTCGGTGCGATCGTGACGGTACATGCCGAGAACGGCGAGCTCGTTTTCCGCTTACAACAAGCCATGTATGACAAGGGCATCACGGGGCCCGAGGGACACCCGCTATCGCGCCCGCCCGAAGTGGAGGGTGAGGCGGCCAATCGGGCGATTCGAATTGCCGAAGTACTCAAGGTGCCGCTCTATGTCGTGCACAATTCCTGTATCCAGTCGCTCGAGGCGATCACGCGCGCCCGCAATGAAGGCCAGCGTGTTTACGGTGAGGTGCTCGCCGGTCATCTGCTGGTCGATGACTCCGTGTACCGCGACACGGACTTCGAAGTTGCCGCCGCACATGTAATGAGTCCGCCGTTCCGCTCGAAAAAGCACCAAGATGCGCTGTGGCGTGGCCTGCAATCGGGCAACCTGCACACCACCGCGACCGACCATTGTTGCTTCATGGCCGAACAGAAGGCCGCCGGCAAGGACGACTTCCGGCTAATCCCGAATGGCACGGGCGGCGTCGAGAATCGGCTCGAAGTACTTTGGCATCACGGCGTTAGCACTGGCCGCCTGACGATGAATGAGTTTGTGCGCATCACATCGACGAACACGGCGCAGATTTTCAATATCTATCCGCGCAAAGGCGTCGTGGCTATTGGTGCCGACGCCGATGTCGTCGTCTGGGATCCTGAGGCAACCAAGACAATTTCGGCGAAGACTCATCACCAGAACGTCGACTACAACATATTCGAGGGTATGACGGTTAAGGGTTGCGCTTCGCATACGATCAGCCAGGGCAAGCTTGTGTATGCAAACGGCGAATTGAACGTCGAGCGCGGCGCAGGCCGCTACATCGACCGGCCGGCGTTCGCAACTTATTACGATGCGCTGAATAAACAGGCTGAGCGCGCAGAGCCCGTTGCCGTCAACCGCTGAGCACGATCACCGATATGGCGAAACAGAAACCGGACATTCAGAGCAGGCGGCTTACCAGGGCCGATATCGATGCGAACTTCAGTGACCTGCACGCACCACTCAACCGCTCGGAAGCGTTGATCGAAGCGGACCGCTGTTACTTCTGCTACGACGCACCGTGCACGACGGCATGCCCTACCGGCATCGATATCCCGGCGTTCATCCAGAAGATTCGCAGCGATAACATTCGCGGTTCCGCACATACGATCCTGCGGGAAAACATCATGGGTGGCATGTGTGCGCGAGTGTGCCCGACCGAGGTGCTTTGCGAGGATGCCTGCGTGCGCAACACGCATGAAGACAAGCCTGTCGAGATCGGCCTGCTGCAGCGCTATTCGACCGACCCGGTGTTCGAAAACAACACTGAACTGTTTCGGCGCGGCGATAGCACCGGGCGCATCGTCGCGGTTGTCGGTGGCGGACCGGCCGGCCTGTCCTGCGCGCACAGGCTGGCGATGCTCGGCCACGACGTCGTGATCTATAACCGGGACGAGAAGCTGGGCGGCCTCAACGAATTTGGTATCGCGGCCTACAAGACGGTCGATAACTTCGCGCAACGCGAAGTGGACTGGATCTTGTCGATTGGCGGCATCGAAGTGAGGACCGGCGTAACACTTGGCGTTGATTTCACGCTGGCCCAGCTACGCGAGGCCTACGACGCCGTTTTCTTAGGTATAGGTCTCGGTGCGGTAAACGATCTCGGGCTCGACCAGGAAGACATGTCGGGTGTAGAGAATGCGATCGATTACATCGCCGACCTGCGCCAGGCTGCAGACAAGAGCGAGTTGCCGGTTGGCCGGCAGGTTGTCGTGGTCGGTGGCGGCATGACAGCCATCGACATCGCCGTACAGAGCAAGCGACTCGGCGCGGAACACGTGACGCTCGTGTACCGCCGCGGTCCCGAGCAAATGGGTGCCAGCAAGTTCGAGCAACAACTCGCGCAAACCAACGGCGTGTCGATCCAGCATTGGGCGCAGCCGGTGGCATTGAAAGGCAATGGCTCGGTTTCGGGTGTCGAGTTCGAGCGCACAACGCTGGATGCCTCCGGCAAACCGGCCGGCATCGGAGAAACCTACGTGCTGGACGCAGACGTCGTGTTCAAGGCGATTGGGCAGAAACTGGATAGCGCACTGGGCAACGAGCTCGACGGGATAGAAATGCAGCGCGGCAAGATTATCGTGGATGCGGCACTTGCGACGTCTGTCGAAGGGATCTGGGCAGGCGGCGACTGCGTCGCGGGTGGCGATGACCTGACCGTATCGGCCGTGCAGCACGGCAAGGTAGCTGCAATTGCGATCGACAAGCAATTGCGAGCCTCAGTGGGAGAGTGACGATGGCCGACCTGACATCAGAGTTCCTTGGCATCCGTTCACCGAATCCTTTCTGGCTGGCGTCGGCACCTCCGACCGACAAGGCGTACAACGTCAATCGCGCGTTCGAAGCCGGCTGGGGCGGCGCGGTGTGGAAGACCCTCGGCGAGGACCCGCCGATCGTCAACGTCAATGGGCCTCGCTACAGCGCGCTGCACAGCAACGAGCGGCGTGTGATTGGTTTCAATAACATCGAATTGATTACCGACCGGCCGTTGCAGACGAATCTCGACGAGATCCGGCAGATCAAACGCGACTGGCCGGACCGCGCACTGGTCGCCTCGGTCATGCTGCCAATGAACGAAGCGACCTGGGCGAAGTACGTGCCGATGATCGAGGACACCGGGGCTGATGCATTCGAGCTCAATTTCGGCTGCCCGCACGGCATGTCCGAGCGTGGCATGGGCGCAGCCGTCGGCCAGGTGCCCGAGTACATCCAGATGGCCGCCGAGTGGTGCAAGAAAGTTGCGTCCATTCCCGTCATCGTCAAGCTGACGCCGAACGTGACCAATATCGTGCCCTGCGCGAAAGCGGCCCAGGATGGCGGCGCCGATGCCGTGTCGCTGATCAACACGGTCAACTCGATCATGCGCGTCAATTACGACACATTGACGATGTACCCGGTGACCGATGGCATGGGAACGCATGGCGGCTACTGCGGCGAGGCCGTGAAGCCCATCGCATTGAATATGGTCGCCGAGATTTCGCGTAACGCGGAAACGGCGGACCTGCCGATGTCGGGCATCGGCGGAATCACGAACTGGCGGGATGCGGTCGACTTCCTTGCGCTCGGTGCTGACAACGTACAGGTTTGTACGGCGGCTATGGTCTATGGCTTCAAGATCATCGATGACCTCACCGACGGCCTTAGCGTCTTCCTCGACGACAAGGGCATGACCTCGGTCGCAGACCTTGTTGGCAAAGCAGTACCCAGCGTTACCGACTGGCAGTTCCTGAATCTCAACTACGTCGAAAAAGCCGTCATCGACCAGGATCTGTGTATCAAGTGTGGCCGCTGCCACATCGTCTGCGAAGATACTTCGCACCAGGCGATCACGAACACGGTTAATGGCAATCGCCACTTCGAAGTCATCGACGAAGAATGCGTTGGCTGCAATCTTTGCGTCAGCGTTTGCCCGGTCGACAGCTGCATCACGATGAAGCCTGTGACCGATGGCATCGATGCGCGCACGGGGCAGCCCATCCAGAACGAGAAAGCCAACTGGACGACCCATCCCAACAACCCGATGCGCAAGGAGGGCTAAGAGGATGACCGACGATGAACTGCTCGACGCAGCCCGGTCCGCGCGCGAAACCGCTTATTGCCCGTATTCTAATTTCCGGGTCGGCGCCGCGATCATTGACGAAAACGGCAGTGTACATATTGGCTGCAACGTCGAGAACGCGGCATACCCGCAAGGCAGCTGTGCCGAGACGGGCGCTGTCGCGGCGATGATTGCCGCAGGTGGCCAGCGAATCGTCACCATCGCGGTTGCGGGTGGCAGTGGCGAACGAACAGGCTCTAGCACACCGTGTGGAGGTTGCCGGCAACGCATTAACGAATTTGCGGACGAAAAGACGCGCGTCATCGTCAAGGACGACGACGAAGAATGGCACGAGTTCACGATGGACGAACTGTTACCGTCGTCATTTCATCTGTAGGTTTGGGACGCGGGCGAGACATTCCTCTCCCTCATGGCTCGCGTTGCTGCGCTTTACTTCGGTCGAAGAACATCTCGCCCACGCCCTTTACATTAGATCAATCACGTCATCACGGTACGGAAGGGATGGTTGGGCGCCATTCTTCGTTGCTGCGGCCGCCCCGGCTGCACAGGCGAATGCGAGCGCGTTGTCATGCGACTGACCTTCGACGAGTGCGACGGTTAGCGCGGCCGTGAACGTATCGCCCGCCGCGGTCGTATCCACGGCTTCGATGCGCGGCGGTTTCGTACGGGCCAGGTCCTCGCCGTCCTTTGACAACACGGCGCCCGCAGCACCAAACGTTGTTGCAATTATCCCATGA
>Ga0224508_10003410_pt1 | contig 13133 bp, 11 predicted proteins | sample SF_Jan12_sed_USG_4_FD_170157 | JGI IMG/M metagenome (GOLD analysis project Ga0224508, IMG submission 170157) | Sediment microbial communities from San Francisco Bay, California, United States - SF_Jan12_sed_USGS_21 | ecosystem: Environmental > Aquatic > Marine > Sediment | place: USA...
TCACGGCCCAGAAGGGGACGCCCTCGGTCTGGTCCCACCAGTGCACCGGGTCCTCGGCGCGCAATCGCGTCCACAGCTCGTGGGGGTAGCCGTGGCGGGCGTAGAGCTCGGGGTGGATCGGGTTGGTCTCGGCGAGAGCGGCGGCTTGGGCCATGACTTCCTCCTGTGGGCGGACGGATTCTATCGGCCTCCCCGCGTCGTTGCAGAACTTCCGTCGCCGGGTCACTTCCCGACCGGTAAGTGTGCGTCGCCCGGTGGACTCAGTGCGGGGCGGATCCGTAGCTCCAGCGGCGGGCCGGCGCCGCGCCCGCCCGCCACTCCATGCACTGCACGTCGAACCAGACCGGCAGTCGATAGCGCACGTAGAAGGCGTGCACGGTCACGTCTCCCTGCTCGAGATCCTCGTACTCCTTGAGCTCCACGCGCGGGTCGCGCTCGCGCCAGGCGCGGGCCCGTTCGAGCACGGCGTCCACCTCGGCGCGACGGTCGAGCAGCAGGCCCAGGTGGTCGTAGCCGGGCACCTCGGCGGGCTTGCGGCTCTCGGCCACCAGGATGAACTGGCTGGTCTCCTCGTCGCTGCGCAGGAGCAGCGCCTGCTGCCCCAGGAGGGGCACCTCCAGGGCCTGCCAGCCGAAGAGATCGCCGTAGAAGCGGCCGATCTCGTCGCGGGCGGTGGCGTCGAGGCTGCCCTGGGGCAGAGTCAGCTCCATGTGGTTGAAGCGAAGCGGCACGGGATCCTCCTGGACCTCGAATCATACCCCCGTTGCCCCGCGGGCGTCCGAGTGGGAACATGCGGCCCGTGACCCGCGAACCCCAACCGATCCGGTCCGCTCCGTGACCGGCGAACCCGAACTGACCCCCGTCCGCTCGGCCCACCGTTTCGACGAGGGCGCCCTGGCGTCCTACCTCGACGAGCGGCTCGGCGGGAGCACCCCGATCGTGGTGCAGCAGTTCGAGGGCGGTCAGTCCAACCCCACCTTCCTGGTGGAGCGCGCCGGCGAGAAGCTGGTGCTGCGCAAGAAGCCGCCGGGCAAGCTCTTGCGCTCGGCCCACCAGGTCGACCGCGAATACCGGGTGATGCACGCCCTGCGCGACACCGACGTGCCCGTGCCCGAGATGGTGGCGCTGTGCGAGGACGAGGCCGTGCTCGGCACGGTCTTCTTCCTGATGCGACACGTGCCCGGCCGCGTGATCGCCGACTCGCGCCTGCCCGGTCTCCAGCCCGAAGAGCGCAGCGCGATCTTCGAAGAGCTGGCCCGGTCGCTGGCGGCGCTGCACCGGGTGGACCCCGACGCCGTGGGCCTCGGCGATTTCGGCCGCCCCGGCAACTACTACGCGCGCCAGATCTCGCGCTGGAGCCGGCAGTACGTCGACTCGAAGACCGAAGAGATCCCCGCCATGGAGGCCCTGATGGACTGGCTGCCCAAGCACGTCCCCGCCTCCGACGAGACGCGCGTGGTGCACGGTGACTACCGGCTCGGCAACTGCATCCTGCACCCGAGCGAGCCGCGGGTGGTGGCCGTGCTCGACTGGGAGCTCTCGACGCTCGGGCACCCGCTGGCCGACCTCGCCTACTTCTGCCAGGCCTGGAGCGGCCAGGCGACGCCGGGCGCTGGCCTGGCGGGCGAGGACCTCGCCGCCCTGGGCATCCCCACCGAAGAGGCCTTCGTCGCGCGCTACAGCGAGCTGGTCGGCCGCGGTCCCATCGAGCACTGGGCTTTCTACACGGTCTTCGTGAAGTTCCGCTCCGCGGCGATCGTCCAGGGAGTGTACAAACGCGGGCTCGACGGCAACGCCAGCTCGGAGCGCGCCGGCGATTACGGCGAGCTCGTGCGGGTGGCCGCCAACGAGGCCTGGGATCTGGCCCGCCAGTCAGGAGCTTAGAGATGACCTTTTCGATCCGATTCCGCACGCTGGGGGTCGCGCTGTTCGTCTGTGCGATCACCGCCTGCGCCACCTCGCCTCTCGGACGCCGCCAGCTCATGCTGGTGGGGGAGGGCGAGCTCGAGCAGATGGGCGTGTCCGCCTTCGAGCAGATGAAGAGCGAGGGCCAGGTCTCGGCCGACGCGCGCGCCAACCAATACGTGACCTGCGTCGCCACGGCGATCACGCGGGCGCTCACCCCGGAACAGGGTGGCGGGCAGCCCTGGGAGGTGCGCGTCTTCGCCGACGACAGCGCCAACGCCTTCGCGCTCCCCGGACGCAAGATCGGCGTCCACACCGGTCTTCTCGACGTCGCCAAGGGTCAGCACCAGCTCGCCACGGTGATCGGACACGAGGTGGCTCACGTGCTCGCCAATCACAGCGGCGAGCGGGTCTCCAACCAGATGGCCGCCCAGGGCGTCGCCGCGATCGTGTCCGCCGCCGGCGACCCCTCGAGCCCGCTCAACACCGTCGTGCAGGGCGCGCTGGGTCTCGGGGTGATGAAGTACAGCCGCACCCACGAGAGCGAGGCCGACCTGCTGGGCCTCGACCTGATGGCCCGCGCCGGCTTCGACCCGCGCCAGAGCGTGTCGCTCTGGGAGAACATGGCGGCCGCCTCCGAGGGCAACCGTCCGCCCGAGTTCCTCTCGACCCACCCCTCGCCCGCTACCCGCATTCGCGATCTCCAGCAGCGCATTCCCAAGGCCCTGCCCCTCGCCCAGCAGGCCTGGGCGTCGGGGCGCAAACCCAACTGTTAGTCGAGAGAGGCCAACCCCCCATGAGCACCGACGTCGTCCTGGTGGACGATCCCGCACCCCAGGTGCGCCGGATCACCCTGAACCGACCCGAGAAGCGCAACGCGCTCAATCACGCTCTGCGCGGCGGCATCGTCCACGAGCTGCAGAAGGCCGACGCCGATCCCGACGTGCGCGTGATGATCGTGCGCGGCGCCGGCAAGTGCTTCTCGTCGGGCTACGACCTCGGCGGCGGCAACGAGGGCATGGAGCATCCCTGGTACACCGCCGGGGGCGACGGCCACTGGCCGCGCCACGTCACCCAGGGCTGGATGAGCATCTGGGAGCTGGGCAAGCCCGTGATCGCCCAGGTGCACGGCTTCTGTCTGGCAGGCGGCAGCGAGCTCGCCACCTGCTGCGACCTGGTCTACATGGCCGACGACGCCCAGATGGGATACCCGGCCGTGCGCTTCGGCGTGCCCGACAACCACTTCCACGCCTGGTTCGTCGGCATGCGCAAGGCCATGGAGATGATGCTCACCGGCGACTCGATCGACGGCATCCAGGCCACCGAGCTCGGTTGGGCCAACGGCCACTTCCCCGCCGACCAGCTCGAGGCCGGCGTGCTCGCCATGGCCGAGCGCATCGCCAAGATGCCGCCCGACCTGGTGCAGCTCAACAAGCGCGTGGTGCACCGGCAGATGGAGGTGATGGGCCTGCACACCGGCATCCGGCTGGGCTCCGAGCTCTGTGCCCTGGGCGTGCACCAGAAGAGCATGCACGAGTTCTTGAAGGCCACTCGCGAGAAGGGCCTCACCGACGCGCTGCAGCAGCGCGACGAGCCCTTCGGCGACTATCGCACCAAGTAGTCGCGCGCCTGGGCCGAGATCAGGCCCAGGCCCAGGAGCATCACCACCAGGCCGACGGCGGGCCCCAGGAAGGGCACCATCGAGACGCCGCCGACGAGCAGGAGGCCTGCGCCCAGCGACCGGACGAAGGCCAGCGTGCCCTCGTCGGGGGGCGGCAGGAGCAGTCGCCCGACCCAGGCGGCCACGACCAGGTCGGCGAGGTAGAGCGTCACCAGGTAGGCGAAGAGCAGCGCGACCGCCAAGGGCAGGCCCACCACGGTGAGGGCCGCCGCCAGCATGGCCAGGGGCGTGATCACCAACGCCACGACGCCGAGCCCCAGGGTGCGCGCGAGGTCGGCGCCGGTCACCACCTCGCCGCGGAACAGGCTCGGGGCGAGCTGGTAGGCGACCAGCCCGAAGACGAAGGCCGCCGCGATCCACAGCGCGTTGAGCAGGTAGAAGCGCCAGCTCCGGTAGTGCTGCAGGTAGTGCTCGCGCAATCTCTCGCTCGGCTCGGCTCGAAACTCGCCTCCGACGAAGGCGCCGGGTGAGGGCCGGACCTCGCGATCGTCCTCGAGGCTGACGATCACGTCGCCCTCGACGCGCGCTCCGTCGCGCAGCTCGAGCTCCCGGATGCGGTGTCCGTGCACGTTTCGTCCTACGCGGCCGCGCAGGTCGAGGCGGTCGCCGACGGCGTTGAGGTCGCGCGCCACTTCGCCATCGAGCACCGAGCTGTCGGCGAAGAGGTTCACGTCGCGGGCCGCGCGTCCCGTCGCGGCCATGGTGAACTCTTCGGCGAAGGCGAAGATGCTGTTCTCCACGCTGCCCTCGACTCGTGCGCGCTCGCCCAACACGTGCACGCCACCGCCCACCTTGCCGGTGACCTCCAGCTCTCGCGTGAAGACGTAGAGCGATCCGGTGACCTCCCCGCGCACCGTGACCCGCTCGGTGGCGGCCACGAGATCGCCGTCGATCACGCCGTCCACGTCGACCCGGTCGCCCCAGGCGACCACGCTCTCCTCGACGCGTTCACCCGACTCGATCCGCAGCGACTCGCGGTGAGCCTCGAAGGCCTGGGCAGGCTGGGTGACCCCGGACGCCGCGAGCACCACGGAGAGCGCCAGCGCCGAGCGGTCGAGACGCCGCCCGAGGCTCGAGACCGCGAAGGAGAGCAGGGCCGACACGCTGGCCACGCTGCCCACCGCGAGCGCCAGCTCGATCAGGCCGGGTGCGTTCTCGCGCAGCAGGAAGATCAGGTCGAAGGCCATTTCGTAGGCTCCTTTGAGGCGCCGGGGGTTCAGAAGATCCCAGCTTCCGGGCAGGCGGGCCTCCAGCAGGAAGCTGGCGGCGGTGAGCGCGGCGGTGACCGCGGCGATCACGAGGGGCACGCCCAGGGCGACCCCCGGGTCGGGCTGCTCGGCGACGAGCGCCGGAGTCGGAAGCGCGGGGCTCTCGTCGCGCAGCACCAGGCCGAGCAGCCGGGACTCCTCGCGCAGCGCGACCACCCCCTCGCGGCAGGCGCGGCAGCCCATCAGGTGGGCGTCCAGCGCCTGCTGGTCGGCGGGCTCGAGCTCGCCCTCGGCGTAGAGCAGACGGGTCGCTTCGTCGGGGCAGATCACGGGCGCTCCTCGGCGAGGGCCTCGCGCAGCCGCTGACGGCCGCGGAACAACAGCGTCGCCACCTGGTTGCGCGACACGCCCAGGATCTCGGCGATCTCGGCGAAATCGAGATCGGCGTAGTAGCGCAGCACCAGCGGGGCGCGGTAGCGGTCGTGCAGGCCGCCGATGGCCTCGAGCAACCTGCGCCGCAGCTCGGCGGAGAGCCCGTGGTCGAGGGGCGTGTCCGACGCGGCGCCCGTCCGCTCGCCCTCGCGCTCGCTCGGCTCGAAGAGGCGCGCCTCGCGGCGTCTCCGGCGCAGCAGATCGAGGCTGCGCCGCGCCGCGATCGCCAGCAGCCAGGGGCGGAAGGGCCGCTCGGGGTCGTAGCTCGCCAGGGCGGCGTGGGCGCGCAGGAAGGACTCCTGAGCGGCGTCCTCGGCCTCGGACGCCGAGCCCAGCAGACGCCGGCAGAGGCGCTGGACGTCCGCCTCGTAGTGGCGCGCCAGCGCGCCGAAGGCGTCGTCGTCTCCGCCGCGGGCGCGGGCCAGCCAGGCCTGGGCGGCTTTCTCCACCGGGGCGGATCCTACCACCCGAAGCTCCGTCACTGGGGCTGCCGCGCCCTGCATCGCGCTCCCTCCTGTCCCTTTCTACGCTCGGCCGGGGCCTCTCATTGCAGTCCCGGGCAGCCCCCGCCCCCGGGTCCCCGCCCTGCCTGGGGCCCCGGGCGGGCTCTAGTGGCGCCGGCGATCTGCCGATAATCCCTGCCATGGCGGCAGCAGGCAGACGCATCCACAGGGTCTTCAAGATCAAGGCCGAGGGCCGGGTGCGGCTGGTGGTCTTCGACACCCAGGACCTGTCCATGGGCCGCTCGTCCGAGAACGACCTGGCCTTCGACGATCCGGAAATGTCGCGCAAGCACGCCATCTTCGCGCGCACTCCCGACGGCTGCGTGATCCGCGACCTGAAGACCCCCAACGGCACCGGCGTGAACGGGGAGGCGGTCACCGAGGCGACGCTCTCCACGGGAGACGTGGTGAGGGTGGGCGAGGTGGAGCTCGCCTACGCCGAGACGACCCGCGACCCCGCCACGTTGGGCAAGGGCGTCGAGTACGCCTCTCAGCTCAAGTCCTTCGGCGCGGGGATTCCCCAGGGCGACGGTGATTCGACCGTGCTCGGCCTCCACTCGCCGGTCAGCGCCGAGGACGAGGGCGACCCCGACATCGACAAGGCCATGGAGCTGTATCCCTCGCGCGACCTCGACGCCGAGCTGGCCGATCTCGACGTCGCCGAGGCGGAGCCGGAGCCGGACGGCGACGACGCCCCGATCCAGGCCGACCACGTCTGGGAGCTCGACGACTCCGACCCGACGGCCGGCGTGCCCGACGTCGCCAAGCCCCCGGGCACCGGCACCCTGACTCTGCACATCGAGCTCGAGGGGCTCGACGGCGAGCTGCGCCGCGCGCTCGAGGGCCTGGCGGGCAAGCTCCTCGAGCTGCCCAAGCTGCGCCTGAAGGTCGAGTCCGGGGACTGAGCCCACTCGCGCCGAGCGACCCACCGTCCCCTGGACCGGGCTCGCTCATTCCACCTTCGCGAGCAGACCCTCGAGCCGACCCTCGACCTTCGCGAGCAGACCCTCGAGCCGGCCCAGCAGCTCGGCGTCCCGGCTGTCGCGGCACAGCGCGGCGGCCGAGCCCGCGCGCAGCCGCGGCGTGAGATCCGCGTCGTCGTCGCAGCAGAGGCCGATCGGCAGCGAGGCGTTGGCGGCCCGCAGCGCGCCGGGCAGAGGACTCGTTTCGGGCGCTGCCAGACTCGCGTCGATCAGCGCGGCCGAAAGCTCTTCGCCGTGCAGGGTGCAGAGGTCGAGGGCGCTCTGGGGCCCGTCGGCCTCGAGGACCCGGGCGCCGAGGCCGTTCAGCAGCTCTGCCAGCCGGCCGCGGAAGCCGGCGTCGGGCTCGGCCAGCAGCACCAGCGGTCGCCGGCCCGCTTCGGGCCGCGTCTCGCTCGCATCCAGCGGCAGCAGGATGCGGATGCACGTGCCCCGGCTCGGGGCGCTCTGCACCCGGATCGCACCCCGGTGTCCCTGCACCATGCCGAGCACCGCCGACAGGCCCAGGCCGTGCCCCGAGGCCTTGGTGGTGAAGAATGGATCGAAGATGCGCTCGCAGACCTCGGCGCTCATGCCCGCGCCATCGTCCTCGACCTCGAGGCAGGCGTGGTCGCCCCGCCCGAGCTCCTCGCCGCCGCGCCAGTCGGCGAGCTCGTCGTCGGCGAGCCTCACCCGCGCGGTGCGCACCGTGACGTGGCCCGGACCCTCGCCCAGCGACTCGGCCGCGTTGATCACCAGGTTCATCAGCACCTGCTCGAGCTGCACCAGGTCGGCTTCGACGCACAGGCGCTCCGGGGCCAGCTCCAGGCTCAGCGCGACGTCCGCGGGCACGGAGATGCCCAGCAGGTCGGTGACCGATTGCACCAGCTCGGAGAGCTCGATGCGTCGCACCTCGGGCTCGCGGCGCCCGGCGTAGGCGAGCAGCTGCCGCACCAGACGGGCTGCGCTCTCGGCCGCTTCCTCGACGTCGCCCAGTGCCTCGTCGCGCTCGACCTCGCTGGCGCAGGCGTCCCGCGCGTAGCGCACGTTGGTCGAGATCACCGCCAGCAGGTTGTTGAAGTCGTGGGCGATGCCGCCGGCCAGCACGCCCAGGCTCTCGAGCTTGCGGGCCTCCTGCAGCTGCAGCTGCAGCCGCTCCTTCTCGAGGCGCGACTGCTCGAGCTCGGCAATCCGATCCTGGCTGGCGCTGGCGAGCGCGCGGAAGCGCCGCTCGTCGGGGTTCGGTCCATCGCTCATCGAGAAGTCTCGCGGGGTGCAAGCTCTTCTTCGACGCGCTCCCGACCGGGCTTGACCGGGTCGCCGGGCTGGGGGAGGCGCTAGAGCGAGAACTTCTTCTTCACCGGCAACAGGTCCTGGAAGCTCGGATCCCGCTTCTCGGACTTCGCCGCGAAGGCCTCCGCCATGTCGCCCGGCTGGAACATGCCGCTCTGCCAGGTGGCGATGTGGTCGAGGCCGTCGGCGATGCTGTGGTCGCGGGCGTAGTTCAGCATCTCCTTGCTGCCCCACACGGCCAGGGGCGAGCGGGCGGCGATCTCGCGCGCGATGCCGAGCACGCCCTCGACCAGGGCCTCGTGGGTGTCGAAGACGCGGTTGACCAGGCCCACCTCGCGGGCCTCGTCGGCGTGCAGCCTGCGGCCCGTATAGGCCAGCTCCCGAGCCATTCCCTGGGGGATCAGGTGGGGCAGCCTCGGGAAGGTCCCCACGTCGGCGGTCATGCCGATGTTGATCTCCTGGATGCAGAAGAAGGCGTCCTGGCTGCAGTAGCGCATGTCGCAGGCGCTGATCATGTCGACGCCGCCGCCGATGCAGGCGCCCTGGATCGCCGCCAGCACCGGCATGCGGGCCCGGTCGAGGCAGCTGAAGGTCTCCTGCAGGCGCAGCAATCCGCGGCGGAGGTTGGCTCGGCGCCGACCCACTTCGGCCTCGGGGTCTTCGCCGCCGCCGCCGCCGGTGAAGACCGACAGGTCCATGCCCGAGGTGAAGTGCTTGCCCGTCGAAGAGAGCACGATGGCGCGGGCCTCGCCCGAGTCGTCGAGGGCGCCGACGATCTGGGGAAGCTCGTCCCAGAACTCGGGGACCATCGAGTTGAAGGCCTCGGGCCGCTTGAGCTGGATGTGCGCGATCTTGTCCTCGACGCGCACGTCGAAACACGTGTAGGTCATGCTCTCCTCTTCTTCGGGGCGCGGGCTCGGCCCTCGAGCCAAGACTTCGGGAGGCTAATTCATCCGGGCCCGAAAGGGTTTACAAAGGGCCGCCGCCCCGGGCATACTTGTGAATCTGACGCACCGTCAGGTCTCGCGAGCCCCCGCGGAGGGCCCCATGGCGTCCCAACTGCATCCCGCGCCCGGAAGCGGCGAGCCCGAGGTCGACCCGGTCACCGTCGAGGTGATTCGCGGGGCCATGGAGACGGTCGCGTACGAGATGGCGACCCACGTCTCGCTCACCGCCACCACGCCGATCCTCAACCAGAGCAACGAGCGCAACGCCACCATCCTCGACGGGCGCGGCGCGCTGGCGGCGCTGTCGGTGGGCATCCCGCAGTTCATGCTCTCGAGCACGCTGCCGGTGCGCTTCGCGCTGGAGTTCTTCGAGAAGGAGGGGCTCCACGCCGGCGACGTTCTGGTGGCCAACGACCCCTATCACGGCGGCGGGCACCTGCCCGACTACAACGTCTTCTCGCCCGTGGTCGTCGACGGCGAGCTGGTGCTGATCGCCTCCATCCAGTGCCACCACGCCGACACCGGTGGGGGCATGCCCGGTGGTTACAACGCCGAGGCCATCGACATCTGGGCCGAGGGCGTGCGCTTCCCGGCGGTGAAGCTCTACGACAAGGGCGTCGAGCGCCGCGACATCACCTACCTGATGAAGGTCAACAACCGGACGCCCACCTTCCTGGGCGACCTGCGCGCCCAGGTGGGGGCGGCCCAGCTCGGCGCCAAGCGGCTGGCCGAGATCGTCGAGCGTTACGGCATCGAGGCGGTGCGGGCCTCGTGTCGGCACTCGATCGCCTATGCCGAGCGGCGCTTCCGGGAAGAGGTGGGCTCCTGGCCCGACGGAGTCTACGAAGCCGACGCCTGGGTCGACCACGACCCGATCGGCAACCCCGACATCCGCGTGCACGTCGCGGTGACCGTCGACGGCGAGCGCCTGAAGGTCGACTTCACCGGCAGCGACGAGCGCCAGGACCTCAAGGCCTATTCGAGCTTCGGCAACACCCGCGGCTACGTGGTGGCCCAGCTCGCCTCGATGATGGACCCGGCGATTCCGAAGAACGAGGGCTTCTTCAACTCGATCGAGCTGGTGGTGCCCGAGGGCTGCGTGCTCAACCCGCGCGAGGGCCAGACCGTCGCCGCCGGCACTCATCACCCCGGCGTCGAAGTGGGCGAGGCCATCTGCAAGGCCCTGGCCCAGGTGCTGCCCGAGCGCTCCTGCCCGCAGATCTACAAGCTCGGCATGCCCACGGTGATCTACGGCCAGCGACCCGAGAGCGGCGAGGTCTTCGTGGACCACTCGGTCGACGTGCTGGCCGCCTACTGCAACGCGGTGAAGGGCCAGGACGGCTGGGGCTCGATGCCGGCCAGCTTCGGCAACCTGATCCGCGCCACCGCCGAGGTGAACGAGTCGATCTTCCCCGTGCGCCACGAGTGCTGCGACTACGAGATCGACACCGGGGGGCCCGGCCAGTGGCGCGGTTGCCCGGGCTCGCGGGTGGTGAAGCGCGTGCTCGCGCCCTCGACGGTCACCACCTACATGGTCGGCATGAAGTACCCCATGAGCGGCGTCGCCGGCGGCTGCGACGGCTCGCCCAACGACCTGGTGACCAACTTCGAGAACGACGACGCCCGGAAGATCGAGTGCATGGCCAACGGTGTGCCCCACGCCGAGGGAAGCGCCTTCCGCTACGTCTACGGCGGGGGCGGCGGCTGGGGCGACCCCTTGCTGCGCGACCCCGAGGCGGTGCTCGACGACGTCTACGACGAGCTGGTGAGTGTGGAGTCGGCCGAGCGCGACTACGGCGTGGTCCTCGCCGGCTCACTCGCCGACGACAGCCTGATCGTGGATGTCGCCGCCACCGGAAAACGTCGCACCGAGCGCGGCGGGGCGGCCTGAGCGTGGGCTTTCGCATCGGCATCGACGTCGGCGGCACCTTCACCGACTTCATCGAGGTGTCGACCGGGGGCGCGGTCGACCTCTTGAAGGTGCCGACCACCCTCGACGATCAGAGCCGCGGCGTGATGCACGGCGTCGAGGTGCTGGCCGGGCGCCACGGCCTCGACATGGCGGCCTATCTCGGCGAGACCGACCTCGTGGTTCACGGCACCACCACCGCCGACAACACCATGATCGAGATGAACGGCGCCGCGACGGGCCTCATCACCACCGCCGGCCACCGCGACGAGATCGAGATCCGCCGAGGCTACAAGGAGAGCATCTGGGACCCGTCGGCACCGCCGCCCACGCCCATCGCGCGCCGGCGCAATCGCTTCGGCGTCGACGAGCGCCTCGACTTCCGGGGTCAGGTGGTGCGGCCCCTCGACGAAGAGGCGGTGCGAGCCGCCCTGCGGCGCCTGAAGGCGCGGGGCATCGAGTCGGTGGCGGTCTGCTTCCTGTTCAGCTTCCTCAACCCCGCTCACGAGAAGCGGGTGCGCGAGCTGGCTCGCGAGGAGTTCCCCGAGGCGCGCCTCTCGCTCTCGCACGAGGTGATGCCCACGGCGCCCGAGTTCGAGCGCACCTCGACCACTCTGGTCGACGCCTACGTCGGTCCGAAGCTCGAGCGCTACCTCGAGCGCCTGCAGAGCGCCCTTCGCGAGGCCGGCTACACGCGCGAGCTGCTGATCCTGCAGAGCAACGGCGGCATCATGACCGCCGAGCAGCTGGCGCGCCGCGCGGTGGCGGCGCTGGGCTCCGGCCCGACGGGCGGCGTGCGCGGCGCCTGCGCCGTGGCCGGGCGCGCCGGGGTGAAGGACTTCATCGCCATCGACATGGGCGGCACGTCCTATGAGGCCTGCCTGGTGAAGGGCGGCGAGCCCAACATCCGCAGCTTCTGGAACTGGCAGCACCGCTATCTGGTGGGCCTGCCCATGGTCGAGATGCACTCGATCGGCGCCGGCGGCGGCTCGATCGCGAGGGTCGAGGCGGGCGTGCTGCGCGTGGGGCCCGAGAGCGCAAACGCCGATCCGGGGCCCATCTGCTACGGCCGCGGCGGCACCCGACCCACCGTCACCGACGCCAATCTGCTGCTCGGCTACATCAACCCCGAAGCGCTGTGCGGCGGCGAGTTCAAGCTGCGCGGCGAGGGCGTGCGCGAGGCGATCGCCGAGCAGCTCGGCCAGCCGCTGGGACTCGACGCCGTCGAGGCCGCCCACGGAATCTTCCGCATCGTGAACGCCAACATGGCCAACGCGATCCGCCGCGTGTCCTCCGAGAGCGGCTTCGATCCGCGCGACTTCCAGATGGTGGTCTACGGCGGAAACGGCCCGGTGCACGCGCCGGTGCAGGCCGAAGAGCTGGGCATCGGGCGGCTGCTGGTGCCGAAGACCTCGCCGGCCTTCTCGGCCCTGGGCCTCTTGATCGCCGACTATCTCGTCGACCTGCAGCGCTCCTACATTGCGCCCTCGAGCCAGGCCTCGGCCGAGCGGATCAACGAGCTGCTCGAGCGCCTCGAGGCCGACGCCTGCGAGGAGCTGCGCCCGGCGGGGCTCGAGCGCGGCGACGTCGACTTCCGCCGCTTCCTCAACCTCTGCTACCCGGGCCAGACCTTCGACATGGCCGTGCCGCTGCGCGGCGCCGGGGGGCGGCTGTCTCGGGCCGACCTCGAGGCCACGGTGGCGGCCTTCCACGACCTGCACGAAGAGCTGCACACCTACGCGGCCCGCGACGAGGAGCCGGTGGTGCGCTCGGTGCGCGTGCAGACCGTGGGGCGCACCGAGCCCGTCGCCTTCGGCGAGACGCCGGCGGAGCAGGGCCCGCTCGGCGACGCGCTGCGCGGGCGCCGTCCGGCCTGGTTCGGCGGTCGCTTCGTCGACACGCCGGTCTACGACGGCGACCGCATCGGCGCCGGACACACGATCGAGGGCCCGGCCATCGTCGAAGAGCGCTTCACGACGATCGTGCTCCAGCCCGGGCACGTGGCCTCTCTCGACCGCTTCGGCAACTACGCCATCCAGATCCAATGAGGAGACTCGATCCATGAGCCAAGCCCAGGTCCGCGCCGACGGACTCATCGACCTCGACACGTCCGACGTCGACCGCTGGGTGGGCAAGCCCCTGGGCGGCGCCCACCTGATCGACCCGATCGTGAACAACGACATCCGCCGCTGGGCCCAGGGCATGCAGAACCCGAACCCGCTGTTCTTCGACGCCGAGTACGCGGCCGAGAGCCGCTTCGAGAAGCTGGTGGCGCCCCAGAGCTTCGCCGTCTGCA
>Ga0224508_10003411_pt1 | contig 13133 bp, 17 predicted proteins | sample SF_Jan12_sed_USG_4_FD_170157 | JGI IMG/M metagenome (GOLD analysis project Ga0224508, IMG submission 170157) | Sediment microbial communities from San Francisco Bay, California, United States - SF_Jan12_sed_USGS_21 | ecosystem: Environmental > Aquatic > Marine > Sediment | place: USA...
ATGTAGATGTTAAAAAAATGGAAAATGATTTGAAAAATTCTCCAAACTTTTACGGTGTTGCATCTCTAAAAAAATATACAAAACATGAAACTCCGATGATATTTGTTCAAATGTTTTTAGAAGAGCTGGAAAAAATTTTTGATTTGCTAAATAAAAGACAGATTAAAAAAATTATTAAAGAATGGACTGAACGATCTTCAACTTTAGGAAAAATTGTAGAATTGAATACAGATGATGGAAAAGTAAGAGGGAGGGCAATTAAAATTGATGATGATGGAGCTTTGGTGGTAGATGATAAAAAAAATATCAGAGTTTTAGCAGGAGATATAAGTCATGTGGAAAACTAACTCATAAATTATTTTTTTGTTTGTTTTTTAGAAGTTTTTTTCTTTGTTCTAGTTTTTTTTGTATTATTTTCTGAAAGAAGAGATGTCTGAGTTTTCAAAATTTCCTTCAAGTCTTTTTGTATATCAAAAACAATAGCAAGCACTTTTTCTAATTCTTTTGAATATTGTTCATAAGCTGATATTAACTTGGACCTTTGTTGATTTATCTCAATTAGATGATCATTTGAGCGTAAGAGATTAGTTGATTTTATCAGTTCTGGGATATCAGGAGAAGCGCCATCTAGTTCATTTAATTCCAGAGTTATTTTTTGAATCTGTTTACGTAGTTCAAAAATTACCATACCCGCTCCAACTTCAGTCAATCTATGAAATGATAATTCATGTTGATTAAAGAATTTTGCTCAAGGCGTACAATCACATTAGATAAAATAACAAAAAGAGTGAATTTAATTGAAATTTGCCAAAATCAAGAATAGAATTAATTGCAAGAAAGCTGAAATTAAATAGATCAAATGAGAAACGTGAAGAAGATATCTAAATTATCTTGAGAAATTAAACAATATAATAATTCCATCATGTGACCAAAATAGGTTTACTGTTTGTCAATCTAAGAAAATTATCTTAAAAAAAATTCCTATGTATGATTCACAAAATTTTTCATTTTTTTAATAGAATGTTGTAAATTTTTTGCATTTCATAAACTCATATCAAAGTTAGCTTAACCTACACACCAATAACCCTTAGAAACTATGTAAAAATGATAATAACTAAAATATTGATTTTTAATGAAGATGTTAAAAAGTACAATTCTTTCGGGACCAAAATGTCCATCATGTGGTGATAAAAAAATGGTGACAGATCAAAATACAGGAGAGTTATTTTGTGGAAAATGTGGACTTGTAGTGAACGATAAAGTTTTAGATACTGGTGCAGAGTGGCGCTCATTTGCAAACGATGAGTCAAACAGAACCCGTGTTGGTGCAGGTACCTCATTAACAATGCATGACATGGGATTATCTACAATAATTGGAACTCAAAACAAAGACTCTACTGGAAAACCATTAACCTCAACTATGAAAAGTTCAATTGAGAGATTAAGAACATGGGATAGCAGAACCCAAGCTCATTCATCAGCAGATAGAAATTTACGCCAAGCACTAAACGAGATGGACAAATTAAAAGATAAATTAGCACTAACAGATGCGGTAATTGAAAAAGCTGCATATATTTATCGTAAAGCTATGGAAAAAAAATTGGTAAGAGGTCGCTCAATACAGGGATTAGTGGCAGCCTGTCTTTATGCATCATGTAGAAATACCGAAACACCAAGAACGTTAGATGATATTGCCAAAGGCATCAATATTAGAAGAAAAGACGTTGCCAGATGCTATAGATTAATTTTCAGAGAATTAGAGTTAAAGATGCCAGTAGTGGATCCTGTTAAAGGAGTTTCAAGAATTGCAAGCATTGCAAAGCTTACAGAAAAAAGTAAGAGAAAAGCAATCGCTATTCTTGAGAAAGCAAAGAAACTGGGTATTGTAGCAGGAAAAGACCCCATGGGAATAGCAGCGGCAGCTCTTTATCTAGCTTGTATAAGTACAGGGGAGGTAAAATCACAAAAAGACATCTCGATTGCATCAGGGGTTACAGAAGTAACAATTAGAAACAGATGTGCAGGTTTAAGAAAGATGATTCAAACATTATAAATTTAAAAAGTCATATTAAATATCACATACTATATTTTTGAAGTCTCTTGTGTTCTAATTTATCCCAAGGATAAACTATGTAAGAGTTATCGTTGGTTCTTTTTGCAAAGATAAGTTGTTTTGGGAATTTTTTTCCACGGCGAGCAAACAGTGTCACATATACTAAATCAGAAGGATGATCTACTTTGTTTATTATTTTTTTGAATGTGTTTCCTGAATCATAAATATCATCAACAAATATAGAATCAGAAGTAATTTTTTTCTGATCAACTAGTATGATGTCAAAACCCAAGCGATCAGCTAATAATCTTGCCGGAACTAATCCTCCACGACTAATTGTAGAGATGCTAGAAAATCCTCGGCCGGTAGCAATAATTTTTTCTGAAAGAATTTTTATTAAATTTTCAACTTCAGACCAATTTACTTTTTGTGAATTAAAATTTTGTGAAACCATATAATCTTTCTTTTTTTGTCTATCTTTCCCAAATCAAAAAGTACTCATTTTATTTTTTAGTGGAGAAATAATTTTTAGAATTTTAAAGGGAACCTTTCCAAAATCCAGTTCTTTTTGAGAAGATACCAAAAGAACATCGTCATTTGCCAATGGAAAACTCATAACTATTACTTTTTCTCTATAGGACATTGAAAAATGAACTTGGCCAAATTCTTGGTCAAACTCATGTCTCATTCGTACACGCAATGCTAATTCCATAAACATCATCTCATCTTGCTTTTGCGCCTCTAGGGACATTATTCCTTTTTTCATACCTCCAGCCATTAGATGCCCACGACTATTGATGATTCTTGCAGATCTCATTTTGGGATCTAATTTAATGATTTTTTGGCATATTTTTTCGAGTTCTTCAACATTGTCCATTTGTCTAATTTAACAAGCGATCTATTTATTGCGAGCTGTGCTCCATGTAATTCGTGAAGCCTCAGTATCCCCAAGACACGTTAGAATATTACAAGCACTTGTCTTTGTTTTGGACTGATTTAATACACTTGATGTCAAGTAAGCCCCAGGCTTTAGCTTCAACTGGTCCCATGAGAGCCTTTGCGGCAAACTCAAAAAAGGTATCAACAGAACTAATTGAGATAAATGAAAGTCTCTTAGAGTTTAACAAATTCCTCACCGAGTACTACAAGCAACTTTCAGAAACTTGGAATGAGGCACAAAAGAAGGTAAATTTGAAAGCGCCAGAAGTTCCACAAGATGTAGAACAAATTGAAGTATTTAAGAGAATTTGGATAGATATCTTTGATAATGATTTTACTGAATTATTTGATTCAAAAAAGTTTGGAGAAAATTATGGAAAACTAGTTTCAAAAGAATTGGAATTAACCAAACATTGGAATAACATATCAAATGTAATACTTCAAGCAGCTAATTTACCAAGCAAAGAAGAAATTGATGAGGTGTATAAAGAACTACACGCCCTTAAAAAGAGAATAACAAAATTAGAAATTGAATCAAAAAAGAAAAAAAGTGAGTAAAAATGAAAAGTGAGTCAAAGATAGATCCCAAAATAATGGAAGAAATTATTAGATTTAATAAAAATATCATAAATGCTCCAAAATTAGTTGATGCTCCAGATGAAATTGTTTTAGAAGTAACTCCACATGATGTAGTACAAGAAATAGATAAAACTCGATTATTACATTACAAGCCATTAACGGACAAACAACATAAAACACCTTTGGTAATTTCTTATGCATTAATTAACAGATATCATATTTTAGATATTCAACCCGAAAAAAGCTGGGTAAGAAATCTGGTGCAACAAGGATTTGATGTGTACATGTTAGATTGGGGAAATCCTACATCCATGGACAAGTATCTAGACTTTGATGACTATGTTAATGGTTATTTAGATGGAGCAATAGAATTTATAAAAAATGAATCTTCAGTTGAAAAAGTTTCTTTGCAAGGATATTGTACCGGTGCAACGTTGGCAACTGCCTATACAACATTGCATCCAGAAAGTGTAAAAAATTACATTGCCACAGCACCAGTAATAGATGGTTGGAGAGACACAACTGTGATTAGCAATCTTGCAAAAAATATGGATGTTGAAAAAATGGTAGACATTATTGGCAATATGCCTCCTGAATTCATGTATTATTGTTTTTCAGTGCTTAAACCATTTGAACAAGGAATTGAAAAATATGTAAATTTTTTCAAAAATATAGACAACAAAAAATTTGTGGACAACTTTTTACGAGTAGAAAAATGGCTTAGTGACACCCCTCCAATTCCAGGAGAGTTGTTCAAACAGTGGATAAAAGATATTTATCAAGATAATTTACTAATCCAAAATAAAATGTATGTAAATAATAATCATATAGATTTGAAAAAAATAGATATGCCGATCTTTACCCAGGTAGCGGTAGGAGACCATTTAGTATCACCAGAATGCAGCATGCCTTTACATTATGCTGTGGGAAGCGAGGACAAGACTCTACGGATGTATCCAACAGGACACGTTGGAATGATTGCAAGCTCACTATCTCAGAAAAAAGTTCTTCCAGAACTTGGTAAATGGTTACTTGAAAGATCTTAAAAGAAAATAAAAATAAAAAAATTAACCACTAGTTGTTATGTGTGGTAAATGCAGAAATCCACGATTGCATGATGCTTTTGTTTAGGTCAGCAAATGATTTTGTGTTGTCGTTAAAGGTTTTGATGTTCTGTTGTGTTGCATCAATTGTTGCAAGTGTAATTTGATTTTGTATCGAAGCTGCTTTTACGAATTCTTCAGTCATATCACGAAATGCTTTTAATGTGGTTTCAGGAATAGATGCCGATATACCAGACTTCTTTGCACATTCTTTTTGTAGTACGATAGAAGAATCTACAATGTTTTCATATGCTTGTAGGTATTCTTGTTGTACATTAGTAATTGATTGGTGATATTGTGGTACTGACTGTTTGATGTTTGTAAATAATTTATCTACGTTTTGTTGATATACTGAAAATGCATCTTTTGGATTTACTTGTGTTTGCTCGTTTTTACTCATTTTTTCACCTCCTTATTAGATGATTTTTTTCCTATAGGAAGGATAATGACTTGAACCAAGTCTCCCTCTCCAAGTCCAAGAGCATTTCTTTCAGCTTCTGGAATAGAGATTCTGCCAGCACTACCAACGGTTGTTTTGTAAGCCCCCCAATTCATAAAAGAAGGAAGCATTTGTCCAATGTGGAACATTGTATCCATGCTTTGGTTTTGCAAGTTTTTCATATTCTCCATTAAGTTGGATTGTGTGTTTCTAGTTGTATCAGAGACCGTTTTTAGGGTCTCTAGTGGATTGAATGTCTGAGTACCTTGGTTGTTCATTAATGAGCCAAAATTTTTAATAAATTCAGCCTGTGCACGTCCACTTTTTTGTATCCACTCTTTAAACATGGATGATGGATCATATTGGCTATAATTACCGCTCATTGGTATGTTACGGTATTATGATGTATTTAACTATACCTAAATTTCATTTAAAAAATCAAGCACAATATCTGCAAATTCCTTAGGTTTCTGGACATATGGAGTATGACCACAGCCATCCATCCTATAAAATCTACAATCCTTAATCGAGGAAACAAATCCATCTGCATGCCTAATAGGGATTACTGGATCAGCAGATCCCCAAATGATCAAAGAAGGAGCTTTTATTGTTTTGAGTTTATTTGTAATTATTTCTGAGTTTTTTAACCCAAGAATAGTAGACATAAAAGCCATTTTGGCATTTGGCAACTTCATTCTTTCAATAAATCCCTCAATGATTTTTGGATCAACATCGATACCAGATCCTTCCATCATGTCAAATGCATTTTTTGCGTTTGGTTCGTTTGGATATAGTGCTGCCATGATATAAGCATCTAATGCAGGAGTAGACTGTTTCATAACACCAGAGGGAGATACAAGAGTTAATTTTTCAATATTGCTGTTTGCAGATGCATACTCGGCAGTTACTTGCCCACCTAGGGAAGAGCCCATTATATGAGGATTTTCAATACCAGATGTCTCTAAAAATTCTCGAAAAAAACCTGAAAAAAAATCAACAGTATAATCTACTATAGGTTTATCACTATATCCAAACCCAATTAGATCAGGAACTATAAGATGATAATCTTTTGCAAGATACGGTATAGTTCTGCCCCAACGCTCAGCTGATGCACCTAAACCATGAACAAGAACCAAAGTATTTTTGGAATGACCCGCCTCCAAGTAACGGATTTTGTTTCCATCCACTTGAATAAAATTTTCTTGCATCATTTTAGCGTCATTAATTATTCCTAGATAAACATTGAGAAATCTTAGTAATATTTAGTGTATACGGCTTTAATAATTTTTAATTTCGATAATTATTTATCTACATTTTTTAATATCTAAATTTAGGATTAAACGTGATAAAAAAGAAAGTTACAAAAATTCTTCTTCCTCTAGATGGATCAAGAAATTCTTCGAGGGGGCTTGAAATGGCAATTTCAGTAGCAAGGCAATTTGAGGCTACTATAACAGGCGTGTATTCCATCAATGTTCCGCCACATTCTGAATTTCGAGGAGTGGGCTCAGTTAATGAATCTCTAAATAAAGAGGTAAAAAAAATCATGGAGAATGCAAAACTGCTTTCGGCTCAAAATGGGATTGTATTCAAGGAAAAATTGATGCGTGGAGATATAGGATATAACATCATTAAACTAGCACACAGTAAGAAAGAAAAATTCAATCTCATAGTAATGGGTTCACGTGGAAGAGGTTCTTTAAAACAGATGTTTTTTGGAAGTGTATCAAATTATGTACTTCATGCGTCAAAAATTCCCGTATTAATTGTAAAGTAATTCTATTTGAATCCGTGTTTTTGAAAATACTTTTGGTGGTATTCCTCGGCCTCGAAAAATTTGGGAGCAGGAGATATTTCAGTTACAATCTTTTTTGAAAACTTTCCAGAAGTTTCCAATTTTTCTTTTGATTTTAACACAGTTTCCTTTTGTGATTCATCATGGAAGAAAACAGATGATCTGTATTGAATTCCAACATCAGGTCCTTGGCGATTTAGTGTTGTGGGATCATGATTATTCCAAAACACATCTAATAATTCATCATATGAAATTTCATTAGGATCATACTCTACCTCTACGGCTTCAGCATGGCCAGTTCTATCAGTACATACTTCTTCATATGTAGGATTTGGTAAATGTCCACCAGTGTAACCAACCTTAGTTGATTTTACACCCTTTGTTTTACTGAACAAATCTTCAACGTGCCAAAAACATCCAGCACCAAAGGTTGCTCTCATAACAAGTGAGATTAGATAAACCAAATTAAAACCATTCCAGTGAATGGTTTTCTAAATTAATTATTTAACATTTGTAAAAATTTCAACTATTTTTTTTGCAAGGTTTTCAATATTAATTGAGGGTTCTGCAGATATCAACAGAAGGATTTGAGATATAGGAAAAGGAAAACTGACTAAAACTGCCTTATCACGTCTTGCTGCGATATAATTGATTGGTCCTAAACTCTTATCAAACTCCTTTCTAATTGAGGCTTTTGATACAAAATTATAAAACGCCTGGAGCTTTGTTTCGTCATTTTCGTAAGGTATCAGTCCTTCTTTAAAACCACCTACAACAAGATTTCCTTCTTTGTTTATTATTCCAGCAAATCTAATTTCAGGCTCTTTGAGCAGATTTTTACATTTTTCATCATAAAGTTGAAGGCTTGCCTCATTTTGTTCTGACATTTAAAAAAGGATGAACGGTTTCAAAAATAAAAACTTTGTCTAAATTATGAATATTAATTTTAACTAATGTGATAGAAAAAAACCTATAATTTACATTTTAAGATTAGGTAATCTATTATTTTTTCTTCTGATGCCTTTTTCATTTTTAGAATTGATTTGAAGAGAATTTTTTCAACAAAGTCTGGGTATCTTTGTGTGATTGATTTTTTTAAAAAGTCTCTGTTTTTAACATAATAATCAGATAAAGGAACATAGACTTGATTTCCAATTAGGAGCTCTTCATTTATTGTGAACCCGCTAGAAATAACTAATCTTTTAATCATACTAACATTATAGTGCTCAGAAGACCAAGTAAACTTTAGAATACCCAAATTTCTAATTGAATTGTTAGAACGAGTTACAGGCAAAGCTAATGCAAGGATTCCCGATTTTTTTAAAATTCTCTTGGATTCAAAAATAAAATTTTTAAACGGTTTAAAATGCTGAGAAGACTCCAATGCCAAAACCCTATCCACAGAATTATCTGCAAATGGCAGCTTGGTTGAAGTTGAATTAATAAATTCAATATTATTTTGTTGGCCTGAAAAACGAAGTTGTTTTAAATTAATATTTACACAATACAAATTTAATTTATCAAAACAATTCCTCCAAAAAATTGCAGGAGATGATAATCCACTTCCGACATCTATGGCAATATTGGCTTTTTCAAGTTCTGCTAGATTTCCAAAGAATTCACAGAGATTTTTTTGTGCAGATATTGGATCGGCAGTATGTTTTGTCCAATACCCAAAATTTAGCATAGAGCCACCTGTTGCTACCTGCATAACAGGTGAGAGAGAATCATATAGATTTACGACATCTTTCTCGTTTCTTCGGAGTGTCCAGAGAAGGACATCTATAGGATTTATTGTGATCAAAAAGATTTTCAAATTATTTAAAAAGTAATCCTATTAATTTCTAGAGCAAGATACAAGATCAGAATTTTTTAAAGTATATTTTATTAGTCAAACGAGGCAAACCATAGCGTGTCAGATTCAGAAATTTTTAAAGAACTTCTCATCGCGAGGTGGTCTGACAGATTTTTTGCCTGGTTAATTGATTTTATTATAATTTCTTTTATTTCTGCTGTCATTTTTGCATCTATTTTTGGTGCAACAGACACACGTTGGGATGAAAATACAGTGATTTCTGAAGGGTCAAGCTTTATTCCTGCAAGTCTGTTGTTTTTGTTTTATTGGATAGTTTTGGAATATAAAACAGGGCAATCTATTGGAAAAAAAATCCTTCATCTAAAAGTAACAAACCTTGATGGTAAGCATCCATCTCTATTAGGAGTTACAATTAGTAGTTTTGGTAAAGCGTTTCTTTTGCCAATTGATTTTATTTTGGGATTAATTTTTACAAACCAAAAAAGACAGAGAATTTTTAATAAAATTGGAGACACAATAGTTTTGAAAATAAAAGATAATGAGAATAATTCAGAAAATATCAGATATAAAAAAGACTAATTTTTGTCATATTTTCTTATGTTAAAACTTTGTAGAATTAATCAACAGATCTATTAACAACTTTGGATCATTTTTTTTTTAGAAATGCCTAATACTCAAAATAGTGAATGGTGGATTGGTCTTCCTGAAGAGCTTCAAAAAGACATAGAGTTTGAAGAATAAATAAACTGCAATCCACAATTTGAAATCATTTGAAGAGATGTTCTGTGATTTAGATTAGTTAGTTTTGTTCTTTTTTAACCAAAGTTAAAGTAGATCTTACTTTATCAATTTTTTTTATATTCCATGATATTATTTCTCGAATTTTTTCAATATGTTCTGATTCCATTTTTACTACTATATCATAATCACCAAAAGTTCTATCAATTCCAGATACCTGGTCTAATTTTTCTAATTCTTCAATTACTTTTTGTTGCGCACCTAGATCACTTTTTATCAAAACATAAGCAACAGTCATTAATTATTTAGTTTAAACCAGATATTTCAAAGTTAGTATTTACAGTCTAAATTTTTATCTGTAAAGTTTAGAACCTAAAGAGTTTAATTCTCTTTTTCTATCGAATTTCCTAAATTGTCAATTTAACATTATTTTTTTGGAAAGTATGAGAACTATGGAATTACTCAAAAATCAAGACTGTACCGTCCACTACTACTTTGAGTTCATCGTTTGCCAAATCAAGATAGCTAATCACTGGATTGTTGTCTGCGCCTATAGCAATTGATGTGAATGAACCTACAGAACCTGTATTGTCAATTGTGGTGATTGTACTTGCCGAGCATGATGCGTTACTGCAGTGAGCTATCTTGAGAGCAGTGTTTGTAAGATCAAAATAGCTAATCACAGGATACCCATTTGAGCCTATAGCAATTGATGTATCTCCGCCTACAGAACCTATACTGTCAACTGGAGTAAGGGTGGTACTTGCTGTGCATGATGCGTTACTGCAGTGAGCTACCTTAAGGTCAGAACTTCCTCCATCCTGATAACTGATCACGGGGAAATTGTCGGTTCCTATTGTAATTGATGTGTCAAATCCTACCGTAGTTCCACTATCAACTGTGGTAATTGTACTTGAAGAGCATGTTGCATTACTGCAGTGAGCTACCTTAAGGTTAAAATTTGTATTATCCAGATAGCTGATCACTGGATTGTTGTCTGCTCCTATTGTAATTGATGAGTCAAAACCCATAGAATCTGTGCTGTCAATTGTAGTAATGGTGTTGCTGACTGTGTTTTCAGCACAATCTATATCACCGCAGTGAATTACCTTGAGGTTATCCAATGATTTGTCTAGATAGCTGATCACCGGTCTGTTGTCAGTTCCTATTGCAATAGATGAGTCTAATCCTATATCACCTGAATTGTCAACTGTGGTAATTGTACTTGCAGAGCATGATGCGTTACTGCAGTGAGCTACCTTGAGAGCAGTGTTTCCTGAATCATAATAGCTAATCACAGGATTGTTGTCTGCTCCTATTGTAATTGATGAGTCAAAACCAACAGCATTTGAACTGTCAACTGGAGTAAGGGTATTATTTTCAGTGCATGAGGAGTTACCGCAGTGAGCTACTACAAGGTCGTCATTCACACTATCATAATAACTAATCACAGGGTTGTTGTCTGCTCCTATTGCGATTGATGTTTGTTCTTGAACCAAAATTACACTGTCAACTGTGGTAATTGGGTTGTTTTTAGAAATTTGTTTACCACAAACCCAATTGATTCCATTATACCTTGCAATCTGATCAGTGGTACATCCAAGGGTTGAAAGAGTATCAGTTCCAGAAGCTGAATCAACATATGCTTTTGTTGCAGCATCAGATGAGGAAGTTGGATTACCGACATTTGTAATTCTGTTTCCCATCATGTTTAGGATTTGAGTAATGTCTACTGTCCCCCCCAATGTTATGTTTATGGCATATGCACTAGTGACACCAACTGAAATTAGAACAATAAATAGTAAAAGATAAGGTGTTTTTGTAAATTGATTCTTCCAACTAAAAACCATAATTTTTTAGAATTATGAATTGTTTTAAATTGTTCGGTCAAATTGTATTGTTTAAAAATTCCATTGGGCATGTCTCTAGTCATATCTTGTTGTTATGTCAGATTGTATGAATACTGTTTAAACTGACAGCAAATAAAAACCACAAATTTCACTTGACAGGGTTATTATGACTTGTGTTATGTGTTTAGTTATTTGTTGGAAATTTGATGGTGTTTAAAATTATCAATTAGGTAATTTTTCCACCAGATTTTATTAAAACACCACTTCCGGATTCTACTGTGAGATTAAACTGTGAAAAATCAACGTTTAATGCAAAAGTTGAGGGTATCAATAAAGTAGAATTGTTACGAATTGTGACATTTGCAGGGGCAATAGAAGTAGATTCCAAAATACAATCTTGGCTAACTATCCAATTATCAGATAATGGGGGAGAGCATAACGGTCCATAAATTAAACTTGTAATAGTAAACTGGTCGGGAATACTACCTAAAATATCTTTAAAGTAACAATTTGCTTTGTTTGGTTTACCATCTACAAAAAAGGTACAGAATAATGCCCCATAATTTGCATTTTGATCTGAGGTATAGATATTAGCCCATTCGCCATTGCATCCATAAGGGAAAGTAGTTGGTAGACATCTGTCTTGGTTTCTTATACTGTGTCCTGCAATTCCAGAAACAAAAGCAAAGGAAGAATTTGTTCCTATCATTACATCATTTGGATGAGTCCATTGAGGATTGACGGTTTGGGTTGAAAAATTACTTAGTGTTTTTGTTCGACTGTAACTGTGTTCATGCCCAGTTGCAATAATTGCCCCGCCATTTCTACAATTTTTATACACCTCCCAACCAGTTTCATCAGATTTTGAACCTAGTTGCATTGCATTCATGTTCTTATGCCATGAACAAATTCGCCAAATAGAATTATCTGCTAAAAGTTCTTTTTCAATAAAACTACTGTGGTTAGAACCTAGCGTCCCTACCCCAGAGAGAATGAAAAATACTCCTTTATACTTGCAACTAGAATTTACTCCGATATCACCTTTGCATTCAATGTCGGATAAACGATCTAGTCTATTGGCTAGTGCTAGTTGATAATCAGACCAAGCTGCTACATCATGATTTCCTATGGAAGCAAAATATGGAAAGTTAGAACCCAGCACATTGTTGATTTGTTGATCCCATGCATCTGAATCATCACTATAGTCAAAATCTCCTTGATGTAATACCATATCTGTACCTTCGTCTTTGATTAGTTGTAAAACAGATACCGAATTGGCTCCTATTCCTTGATCTCCAATAAAGGCTACCTTGAAATTTTCAGATGCCATTGCAGATGAAGTTTGATGATTCATACTAAATAAAATAATATAAAAAACCAAAAACAATATTTTGGTATTCAAAAATTGATTATGGAAATTACTATCTTGTTGAAACATGATCATGTTTTGTGATCTAGCATATTTAAAAAATGGAATTTTTTAATTTCAGATCATAATAATTCTTAAAATAATTATAAATTATCTTCCGCATTGCCATCTCATATTTTTTCCTAAAAATTAGTTAATTACTAGAACCATATCGTGAGTTTACTGTTGAAAAATAAATAAAATTAATAAAATAAAAAAGACACAGAAATTTTTTGAAGAATATAATCGTGTATAGCTTTCGCTAGGTGGAATTAAAAATAATTCATCGTGCAGTCGTGTATTTGAAATTGAATTCAAAAATGAATTCATCGCGCATAGTCTCTATGTAAGTGGCTGAACCGATGTGTTGGTCTATTAGTAAAGGCTGGCTCACCACTCGCCGAAGCTTGTGA
>Ga0224508_10003412_pt1 | contig 13133 bp, 10 predicted proteins | sample SF_Jan12_sed_USG_4_FD_170157 | JGI IMG/M metagenome (GOLD analysis project Ga0224508, IMG submission 170157) | Sediment microbial communities from San Francisco Bay, California, United States - SF_Jan12_sed_USGS_21 | ecosystem: Environmental > Aquatic > Marine > Sediment | place: USA...
GTGCACTGTTCCGACAGTCCGGTCGCGAGTTCAGCTGGTGTAGCCATCCGCCCCGCTGAATGTCCGCTGGTCCAATTAGCGGACATTCAAGGTGTTGCTACGCTAGCTCGATTACAATCTTACCGTTAGCGCGATTGCTGTCCATTAACTCGTGCGCTTCCTGCAGCCGGTCAAACTCGAATCTGGGTCCTGTCTTCAGACTTAGTTCTCCTGACTCGACCAGGGATACGTAGCGTTGTAGCTGTTCAGCGGAGATATCCGAAGCCTCACCACTATATGAAGTGAGTTTTACCCCGGTGGGCACGTCACCCATCGGGTGGAATTCTGAGAGCGTCCACTGCCCGCCAAGGATTCCTGTCATACATACGATGCCACCCCGCCTCGTGGCCTGAAGTGAATCCAGTAGCGTCGTTGTACCGACTAGCTCAAGAACTCGATCAATACCATCTGGGTAAATCGCTCGAACAGAATCTGCTACCGATCCTGTATCAACGACCACATGCGTCGCACCCGCCGCAACAAGCTCGTCCGACTTATCCGAGTTACGAGTGGTGGCGGTAATCTCAAGACCCGTTGATTTCGCCAGCGCCATTGCGGCAAAACCGATAGATGACGTCGCACCGCGCACCAACAGAGTATGTGCACGATCAATCTCCAGTCCTGTGTAAAGCGATCCATGCACCGTCTGCAGCATCTCCGGGAGAGCGCCAAGAACTCCCCAGTCCAACTGAGTTTGTAATGGAAACACGTTCGCCCTCGGAACAAGAACGTATTCAGCATAGGAACCATCAAATTGACGGCCCATTCCACCCATCATCGCCGCAACAGTTCGGCCAGGTTCCCCGTTGCGGTGATGCCAGCGTGCGATCGACGCTCTACACCGCCGCCAACGCCATGCTGACGCGAACCAGTCAATGGTCGTCACTGAAGTCCTGGGGAATGCAGCTGGCAAAGACTCGAGGTCATCGGCGGGCCGTGATCGCCGTTGCCAGAAAACTTGCCGTCATCCTCCATCGAATGTGGATCGATGGATACGTTGAAATGTCCGTTCCGGACATTTCACGGTCTCGGACGCAAAGCCAGGCGATCGAAGGGATTTGGTGGGCCCGGTAGGACTTGAACCTACGACCAGCCGATTATGAGTCGGATGCTCTGACCAACTGAGCTACGGGCCCGCGAGGGACACAGAGTGTACCGTAAACGCTTGCGCGCACGCCACACGACCCGCAAGGGTATGTTGCACTTCGGTGTGTCGGGCGGGATGATGGGGCGGCACTCGGAGGTATCCCTATGGTCTCGCGTCAAACGTTCTCAGCGTTTTTTCTCGTAGTGTTGCACGGTACCGCAGCGGCGGCGACGCCGGGCGCATACCTCGGGGAATTGAGTTGGCCCGAGGCCGAACGCCGCATCGGCGATGCCGAAGCGATTATCTTGCCGTTCGCGGCCGGCGCTAAGGAACATGGTCCGCATCTGCCGATGAACGCGGATGCCGTGGTCATGGACCATCTGGTGGGAAAAGCGATCGAGTCTCGGCCGATAATCGTCGCGCCCCCGATTCTGCACGGCTGGTTTCCGTCCTTCCGGGACTTCCCCGGTACGGAAGTGTCTGATCCGAGCGTGTTTCAGCAGTACGTCTTTCTGGTGGCCATGTCTCTGGTCAAACAGGGCGCGCGGCGAATCGTGTTTCTGAACACCGGAATCAACAAGGCAACGGGATTGCCCATTTCAATCGCGGCGAGGGAGGTTCGGGTGCAGACTGGCGTACCGACTCTGGTGATCTCCTGGGACGATCTGGAGACGGAAGAAATCGCGCGACTACAGGAGCAGCGAGAGGGTGGCCACTCGGACGAAATCGAGACATCCATTAACCTGCATTTGCAGCCCGAGCTCGTGAACATGGATCGCGCGGTGGCCGACTACGGAAAGCATCCGCGCAAGACCTATGGCGGCTATCAGCCCGGTTTGTTCTCCCGCGATCCCAAGGATCCCAAATTTTCCGAGACTGGCGTTTACGGCGACCCGACGCTGGCCACCGCGCAAAAGGGCGCCCGGGCGCTCGAGATCATGACCAAAGAGTGGTTGAACGCCCTCGAAGGTTTTGGCAAGACGCCCCTACGTGCAGCTGACTAGTTGTCGAAGAGTAGATGACGTGTTCCATGTGGGAACGGCTTCAGCCGTGACATCGGCGCTGACGTGTCATTGCGAGGAGCGTAGCGACGAAGCAATCTCTTAAACGATTCGCCAGTTTGGGAGATCGCCGCGTCGGCCTTCGGCCTCCTCGCGATGACGTGTGTGCTCACGCTTCGTCCGCTTCGCGGTTGAACTTTGCGAGCTCTAAGCAGCGTTCATCTTCCTCATGGGCCTCCAGCAGAAATCTGGTTACCGTTGCGTTCAGCTTTTCGCCGGACGCGAGTGCCTCTCTCAGCCGGTCGACGCTCTCCTCTCGGCATATGGGCCGCAGGAGCTCCCGCGTGTAGCTGCTCAGGAAATAGTCGTCCTGGCGGGCGCTTAGTTCGGGCAAGGCTTCGAGGATCAGGGCCTGCAGCTCGGCATGGATTGCCGATTGCTGGCTGGGAAATAGGGCGCGCATGGCGGCTCGCTGCTCCGAGAAGGAATACTCGCTTTCCGCGCTGAGAAACTCCTCGAGCCAGTTTTCTTTGGTTTCCCTATCGGGCCGCGCGGCCTCCGCGGCGATCGCTCGCTTGCCGCCCGCCGCCGATTGGTCACGCCGCCGCTCCGTCTCGAGGAGCTTGTGAGAGCCTGGGTGGGCCATGGTGTTCAACTGTATTATCAACGCCCAGCGCCTGTCTTGATCGATATCCAGACCCTTTAGAGCCAGCTCCCCGTCGAGCAGGCGCTCGAGCTGGTCGAGCGCCTTCGGCGTCTGCGCCAATGCGACGTAGCGATCGAGCCATGTACTCTGCAGATCGCTCCCGGCCGGCGCCGCCAGGGCACCAGACCAGGCGAGCTCTTCGATGCGGGGTAGATACTTCTCTCGCGTTTCCGCGGAAGCCGGCCCCAGGCGGTTGAGGAAGGCTATAGTTTCTGTCAGCGTCCCAAGCAACTGGTCCAAGACATTAACGTTCGTTTCTTTGCGGATCTGCTCGACGGCGACGGCAGCGTATGCGGCCAGCGTTAGCTCGCCGTCGCGGGTTGCCTGCCAGAGGTCGTGCCAGAGCATCGAGCGCTGCAGCGGGTCTTCCAGGTCGGCAACGAGCGTCGTTGCCGACACTATGGTGGTTGGGTTTAGCCCGATCTTAACGTAGCCCCAGTCGTCGAGGTTTGGATAGATTAGGGTCGGGCAGGGGTTCCCAAGCGCGTCATCGAGGGTAGTAACGCTACCGGCAACGGTCACCGGCAGGCGCTCCGGCGAGCGCGGGTTACCGTCCGTGCTCGGGCGGTACAAGCCTAGCTGCAGGCGATGTTCGCGCAAAGTGGGTAGTTCGGCGGGCGCGCTCTGGTATACGCTCAAGCGGCTCACCTTTTCACCGTCACAGTCGTAGCGGACCGTCACGGTGTTGAGGCCGGCACGGTACAACCATGCGTCGCTCCATTCGCCAATGTCTTTGCCGGCCGCCTGGGCCAGCGAGGCGGTAAAGTCGCTCAGAGAGGTATTGGCGTAGGAATGTTTCTTGAGATACGCGGATACACCGCGCCGGAATGTCTCCTCGCCCAGGGCATGCACCAGCTGCTTGAGGACGGAAGCACCTTTGCCATAGGTGATACTGTCGAAGACGGTGAAGAAGCTCCCGGTGTCGGGGATCGGCATTTCGATGGGGTGGGTCGTGACCCGCTGATCCGCCCGGTAGGCGCTCCGCTTGCTGTAAAGAAAGAAGCGATGCCACGTGTCGCTGAACTCGCTTGCCTCGACGGCGGCCGCGTAGCTCATATAGGTCGCGAAGCTTTCGTTCAGCCATAGGCCGTTCCACCATTTCATCGTGACCAGATCGCCGAACCACATGTGCGCCATCTCGTGCAGGATGAGCAGCGTAAGATCCTCTCTCTGCTGACGGGTGGGCGTGCCGCGACTGAGCACGCGTTCTGTATAGGCGATGGCGGCGACGTTTTCCATGCCGCCGATATTGAAGTCCGGCACGATCACCTGATCGTATTTCTCGAAGGGGTAGGGGATATCGAAGTACTGCGTATAGAACGATAGGCCGCGACGGGTCAGTTCGAACCAGGCGTCCGCGTCGACGTAAGGGGCCATCGACTGCCTCGCCAGCAAGCGCAGGGGCACTTCTCCCGCCGTTGCCTGCCAGATCCGGTAGGGACCGGCATAGAGTGAGAACACATAGGTGCTGAAGCGCGCGGTCTTCGGGAAGCGCCAGAGTTTCTGCGCTCCGGAGTCGTCCGAGAATTCCAACACCGTCGATTCCAAAGCCGCAGAGGCGACCACCCAGTCCGCCGGCGTTCTGACTACCAGCCCGAATGAGGCGCGCAGATCGGGTTGATCGAAGCAGGGAAAAAGTCGGTTGGCGTAGTAGGGCCGCAAATAGGTGTAGACATAGGTCCTGCCGTCTTCGGGATCCATGAAACGGTACAGGCCGTTGCCGTCAGCGCTGTAGGCGTGGCGATAGCTGATCTCCACGCGGTTGCGTCCTTCCTGGAGTGTGTCGGCCTGGAGCGTGATGAAAAAGCCGTTGTAATCGGCTTCGACGGCTGTGCCGTTAACCAGGATCGCATCGACCGTGCCGCCGGAGAAATCGATGCTCAGAGGGTGATCCTGACTCGCCAGATTGAAATCGATAGTAACTTTGCCGGTGTAGCTTTCCGTCGACTCCACCAGATCGAGGTTGAGCTCGTATGACACATCCGAGATCTGGCTCGCTCGCAGCTCCGCGTGCTCCCTGCTCAGCAGATCGGCGGGGCGGCGCCATACGGATTCTGCGGCGAAACGCTCCGACCGTGCGAGATCGTCGCCGTCAGGCGGTGGAGAGTCTGCGGGGCTGCAGGCAAGCAGCGCGCCGGCGAGCGCAAAGGCCATCCAGAGGCGAGCGGGTCTCGTGGGCCTTATCATGCGCGCAAATCATGACACGGCCTGCTCTTTAGTCAATGCCGGAGTACGCTGGCTTAGCCTAGCGACTTGAATTGTCCGGTCAAGGAGGGGAAGTCCGTCACGTCCACGGCGTCAGACACACGGTTTCGACCCGCCCCCTTGGAGTGATAGAGTGCCTTGTCTGCTTCCGATATCAGAGTCGCGCCGGTGGTGCAACCGGAAGAGTGGCTCGTCGTACCGATGCTGACAGTGACCGGTCTCCGAGACCACGGACCTGACTCGACTATCCTTCTGCAGCGCTCTGCCAGGATCATTGCGCCGTCTCTGTCCGTATTCGGGAGGATGATGGCGAATTCCTCCCCTCCATAGCGCGCCACGAAATCCGTACTTCTGACGCTGGAGTTGAGCAGTGTGCCAACCTGTTTCAGGGCTTCGTCGCCTTCCGGGTGCCCGAAGTCGTCGTTGTACGCCTTGAAGTGATCGACATCGATGAGGAACAGTGATATTGGCGTGCCGTAGCGCAGGGCCCTGTCCGCTTCCTCGCTCAATCTTTGTTGAAAAGCGCGGCGATTGTTCAATCCGGTGAGGTTATCGGTAATAGTCTCCGCGTGCAGTAGCCGATTAGCTTCCTCGAGTTTGTGGTGATACTCTTCCAGCTGCCTTTGATTGCTGTTCAGGCGGTCCGTCGTTCTCTGTAGTTGTTCGATGGCGCGTCGAAGCTCGAATTGCACGACGACCTGCCGAGACAGGGCTTGCAACATTTCAGCTTGCGTGTCGCTGAGCTCGCGCGGCACGCTGTCCAGGACGCACAGCGTCCCCAGCGCGAACTCGTCGTTGACGACCAGCGGCGCACCCGCGTAGAAACGAATGGATGGATCGTTGGTGACGAGTGGGTTGTCCCAGAACCGGTCATCTTCGAGCGCGTTCTCTACGACGAAGAGGTGGTCCGGCTGCAGAATCGCGTGGCTGCAGAATGCGACGGTGCGGTCAGTTTGCGCCGCCTCGAGGCCGACTCTCGACTTGAACCACTGGCGGTCGCTGTCCACCAGACTGACCAGGGCCATTGGCACGTCCAGGATCTGGGCAGCGAGAAAGGTGATGTCGTCGTAACTCTGTTCCGGAAGCGTGTCGAGTATCTCGCAGCTCTTCAGTGCCTCGAGTCGCTCACGCTCGTTTCCCGGTAGTCTCGCTTCTTTCATCCGGTGTCGCCCTCATTAACATACGTACCCAACTCAACCTGGTCGGCCGGCAGCGGCAGAACTTAAGGGGTATCGGATTTCGTGGGATTCGGGAATTGCCCCCCGGCCCCGCCTCTGAGCTAGAGGACGGCGGGCCAGAGGGCGGGGGGGGTACCGTTCAGTCTTCCTGCAGGAAACTTCTTAGCTGGTCGGAGCGAGTCGGATGCCGCAGCTTGCGCAGCGCCTTCGCTTCGATCTGGCGGATCCGCTCGCGCGTCACGTCGAACTGCTTGCCGACTTCCTCCAGCGTGTGGTCGGTGTTCATGTCGATGCCGAAACGCATGCGCAGGACTTTTGCTTCCCGTGGGGTGAGGCCGGCAAGGACGCCGTGGGTGGTTTCCTTGAGGCCCTCGTTGGTTGCAGAGTCAATGGGCGACGACACCGAAGCGTCTTCGATGAAATCACCAAGATGCGAATCCTCGTCATCGCCGATCGGCGTCTCCATGGAGATTGGCTCTTTGGCGATCTTGAGCACCTTGCGCACTTTGTCTTCGGGCATTTCCATGCGCTCGGCCAGCTCTTCGGGCGTCGGCTCCCGACCCATCTCCTGGAGCATCTGACGCGAGATGCGGTTCAGTTTATTGATCGTCTCGATCATGTGCACGGGGATACGAATCGTCCGTGCCTGGTCCGCGATAGAGCGGGTAATGGCTTGACGAATCCACCAGGTTGCATAGGTGGAGAATTTGTAGCCTCGCCGGTACTCGAATTTGTCTACCGCCTTCATCAGGCCGATGTTGCCTTCCTGAATCAGATCCAGGAACTGCAGACCGCGATTCGTGTACTTTTTGGCGATGGAAATCACCAGACGCAGGTTCGCCTCGACCATCTCCTTCTTGGCTCGGCGGGCTTTGGCCTCACCGATCGACATCTGACGGTTGATCTCCTTTATTTCGCTGATCGAGAGATGAGTCTTCCTTTCGATCCCAATCAGTTTCTTCTGTGCGCGCACGATTTCCTCGCGTAGCTTTGAGAGTATCGAGGAGTGTTTGCGCTTGGCCCGAATGTGCTTCTCTACCCATGCCAGATTGGTCTCGTTATCGGGAAAGCTGGATATGAAATCCTTGCGGGGCATGCCGGCCTGTCGGACGCAGATCTGCATGACCTGGCGCTCCTGGCCGCGAATGTCCGCCACGGTCTTCCGCAGGTTGTAAGACAGCGCCTCGAAGAGCTTCGGTGAGAGCTTCAGCTCCATGAACCCTTCGGCCATGGATTTGCGGAGTGCCCAGGTTTTCTCGTCCTGGCTGCCCTGTTTGCCGATAAAGCTCAGCACCTTTTGCTGCAGCCTGCCTATCGAAGCCATGCGCCTGGCCGCTTCTTCCGGGTCCGGCCCCGTATCTTCCTCGGGATCGTCCGAATCGTCGTCTTTGGACCCTGGGGAGGCAATCTCGTCGGGTGCGTTCGGATCGATGAAGCCGGTGATCATGTCGACAAGCCGCGCGTCGCCGTTCCGTACCCGCTCGTAGGTGGCCAGGAGAAGCTGGGAAGTCTCCGGGAACATCGCCAGCGCGCCCTTGACCTGATCGAGGCCCTCTTCGATGCGCTTGGCGATGCGGATCTCGCCCTCTCGGGTGAGCAGCTCCACCGTTCCCATCTCGCGCATGTACATGCGAACCGGATCTGTGGTGCGTCCGAACTCGCTGTCGACCGTCGCGAGGGCGGCCGCCGCCTCCTCGGTGACATCCTCGTCCGCCGACACGGCCGCGTCAGACAGGATCAGGGACTCGGCGTCCGGTGCCTTCTCATGCACTGTAATGCCCATGTCGTTGATCATGTTGACGATATCCTCGATCTGTTCCGGATCGACGATTTCGTTCGGCAGATGATCGTTCACCTCGGCATAGGTGAGATAGCCCTGCTCTTTACCCCTGGCGATGAGGAGCTTGAGCTGAGACTGCTTGTCATCAGGCATCTGGGTGCGTTTCTCAATCAATGTCGTGGACCTACGTGGCAGCCAAACCAACCTACCAGTATAGTGCATGAGCCTGGTAGGACCAAATATCTAAGACGACTATTCATGCCGCGTCTCACCCTCTTTGGGACCTGGGGCCTGCGGAGGTTGGGCACTCAGAAGCCCCTGGAGCTCCTGTTTCTCTGCATCGCTGAGCGTCTCGCGGCGCGCCTTGTCCAGCAGGAATTGGGCGCGCGTTTCCGGTCCGCCCTCTACTATTAGACGGGCCAGCGCGGCCTTCAGTTCATCGCCCGCTTCTTCCGCGGAGACGAGTACCTCGCACGCGGCCAGCTTGAGCAGATGCGATTCGCTGGCCCGGCCGCGCCAGCGTTCCAGCACACCGGCTGTAGTGATATTGGGGCTCGTCTCCAGCACTTCAAGGAGCTCGACGAGCAGATCGATTCCCGGCTGGTGGAGATTCCGCAGCTCGTCGAGGTCGCCCGCCTGGGCCGATATCCCCGGATGGTGCAGCAGCAGGCTGATCGCCTGCCTGACCAGCGTGCGGCGCCCGGCGCTCACCGAGCGGCCACCCCGCCGCCGCGTTCGCGTATCCGGGGCTTCCGAACCGGCCACGAGCGGACCCAGCTTCTGAGGCGGGAGCCGCACGGTCTCGGACAGCCGTTCGATGAGGAGCTGCCGATAGACTCCCCTGGGAATGCGCTTCACTAGGGGCCTGGCCAGCTCCGCCAGGCGTGCCCGGCCATCCAGGCTGTCCAGGTCTACCTGCTCCGCTAGATGCCCGATCAGGAATTGCGATAGCGGCGTGCCGTTTTCACAGCGACGCAGGAAATCTTCTGTGCCTTCCTCGCGCACCAGCGAATCCGGATCGTGCCCCTCCGGCAGGAACAGGAACTTGATCTGCCTCCCTTCGCGGACCTGGGGCAGGGCGTTCTCCAGGGCCCGCCACGCGGCCTGCCTGCCGGCGCGGTCCCCGTCGAAACAGAACAGCACCTCCTCGGTGACGCGGAAGAGTTTCCTCAAGTGATCTGCGGTCGTCGCGGTGCCCAGGGTGGCGACTGCGTTGTGTATGCCGAACTGGGCCAGGCCCACGACGTCCATGTAGCCTTCCACGACCAGTATCCGGGGCAGCTGCCGCAACGCCTGACGGGCCTCATACAGGCCATACAGCTCCCGGCCCTTGTGGAAGAGCGGTGTCTCAGGCGAGTTCAGGTATTTCGGCTCCCCGGCTCCGATGATCCGCCCGCCGAAGGCGATGGGCCGGCCTTTGTAGTCCAGGATCGGGAACATGATGCGGTCCCGGAAACGGTCGTAATAGCCGCCGGCGTCCTTTTTCACGAGCATCCCCGCCTGAGCGAGCTGGTCTCTTTGATGTTCATCGTGTCCTAGTTCCTCGAGGAGCCTATCCCACGCCGCGGGCGCATAGCCTATGCCAAAATGCGCGGCGATCTCCCCGGTCAGTCCCCTGGTCTTTAAGTAAGCGACCGCTTCGGCGTTATTCTTTAGAGATTGCTTGAAGAACTCCTGCGCCCGTTCCATGATCGGGAAAAGATCCGGGCCGCGCTGAGACGGGGCGGCCCCCTTCTCGCGCGGCACCTCGAGGCCGAGCGCCGATGCCAGGTCCTCCACGGCCTCGACGAAGCTCATGTGGTCGTGCTCCATCAGGAAGCCGACGCTCGTGCCGTGCGCGCCGCAGCCGAAACAATGATAGAACTGCTTGTGAGGGCTGACGGTAAAAGAAGGTGTTTTCTCGTCGTGGAAAGGGCAGCAGGCCTTGAATTCTTTGCCGGCCTTTTTCAGCTGAACTCGGCTGCCGATGATTTCGACGATGTCGCTGCGTGCGACGAGCTCATCGATGAAGTGCTGCGGGATGTTGCCGGCCATCAGTCACGAATCACGAGCCGCGGCCCGTTTCTGTTGCATACTCAAAGACCATCTGACACAGGCATTGGGTTAAGCGTTGCCTTCAACGTTCGCCGACCGCTAGCGGGGTCTTCAAGAGCGGTGCCCAGGAAACAGACACAAGTCTAAGAGAATACGTTTCAAGTATATAACATCAAGCATAGCCGAAAGGCAGAGAAGCGCTAGTCGCAAAAATCAGAACCTCATCACTCACCAAAGTCGCTTCCCGGCTATGCGGAATGATGAGATAGGTTAGCTGGACAGCCTTGCCTTGATCATAGTGCTGATTTCGGCCATGTCCGCCCGGCCCTGAGCCTCGGCCTTGATCCGCCCCATTACCTGTCCCATGTCCTTCATAGTGCTAGCCCCGGTTTCAGCCAGCACCTTCTCGATCAGCGCCTCCAACTCCTGCGTTGTCATCGCCCGGGGTAGATAGCCCGACAGTACGTCTATTTCGGCCTGCTCTTTCTCCGCCAGATCCGAACGGCCGCCGGAGCGGTACTGGCTGATGGAGTCCCGTCTCTGCTTGACCATCTTTTCGATGACCGCCAAGACTTGGCCGTCTTCGAGCTCTACTCGGTCGTCGATGTCCCGCTGTTTGATAGCGGCGATCGCCATGCGTATGACGCCAAGACGCGCCTTCTCGCCGGCGCGCAGCGCGGTTTTCATATCATCTTGTAGGCGTTGCCGGAGCGACAAGGGCAAATCAGTCGCTGAAGGTGGGATCAGTACAGACGTTTCCGCCGGATATGGTCGCGAGACAAGCGCTTGATGTGGCGCTTTACCGCCGCGGCCTTCTTTCTTTTGCGCTCTTGAGTGGGTTTCTCATAATATTCACGCCGACGCAGCTCCGTAAGAATGCCGGCTTTTTCGCACGCGCGCTTGAAGCGCCGCAAAGCCGCATCGAAGTACTCGTTTTCTCTTACGCGAACGTGTGGCATGTGTCTCCTCTAGTTCGCCCCAGCGGGTTTTCGAGGCGATATGACGCAAAGCAGAGTATTCTAGACGCCTCTGAGCGCTATTGTAAAGGCGTTTTCTAGTGTCCTGTCCGGCTAATTCGCATATTTTCAGTGCGCCCTTCAAGGCGTCTGGTAAGGCGCGACCCTTGGCAATGGAACTCGCCATTCCCGGCGGGCCGCGCCTTACCAGACGCCTTGAAGGGCGCGCCCGTAGGGAGCCTGCAGCATCGTCAATTACTGCTTTGCATCCCTTGCTAATATCTCGATATTAGCTGCGGCATGCCGCATTGTACTTGACGATGCTGCGGGCTATGAAAGCATGCGAATTAACCGGACAGGACACTTGCCTAACAGAATGAAAGTCCTAGGGATCGAGACCTCGTGTGACGAGACGGGGGTGGCTATCTACGACCTGCGCCAGGGCCTTATTTCTCACGCCCTATACAGTCAGGTGAATCTGCACCGGGAGTACGGCGGCGTGGTCCCTGAGCTTGCCTCCCGCGACCACGTGCGAAAGCTTCTGCCGCTGATCGTGCAAGTTCTGCAGGAGGCGGACCTCACCCGCGCCTCGGCGGCAGGTGAGGGCGGCATCGCCGGCGTTGCCTATACTTCTGGGCCTGGCCTGCTGGGCGCACTGCTGGTGGGCGCATCGGTGGCCCGGAGCCTGGCCTACGCTTGGGGTATACCCGCGGTGGGCGTACATCACATGGAGGCCCACTTGCTTGCGACCGGCCTCGAGGACCTCGCGCCGGACTACCCGTTCGTCGCGCTGCTGGTCTCAGGCGGGCACACTATGCTGGTCGAGGTCAGCGCTCTAGGCGAATACGAAATCCTCGGCGAGACCCTGGACGATGCGGCGGGTGAAGCATTCGACAAGACAGCGAAACTGTTGGGTCTCCCTTACCCGGGCGGTCCGGCCATCGCGAAGCTCGCCGAAAGCGGGCGGGAAGGCCGCTTCCGTTTCCCCAGGCCCATGCTCGACAAGGGAGGTCTGAATTTCAGCTTCAGCGGATTGAAGACTGCGGTCGTGAACCGCGTCCGTGAGTTGGATCTGGATGCCCAGACCCGCGCGGATATTGCGCGGGCCTTTCAGGAGGCCGTCGTCGACACGCTGGTCCACAAGTGCGTCAAAGCGATGCGGTCCACGGGGTTCAACGACCTTGTGGTCGCTGGCGGCGTGGGGGCCAACCGGCAGCTCCGAGAGTGCCTGGCGGAAGGGATGGACGCGCTGGGCGTTCGAGTTCAATATCCCCGTCCGGAATTGTGTACTGATAATGGTGCGATGGTCGCCTACGCCGGCTGTCTGCGTTTGAGTCAGGGCCAGACCGACGAGATGAGTATCGAGGCTCGAGCCCGATGGCGCCTCGACGAGCTCGCTCCTCCGCCCCAGTCGTATGGTGACTCGTGATGGATATTGTTTTTCTCAATGATTTGCGCGTGGACACCGTCATAGGCATCTATGAATGGGAGCGGCAAATAAAGCAGACGGTGAGTATCAACCTGGAAATGGCGACCGACGCCAAGCGGGCAGCGGCAAGCGACGACGTGGAAGACGCGGTCAACTACAAGAGCGTTGCCAAGCGCATCAGCGGTTTCGTCGGCGAATCGAGCTTCCAGTTGGTGGAGAGCCTGGCCGAGAACATCGCCGCTATTCTGGTCGAAGAGTTCGACATTCCGTGGGTACGAGTCTCTGTCAGTAAACCCGGAGCCGTACGCGGTTCCCGCGACGTCGGGGTGCGCATCGAAAGGACGCGGGCCGGCGATGCCTGAAATTTACGTGGGCGTCGGCAGTAATCTGGACGCCGAACGGCATATCCGTCTGGCCTTTGGCGAGCTCGAGGCGGCCTACACTGTCGTGCGATCTTCCCCGGTCTACCACAATCCCTCCGTCGGCCCCTACGGCGGCGATTTTCTCAATCTCGTATGGGGCTTCTACACCGAGGACGGACCGGAGACAGTATATGGCGTGCTGAAGCGCATAGAATCGATCTGCGGCCGCCCGCCGGACGACGAGCGCTTTGCCCCGCGCACACTCGATCTGGATCTGTTGCTCTATGGCGCGTGGGTGGGAGACTTCACAGCAGGGGGGCGGGTTCATCATATTCCACGGCCGGAGATATTCGAGC
>Ga0224508_10003413_pt1 | contig 13133 bp, 9 predicted proteins | sample SF_Jan12_sed_USG_4_FD_170157 | JGI IMG/M metagenome (GOLD analysis project Ga0224508, IMG submission 170157) | Sediment microbial communities from San Francisco Bay, California, United States - SF_Jan12_sed_USGS_21 | ecosystem: Environmental > Aquatic > Marine > Sediment | place: USA: California...
GCGCTTGCCGGGCGGTGGCGCTATGAGTATGCGTTTGGTGCCTTTTAGGGTCAAGCGCCCCCGCCAGATCGGTATAACTCACAAGCATATTTATAGAAGCAAATGTTCTTTTTGGATTGGAAACGCCCCGTCTATAGTCGAGTCCAAGGAATCAGATATGGACACTCAAGACAACAAAATCACAGGCCTCTCTCCCGAGCTTGACTCGAAGATTCAGGAGCTGCACAGCTTCCTGTCCGAGGTGCTGGAGAGATTCGACGATGTGGTCTACGCCAACAGCTTGGGCGCCGAGGCCATGGTGCTGACCGACATCCTGTGCCGCTACTTCCCCAGCGTGGAGATTTTCACGCTAGATACCGGTCGCCTGCACGAGGAAACTTATCGCCTACTCGAAGAGGTGCAGCAGCGATACGGTCGCCCCATTAGGGTCTACTACCCCGCCGCCGAAGCCGTAGAGTCCTACGTCAACAGCCACGGCATCAACGGCTTCTATCGGGATCCGGACCTGCGTCAATCCTGTTGTCACATCCGCAAGGTGCAGCCATTTGCTCGTGCTATGGCGGGCAGGGAAGCATGGATTACCGGTGTTCGTCGCGGTCAGTCGGCCGCGCGTGCCATTGCGAAGCCTGTCGAATGGGACGACGACAACGGGCTGTACAAGATAAGCCCACTATTGCAATGGGAGCACGATGACATCTGGGCGTATATCAGCGCCCTCGAGCTGCCTTACAACCCGCTCCACGACCAGGGCTTTCCCAGCATCGGCTGTGCACCGTGCAGCCGGGCGATACAGGCGGGCGAAGGCAGTCGGGATGGCCGCTGGTGGTGGGAATCCTCTACGCACAAGGAGTGCGGCCTCCAGCCACGCATCCGGGTGGCCTGAGCGTGGACTATCTACCGATTTTTATGAAACTGAGGGGCAGGCTCTCCGTCGTGGTCGGGGGCGGGCACGTGGCCAAGCGCAAGATCGATCTGTTGTTGAGAGCTGGGGCGCGTGTGAAGGTCGTGGCTCCGCAATTGATCCCAGAGCTTGAACAGTTGCGCAGGCAGGGTCGGATTTCACACCTCAAGCGTAGGTTCGATGCTGCGCATTTGACGGGCGCTGCCCTAATCATCGCGGCGACCGATGACCCGAGCCTGAACCGCGAGATCTACCGTCTCGCAGGTGCGAAGAACATCCCCGTGAACGCGGTGGACGATCCGGAGCACTGCAGTTTTGTCATGCCTGCAATCGTTGATCGTTCTCCGCTGATGGTTGCAATCAGCAGCGGCGGCAAGGCGCCGGTGCTCGCCAGGCATTTACGCGCGAAGCTCGAAGCGCTGCTGCCGGCGAGCTTGGGGCGCCTGGCGGGCCTCGCGGGGAGATGGCGCTTGGAGGTCAAGAGGCGCCTCGCGTCCCTCAGCCAGCGGCGCCGATTCTGGGAAGCCGTGCTGACCGGTGGCGTGGCGAGCCGCATGAGCGCCGGCCGTGAAGAAGAGTCCGAACGCCTGCTCGCTCAAGAGCTGGACCGCTTCGCAATGGGACAACCGACGCCGCGCGGAGAGGTATATCTCGTTGGCGCGGGCCCCGGCGACCCTGAGCTGCTGACGATGAAGGCGCTGCGCTTGCTGCAGCAGGCGGACGTCGTGCTTTACGATAGGCTCGTGAGCCCCGAGGTGCTGGACCTGTCTCGCCGAGACGCCGACAAGATTTACGTCGGCAAGGCACAAGGCAGGCACTCTCTGCCTCAGGAGGAGATCAACGCGCTGTTGGTAAGTCTGGCGGCCGAGGGAAAACGGGTGTGCCGGCTGAAGGGCGGCGACCCCTTCGTGTTCGGCCGCGGCGGCGAGGAGCTAGAGGCCGTGAGTGCCGCAGGCATCGACTATCAGGTCGTGCCCGGTATCACGGCCGCCGCCGGATGCGCCGCCTACGCCGGGATTCCGCTTACCCACCGGGACTTCTCCCAATCGTGCGTTTTCGTTACTGGTCACACCAAAGCGGCGGGCAATGAGCCCGACTGGGCCGCACTGAGCAGAGCGGGGCAGACGCTGGTCTTCTACATGGGTCTCAAGAATCTTCCGGATATCAGCCGGAAGCTCAAAGCGCACGGCATGGCTGCCGGGATGCCTGCAGCTATCATCGAGGCTGGCACGACGGCGAAGCAACGGGTGTTGACGGGCACGCTGGACACGCTGCCGGCCCTGGTGAGGCGTCACGATATCGGGGCGCCGGCGCTCATCGTCATCGGTGAGGTCGTGTCTCTGCAGAGCCAGCTCGCATGGTTCGAAGGCAAGTCTGCCACCACCCAGGCAGGTACGATCTTCGAGTCCTGGCGCGACGCCGGATAGCGGTCCGCGACCGCCGGTCCCGGCACGCATCATCCGAAGCGATATTCGGGTTAATATTGGCACCCCCTACTTCGGCTTACACACGTCATGAAAATTAGAGAAGGTGTTTTCGGCGCGGTGGGCGATACGCCGTTGATCCGCCTGCAGTGGTTCAGCGAGCTGACCGGTTGCAACTTACTTGGCAAGGCCGAGTTCATGAATCCCGGCGGATCGGTGAAAGATCGCGCGGCGAAATACATACTGCTGGACGCGGAGGCGCGTGGCCTGTTGACGGCCGGCGGTACGGTGGTGGAGGGTACCGCAGGTAATACCGGTATTGGGCTGGCCCACATGTGCAATGCTCGGGGCTACCGGCTCATCATCATTATCCCCGAGACCCAATCGCCCGAGAAGTTCGAGATCTTGAGGATACTCGGGGCGGACGTCCGACCGGTGAAGGCGGTGCCTTACAAGGATCCGAACAACTTCCAGAAAATCGCGGGCCGACTCGCCGAGGAAATTGACAATGCCATCTGGGCCAATCAGTTCGACAACGTCGCGAATCGCCGCGCGCACTTCGAGACAACCGGCCCGGAGATCTGGGAGCAGACCGATGGAGAGCTGCACGCTTTCGTAGCGGCCACCGGCACCGGCGGGACCCTGGCTGGCACCGCGGAATATCTGAAATCGAAAAACCCCGACGTGCAGTGCGTGCTCGCAGACCCCAGTGGGAGCGGACTGTATCACTATATCCTGCACGGCGAGCCTAAGGTCATCGGCGGCGGTTCCATCACTGAAGGTATCGGCAGCACTCGAGTCACGGAGAACCTCAAGGGCGCGCCCATCGACGGCGCTGTCCGTATCGAAGACGAGGAGTGCGTGCGCACGGTGTATGAGTTGCTGCACAAGGAAGGCTTGTTTCTCGGCAGCTCCTGCGGCATCAACGTGGCTGCAGCCGTGCAGCTCGCAAAGCAGCTGGGCCCCGGCCACACGATCGTGACCATTCTGTGCGACGGCGGAAAGATCTATCAGTCTCGTCTGTTCAATCGCGAGTGGCTGGCCGAGAAAGGGCTCCTGCCCGAGGGCTTTCCGGCCGAGGCCGCAGCAGCAGGCTAGCCCGCCGATCTCAAGCGCGGAAAATCGGGGTCACGCGGAAAATCAGGGTCAGAGTCCATGACTCTGACCCACTTCGCTGCTCGTCGCTCACTCTTCCAGAAACAGCGCGGGGTCCACCATGGTGTGATTGAGGCTCACGCTCCAGTGCAGATGCGGGCCCGTCACACGGCCGGTGGCGCCCACCAGTCCGATGGTTTCGCCGGCGTCGACCCGGTCGCCGGGCCCCACGTCTATGCGGCTCAAGTGACAGTACATGGTGACCAGGCCCTGGCCGTGGTCAAGGAACACCGTGTTGCCGTTGAAGAAGTAGTCCCCGCGTTCGACCACGATGCCGGGAGCAGGCGCGCCCACCGGCGTGCCCTCGGGTGCGGCGATGTCCATGCCGCTGTGAGGTTTCCTCGGTTGGTCGTTGAAAAAGCGGCGCAGGCCAAAGCTGCTGCTCTTCCGGCCGCTTAGCGGGGCGATGAAGGCGGTATCGGCATCCGGGTCCGGCGTCCACAGCGACAGCGCGGCGTTGATGCGTTTTCTATCCGTGGCGATGCGCTCGAGGTCCGCTTCGTTGGGATTCACCTGGCGCTTGTTCGTGACGGTGAGACGCTGGGTCTCGTAGGCTTTGTCGTTAACCTGAAAGCCGATGCGCTTTGTCTCGCCGGGGATGCCTTCGAGTTCGACCGAATGCTCGCCGGGAGCGGCGGAGAGGGGTATGCCTACGATGGCCCACCAGCCATCGTCATGCCGTTTGACCATCACCCTGTCGTTGCCGAAGCGGACGACGGGTCGCACGGCGGCTTCCGGCAATGCGATGACGGCTACGCCTCCCGGCACGGCGGAGTGACTGGGTAGCCTTTCCGCGCTGGTGGCAATAGCCGCCAGCAGCAGGGCACAGAGACAAAGTGCAATAGCGCCCGCCGGTCTTGCGTTCACTCTTCGAGTTTCCGTTCCACACGCGTCAGTAGAGCGCCCTTTGCCAGGCGGACCCGCAGATCGTCCCCGCTGCTGACCGAGTGGGCATCTCGAATGAGCTCCGATTTTCCCTCACGCTCCCGGGTCACGATCGCATAGCCTCGCTCCAGCGTGGCAAGCGGACTGATCGCATCGAGCGCCCTTCCTGCCACCGCCAAGCGTTGGCCGCTGCCGCGCAGCGCCTGTGCGGTCGCTGCCCTGAGGCGCAGGCTCAATTCCTGCACTCCGCTCCTCTGCTGTTCGATCGCCGGCGTGGGCGAGAGCCGACGCAGATGTGCGAACAACTCCCGCAGCCGGCTGTGGCGATGCGCAATGCAGCGCCCGGTAGCGCTCTTGAGCCGTTGCTCTAACTCGTCCAACTGCTGAGTTTGCTGGCTGAGCCGCTGGCCGGGGTGCTGGGTATGCAGGCGTTTACTCAGGGAGTTTAGTAACTCGGCGTTGCGCTGCGCTCTACGTTCCCAGCTAGCGGTTAAACGTCGTTCGTATCCCTCGATGTTGCGCAGCCACTCGTTAGAGTCGGGTGCTACCATCTCGGCGGCGCCCGAGGGCGTCGGGGCCCTGATATCCGCGGCGAAATCGGCGATCGTCACGTCCACCTCATGACCTACTCCTACCGCCAACGGTGTTTCACAAGCATAGATGGCACGGGCTACCGGTTCTTCGTTGAACGCCCACAGGTCTTCAAGTGAGCCGCCGCCGCGCGCCAATATCAACACGTCGCAATCTTTCCGCTGATCCGCTAGGGCGATCATCCTGGCGATGCGTTTGGCAGCGGCATCTCCCTGAACGGGGACAGGGTAGATCAACACCGGGATGGTCGGGAAGCGCCGTCCGAGCACGTTAAGGATGTCGCGGACCGCGGCACCTGTGGGGGAGGTGATGATACCGATCCTGCGCGGCAGAGCGGGCAGCGGTTTCTTGTGAGCGGAATCGAAAAGCCCCTCGTCGGACAAGCGTTTCTTCAAGTCCTCGAACTTCCTGCGCAGGGCGCCCTCACCGGCTTCCTCCATGTGTTCCACGATGCACTGGAATTCGCCGCGCGCCTCGTAGAGGCTGACGCGCGTCCGGAGCAGGACCTGCTGGCCATTTTCCGGTTCGAAGCGGAGCAGGCGATTTCTCTGCCGGAACATGGCGCAGCGAACCTGCGTCTGGGCGTCCTTCAGAGAGAAATAGATATGTCCCGACGAGGGTTGGGAGAGGTTGGAGATCTCACCTTCGATCCATATCAGTGGGAAGTCTCCCTCCAGCAGCGCACGGACCTCGCGATTCAGGCGGGAGACCGTATAGACGTCTCGCTGGGGGGCAAAAAGGGAAGGCTGCTCTACCGGTTGCCGGGAACTCATTGCAGCTATCATAGCGGGCGATACCCGGCGTTGCTAATGAGAGCCCGGTTCTCCTCCCGGTTTACCTTCCCTAGCCCTGAGAGTAAAATTGACCGTTTATCCAGCCTCCGAGTGCTTACAACAGCCATGCGTATTGCCCAGGAAGCCCTCACCTTCGACGATGTCCTGCTTCAGCCTGCTTATTCGGAAATCCTGCCCCGGGACGCCGATCTGTCGACCCGACTTACCAGGGAAATCGGTCTGAATCTACCGCTGATCTCGGCGGCCATGGACACGGTGACCGAGGCGCGGCTGGCGATCACTCTTGCCCAGGAAGGTGGCATCGGCATCGTCCACAAGAACATGACGCCGGAGGGTCAGGCGCGGGAGGTCAGGCGGGTCAAGAAATACGAGAGCGGCGTCATCAACGACCCCATCACGGTGTCTCCAGACAAGACGATCCGCGAGGTCATCCAATTAACGCGTGCGAACAGCATTTCCGGCGTACCGGTAGTCAAGGACGGCGAGACCGTCGGCATCGTTACCCACCGGGACCTGCGCTTCGAGACACAACTCGACGCCCCCGTGTCCTCGGTCATGACGCCTCAGGAGCGATTGGTGACGGTGAGGGAGGGTGCAGACAAGGACGAGGTGCTGTTGCTCCTGCACAAGCACCGCATCGAGAAGGTCCTGGTGGTAGGTGAGCGCTTCGAGCTCAAGGGCATGATCACCGTCAAAGACTTTCAGAAGGCCCAGGACTATCCGAGCGCGTGCAAGGATTCTCGCGGGGCGCTGCGGGTCGGCGCCGCGGTTGGGACCAGCCCTGAAACTGGCGAGCGCGTGGCGGCGCTCGTGCAGGCAGGCGTCGATGTGATCGTCGTCGACACGTCCCACGGACACACTCGCGGCGTTATTGAGACGGTCAAGGCGGTCAAGTCGGACTATCCCGATCTGCAGTTGATTGCAGGCAACGTTGTAACGGGCGAGGGCGCCGCGGCACTGGTTGAGGCGGGCGTGGACGCGGTGAAGGTGGGCATCGGCCCCGGCTCCATCTGCACGACACGCATCGTCGCCGGTGTGGGTGTGCCACAGATCAGCGCGATCGCCAGTGTCGCGGAGACTCTAGCGAGCACAGATGTGCCCCTGATCGCCGACGGCGGGATTCGTTATTCGGGTGATATAGCCAAAGCCCTGGTTGCCGGTGCGCACACTATCATGATCGGCGGCCTGTTTGCCGGGACCGAGGAGTCGCCGGGAGAGGTCGAGCTCTATCAGGGACGCTCGTACAAGTCTTATCGCGGCATGGGGTCACTGGGCGCCATGTCTCAGAAGTACGGCTCCAGCGACCGCTATTTTCAGGACGCCACCGATGAGATCGAGAAGCTGGTCCCCGAGGGCATCGAGGGCCGCGTTCCCTACAAGGGCAGTTTGGTCTCGATACTACATCAGCTGGCAGGCGGGGTACGCTCGGCGATGGGTTACACGGGCAGCCGTACTATCGAAGAGATGCGCACTAAGCCTAAGTTTCTGCGCATCACCGGCGCGGGCATACGGGAGAGTCACGTACACGATGTCTCAATTACCAAGGAAGCGCCCAACTACCGCAGCGACTGAAAGCGGCGAAGGCGCCCTTCCCAGGAGAGCCTGAGTTTCATGGTGGCGAGCGACAGGGAACTGGCCGCGGCGGTTCCCGACATTCACATAGAGAAGATCCTCATACTGGACTTCGGTTCCCAGTATACGCAGCTGATTGCGCGCCGCGTTCGCGAGCTGGGCGTCTATTGCGAGATTCACCCTTACGATATGCCCGAGGCGCAGCTGGAGGGATTCGCCCCGAAAGGCATCATCCTGTCCGGCGGCCCCGAGTCGGTAACCCTGAGTGCGCCACCGCGCGTCTCAGGGTTGGTGTTCGAGCTGAACGTCCCGGTCCTCGGCATCTGTTATGGCATGCAGGCCATGGCGGCACAGCTCGGCGGAGAAGTGGCGGGTTCCAGGCAGCGGGAATTCGGTTACGCAAAACTCAAGGTCCTGAGTCCGGGCCTCCTGTTGAGCGACATCGATGATGGCTGCGACGAGCAGGGAAGGCCCAAGCTCGATGTGTGGATGAGCCACGGGGACAGGGTAGAGGCTCTGCCGCCGGGATTCGTCTCCATCGCCGGGACGGACAATGCGCCGCTGGCCGGCATGGCGGACGAGAGCCGCCACTACTACGGGCTGCAGTTTCATCCGGAAGTGACGCACACGCCTCAGGGCAAGCACATCCTGGCCCGCTTCGTGCAAAAGATCTGCGACTGCGAGGGAACCTGGACGGCTCACAACATCGTAGAGGACAGCATTCAGCGCGTACGCGAGACGGTCGGTAGCGACCGGGTCCTGCTGGGCCTGTCCGGCGGCGTGGACTCTTCGGTCGTTGCCGCGCTTCTGCATCGTGCCATCGGCGATCAGCTCACCTGTGTATTTGTGGATCATGGTCTATTGCGGCTCGGCGAGGGAGAGCAGGTGATGGACACCTTCGCTCGTCATATGGGGGTGCGGGTCATTCGCGTCGACGCCGAGGAGCGCTTCCTCAAGGCCCTGGAAGGCGTAAGCGATCCTGAGCACAAGCGTAAGATTATCGGCGAGAACTTTGTTCGCGTCTTCGAGGAACAGGCCCAGGCACTCGAGGCAGTGCAGTGGCTGGCCCAGGGCACGATCTACCCCGATGTGATCGAATCGGCGGGCGCGAAGACCGGCAAGGCCCATGTGATCAAGTCACACCACAACGTGGCCGGGCTGCCTGAGGACATGGAGCTTCGGCTCCTCGAGCCTCTGCGGGAGCTCTTCAAGGATGAAGTGCGCAGGATAGGCATCGAGCTTGGCCTGGCGAAGGAGATGGTCGACCGTCATCCCTTTCCCGGCCCCGGCCTGGGCGTGCGTATCCTGGGGGAGGTGAAGCGGGAGTACGCGGATCTGCTGCGCCAGGCGGATGCCATTTTCATCGAGGCCCTGCGCGCGCATGGACTCTACGAGAAGACCAGTCAGGCCTTCGCCGTGTTTCTTCCGGTCAAGTCGGTGGGAGTCATGGGCGATGCCCGGCGTTACGATTACGTCGTGGCGCTGCGCGCGGTCGAGACCACGGACTTCATGACCGCACGCTGGGCGCGGCTGCCCTATGATTTCCTGGAGGAGGTCTCTCTGCGCATCATCAACGAGGTGGAGGGGATTTCGCGGGTGACCTACGATATCTCGGGCAAGCCACCCGCCACGATCGAGTGGGAATGACCGCATCCGCATCCACCCCAACGGTCAGCGCTGACGAGGCCTTCATGAGCCGGGCCCTCTCGCTTGCCCGGCGGGCCCGCGATGAGGGCGAGGTCCCGGTCGGCGCAGTGGTGGTTCAGGACGGGCGGATCATCGGCGAGGGCTGGAATCGTCCCATCGCGCTGGCCGATCCGACGGCCCACGCGGAGATCCTTGCGCTGCGGGCGGCGGGCAGTCTTTCGGGCCAATACCGATTGCCGGGTGCCTCGCTTTATGTCACCCTTGAGCCCTGCCCTATGTGCGCAGGGGCCATTCTGCACGCCAGGATAAGTCAAGTCGTATTCGGGGCGCCGGACCCGAAATCAGGGGCGGCTGGGAGTCTGATGGATCTATTGCAGCACCAGGCCCTGAATCACCGGGTGGAACACCGGAGCGGTATACTCGAGGAGGAGTGTGGCCGGCTACTGAGGGATTTCTTCAGATCCCGACGCTAAGCAGTTGAGTATTGCACGAAGGGGACTTCGTCGCCTTAGTTGCCCTTGATTGGGCAGGTTAGCCTTTATAATTGTGAGTAGTCCCTTCAAGTGGTCCTCGGCCAGCGTTTCATTGGCTGGTAACGTTCGAGACGTCAATGAAGACGCTTGCCTGGACCGGCCCGAGCATGGGCTATGGGTGGTCGCCGACGGAATGGGCGGCCATGAGGCCGGCGACGTGGCGAGCCGCATGATTGTGGAAGCCATGGGCGAGGTGGACTCCCAGGGCCGGTTGAGCAGTCTGCTTGATGATGTGGAGGATCGTCTGTTGGAGGTCAATAGCCGCATCTACCACGGCGGCACCATGCGGGCGACGCCGGTCACCATGGGCAGCACAGTGGCCGCACTGCTGGCGACCGGGCATTATTGTCTCTCCGTGTGGGCAGGCGATAGCCGGGTGTACCGGTACAGGAACAACGAGCTTGAGCAGATCACCCGCGATCATAGCCAAACCGAGAAGCTGATACAGGAGGGGAAGCTGCGCCGGGAGGCTGCCGATGGTCACCCGGATGCCCATGTGATCACACGGGCGGTCGGGGGAGGACCGAGGCTCTTTTTAGAGTCCGAGCTCAAGAAGATCCGAGACGGCGATCGCTATTTGCTGTGCTCGGATGGGCTGAACAAGGAACTTGGTGACAGCGAGATCGGCGAGGGGTTGGGCGTTGGCAATTGTGCCGCTGCCTGCAGTCATCTCGTCAATCTGGCTCTCAAGAGACGATGCGTCGACAACGTAACGGCGATAGTTGTCCAGTTCGATGAGACGAGGCAATGGAACTGAATGTGGCAACGTTGTGCGCTATGTCACGGGCCCCCCGCAAGAGGCGGGGGTGGGATGGCCTCGGCCAGGCGAGGAAGCCGGTCTGAGGAGGACGTATGCGCGACAAAGCGGCAGAGCGCTTACGCAAGCTCAATAGCGGGTACTATCACGGCCTGCTGACCTTCGAGTCGTTTCGCAATGAGCGAACCGCCCTGCTGGATCAGGCCGAGGCGGATGCTCTGGAGGCGGACGCGGAGGAATTCCGCATGGTGCGCGGAGAGTACTTGGGGCCCGGTGCCTTCCAAGGGGCCGAGCACAGCATTCCCCACCGCGCCACTATCTATGCCAGCACCCTGGTAGTCTTCCTTGGTCTCGTTTGGGCCGGGGTGGTCTGGTTGGATCTCGCCGGACTGTGGTCTGAACCCAACCAGGAGATCGCGGGCAACACCCAGGGGCGGCCGCTCGAGCTGGCCCGGGCGGCGCGGGTCGATCCCTCCGAGTTGGAGGAGCCGGCGGAAGCGCCGCCGGCCCCGGAGACTCAGAGCTGGCCTCCCGAGCAGATCGAGGAACAGATTCGTGTCACCGTCGCCGAGGCGTTGCAGGAACTCTACCCCGAAAAGACTCCCGAGGCGCTGGCCGAGGCCGGGGGGACGGACGAGGCGACAGGTGAATTCCCAGAGGAGGCCTCTGCGGTGCAGGCGGCCATCCTGGAGCGGGTGGAGCAGATGACCGCGGAATCCGATGAGCCCGAAATCGCTGCTGCCGAAACAGCCGAGCCCGAAATAACTGACGCTGCGTTAGCTGCTGCCGAAACAGCCGAGCCCGAAATAACTGACGCTGCGTTAGCTGCTGCCGAAACAGCCGAGCCCGAAATAACTGACGCTGCGTTGGCTAATGCCGAAATAGCAGAATCCGAGACAGCGCAGCCTGCGGCCGAAGGCTTGCTGGCCTCTCAAGACTCGCCTGATGTCGGGAAAGCGGTAGCGGCCGAGGGTGACTCCACCGAGCTCCAGCTGGACGCCCTGGCTGAGGTGCTCGTCGATCAGGCCGAGCCCGAAATCGAGCCGCGGGATCTCACTGCGGCAGCCGAGCAGGTCGAGCCGTTTGAGGGAGAGCCTGTCCTGGATACGCCGCTCGTCGTTGCCACAGCCGAAGAGCCGGCCGCTCAGCCCAAGATGTTCGATCCGCACAGCCGCTATCCGTGCGAACGCGTCACTCCAGGGGGCGGGGCGCCCCGCTGCAGTGACGAACTCACGGACGATGTGTACGGGCCCACCATGGTCGTGATCCGGCACGAAGGGCCGGACCGGACCAGCGAGGTAGCCGACCAGCCGTTCCTCATGTCCCAGTGGGAGGTGACCTATCGCGAATTCTATCTGTTCTGCCGCTGGGAGAATCGCGACTGCCCGGGAATGGTCTGGGGTGACGACGAGTATCCGGTCGTGGAAGTTAGCTGGGAGGATGCCAACGCTTACGCGGCATGGCTACACTGGCTGACCGGGCACCGCTATCGGTTGCCCACGGAGGAAGAGTGGGAATACGTGGCGATGCACTCGGCAGGGGACGGTTTCGATGACATCACGCCACGAAGCATGCCCGAGGCAGCTCATCGCCTGCGCTCCCTGGACGGCGTGATGCACGTTACCGACAATGTGCGGGAATGGCTTGCGGCCGGCGAGGAGCCCCAGATGCTGGCGGCGGCAAACGGCGAGACGCCCGGGCCGACCCGCGCCGTCGCGGGTCATTGCTATGCGGATGCCCGGACTGCCGGCGCATCCTTTACCAGAAGCGTGGGCGCCGACCTGTCGGACCGGTGTACGGGATTCAGAGTGGTGCGGGAGATCGGCCGGCCCTAGCCACTAAAAGGCTGCTACGCGCTATGTCCTATCGGGCGCCAGCGGCGCTGCGGCTTCCTCTTCTTCCGCTGTCGTGACCCACTGCAGAATATCGTAGTAGCTGCGGATATTGTCCACGTACAAGACCGGCTCCCAGCCCCGAGCGTAACCGCGTTTCAGCTGCTTGTACCACTTACTTTGCCCGAGCAGAGGCAGGTGCTCGCGCACATCGATCCACTTGTCGGGATCTCTGCCGTGCATTTCGGTGAGGTAGCGGGCGTCTTCGACGTGACCGAGTCCAACATTGTAGGCAGCCAGAGCGAACCATGTCCTGTCCGGTTCGGCAACGGCTTCCGGTATCCTGGCCTTGACGTGAGAAAAATACTGCGCGCCGCCAAAGATGCTTTTCCTGGGGTCGATTCTGTTGTCGATTCCCATTTGTCGTGCTGTCGTTTGGGTCAGCATCATGATGCCGCGGACGCCGGTCGGAGAGACGGCCGAGGGTATCCAATGCGATTCCTGATAGCCGATCGCTGCGATTAAGCGCCAATCCTGTCGGTTGACGGCAGCAGCCTGTTCGAACCAGCCGCGGTAGCGAGGCAGCCGCGATTGCACGTGCCGCATGAAGCTGCGCGTACCGACGTAATCGAACTTGCCCGTGTGTCCGTAATAGCGATGGGCGAGCGCCTGTAGCTCGCCGCTCCGCTCCAGGCCCGCGAAGAATGCGCTGACTTCGCTGCGCAGACTCTTGTCATTGTCGTTTAGGAACGCCCACGCCAGCGACTGCGCTTCGGAGAGATCCATTGCGACACGGAGCTCGGGGTGATAGTTGCGGGCGATGGCGAACTCGGTGGAATCGACGATGGTCAGTTCGATCTCGCCTTTGGCAAGTCGCTCGAGAAGCTCCGCGCTTTCGGAGTGCGGGTTTTCTACCCAGGCTAGCTCTGGGTACTCGTGGCGTATTTCTCTCAGGGTCTCGGCGTCCGCGCTGCCCGCGATTACTTCGATGTGACGGTCCAGCAAGTCCTCCAGATGCTGCGGCTTTGGAGTGCCCAGCCGG
>Ga0224508_10003414_pt1 | contig 13132 bp, 11 predicted proteins | sample SF_Jan12_sed_USG_4_FD_170157 | JGI IMG/M metagenome (GOLD analysis project Ga0224508, IMG submission 170157) | Sediment microbial communities from San Francisco Bay, California, United States - SF_Jan12_sed_USGS_21 | ecosystem: Environmental > Aquatic > Marine > Sediment | place: USA...
GTCTCAAAACAGGGACAGGTGCGCCAGAGACGTTGTCAATGCTGCATTTCAGAGAATTCATGCACACCGACGAATGAGACGCAGTCGACGTTATGTCCGTGACTTCGTCCACACGGGTCGTAATTTACGATTATGTTGAATGTTTCGCGGGTCAGGCGGCAGGCAGGAAATCTATCGGATAGATAATTGTCACCGCAACGATGTCTTCCTTGGCGCCAAAGTCGAATGTCCGCACGCGGTCCAGGACCTGAGTCACCAGATTCGGAGCATCCATGTCCGAAGATTGCAACTCGCACAGCGACACGGAACCATCGGGTTCAATGGTCATGCGTAATACCATTTGTCCGCGCAAGGTCGGATCCTTGCGAAGTTCACGATTGTAAAGACGATAGAGCGCTGCTTTGTAACGATCGAAAACAATTTGTATTTCTTCGTCGGTGCGCCCTGCAAATGCACCGCCACTAAGCGGCCGGTTCGGGCCATCGCCGCTACCGATCGCACTCGCGACACGCGTCACTGCGACGTCACCTATGCCGCCGCCGCCACCGCCTGCGTCACGACTGATGTCCGCCAGGTTAATGCCGCCGCTCGAGCCTGGCGCTGTTGTCGTAACCATCATCCGTTCCGGTCGTCCGACAGCATCCTCGCCGGCGCTCCTGACCCTGGCCTGCGAGCCGAGTTGCGCTGTCGGCCTTAGGTTTGCCTGGGCAGCAAAGCTGTCACGAAATGCAAGAATACCTTTCGACTTGACCTGCTCCCTGGTATCCGGCTGCTCAATATCCGCGACGACGGGTTCTTCGGTCGATTCCGGAAGCTGCTCGGGTGGAATTTCTTCGGCGAGTTCCACTTCCTCTGGCTCGGGCTCCGGAATTTCTTCATCAGGGATGATCGGCTCCGGAACCGGCGCGGGTGGTGGTGGAACTATTTCTTCTCGCACCAGTTTGGCAACGCGCTCCGGCAACTCAGCCACGGTCGGTCGTTCGAGAATCGGCAAGGCGATCGTTACTGTTAGCAATATGATCGCCAGTGATGCCAGCATCGAGCCGCCCAGCGATTTGCGAAATCGTTGGTCTTCCTCGCATCCCCTCGCCCAGGGCATAACCTGGGCGCGGAATGGAATTTCGTCCGCGTCTCGTTCGACCAGCCATTCCCTGACGCGTTCTTCCTTCCGCTCCAGCGCATCGCGCAGGTCGTAGTACAGGACGTCCAGTTCGCTGTTCTGCTGGTTTATCTTGTCAACGATCGACTGTCGCCGATCTTCGACGCGGCCGATCTCTTCGTTAAATTTTGCTTCCTGGCGACGGGCACTTCTAAGATGCTCAAGCGAGTTTTCAGGGCCGATTTTCTGGTCCCAGAACAGATGCGTCGCATCTATGTTGTCCAACTCCTCCAGCGCGCTGCAGACGCGGGACAGGACTTCGAATTGATGGTTTCTTTCCGCCAGCGCCTCAAGTTCGGCGTCAATTGAATCTACATCACGCTCGAGACCACCCAGCACACGCTCGGACTGCTCGACATGCTCCCGAATCGAACTCTCTTCCTCAGCAAACTCGGGGACTTCTTTATCGAATTCATCCATGACGATTAGAGTGCCGCTACCTGCGATGCCTTTTGGATGACTGCAAGGGAAACATTTTCGTATCCCTCGCTGGTACAGATAGACATGATCTTCCTGATTACTATGAATGGAACAGACTTGTCCGCCAGGATCGTTACTTCCTGGCTTCCCGACACGGCGAGAGTGCTCGGCCCGACGACATTGTCTCGCAATTCCGCAAGACGTGAAGTAATTGGATCATAGTGCACGGACTGAGCATCCAGAATATCCACCACCTGCGCAACCATCTCACCCTGTACGAGTACTTCTTCAGGGCTCACAAAGATCACGACGGTCTCTCGCGGTTTTTGCTCGATCCGCGATTCGGGCAGGTTGACGTTTTTCGGCGCCTCCATTATTTCGACGGAGCCCGAGTTAACCAGCAGAAAAAATACCAGGATCGTAAACACATCCATCAATGACGTCAGGTTCATCTTGGTAATCTTCACGCGATTACGCGACATGCGTTTAATTCTGCGCGTGTTTCTCATGGTGCGTCACCCACCGAAATTTCAGAGAACAATGCGTACAGTTCGAATTGCTGATCGCCCTCCTCTTCATCTTCAACTTCGCCTTCGCTTTCTATGGGAACTTCAATCGCTCTGACAATATCCATCACCTGGATCAGGTAGTCATAGGGAATTTGTGCTTCCATCAAAACGGATGCTGCATCCTGGTCCGGATATTGTTGTTTGAGCTCAACCATGAAATTGGACAGGGTCTGAAGATCGAACTCGTCTTCCTTTTTCGGTATCGATGCAATGATTGCTGTGCCATTGCTGATTTCTATGCCGGCTTCCCTGACAATTACCTCAACGCGAAAACTCTCCGCGGCGCTCGCCGCCCCTCCGGCCGAACTCGGCAGGTTAAGTTCCACGATAGTCAGCCGCGAAAAGACAGCCGTAATCAGGAGAAACGGTATGAGGACCACCATGAGGTTCAGAAAGGTGGTTACATCAGGCTCGTACGACTCTTTTTCCTTAGTACGACGCTTGTAGTGATGACGCCTTGCCATTTCGGCTAGGCCTCGACCGCACGCTTCGCACGTTTGGAAAATACATTTAGTGCTTTGACCGTCGCCATCTCGAGACTATCGACAATATCGCCGGTCTTGCTGGTCAATATCGCGTGCATGATCAACAACGGTATTGCGACCATGAGTCCAAATGCCGTCGTGTTCATGGCAACCGAAATACTTGCAGACAGCAAATCAGCCTTTTCGGCAGGATTTGCGTTTGCAACTGCGGTAAATGCCTGGATCAGGCCCATGATCGTACCGAGCAGACCGAGAAGTGTGGCGATGCTGGAAGTAAGGGCAACATATGGCGTCCGCTTCTCGAGTCGCGGCACGATCTCCATCATGCTCTCTTCCATCGCAATCTCTACGTCTTCGCGACGCCGCACTGCACCTTGCAAAGACAGCCCCATGTTCAGGACCTGTGAAATCGTCGATTCATCCTCACTGGTCATTTGCCGCGCTTCTTCGAATTCGCCGTTTGCGAGCAGTGGCTGCACTTTGTCCCAGATCACCTGGTTCTTGTTGGTCACCAACGTCAACGTAATGTAGCGTTCGAGCGCAATCGCGACTCCGACGGCGAATACGATCAGTATCGGATACATGAATGCGCCACCCGATACGAAGAACCGCACAATCGAATAGAAAAAGTCCATTTCGAATTCCTCATTTAGCTGAATGCCCTGAGAGATTCCCAGGCCAAAGGCAAGAATAGTGATCGATCACGCTCATGAATGTGACGCAGCGCACGTTCAGCCATTATGTTTACAGAAGAGTGCCAACGCTTTGAACTGCAACACATTATTGCCCCTCATTCGGACATCGCAGCGCCCAAGATCCGGGGTTTCGTCAAGTCTGGAAGGGCTATTCGCCGGAGCGAATTTCGTAGAAATGAAGCTCTCGCAGGAAGACTTCTTTATCTACCGGACGCGCCCGATCATCGAGCGTATCGGAGAGACTGATGGCATCACCCAATTCGGATGATTTCCAGGGAATAATGACGAGGGACTTCGGCGCCTCCTCGTTGCCGAGGATCGACATTCCGGACATTGTCTTCGGTGATTCGATGCCGTCGCCCTGCTTTTCCGTCGCCTCAGTCTCTGTCGCTTCAACCTCGGTCGTCGGCGACGCTTCAGCATTGCTCTCATCCGTCTCATCGCCTCTTGCGCCGAAACTGGTAATCAACAACGCTGTGGTTATAAAGAGTATTCTGAGCATCACGCCTCCTATCGACCAAGTCGCTGGCGGATATCTGCTATCCACATTGTGGCTTCTTCGTCGCTCGGAACAGTTGTCATATACGCCTCGTAGTTCTCCAGCGCACAGTTCAGGTCAGCAAGATAAAGATCGCAAAGAACGGCGAGGTTGCGCCTGGCGTAGTGGTAGCCAGGGTAGAAGGCCAGCGCAGCTTCGTAACTTTCTCGTGCTTCAGCAAACCGCCCGGACTTCCTATAGACGATACCCAGCTCGTTGTGTGCGATTGGGTGATCCGGGTTGGACTCGAGCGCCAGTAGCAAACTGCTTTCTGCTGCTTCCAGGTTTCCGGCGCGATGATAGGCGATGCCGAGATCGATTCGCGGCGCGGTCAAATGCGGCGCAGCTTCGACTACGTTCTCGAGTAACGCTGTTCCTTGTTCAGTCTGGCCCTGCCCGAGAAGCAGCAGCGCTTCATCGTAATCGATACGAACATCGTTACTGATTCGTGCCTCTTCGATAATGGTGAATCCAACTTCTTCCTGGATCTCGACACTTGCCGACGGGGCCACGGGATTCGAAGTAGCGCATCCCGACACAACGATTGCCGACGATAGCGATAACAGGAGCGCTCTCATAACTCGCTGACTCTTAAATATGTTTATCGTGCTCATAGCGATTCACCTGGCCGGCTATTCAAGCTCGACCGATACCTGTGTCGAGGTTTCAATGCTGCCTAATTCTTCTTCAGACTCCGGCAGACGAGCCTGCCCTTCTTCATCGAGACCGATCTCCGGAGCTATCGGCATACGATAGGCATAGGTGTCGATCGAACCGACGAAGCCACCGCTGATTTCGTTCTTCGCATAGCGCCCCGGCATCAGGACTGCCAGCTTGTCTAGACTCCTCTGTACCCAGGGGTTGTAAATGCCTCCCGCCAGCAATTCATAGTTTGCACCGTGAACGTCGATCGCCTGCTCCTCGAATGGGTATGCTTCCTCTTCGATGACCAGCTCGTAGTCGACCATTTCCGCATCGCTTAAACCGGACGGTCGTTCGGAGTCCAGCAACGCTGCACTAAAATTCAGGTAAATCTCAGCGATATAAAAAGTCGCCGCAGCCGTGACTTCTGCTACTTCATATTCGACCAGGCTTTCGTATGTTTGCAGCGCCTCGTCCATGCGTACCTGTTTCTCGGCGAGGCTTTCTTCGAAAGGTTGTACCAGCTCGATTTTTGCGAATTGCTCGTAACTCAGCTCGGCGAGAACCAGCGCTGCCTGGGACGCAAGATACCTGCTACGGTCTGTGCGATCTGGCCCGGCGTCCTGGTCGACCGCCACAATCTCGCGTAGCTGGTCGTGGTAACGCACATAGTCGAGCTCGCCCTTGAATATGTCTGCCATCCGCATGCGGGTTTGCATCGCGATATCGATCGGTCTCGGGTATTCGGTAACGTAGCGTTCGTAGACGCGGATTGCCTCGTCGACAACACTCGCCTCGTCGTAGAGTTCGCCAGCAGTCAGCAGCGCCTCGCGGCTCAACTCCGGTTCCGTTGCTTCCGCCGCAATTCTCTCGTGCTCTGCCGCCGACCGTTCGATCTGACCGTCCTCGCGATAGATGAACGCAAGTTGTTTGGTTGCCTCGCTGCCCAATTCGTGTTCCGGGTGTGTAACGCGAAATTCTTCCAGCACACCGGACGCCATTGACCAGTCCTGAAGTTTGATCAGAGCGGCGGCCGCATCATACTCGGCGGAGGTACGTATGGAGGATGTCGGCGCAAGCTCTTTGATCCTGAGGAAGTGGTTTGCCGCCGCACGATAATCTTCGAGGAGATTGGACTGTTCGCCCTGTTTGTAGATTGCCGCAGCCAGGCCGTCTATGACCGATTCTCTTGTTTCGTCGTCATCTGGCGTCAGGGCCAGCACATTCATATAAGCGTGCTCTGAATCCTGATACTCGGCGAGGTCCATCGACGAATAGGCAATGACCGCCCATGCCGAACGCAGCAGCGCAGTATCCGTAGCGGGATAGCGATTGATAAGTTTCTGCGCCGACTCGATTGCGAGATTAAAATCCTTCATCTCGTAAAGGTCGTCCACAGCCGCGCCAAGCACGGGCGGTGCCTGCTCGTGATCTGCAAAAGTGTCGGCGAATCGCAGCGAACTCGTTACGGTCAGCTTCTTGACCTCGAGCTGCCGGGCGCCTGTCGCAAGCTTCAGATGTTCACGATGGGCGTAGACAGCGGCGTAACCGGCTGCCGATGACTGTTCGTGCTCGGCGTATTCGTAAGCCGTGCGCTCATACTCGGTTGCAGCGTCCCCAAAGTCGTCATTTTCCAGTAGCAGGTCGGCAAGCTGATAATTGATTTGCGGCGATTCGAGATCCGCCGGGAACGAGGAAAGAAACTGTCGATACCAGCGGTGTGCTTCGTTAAAGTTTGCCTCCTGTTCATCGAACAGAGCCTCTTCCTGGTATAGCGCGTGGTAGTGCCCTGCAAGATCTGTCAGATTCGTTTTGAGAAAGCCGACCACCTCAGGAGAGTCTTCGACTTCGAAGTAATCCCAGTAATCTGCATTCAGCGCATAGATCGTTGCGAACTCCTTCTTGGATTCCACCACGAGCATCGGGAATCCTGCTTCTGCGTATATGTCGACAACACGCATGCTGAAATGCGGAGAAACTTTGTGGAACGGGTTTAGCTTGATGAAGGACTTGTAAACTGATGCTGCGTCGTCGTAGCGAAGTTTTTCGAAATAGAACTCTCCAAGATTGCCGTAAATCTTGTCCGCATAGCTGCGATGCCCGCGTTCAGAAAAATACTCATCAACTACTTCCGGTCCGCCCAGGTTGGAAAAACTCAAGCTGATAACGCGGAATGTGTCAGCAACACGATGCTCGTCGTTTTCCTCATAATCCTGTTCAAAGTCGTAGCCAATCGACAACCGATAATCGAGCATCGACACGTAACTGTGCAGTGCCTCTTCATAGAGTTCCTGTTTGTACAAAGTCCACCCCAGTTTGTACAAAGCGAGCTCGTAATAGGACGAAGTACGACCCATGCCGATGATCGCCCCATAGGCTTCTTCCGCATCCAGGAATTTTTTCCTGACGAAGAAATACTCGCCACGCCGGAAGTGCACTTCATCGACGTATTTCGAGTAAGGATATCGAGCAACCAGGCGATCCATTACCGCCATCGCCTCGTCGGGCTGACCGATCTCGTCATACGCCCGTGACATCTGGTAGAGCACTTTGTCATTGCGCTCGTAGTTCGGGTAGGTCTCCAGGATCTGCTTGTAAGTCTCGATGGCTTCCAGCGGCCCACCAGGAACCGGCTCGGTTTCGCCGTCGGGTAATTGCGCGTCGTATTGTGTTGACTCGGTCAGCAGCTCCTGCCGCGACGTCGCCCTTTGCTCGAAATCCTGCTCGGATTCCGTCGGCGCAGACGGCCCGGTCGAATCATGCTCTATCCCGATCTCGCCGGCATTTGCCAAGATGTCCGGTGCCGGCAAGTTCGCCGCGGAAGCAGGATCGGGTACTTCCATCTCGAGAATCTCGCCACTACCGATAACGCCGTATGCCTGTTCGATCTGCAGGTCCGCAAGTCTCCGCATCGCTTCCGGCGTGCGTGAGCTGACTGAGGTTTCTTCCAGGTAGCGTCGATAACTGTCTGCTGCACGTTCCAGGCTGTCGTCGAGGTAGACCTCTTCGGTATCCGCCTCCACTTGCTGCAGTTCCGCAAGCGTTCCTTCATCACTCGTCGTTGCACAGGCAAACAGGCCAACGGACGCCAGCGAGAAAGCGATGATATTTCGTTTTCTCACTCTTCCACTCCCATTGCCTGGGATTGTGTAGCGCGGTCATAGCTGTCAGCCAGCGCGAAACGTGCTTTGTCGCCATAGCTTTCGAGGCGATCGCGCCGTGCTACCAGTTCCTCGATGGCAACGACTTCAAGCAGGCGCCCCTGGCGAGTCATTAGCAATTCGACCTTGTCGACAGCGTTACGCACGTCTACGCGGAGTCGGCCGATCGGATCCTCATAGCCCTCGAAACTGTGCGTTGCAGCCTGCCGCGCGCGAACATACTGGTCGTATTGCGCCTGTGCGACTTCCATCGCCTCGTCAAGTCCGCTCAGATTCTCGTTAAACTCCGTCAACCGCTCGTGGTATTCGGTTTCGAGCGTCCATGTCAGCATGCCTTTGAGACGCCGGACACGCTGCTCCAGTGACCCTTCGAAGGGCGAATCTGATCCTTGTACTTGCGACTCAATGTCCTCCAGACTTGCGAGGATTGCCTGCTCAGCACGTGTCGCAAGAAACTCCGGACGCGGCGTCGTGAGCATATCGTCACGACGCTGAACAAGCATCCTGTGCTGCTCGATGCGCAGGCGCATACGTGAATCAAGCTCGCGGAATTGCGTGTCGACATCAGGTAACAGCGGCTCGTAGTGACTGCGGCGAATCTCTACCATTTCGTCGAAGGAATCGAAACTGGACTGCCAGACCTCGAGTTTTCTGTGCAAGTCGGCAAGATCGAGATAATTTTGCAGGCCCGTCTGAAAATCGTGAGTAGCCAATAACTCCATCAGGTAATACGTTTCCGGTGCCTCCGGCAGAGAACGCAGCCGGATGACCCAGTCTTTGTCCTTGCGAATCTCCTCGCGCACAAGGGCCTCGAGAAACTTTCCTTCCCTGATGCTTTCGATCGATTCGTTGAGTTTTGAAACTTCCGCACCGAATGAATCCAGCGCACGCCCATAATGAATCGCGGCGCGACCATGAACGTTAAGCTTGCCGTATGCATATGGCAGTGCCAGCATTGCTTCCTGGGTCGCATGATCGGTCACTTCACGATCTGCAAGGATGCTCCAGGGTACGACTGCCCTTTCAAAATTCTCGGTTGACATACTGGCCCAGCCTGCGCTGAGCAAGGCCTGGTTTGAGAACGGCCCGTCAAGACGCACACGATTCAGATACGGAATAGCGCCTTCGAAGTTGTTGTCTTCGAGCAATATCGTGCCAAGTACCAGGTTGGACTTGTCGCGGATCGCCAGCTCGGAATTATCGTCAGATGCGATTAGTCCGGCCCGATCAAGTTGCGTTAGTGCTGCTTCCCGCTGGCCGTCCTGCAAATATGCAATGCCAAGATTGTAGGACGCGAAGCCGCCGAAACTTTTGGAGCCTTCCAATTTTTTCAGTACGTCGACTGATTCTTCCGGACGACCCTGTGCAAGGTAGATATTTGCCCGCAAAAATTCGATGTCGTCGCGTATCGATACGGGCACTTTACCGTCGATGCGATCGAGCGCACGCATCGCGTCCGCCATCTGGTTTTTCTGAAAATGTATTCGGGCCAACCTGTAAGCAGCATCATTTCGAACAATTTCGTCGACGGCGCCTTCGAGTACAGCCCGGATTGCACGACCAGCTCGATGATGCATCCGGTAACGGAGTTCGAAATCGCCCAGCGAAAATTCTGCGTCATTGATGTGATAGTAAAGCGTGTCGAGTTCCGGTTCATCGAGCTCGGCGTGTTGCCTGACCTCGGTATCAAGCCTCTCCAGCGCTTCGAAGAAGTTGCCCTGGTGGGCATGATAGAGCGCCTCACCGAAGTACAAATCCTTCAGTTCGTCACTTCGACTTGGACTCGTTGCCAGGCAGGCGAACAACAGGAGCCCGATCACTGAGAACGGTGCTCGACTCATGACTTACCAGTCTCCGACCTGGATTCCGCTGTTGCCGGATCCGGGTCCGGCCAGGGTAATGCCCACCGCCTTCGGCTTGATGCCTTTGGCAAACACGAAGTTGTCGGACGCGTTGAAGTCGTCGCCATTTTTGTGCTTGCCAATCATCGTGACATTGAGATCGTGATTTCCGGTCGCGATGTTACCTGTGTAAATTCGTTGCACGCCGCCTTTTTGCAGCGCCTCGAGTTCTTTGAAACTGTAGATGTGATGCGTCGCAAGTTCGCCGTTGATTTCGATCTGCACTGCATCCAGCCTGAATTCTTCGTCTTCCTCGATCGACACAAAAAGTGCGAGTTGTGTATCCGAAGGGTAAAGCAGTCGTTCTTCGAGGATGCTCAGGTCGGAGGCAATATCGAGCACGTCCGACTTAATTTCCTGAACTTGTCCGTCGAGACTTCGCATGTCATCGCCGGAAATTTCCTGCGCACCACTCTGAACAACCGGACCAAAAATCAGCAGCGCGATTAAAAATGTCCGGATGAATCTAGGCATCTCGTAAGTCCCTTTCGTTGTTACATTTTTCATATGCATGTGCCAGCGACGTACGTCGCCGCGATTTATTGCAGATAGGTGCAAGTTTTGAGGAATTCAGCGGCTCAATCTGTGATCCAAGCCGCAAATCAGCTGAGTTCGGTAACGCCGGTTTAGCGCTTTTGGAAGAAACGCCCGTTCTAACGTATCCCGCCGCAGAGACGCGAGGCCATTAAATTGTGATGTAGGTCACAGTTCAGGGAGGTGGAAGGTCTCGTTGCTGATGCTGTGATTCCCGCCATCAAACGACTATGCTCGGTGGAACTAAAAAGAACAATAAAGGAACTCATGCCCGCCGAGCCCGCCACGAAACGCATGTTCGTCGTTGTACTGGCGTTGCTGACCGGACTTACGGCGGTCGCCGTAGCTATCAGCCTGCCAGCAATTCCGGAAATGGTGTCCGAGCTCGGTACCACGATGTCGCTCGGCCAGCAGATCGTAGCCCTGTTCATGCTCGGCATGGCGATCGGCCAGCTGCCTGCAGGTCTTTTGTCGGACCGGCTCGGACGAATGCCGGTGATCTACGCCGGTGTAGGCCTGTTCGCAATCTGCGGTGCGCTAGCATCGATAAGCAACGACATAACCGTGATACTGGTCGCCCGTTTTTCGCAGGGCCTCGGCGCCGCAGTCGGCATGGTGGTTTCGCGCGCGATCATACGGGACATCGCGAGCGGCGCCGTGGCTGCACGACTCATGTCACTCATGGTGATGATATTTACACTCGGTCCAACAATCGCGCCGATGCTCGGTGCCTTCCTCGCGGATCAATGGGGCTGGCGCGCGCCACTCTATGCACTGGCAATCATTGGTGTATTGGCTTTATACCTCGTCCGGACCCACCTTCATGAGACACATGTGCCGTCAGCTGACCAGCACATCGGCCGCCAGTTTGTTGCTAGCCTGAAGGAATTCTTCGCACATCGCGAAGCCTGGTTCAGCGTCATGATCATCGTCTTCACCGCGGCTGGATTCATGGTTTTGATCACCGGCTCTGCCGCACTGGTCATTGAGATTTACGGCTACCCGGTCGCCTGGTTCGGTGCAATTTTCGCGCTGGTTGGCGTAGCCCTGTTCGCCGGTTCGCTGGTCAGTCGTCACCTGTTGCTGCGCTTGCACACCGTACAGGTGATCGGGGTCGGTGCCGGGATCGTCGCAGTGGTCGCCGTGCAGATGCTGCTCATCCAATGGCTCGGCGACGTCAATTTCTGGTGGGTCTGGGGCAATGCGTGCCTGTACATGTTTGGCGTAGGGTTCCTGATGCCGACCGCGAATGCCCTTTCGCTCGAGCCGGTACCCCAAATTGCGGGCATGGCGTCGTCGATTATCGGCACGATGCAGGGACTGGCAGCCGCGACCAGCGCGATCGTCAGCAGCATCTTGTATGACGGCAGCATCAGTAACCTGACGCTCATCATGGCCGGCGCCGGCATCGGCGTTTTATTGACCTACCTGCTGCACAAACAGATTCTCGGAACCGTACAAACCGTTACACAAAACGACTAAGCTGCTTCGTTTCCGCCGCACGGTGTGCGCATCCTGTTATGCTTTAAGTCAGTTTCCGATCCCGTCGGCAGAGGCGGGGCAGCATTCGAATAACAATAAGAGGTAATAAATATGGCGCTTTCAATCATTGGGGCCGGCGTCGGGCGGACCGGAACCGCATCGCTTAAGGTAGCACTCGAGATGCTCGGCACGGGCAAGAGCTATCACATGACGGACGTGCTGCAGAATCCGGAGCGCGTCAAGACATGGATTGGCGTGGCAAACGGCGACGCTGACTGGGACGCAATATTCGAAGGTTACGGCAGCAGCGTCGATTACCCGGGCTGCACGTTCTGGACACAGCTGGCCGACCATTACCCCGACGCAAAAATTATCCTGACCGTCCGCGATCCTGAACGCTGGTACGAGTCTGTTAATGAAACGATCATGTCGCAGATGCTCGTCGAAGGCACCAAGGGCAGCCCGTTCCACGAGCTGATGCAGAAGATCGTGTGGGGCACTGTCGACAACCGGATGCAGGACAAGGATTACATGGTCTCTTACTTCGAAAATCGGAATAAGGAAATCATCGACTCGGTTCCTGCGGATCGTCTGCTCGTATTTGAGGTCAAGCAAGGCTGGGGTCCCTTATGCGAGTTTCTCGGTGTGCCGGTTCCTGATGGGGATTTCCCGCACATCAACAGTCGCGAGGAAACGAGGGCGCTTATCGAAAAGCTGACCTCCGGAGGGCAGGGAATTTCCGCGGAGAAAATGCAGGAGGCCGGCCGGTCCGTACACGGCGGCGACTGACACTGTTATATAAAGAGTAAGGGGTCGAACCGGTTATTTCGGTTCGACCCTTTTTGTTTGCTGCTTATTGCGCTGAGGCTGGTTGGTCCGGCGGCACATAATGCGGCGGTTGCGGGTCAAGCGGCTTTAAGTTGCGCCCTGCCAGCCCAGGGTGGTCCGACGCAATGTGCATCGCGCGAAAGGTTGCGTACGCGAGCGGACCGGCTGGATGCGGACTCGTACCGTCGGGATTTCTAAGGTAACCGGCATATGGGGTCAGGTAAGCCCAGACGACGTTGCCTGCGGCGTCAACTTCGAAAAACCGGCCTGCTGCACCTTCCGCGATCATCGTGTGGCCGCTCTTCATCCGGTTGGCACCGGAAATGAAGGGACTGAAAAACTGCATCGGCTGTTCGGCGATGTATTGCCACACGGGTGCCTCCGGTCCGTAAGGTCCCGACCCTTCCAATGTGTAGCCAGACTCAGTGAGCGGTGTCTGCAATTCAAAGACGGCGGACTTCGCGGGCCCGACGCCTTGTGCATTGTTGTTGAACACGGTCAGGTTACCGGCACCCGGATACCCTTCCGGTATCCAGCGAACGTCATGCTGATCGCCCAGTTTCTGATCTTCTTCGCCACCACGGCCGTAGTTCGCCGGGTTGCCCCAACGATAGAGGATATCGCCGCCCTTGCCCCAACGGCCACCCGTGTGTCCGGCAGCCTCCTCCGTTGTCGTGCTGTGATCAATGATAAAGATCTCGTTGATGCCGGGCAGGCT
>Ga0224508_10003415_pt1 | contig 13131 bp, 13 predicted proteins | sample SF_Jan12_sed_USG_4_FD_170157 | JGI IMG/M metagenome (GOLD analysis project Ga0224508, IMG submission 170157) | Sediment microbial communities from San Francisco Bay, California, United States - SF_Jan12_sed_USGS_21 | ecosystem: Environmental > Aquatic > Marine > Sediment | place: USA...
TGAGGCAGGATGACGAGGTCAAAGTATCGAGCATGCGTATTGACAGTGGTTAGCAGGTCGCCTTCGTCAGTTCGCCATTCGGCCGAGATTTCATACTTCTTAGTGACATCCGTGAAGATCTTTTCTACTTTTGCAGCGTTATCTTGGGCAATCTCTTGTTGTTGTTGCAATATCTCCATGGGTATCTGCGCTTCCGCATAGACCGGGATATAGGGTGGTGTGATCACAAATAGGCCCGTCAAGTACGCACCGTGTGTTTGCGCTACTCTGGCTCCTACCTCAAAACGCGCGCCCACCTCGCTACTATTATCCGCATATACAAGTAAATCCTTAATACCCATATTCTTCCCCTTTGGCCTGTTGGTTTTAATAAGTATTTCTCAATTGGGTGGCTGGTTTATTGATCCAGATCATTTGCCCCTCGTTCAGACCTAGGGGGCAGGACAGACGTCGCCCGCCCCGATTTTGTACATCCTGACCGGGAACTTCGAAGAATTGATTAAGATCAATACGTTCCGACCACAGAACCAACAGTATTGAGCAGTCGTTGGGGAGCTAGACGGCTTCGGATTAGTGCAGGCACAGATAGGAGAGAAACGATGAAGGTAGCTGAGGTATGTAGACGTGATCCGATCGTCATCGATCGCTTTCGCTCTATTCAGCAGGCAGCCGAGATTATGCGTATGCAGCGTGTGGAGCACCTGGTGGTCGTGGATGACGTCAGCGGGAAAGTTCCCATAGGCATTGTCACGGACGGAGATCTGGTTATAGAGATCATGGCAGATAAAGTGAACCCCGAGGCAGTCACAGTGGGAGACGTTATGGGGCTTGATCTACATACGGTATCGGAGGATCAGGAAATCGAGAGCGCCTTGAGACTAATGCGTGAGAAGGGAGTTCATCATTTACCGGTGGTTGACTTAAAAGGGCAGTTGAGTGGGATGTTGTTCGCACGTGATCTTATGGATCGTCTTATAGATGAAAAAGTACTCTAGGGTGTAGACCATTATCAAGATGCGGATGCGTATGATTTTCTTCATTTCGGTCAGTGCGACAGCGACTAACTCTGAGTTATTGTCTAACTAAAACGTTTTACCGTCACACAGTGGAGATCTCCAATGGCTAAACGTTCTACTAGCATACCCGTCCATACTCATGGAGAAAACAGGGTGTTCCACCCCCTCGCGACTCTGCGTCACGAGGCGGAGAATGTCTTCGATCGATTTTCGCGAGGCTGGCAGCACTTTCGCTCAATGATTAACAGGCCGAGGGCTGACGCATCAGAGAGTAAAGATGATTATGAAATCAGCATGGAACTTCCCGGCATGGATGAGGGCGATATCGAGTTGACTATGGCCGATGGAGTTCTATATATGAGGGGTGAGAAAAGGCACGAATACGAGGAGAGGGATCGCGACTACTATGTCATGGAAAGGGCATATGGCGTCTTTCGTCGTGCGTTTCAAATACCGGACGATGTCGACTCCGAGAAGATCCACGCGAAATTTGGTAAGGGCGTGCTGACGATTTCATTTCCTAGAAGCATAGTGGCGAAGAAAAATCGCCGAAAAATTCGAGTCAAAGCTAGCTAGATTGGCTCGCGTCATAGATTCGGCGTCAGCTTACCGTGACCACGGTCTGCTTGGCCAAATGGGATACCTTTTGTGATACGCTGCCAAAGGTAAGTCCTTTGATCGCTCCAAGCCCACGACTGCCCATGACAATCATGTCGGCCTTTTTTTCTTGCGCGACCTGTGCAATGGTTTTTGCTGCATCGCCGTGATCGGCGACCGTTTCAACAGAGGCTATTCCCCGATCTCTGGCACGCTGCTCGCCGCCCCTTAATATTTCGCTGGCCACTAACTGTTCGTATTGCCATTCGGGTGGTGCATCGATGTGCTCTAGCTCCAGAAAACGATGCAGTTCTTCTGGTACGCGTACGCGCCTGACGACGTGCAACAATGTTAAAGAGTCATCCTTATCTTGCGACAAATCCGCGGCAAGATCGATTGCCCTGAAAGAATTTTCGGAACCATCAATCGGTACCAATATGTTCTTGGCCATAGAGCCCTCCTAATGTTGGATATCCGTGTTCGAATATACTCATTAGATTCGACATGGCATGGTGTGGCATTGATCTGAATCAATGGTTCTGTATGCATGATCTAGACGGCTAGGTAAGTTGACATAGGTCAATAGGGGAGTTGTACGATTAGTCCAAAGTGCTAAAACTTATGATGGCTAATCGTAGTTTAGTTTTTGCTGTTGGGCTAACCGTTGTGGCCGTGGTTGGTTTCTCTGCCTGTGCGGCTGTTCGCAAAGTAACCTATCCACCTGATTTCAGCTATCTCAGCACGAAGCAGGTGCGAACGACCATGGGGGCTTTTGCGAGTGGCGTGGCTCGTCTTGACATGCTTTTGTCGGAATCAGATGACAATTTCGCGCAGCGACGAGAAGCCATCATTTTGCAGTTAAAAAAGATGGAAAAGCTCAGCGAGTCTCTCGGGGCCGGGTATCAGAAGACCAATCATCTTCTCATCGATGAGCACATCGATGAGTTTAGGGCAGACGTGCGCGGAGCTCGCCTGGCGGCCGAGCAAGAACCACCAAGCTATTATCTCGCAGGTCGCCTTACGGGAAGCTGCACGGCTTGTCACATGAACCGGTAGGTTGAGTTCTGAGCTAGATCCTGTCGGAGCTGGGACACGTGATCGGCGCAAACCCGACGCGGTGTACGAAAGCTGCGGTTAGGTATTGGAAGCTTTGGCTTACGCAGACGTCGCAGCTTTTTTCTTGGGACTGCGCAGATCGGGGAGTTCGTCGGCAGTTAATGTTTCTTTGTCTAAGAGTTGTTTCGCTGTCTTCTCCAAGATCTTGCGGTGACGTGTCAGGATCTCCGTAGCGCGGTCGAAAGCGGAAGTCACGATTTCTCGTACAGCACAGTCTATTTCTCGCGCGGTCTCTTCACTGTACTCGCGGCGTTCGGGAAGAGTGCCGTAAGGCGTGCCGAGGAAGGAATGTGGCTGATCTTCGTAGGTCATTTGTCCCACTCGATCTTCCATGCCATACCGAGTGACCATGCTGCGGGCGATATTGGTTGCCTTGGCGAGATCGTCGGCTGCACCTGTGGAGAGCTCATCGAAAACCAATATTTCTGCCGCGCGACCCCCAAACAGCACTGCTAATTTATTCTCTAGTTCGTTGCGGGTCATCAAGTAGCGATCCTCGATAGGTCTTTGAATGGTATACCCGAGTGCACCAATTCCGCGGGGGATAATCGATATCTTATGCACCGGATCAGTACCCGGCAGGGCAAGGGCGACCAGCGCGTGCCCCGTCTCGTGATAGGCTACCACCTCGCGTTCGTGTGGATTGAGCAAGCGGTTCTTCTTCTCCAATCCAGCGACGATGCGCTCGATGGCGTTGTTGAAGTCTTCCATTTCTACAGATTGGGCATCACGTCGCGTCGCCAGCACCGCCGCTTCATTCACAAGGTTAGCCAGGTCCGCGCCACTAAAGCCGGGTGTGATGGCCGCCACCGCGTCAATATCTACGTCACTGCCCAGGGTGACACCTTTGATATGGACCTTCAGTATGGCGACCCGTCCGGTGCGATCTGGACGCTCCACCAATACGTGGCGATCGAAGCGCCCGGGTCGCAGCAATGCAGGATCCAAGATTTCCGGTCGGTTTGTGGCAGCGAGTAATACCACTCCTAATCCGGGATCAAACCCGTCCAGCTCGGCCAATAATTGGTTCAGGGTTTGTTCTTTTTCATCGTGCCCGCCGCCTGCTGGGAAAGCGCCTCTAGCGCGACCCAGGGCATCGAGCTCATCGATAAAGATAATGCAAGGCGCCTTTTGCCGTGCCTGTTCAAAGAGATCTCGCACCCGGGCGGCGCCCACACCGACAAACATCTCTACAAACTCGGAGCCGTTGATCGAAAAGAACGGGACTTTGGCTTCACCGGCTACTGCACGGGCAAACAAGGTCTTGCCCGTCCCAGGCGGGCCAACCAGCAAAATCCCTTTCGGCATACGCGCGCCCAATCGACCATACTTCTCGGGGTGTTGTAGAAAAGCGACCACTTCCTGGAGTTCCTTTTTTGCTTCATCTACCCCGGCGACATCGTCGAAAGTGACTTTGGTGTCTCGCTCCATATAGACCTTGGCTTTGCTTTTCCCAACGGTCATGAATCCACCGAGCCCGCCTTGCTTTTCAGCGAGTCTTCGAAACAAGAACATCCATATTCCAAAGAACACGATAATGGGGAGGACCCAGGAGAGCAGGTTGGCGAAGAAATGGCTTTCTACCACTCCAGTGAACTTGGTGTCGTACTGGGCGAGATCCTTTGCCAGCGTTGGATCTACTCGGGCCGTTACGAAAATAGTTTTGCCCTCGGACGGGTGTCTCAGTTTGCCGCGAATCTGTTGCTCGCCGATCTGGATGTCCTCCACTTCGCCTTGCTCTAAAAGAGCTTGAAACTCGCTGTAGGGGATAGACTCGACTTGTCTGTGTTGAACCCAGAGATTCTGTAGCATTAGCACGCCCAAAACGGCGAGCAGTATGTACCAGACGTTAAACTGGGTTTTCTTCTCCATCTGCATCTGATTGTTCGCGAATCCTCACTCGGTGGCTCTAAGTCGGCAACGAATATTATACATTTCATCGTGCTCGCGGTGACATTGATGCAGATCAACATCTGTTTATGGCACGGCAACGGCCACCAGCAAGCAGCGAATGGTTTGTACACTTATCCATAGCGTACATGCAGTGAAGCTCTATCATAACTTAAAGCAAGGCTAGCGTTTTGACACTAACATCTGACTCGGGAAGTCCTCCGTTTGTTCATGGATCTTGGCGAGTACTTCGTGGAAAGATATATCGCAGAAGCACTGGCGCCAGCATCGTTGTCACAACCCCCATAAGGACTAGGCTGGAGAAGAGGTGACGGGTGACTGGATCTGTGTGGTCCGCTTGCGCAAATAGACCGGCGTCGTAAGCAATACTCAAGACAACAAGCTCAACCGCACCGCGGGCGCTCATACCCACACCGACGGCAAGGGCTTCTCGTCGGGGCAAGCCAGTCCAAAGAGCGGGAAGGCCGGCGCCAAGCACCTTGCCCAAGAAAGCGGCGGCAAGCAGAAGCAATAGGAACAAAGGGACCCCTGTTAACGCGGCGAGGTCGACACGCAACCCAATCGACACAAAGAACAACGGCGCGAGGAAGCCGCTGGTTACGGCGGTGAAGATCAGTTTTATCTCGTTGTAGGCTGTGATACCCACGCGCGAGGGTTCAAAGAACAACCCCGCCATGAAGGCGCCGAGTACCCAATGCATCCCAAGGGCCTCTGCCAATAAGCCATACGCCAATCCGATCACGGCCAGGGCACTGAATTCAAAGGCAGCCGCCTGCATCAGGTTGAGACCACGGCTCACATGGGGATATACATGCGCGCCGAGCACAACGGTTATTGTGAAAAACACAACAACTTTGCCGATGAGCAACGCGAGTGTCGCCATTTCTGGAACGTGACCCGTTTCGATCACCGCTAGAAGGACGGCGAGCAAGAATAGGCCTAAGACATCGTCGAACAACGCGGCCCCCACTATCAGCTCGCCGACGCGAGTGTGCAAGAGGTCAAACTCCTCGAGTACTTTTACCGTAGCCGGGAGGGCAGTGATTGACAGTACTATTCCCGTCAGTAGGGCGAGGGTTTGCCGTTGTTCCGAGTCGGGCAAGAACAACCACGCCAGGGCAACGCCGCCGATGAGTGGGACCACCATGCCACCTATGGCGACAGCGAGTGATCGCACTGGACTTTGAGCGACTTCCTTGGGTTCCATCTCTATTCCGGCCAAAAACACGAGGCAGAAGATCCCGACATCGGCGGTATAGATTAGGGCCTCGCTGGATACTAGTGCTGCAACGAATGGGATGTCTTGGCCAAACCACGCCACAATCGCAGCGAGCACGATGCCGGCGAAGATCTCGCCTGCGGACGCGGGTTGGCGCAGACGTTCCGCTGCCTCGCCACAGGCACGGCCGACAATAAGCAGTATTAGTAATTCAAGGAAGACTTCCAATCAGAGTTGGCCATATTGGTTGTTGTTGACGGACAGCGTTGATGCTCAGCGCACTGAAATGGTTCTGATCTAGATAGGACTTCTTGCCCCATTTGGGTAATCGGCCGCACTATCGGCTTGACCCTTAAACTTGAGCGTCTGAGCGCGTCAGAATCAGCCAATAATGGCCGCAAAGGTGTTTTCATTGCCACAGGTCCGCAAGCGCTGTTAGTACGTCATGCCGGCTTATTTGGCCGACTAGTCGATCGTTCGACATCACAGGAAACCGGCGGTAGGAACTCTTCAAAAAGATCTCAGCGACCTTCACAATGTCGGTGTCGGCGTCGATGGTGTGTACATCGTGGCTCATATAATCTGACACCCGGCCGCCCCAGTCTTGGTGATAACTCGCACTGAACGCGACTTTGAGACAATCCTTCTTAGATAGGATTCCCACGAGCTTGCCGCTATTGTCTACTACCGGCGCCCCAGATATTTTATTCTGCAGCAACAGCTTTATTGCGCGATGAATATCCAAGTCCGGCGTGAACGTGACTAGGTCACTGGACATATAATCTCTTGCGATAGCCGATTGGTTCATGATTTGTCTGTAAGTTGGACTAATATGAACTTGTTGAATTGTCCGCGTTCAGTCTGTTGTCATTTGAACACGCGCAAGACTGGCATCCTGACATGACTCCTCCACAGCTACCGCGAAGCGGCCGCCTTGCAAAGAGTACTCCGACAGCCATGCCTAAAGCTGCGAGGAGTATGATGACAAGACTAATCAAGAAGAGTATCAGCATGTGTATCCTTGTGAATTAAAGTAGTCGGATGACTTAACCACTGAAATCGTCAAATAGTATGCTGTCCCGTTCGACGCCAAGACCATCCAACATTGTCAGTAAGGCCTTAATCATCATCGGTGGACCACACAAATAGTACTCGCAATCCTCGGGCGCCGGGTGGTTTTTAAGGTGGTTTTCATAGACCACCTCATGGATGAATCCGGTAAAGCCTTGCCAGCTATCTTCCGGCTTCGGTTCTGACAAGGCGACATGCCATTTGAAGTTTTCGTGCTCGTGTTGCAGTCGATCGAATTCTGTTGCATAGAACAATTCATGTCGGTTTCTCGCTCCGTACCAGAATGTAATGGTTCGTTTGGTTTTAAGACGCTTCAATTGGTCAAAGATGTGTGAGCGCATGGGTGCCATGCCGACCCCACCTCCAATAAAAATCATTTCCCGTTCGGTCTCGGATGCGAAAAAGTTACCGTAGGGGCCGGAGATCGAGATCTTGTCTCCAGGTTTCAGGCCAAATAAATAGGATGACACCACCCCCGGGGGAATCGAATCGGGTGCTCCCGGGGGTGGAATAGCGATTCGAACGTTCAAGATCACAATGCCTTGTTCTCCAGGGTAATTGGCTAGTGAGTAGGCTCGCGTTGTATCTGTTGTCGAATGCGACTCATAGCGCCACAGGTCGAGGTTGTCCCACAAGTCGCGGAACTGGGGGTCAACATCGAAGTCGCTAAATTTCTTTCTGTAGGGTGGGCAAATGACCTGGATAAATGCACCCGCCCGAAATTTCATGATCTCATCCGGTAGTAATTCCAGTACCAACTCCTTGATCAGTGTCGCAACGCTTCTGTTTGAACGAACCCTGCACTGCCATTCTTTGGCGCCAAATATTTCATCGGGCAAACGGATCCGCATATCTTGCTTAACGGCAACCTGGCAAGCCAGGCGAGTCCCTCGCGCCGCATCGCGTTTTGTTATGAGTGAAGTCTCCGCCGGTAGGATTGTCCCGCCGCCCTCGAGGATTTCGACACGACAAAGTCCGCAAGTACCGACACCAGCACAGGCCGAGGGCAAATGGATCTCGGCATCGGCCAGTGCGCCCAGCAGCTTTCCGCCAACTGGTATGCTAAAGACCTTGCCCTCGTTGATTGTGATACGGATGTCCCCAGTTGGGACTAGCTTCGATCTGGCAGCAAGAATCACCAGTGCCAACAACATAACGATGGCCGTGAACAGAGTGACTCCCAGACTGATCTCAAGCATCACGGGCTTCTCCGCATCACTTTATCTGAGCTGGATGCCTGAAAACGCCATGAAGCCGAGCGACATCAGACCGACCACGATAAAGGTGATCCCAAGTCCCTGCAGCCCGTCGGGAATGTCGCTGTATTTTAGTTTCTCGCGGATGCCGGCCAGTGCACACACCGCGATCGCCCAGCCGAATCCGCTGCCTAGGCCATAGACGACACTCTCGCCAAACGCGTAGTTGCGCTCCACCATGAACAGTGAGCCACCCAATATCGCGCAATTTACAGTCACTAGCGGTAGAAAGATTCCGAGTGCCCTGTGCAGTGCGGGGAAATAGCGGTCCAAGATCATCTCCAGTATCTGAACCATGGCGGCGATCACACCGATATAGCTGATCAGCCCAAGGAAGCTCAAATCGATTTCTGGCCAGCCGGCCCAGGTCCAGGCACCGTCTCGTAACAAGTAGCTATAGATCAAATTGTTCACGGGAACAGTGATGGTCTGCACCACTACAACTGCAATGCCGAGCCCAACCGCGGTTTCCACTGTCTTTGAAACAGCCAGAAAAGTGCAAATGCCGAGAAAAAAAGACAGTGCAAGATTTTCGACAAACACTGTCTCGATAAATAGGCTCACATAGTCTGTCATCGGCGCTCACCGACCGGCGTTGGTTGGATCTGATATTCCGGCTTCTCCACTTGTTCCGTCTTCCACGTTCTCAGACCCCAGATTAAGAAACCGATTATGAAAAACGCGCTGGGAGGCAGTAACATCAACGCTATCGGCTTGTACCAACCGCCGTCCGTCACTAAGGGCAAAATTTGCACGCCCAACAACGTGCCCGAGCCGAATAGTTCCCTGATTGTGCCCACGAAAATCAACACAAGGCTGTAACCAAGACCGTTACCAAGGCCGTCTAGAATACTTAGGCCTACGTTATTCTTACTGGCAAATGCCTCTGCTCTACCAAGGACGATACAGTTAGTGACGATGAGCCCGACAAAAACTGACAACTGTTTACTCATGCCGTAGGCGTAAGCCTTGAGCACCTGGTCTACAACGATTACCAGCGAGGCAATAATCGTAATCTGCACGATAATGCGTATGCTGCGGGAAAGGTGATGCCGAATAAGGCTGATTGCCGCATTCGACAGTGTGAGCACCGCCGTGAGGGCAAGGCACATAACCAGTGATGTTGCCAGTGTCGTCGTCACCGCGAGCGCTGAGCAGATTCCGAGGATCTGCAAGGTGATCGGATTGTTATTGACGAGTGGATCGATCAGTGCCTTGCGTGCGTCATGCGCCATCATCAACCTCGTCGTGAACGAATTTTCTCTAGATAGGGGCCGAATCCGTAATCGCCCAACCAGAATCGCAGTAGGTTGGTTACGCCTTGGGCGGTTCGAGTAGCTCCGCTGATACCGTCAACCTCATAGGGGGCCGACGGCATGCTCGGATCAACCTGACCCCTGGCAACGCCAATTCGGAGCTGATTATCTTCATCCCACACCTTCTTTCCTTGCCACCGGTCGCGCCATTCAGGCTCATCAATCTTGGCCCCCATTCCCGGCGTCTCAGCGTGCTCGAAGAAGCTCAGTGCGACGACCGTGTTGGCGTCACCTTCTAATGCGAGAAACCCATAGAGTGTGGACGCATAACCGCTGCCATGAACGGGCAAAATAAGGAGTTTTATTTGGCCCTCACTTTTTACTAGATAAACTGTGGCGTACTTAGCGTGCCTTTGAATATTAGCGATATCGTGCTCGGGTGTAACGGCGACACTGAGCTGCGGGTCTATAGATGCCTTGCGCTGATCGTATTCGGCCGGATCTATCGAGCGAACGTAGTTTCCAGTCGCAAGCTCAACCACATGCGCTTCGACGTGGTGGACTTCGACAGTCTCGAATAGTTCTTCGACACCTGGCAAACGTGCAACAATATCGAGGATCTGCTGTTGACGTTCACGCTCTTTGTTCGCTTGCTGTAGTGGCTTTAGAAAGACTGCAGTGCCGGAGACCATCACCGCACAGACAATCGATACAGCAAAGGCAACAAACAAGGTCTTCGTTGGCCTATCGTTCGGCATTTCCTGGAATCTCTCGAGCCAGTTGGCGAGGCCATTGTTAGACACTGCGTCGTTCCCTTCTTCTGATGTTTGCCTTTGTCACGAAATAGTCGATCAGTGGCGCGAAGATATTGCCAAGCAATATGGCCAACATTACCCCATCTGGATGTACCGGATTGGCCGCCCGGATGAGTACCACCATGAAACCAATCAGTAGGCCATAGATCCATCTTCCGGTATTGGTCATGGCGGAACTTGCTGGATCCGTCGCTAAGAACACAACGCCAAACGCAAAGCTTCCCAGCGTCAAGTGCCAATACCAAGGCATTTGAAATATTGGACCAAGATCACTTGCAAATAAGTTGAACATCAACGCACTCGCTATCACTCCAATAAGAGCGCTTAGCATGATGCGCCACGACGCGACACCCGCATAGATGAGAAACGCGGTGCCGAGCAGACACGCTAGCGGCGATGTCGCACCAAGTGTTCCCTGTTGAAGGCCTGCGAAAGATCGCAACCAAGAGATCCCTTGATGCGGTAACACCTCCATTCCTCCGGCTGCGACAGCACCAAAGATGGATGTCCCGTTGTAGCCTGCGACGTTAGTCCAAAGCGGGTGACCTGCCATCTCGTTGGGATAAGCGAGGTGGAGAAAAGCAAGACCGACCAGTGTTGGGTTGAGGAAGTTTTTTCCGGTGCCGCCGAAAATCTCTTTACCGATCACAATGCCGAAGGAGATACCCAAGGCCACTTGCCATAACGGGGCTGCTGGCGGCAGCAGTAAAGTGAATAATAGGGCCGTCACCAAAAAACCGTCGGTGGCTTCATGTTTGCGCAATCGCGCGAATATTGTTTCCCAAAAACCACCAACTAGTGATGCAACCATGAACGCTGGCAAGAGGTAGAGCAATCCGTGTGCAACTGAGGCAACGACGCTGGGAGCCTCGTACCCGGTGTGGAGGGCATCCAGCAGCATGCCTCGCCACCCCGGCGCGCTTTGCAAGTTGAGATAAGCCATCGCGATGTTTGCTTGGTAGCCGGTGTTATACAGACCAAACAGCACGCTGGGGATGAGCGAAAGCAGCACGCAATTCATAGTCCACTTAAGATTGACGCCGTCGCGTATGTGTGGCGCCACCTGTGTGACAAGCGAAACCGTCTGGGAGCCAGCGGTAGTGGAACTGGTGATCGAGTTGAACCACGATCCACCTCGCATTACCGATGAGATCGGTTGTTGCAACATGGCCTGCCAGCGTGCCATCAGATTTCACTCTCGATCTGGCTGAGGCTCGATCGTAGTAGTGGTCCGTAGTCGTATTTACTAGGGCATACATAACTGCACAGCGCCAGATCTTCTTCATCTAGTTCTAGACAGCCCAAAGCCTGAGCCGTGTCCGTGTCTCCAATGACCAACGCTCGCAGTAGTTGCGTCGGGAGGATGTCCATCGGCATCACCCGCTCGAATGTTCCAATAGGCAGCATGGGCGCGGGCTTGCCATGAAGGGCGGTGGTAAAGCCATATTCTTGACTACGATAAGAACCCAAAACCGAAACTTTTGGCACGCGGCGACCATTACGCGCTGACGTAGCTCCCACCCAGTGCTCATTGTGATTCGCCTCAGCGATGGTCGACACCTGGTTGTGGTAGCGGCCTAGATATTGGGTTCTCATCGATGTCTGGCGACCAGCAAGCAACGAACCAGATGTGACCCTGTATGCAACGTCTTGCACCTCATCGCGCAATAAATCGTCAATGTTGGCGCCGATGCGCGTACGAATCAGTCGAGGTCGGTGCATTACCGGTCCGCCAAGGGCGACGATGCGCTCCATGCATAATCGCCCAGTAGTGAACAATCGACCGATTGCGATCACGTCTTGATAGTTCAGATGCCACACGGTTTTGTTGGTGCCCACCGGATCCAGAAAATGAATGTGCGTCCCTACTAAGCCCGAGGGATGGGGGCCGGTAAACTCAGCCACCGTGATAGTGTCCGGATCTTCTTTTGGTAAATTTGCCCCAGACTGCCTGCAGAAAAATACTCGTCCTGGAGTCAGTCTCGACACCACTTTCAAGCCATTGTCGAAGTCTTGCCCTGCTGTGTCTATTACTACATCCGGCCTGGGTGCCAGGGGATTACTGTCCATGGCTGTTACAAAGATGGAATGTGGTTCGGACCCTGGCTCTGGTACCTTACTGAAGGGTCGTGTTCGTAAAGCGGTCCAAAGCCCGGATGTGAGTAAATTATCAATTACCTCACCGGGTTTCAGTAGTGCGAGCTTTTCTTGTGGGTAAGCACTGAACAACACTTCTTCTCCATCATCGTGCAGTTCGATAACAATCGATTCCAAAACCCGTCTTGCGCCACGATTGATCTCAATGACGACACCACTGCCAGGGGATGTGAACTTGATCTCTGCATGCTTCCTATTCTCAAAAATGGGTTGACCGAGCTTCACCGGGTCGCCTTCGCTCACTAACATCGCCGGACGCAGGCCGATGTAGTCATCTCCCAACAAGGCGACGGAAGTCACGGCCGCGCCGGGTGAGATAACTTGCTCGGGCGCACCTCGAATCGGAATGTCTAATCCCTTCTTGATTCTGAATAGCATGAGGGCAAAGATCTAACCGCACCGTTAGTCTAAAAAGATTTCAGCAACTCCTGTTAACAGTGGCTTTGACCTCTGTCAATAAGCCCTTTGAACCGAACGGAGGGATTCAGCTATATCAAGAGTCCGGAGCGAATCGGGTGACTCGCAGGAACAGCAGGACGCCAATGGGTACTGACCCTGCGGCCAAGATTATGAGGGGGGTCTTGTGCGAATATGGAAATTTAGGAGTGATGGCTACTGGTCTAGTGCCTTAGCTGTCTCAGAAGTCAGGTACTGGATGATATCGGCGCGCTGCAGATCGTCCGGTACGTAGTGGGTTTTGAGAAACGCGTCTAGAAA
>Ga0224508_10003416_pt1 | contig 13130 bp, 12 predicted proteins | sample SF_Jan12_sed_USG_4_FD_170157 | JGI IMG/M metagenome (GOLD analysis project Ga0224508, IMG submission 170157) | Sediment microbial communities from San Francisco Bay, California, United States - SF_Jan12_sed_USGS_21 | ecosystem: Environmental > Aquatic > Marine > Sediment | place: USA...
TCGACGACGACCGGCCGGACAGCCACGCCTACATGGCCGAGCTCGTAGCCGCCCAGGAGAGAGTCGACCACCCCCGTCCTCCCCACCGGTAGGGCCCGAGCGTTAGGGGGCGCTGGGGGTGCGTCGTATAGCCTCGCCCGATGGACGACGCACTCACCCCTCACGAAGCGTCGGTGGTGGATCGGGCGAAGGCGTGGGCCGCTGTCGACGTTGCCCCGGTCGCCGAGAGCTGGGAGACCGATCGCCGGTTCGCAGCCGAAGCGTTCGCCGCTGCCGCCAGCGCCGGGTTGACCGGCTTGCTCGTGCCGGTCGAGCAGGGTGGCGAGGGGCTGGGCCCGGTAGCGCTCGCCCGGGTCGTCGAAGAGGCGGCGGCGGTCGATCTCTGCGCAGCGTTCTCCCTCGTCGTCCACAACAACCTGGCGGGCGCGCTCTCCCGGCGAGGGCCGGCCGATCTGAAGGTGCGCTACCTCGATGATCTCGTGTCCGGTGCCCGCCTGGGGGCGTTCCTGCTCACCGAGCCTGGCGTGGGGAGCGACGCCGCCGCCATCACCACCACGGCGAGGAGGACCGCCACCGGTTGGGTCCTCGACGGAGCGAAAGCCTGGGTGACGAACGCCGCCGGGGCCGATGTGCTGTCCGTGTACGCCACCACCGACCCTGCAGGGGGACACCGAGCGATCGCAGCGTTCGTGGTCGAGGCCGATCGGCCCGGGGTCCGACCGGAGCCGACCTACCAGCTATTCGGCGGTCACGGTCTGGGGACCGGGGGCTTCGCCTTCGAGGGATGCGAGGTCGACGACGGCTCCCTGTTCGTCGCCCCCGGCGAGGGCTTTCGGGCTGCCATGGAGGGCATCGACCTCGCCCGAGTGCTCGTCGCGGCAATGTGCTGCGGCATGGTGCGGACCGGTTTGGAGACGGCGACCGCATACGTCGCCGATCGGCGGGCATTCGGCAAGCCGTTGGCCGACCTGCAGGCGGTGCGGTTCACGCTCGCCGACGTCGCCACCGACCTCGCCGCCGCCCGGCTCCTGACGTTCCGGGCGGCTCGGACCCTCCAGGACGGCGTCAGCGGCGCGGTCGACGCCGCCCACGCCAAGAAGTTCGCCACCAGGGCCGCCGAGGCTCGGCTGGCCGACTGCATGCAGGTCATGGGAGCGGCCGGCGCTCGTCGCGATCACCCGCTGCCTCGCCATCTGGCCACCGCCCGTCTGACCCACTATCTGGACGGCGCCACCGAGATCCAGGACGTGGTCATCGCCCGCAGCCTTCTCGGCCCGTCCGAAAATGCGTGAGCTGACCGCACGCCGTGCGGGTAACTCACGCCAGAAGGTGGGCGAGCCCCCTCTCCAGCTCCAGTCCGGCGCTGAGCGGCAGATCGCCGGCGGCCCGAAGCGCCCTGCGGGCCGCCTGCATCAGGTCCGGGTCGAGAAGCGCGAGCTGGTGAGCCAACTCGACAGCAGCCTCATCGGCGTCGGCCACCACCTGGTGCACCACGCCGCGCTCCAGCGCTTCGCCAGCGCCGAACGAGGTGCCCAGGAGCACGATCGGCGTGGTCTGGCAGGCGCCGATGGCTCTGGTCAGGCTCTGGGTTCCTCCCGCGGCTGGCAGCATTCCGAGCTTGGTCTCGGGCAGCCCCAGCGTCGAGTCCTCTGCCGCGACCCGCAGGTCGCACAGGAGGGTCATCTCCAAACCCGATCCCAGGGCCGTGCCGTGGAGGGCCGCCACCGTCGGCACCCGGAGGTCCCACAGCAGCCCCCAGGGATCGCGATCCCAGCGGATGCGGCGGCCCTCGAGGATCGAGGCCGCCGTTCCGAACTCGGACAGGTCGGCCCCGGCGCTGAAGTGCTTGCCTTCGGCCCGTAACACCATCGCCCGCACGTCGCCGATGTCGTTCACCGCACGGAACGCGCCGATCAGCTCGTCGCGCATGGCGACGTCGAAGATGTTGAGCGGTCCGTTGTTCAGCGACACGATGGCCAACGGTCCCTCGAGGGCGAGATCGACCGGCTCGTTCATCGGTGCCCCCGGTCGCCCGAGCTGGCTCGTTCGCCTCGTTTGGCATCGACCAGCGGCCCGATCGCGCCGAGCAGCGACACCTCCCGGTGGGGGAGCGGTCGTGCGCTCGACAGGAGCTCGACCGCGACCGCGAGGGCAGCGAGGCCGGCCAGGGCGTCGGGGTAGGCGATCGGGGCCGGCCGATAGCGGATCGACCCCTCGCTGTCCCCGCCCGGTTCGGCGCCAAGGCCGCTCGTGGCGTGCACTCCTGGTCCGTACGACACCCAGTCGGCCTCGGGGGTGCCCGCCGGAAAGGCCACGATCGACAGCGTGCTCAGCGATGGATTCAGCTTCCGAAGCCCCTTCTGGTCGTAGCCGAGGTTCGGCATGACCCGGCGGGAGAAGGAGTCGACGACCAGGTCGGCGCCGGCGACGAGCGATTCGAATGCACGACGGCCGTCGTCGGACCGCAGGTCGAGGTCGACGATCTCCTTCGCCCCGTTCAGGTGGTCGTAGAGGGCCGGGTGGTCGCGGAAGCCGTCGGGCCGGCAGTCGGGGTCGATCTTGATCACCCTGGTCCCGAGCCCGGTGAGCAGGGAGGTGGTGAGCGGAGCGGCCCACAGTGCCGACAGGTCGACCACCAGTCGATCGGCGAGCGGTCGGCGCTCGGCGGTCGGCCGGGCCGCCGGAGGAGCAACGAACCTCTGGTCGGTAGCCGAGCGGGCTCTGGGCGGCGCCGACCGCGGTGAGGCGGAGCCAGAAGGGAGGGGGCGGTACGGCGTGACCGGGAGCCGCCAGGCCTGCGCTTCGGCGGCCAAGCGCTCGGGATCGGTCGCCCACTCGAATGTTGCCCGGAGCCGAGCGAGTGCCTCGCGATCGTCGTCGATCAAGTCGGCGTGGACAGCGCCGTCACCGACCGGCAGGGGATCGGTGGGGTCAGGCCAGTCGTCGACCAGGAGCAGGGGTCGGACGAGGTGGGCCTCGACGGTGGCCGGGGTGGCGTCGAGCGGGCAGTCGGTCATCTCCTCGACTCGCCCGGCTACCGAGGAGAGGTACCGGCAGCCGAGGGCGAGCGTTCCCGACGGGAGTCGCCCGAGCGCGGCCGCTGCTCGGCTGATCGCCCCGCGGTTCGGGAGCGGCGCGGTCACGGTCATCGACCAGCGAAGTCGGGTGGTCGCTTGTCGAAGAACGCAGCCAGCCCCTCGGCCCGATCGTCGGTGGCGGCGAGCTGGTGGTTGAGGTCACCTTCGAGACGGAGCCCGTCACGGAGCGGCAGCTCGGCGCCTCGGTGGACCGCCTCCTTCGCGAGCTCGAGCGCCAGCGGTCCCCGGGTGGCCAGCTCCTGCGCCAACGCCTGGGCCAGATCTCCGGGATCGTCGTCGATCGCATGAACGAGGCCGAGGCTGTGGGCCCGGTCAGCGTCGAGGTCGGAGCCGAGCAGGATCATGGCGGTCGCCTCTGCCGGTCGGATCGCCCGCCCGAGTCGTTGGGTGCCACCCCAGCAGGGCAACCGCCCTTCGGCCAGATCGGGGAAGCCGAACCGGGCACCCGGGTCGCAGAGTCGGATGTCGGCCGCCAGGATCAGCTCGAGGCCGACCGATCGGCAGTCACCGGTGACGGCGACGACGACCGGGGGGCGCAGCCGGGCGAGGGAAGCGGCGGGATCGACGTCGAGCTCGGTCGGTCGGAGGTCGGGGGCAGGGCCCTCGCAAAACACCGAGGACCGGGCGCGGAGCGTCACCACCCGGACATCCCGATCCTCGCTGAGCTCGGACGCGAGCCGGGCCAGGTCGGCTGCGGTGTCGGCACGCAGCGGACCGCCAGGGATCGTCACCCGGCGCACCGACCCTGACTCAGCGGCCGCGACCTCGACTCCGGCTGCTGACCGGCGGTCGTTGTGTCCGCCGGATCGTGCAGCGCGGGTCATCGACGCTCAGTCGGCCGACTTGGTCTTCTTCGGCTCCTGCAGGGCCATTGGCTCGCTGTTGCAGAGCAGGGTCGCCGCCCCGGGCTTGGTAACCAGCACCTGGATGCCGGTTGCCTCGCACTCGTAGCGCTTGCCGACCTTCAGCCCGTCGCCGCCACCGGCGGCCGAGATCTCGCCGTCGCCGCCCTTGGTGACGATGATCTCCACACCGAGGTCTTCGAACTTGACCTTCTCGCCAGGCTTGGTTGCCACTAGCTGTCTCCTTCGATTCGGCTCCGACGCCCGCCGGAGCCTTCCGCTTCCTGGCCTATGAAGTTACCCGTTCGGCGAGCGAGAATCGAAGTCGACCAGCGTCTTGCAGCGCTGTCCACACCCGCTCCGACCTAGCTGGCAGGTCGAGATGGTCGACAGCGAAGGGCTGGAGCGCATCGATGACGGCGTTGCGCCAGTCCGGTGGCCGGCGGTCCGTCCACAGGTGCCAGATCGAGGTCGAACAACCGTAGCTCCACGGGATGACCGGCGGGCCGGCCGTGGGTACGATCGGTCCACACAACGCATCGGGCCGCCGAGCCCGCGAGCAGAGGGGAGTGCCGACCGTGAGCGGTGCGCTGGAAGGAGTACGGGTCCTCGACCTGTCGACGCTCGTTCAGGGGCCGCAGGCCGGCGCCATGCTCTACAACCTCGGGGCCGACGTGATCAAGGTCGAGCTGCCCGACATCGGCGACGTCGGGCGTCACGTGTCACCGTTGCAAGCCTTCGGTCACTCTGCGGTGTTCGTGGCCAACAACCGGGGTAAGCGCAGCATCACCCTCGATCTGCGGACCCCCGGCGGGAAGTCGGTGCTCGAGCGGCTGGCGGCTCAGGCCGACGTCGTGCTGTCGAACTTCAAGCCGGGAACCCTCGACGAGTGGGGGCTCGGCTACGACGATCTCTCCGCCCTCAACCCCCGCTTGATCTGGGCGGCCGGCTCCTACCTCGGTTCCGACGGCCCGGACGCCGAGCGGGAGGGGGCCGACATGGTCGGGCAGGCCTACGGGGGCCTCATCTCGACCACCGGCGACGACGATGGACCGATGACGCCGATCGGCGCCTTGATCGCCGATCACAGCGGCGCCCAGAACCTGGCGATAGGCGTGCTGTCGGCCCTATTCGCCCGCGAACGGACCGGGGAGGGCCAGCGGGTCGACGTGTCGCTCGTCGGCAGCCAGATCTGGGCCCAGGCCACGGAGTACACGCACTACCTGCTGACCGGCGAGATGGCTGGCCGGTCGAACGGAGGCCACCCGCTGGTCAACGCCCTGTACGGGATCTTCGCCACCGCCGACGGGTACATCGCCCTCGCCGGCTGCCCCGAGCATCTCTGGCCTGGCATGGTCCGAGCGGTCGAACGCCCCGAGCTCGCCGACAACCCTCGCTTCGGCACCTACTTCGCGACGCCGGAGATTCGAGCCGAGCTGCGGGAGGCGTTCAGCGAGATCTTCGTCACCCGGACCACCGCCGAGTGGTCCGAGCGGTTGGCGGCAGAGGAGCAGCGGTTCGCCCCGGTACGCAACCATGCCGAGGTGGCGGCCGACCCTCAGGTCCTCGCCAACGGCTACCTGGCGAGCGCCGAGCACCCCGAATGGGGCACGATCTGCGTGGTTGGCTCGCCGATCGTGCTGTCGGATACGCCGGCCCGCTGGGGGGTCGAGGTCCCCGAGCTCGGGCAGCACACCGAGGAGGTCCTCGTCGAGCACGGTTTCTCGTGGGACGAGATCGGCGAGCTGCGGGAGTCGGGAAGCGTGTAGCTGCGGCGCTCGCAGGCGCCCGACCGGGGGTCGCACCCGATTGTGTGACACCTCGGCGTAGGTGACGATGGAGTCCACCGACGGTCGACTACGTTGTGTCGCCGGGAGGGAAACGAATCGATGGCGACCAGGACTGCAACCCGACCCGGCGCGAGTTGGAGACCGACCCGGCGATCGGGCTTCAGTGCCGCGCTCGTGGCGCTGGCGCTGCTCGCCGGCTCGTGCGCCAACCTGACGCGCTCCGGTGGAGACACCGCAACCGAGTCGACACCGGTCGACGACACGACGAGCGGCGACAGCGGCGACGGGAGCGGTGCCGAGCCGGCAGAGGACAACTGCCCCGAACTGGCCTCCATGCTCGGTGACGTGAACGCCGCGACCTACGCCGTCTACGGCGAGGCCATCGTCAATCCCGGCGCCGGGCCCGAACTGGTCCACTTCCAGATCGGGAGCGCATGGGCCGCCGGCCGCCGTCTGCTCGTGACCAACGCCCACATCACCCAGGCGTTCGTCGAGTTCGCCCGGCAGGGCGTCCAGCTGGAACGGGCGATCGCCATCCAGGCCGGTACCGGTGAGGTCGTCACCCTCCTGCGGGAGCTGACCCATCCCGAGTACGACGGCGACCCGCTCCGATCTCCCGACGTCGGGTTGTTCACCACTCAGCAGGAGCTCCCCTCCACGCTCGAACTGGCGAGCCCCACCGTCGAGATCGCCCTCGGCGACGAGATCCAGATCGTCGGCTTCCCGGGCGATGTCACCGACTTCATCGAGATCGTGCCGGGTGAGACCGTTCCCCAGGCGACGTCGCTCAGCGGTGACGTGACGGCGCTGCGCACCCACGATGACACCGAGGCGGTCACCGCTGACAACCTCGACGTCATCCAGCATCAGGCCCCGACCACGCCGGGAACCAGCGGCTCGTCGATGGTGGCCTGCGGCAAGGTGATCGGGGTCAACAATGCCGGCACCGTGAACCTGATCGCGACCCCCGCACCCGACGGCTCGCTCACGATCGACCGGCAGGCCGCGGCGGCCAACAACTTCGGGGTCCACGTACACCACATCGCGGAGATGGTGGGCCTGTTCGAGGACAATGCCGTGCAGGGCAACGAGCTGCCGCTCGAGGCGGAGGTGGTCGTGGCCGCCCCGCCCGACATGCCCATCGACGCGCTGACGCTGCTCGGCACCGTCACGGGCGACCAGTACGCCCACGCGATCGAGATCGTCGTCGCCGACGACGGGACGATCACCGGCGCCTCGACATGGGGCGAGAACCAGTACAGCCTCTCCGGTCAGATCTTCGAAGACGGCACGCTGTTCTTCATCGACGACGCGCCCGAGCTTTCCACCGACCTGCGAAGGGGCTTCTACGAGGGCACCGTCGTGAGCGACACGAGGATCGAGGGTGTCTACTTCGAGGAGGGCCAAGAGGACGTCCAGGCCCCGTTCAGCGCCGACCTCCAATAGGGGAACCGTTCGGATCCTGGTCGTCCGGGACGGTCGGCGTGGTCAGGCCATCATGTCGTTGACCCGCTGGATGGCGTCGATGAACTCGTCGACCATCTCGAGGACGACCCGATCGGCGTGCTTCGACTCGTTCATCGTGCCGACGATCTGACCCACGAAGTAGTTGGCCAGCTTCACGGCCCCCTCGTTGTCGGGATTCATCGCGGCTCGGTCGATCCGACGGCTCGCCTCGGCGATCAGCATCGGCTGGAGTGGCATGCCGAGCGTGCCCGGCGAGTCGGGTCCCTCCCACTCATCGGTCCACGCCGACCGGAGCTGGCGGGCCGGCTTTCCCGTGCGCGACCGTGACCGGAGGGTGTCGGACGACGTGGCGGCTAGGAACTTGTCCTTCACGACCGGGTGGGTCTCCGCCTCGAGGGTGGTCAGCCAGACCGAGCCGCACCATACGCCCTCGGCGCCGAGCGCCAGGGAGGCCGCCATCTGGCGGCCGGTGCCGATCCCGCCAGCTGCCAGTACTGGCACCGGGGCCACGGCGTCGACGATCTCGGGCACGAGCACCATCGTGCCGATGTCTCCGGTGTGGCCGCCGGCCTCGTGGCCTTGGGCGATGATCACGTCGACGCCGGCGGCCACGTGGCGGACGGCGTGGGCTTTCTTGCCAGCCAGCGCACCGACGTAGACGCCCTGGGCGTGGGCCCGTTCGATCATGTCCGGGGGAGGCGGTCCGAGGGCGTTGACCACGAGCGAGATCGGGTGGGAGAACGCCACGTCCATGAGCGGCACGGCCTGGGAGTAGGTCATCGGCGCCGAGCTGTCGTCGCCCGAAGGCCGTGGTCGATCGTCGTCGGCTGGCAGCGGGGGGACGCCGTAGCGGTCCATCATGTCGTCGAGGAAGTGACGGTGCTTGGGGGGGATCATCTCCCGGAGGGTCGAGACCTGGAGCTCGCCGTCATCCTTCCCCTCGTACTTGGCCGGCACGATGATGTCGACGCCAAACGAGCGATCGCCCACCTCTTCGGCGATCCACGACAGGTCGATGTCGAGCTGTTCGGGAGTGTGCCCGGCCGCACCGAGGACGCCGTAGCCGCCGGCCTTGGTCACCGCGGCGACGACATCGCGGCAGTGGGTGAAGGCCAGGATGGGGAACTCGACGCCGAGCATCTCGCAGATCTTCGTCTTCATGATGCTCACGCTACGACACCACGCCGGCAACGCAAAACACCCTCGCTCAGCGCTGCGTCGGGCCGAGCCCCCAGGCCTCCTCCAGATCGGCGAGCCGTTGGTCGAGCTGTCGCGATCGGCCGCGACGCCGGGTCTGGGTCGGCCCGGCGTGCCGCCCCCTGGCGGCAGAGTGGGGGGCGTCCCGCTCGAGCTGGGCCAGGAGCGGCCACAGCTTCGCCCGAGCGACCGCCTCGCTGCTCAACGACTCGGCGACGATGGCGGTGAGCTGTTCGAGCTCTGCCGGGCGCACCACGAACGAGGTCCGCTTGGTCACGTCGACCAGGAGACCTGGCCGGCGCGAGTCGACGGGGAAGCGCTGGAGCTGGCGGGTGGTGACCTGAACGCCGAAGGCTACGAACAACACCGCGGCAACGATCGTGACGACCAGGACCCCGCTACTCACGACACGTGCCCTCCCTCGGCTGGCGGATACGCCCGGTCGGAAGCGGCATGGCCCGGATCGGGATCGCTCCGCTCGGCCGTCCTGGTCGCCGCCCGCAAGACCTGGACTGCGTCGAGAGCGTCCGATCGCATCGACTCCGAGACCGGCGTGTGCCCGAACCTGGCCTGCTCGAACAGTGTGGTCAGCGCCACCATTGCCCGACCGTCCGTTCCGAGCGAAGGGAGCGCGCGGGTGAGGAACTCCTGCTCGGTCTCGGTCTCGGCCCGGACGATCTCGATCTCGGCGAGCCGCTGCTCGATGTTGGCGTAGGCGAAGCGGATCGCCCGGCCGGGGTCGCGCTCGGTTGCGAGGTCCAGGGCAAGCTCATCGAGCAGTCGTCGCATCGTTCGCTCATCGATCTCGACCTGCGTGTCCTCCAGATCGGCCTGGGCCGGCCCGGCGAGACCGAGCAACGAATCGCCGGAGTCCATGTCGAGCTCGTCGAGGTCAAAGGTCATCTCCCGGCGGCGGAGGGCGACGTACAGGAAACCGACGAGCAGCATGGCGAGGAAGAACAGCACGACGCTAACACCGCCCTCGATAACGGCCGCGTCGTCGAGCGGGGCCCGAGGCGCAGTCGTGGACGGCGCCGAGCTCGAGGCCACCGAGTCGGCGGTCCCGCCGCCCTCGTCGATCAACCCGGCTCTGGCCCCCGCTCCGAGTATCGACCCGGCGATGGCGGCGACGGCCACGACCGAGCCGATCGCCGCCCGGACGAACCATGGGCCGAGCTCACGTCGGCCGTCGCCGACCCCGGTCGGGCCGCTCACCGCACGGCGGGCCAGCAGGGGGAGCGCAGCGAGGGCGAGGCCTGCGGGCACCCAGGCGTCAGGGACGGTCAGCGTCTCCGCTCTGGCCCCGAGCCAACCGGCGGCGGCCAACAGCGACGCCAGCCCGAGCGTGCGCAGGCCGTGGTGGAGCCAGACCCCGGACCCGAATCGGGCCGGACGTCGAGCGTCGATCGCCGGTCTCGCAACCTCGTGCGCGAGCAGGAGGCCGATCGCGGTGATGATCAGCGACCGGGAGGACAGCGAGCCCTCGTCGACCAGGGCGGCGATCACCACGAGCGTGAGGCCGACGTACAAGCCGACCGGATGGCCCCACACGATCGTCGTCCCGACGCACGCCGCGCCGACGAGCACGAGGGCGGCCCCGCCACTCCCCGCTGGAGCCACTCCGGCGAGGAAGCCGGTGGCGGCGATGACGATGACAGCGGCGAGGCCGAGGAGGGTCGGGAGGATCGACAGCCGCCGTGTCAACTGGGTGTGGCCGCCGAGATCAGACCCCGTCACCGACGTCATCGAGTCACCACCTCACGGCGCGCCATGGCCGCCACCGGCAGGTCGAGGGGCTGATCGGCGCTCCACGGTACGACCGTGACGCCATGGCTGATCAGGTTGCGCCGACGGCGGGCTCGTTGGAGGCGCCAGATCCTGGCGGCGGCAACCTCGATCCTATTGTTGACGGTCGGCATGTGGTCGTCGGCCACGACCTCCAGCACCACGACCTCGCTTCCTCGTTTCCGGAGCTCGCCGGGTAGTCGTGCCATGTTGTCGTCGGCCAGGCCGGTAAGCATCACGATCATCGTGCCGGCGTCGAGGTCGTGGAGGGGGAGCTGCTCCACCCGTGGCGCTCGCAGGCCGGGCTCGACCTGGGTCTCCAGCAGCGCGTCGAACAGCCGGGCCTGGTGCAATCGGCCGAGGCGGGGTCGGAACCAGCGTATGTGACGGCCGACATCGAGCAGCCCGACCCGGTCGTGCGCGTCCAGGTTGCTCTCGGCGAGGCCCATGGCAGCCCGTACCGCCCGTTGCACCAGCCGATTGCCCTCGGTTCCCAGATCGCAGAACGTGTCGAGAACGAAGACCAGGTCACCCGACTGGTCCGGGTGGCGGACCGTCACCCAAGGCTCTCGCCGTCGGGCAGAGACCCGCCAGTTCACCGAGCGGGCGGGGTCGCCGGGCCGGTAGGGACGGACCTCGGCGAAGTCGGAGCCTTCTCCGTGCCGGCGCGACCGGTGATCTCCGACCCGCGGTCGCAGGCGGGCCGGGGCCACCACCGATCGGCGGTTTCCGTCGCGAGGGTGGACTCGGATCGCCGGTCGGGCGGTGTGCACGGTCGACGAGACGAACATGCCGAGCGGGTCGCGGGCCGTAGCCAGCAGCCGACCGGGGATGCTCACCCCCCACTGCTTCAGCTCGACCGGGAACTTGACGACGACCTGGCGTCCCGGCGGGACCGCCACGACCGCCCGCTGGATGCCGTCGATCGGCTCGAGGTCCGGTGGGAGCTCCAGCTCGAGGTGGAGCCACGGCACCCCGACGAGGGACTCGACGGTTACGACCAGGTCGATGAGGTCGCCCTCGACCGCCCGGCCGGGGGCCTGCAGATCGAGCTCGACGTCGGGCCAAGTGTGCACGAGGGCTGAGATCGTGGCCAACAGCACGGCGGGTGCAGCGAGGACGGCCAACGCTGGTGACCCGGCGACGACGCCGATCACGAGCCCGGCCACCCCTCCGAGGAGGAGGATGACGTACCGAGGGCTCGTCTGCCGGTTCACCCTGACGAGGTCGGCTCGGCCGCGGCCGAGCGTGCGGTGGCGACATCGACATCATCGTCGGTGAGTGTCGTCGGCGTCGGGATCGTTGCCAAGCAGTCGGTCACGACATCGGCCTCTCGCACTCCCCGGCCCCAAGCCTCGGTCCGCAGCACGAGGCGGTGGGCGAGCACCGAGACCGCCAGCGTCTTGACGTCGTTCGGGGTCGTGAAGTTGCGTCCCGACAGCGCAGCTCTGGCCCGGGCCATCCGGAGCAGGGCCAGGCCGCCTCGGGGGCTCGCGCCGACCTCGAGCGACTCGTGCTGACGGGTCGCCTCGACGATCGACACGACGTAGTCGACCACGTCGGCGCCGGCCCGGACCGTCTCCACGGCCGCTTGCATGCTGAGGATCTCGCCGGGGTCGATGACCCGTCGCAGCACCGGCTGCTCTCGACCTCGCTCGATCCGGCGGTGGAGCAGAACACGCTCATCGTCCGGCGATGGGTAGCCGACGCTGATCCGAACGAGGAACCGGTCGAGCTGGGCCTCCGGCAAGGGGTAGGTGCCCTCGGTCTCGATCGGGTTCTGCGTGGCGAGCAGGAAGTAGGGGCGGGGCAGCTGATGGGATGTCCCGTCGACGGTGATCTGGCGCTCTTCCATCGCTTCCAGGGCCGCCGCTTGGGTCTTGGACGGGCTCCGGTTTATCTCGTCGCCGAGCACCAGGTTGGCGAACAGTGGGCCGGGCAGGAAGCGAGGTGTCCCGTCGGGGCCGGGTACGGCCGAACCGGTCAGATCCGACGGGATCAGGTCGGGTGTGAACTGGATCCGGGAGAACCCGAGGCCGGTGACGGAGGCCAACGAGCGGGCGATCAGGGTCTTGGCCACCCCGGGGACGTCCTCGATGAGTACGTGGCCGTCGGCCAGGAGGCCGGTCAGTACCAGTTCGAGAACGGGGCGCTTACCGACGACCGCCCGCTCGACTTCGTCGATGACCAGCCCGGCAGTGGCTGCGACCTGACCGATGTCCATCGCCCGGCCGGCGGCGGTCACCTCATCGCTGCTGCTTGCCTCTGAGCTCACCCGACTGGACGATAACACCCCTGTCGCCGCCTGCCCCAGCGGGCGGAAGCGGCGATCACGCTCACCGCCCGTTGCGCAGGAGTGGGATCAGACGCTCGGCGATGAGCGACGTGTTCTCCTCGCTGTAGTCGGGCGGGCAGCCGTGGGAGAACATGATGGCGGTCGCGCCGGCATCGAGATACTCGATAGCCCGGGCGGCGCAGTCTTCGGGCGAGCCGGCGAGAGTGTACTTCTCAACCAGCTTCGAGAAGTCCTGGTTGTACTGACGGCTCAATTGCTTATTGGCGAGATCGAGGGCGGTGTCGCGATCCTCGTGCACGCAGGTGAAGATGAACAGCCCTCCCCGGACCGACTCCTCAGGCCGGCCCGCCTCAGCGGTGAACTCCTCGATCTTGACCATCGAGTCGGCCAACATCTCCGGCGTGTACATATAGGGCAGCCAACCTTCGCCGTAGCGGGCGACCCGCTTCATCGCCGCCTCCTTGCGGCCGGCGACCCAGAACGGGATTCGAGGCTTCTGCACGGTCGACGGCTTGATCGTGACGCCGTCGAGCTTGGTGAAACGACCGTCGAACGACACATCGGTGGAGGTGAGCAGCTGGTCGAGCACGTGCAGCGCCTCGTTCGTACGCGCCCCCCTCTCGGTGACCGGAACCCCGACCGCATCGAATTCCTT
>Ga0224508_10003417_pt1 | contig 13125 bp, 14 predicted proteins | sample SF_Jan12_sed_USG_4_FD_170157 | JGI IMG/M metagenome (GOLD analysis project Ga0224508, IMG submission 170157) | Sediment microbial communities from San Francisco Bay, California, United States - SF_Jan12_sed_USGS_21 | ecosystem: Environmental > Aquatic > Marine > Sediment | place: USA...
TCGAGGCGACGCGCTATCATTCGCTAGCGTTAGCGCCGGACAGCGTCCCCGAATGTCTCCAGGTAACGGCCTGGACGCAGGATGAGCGGGGGGCACGAGACGAGATCATGGGTCTGCAGCACACCGCTATGCCGTTGTATGGCGTACAGTTTCACCCTGAGTCCATATGCACACCACAGGGCAAACGTTTGTTGCAGAATTTTTTGAACGCCGGATAGCGATACGGTAACGAAGAGCCCCCACCCCCGGCCCTCTCCCAGAGGGGAGGGAGAAAGAGTGTGGGATGCAGGTAAAGGCGGTAAGCGATGAATATTCAAGAGGCGATCCGGGCTGTCACCGAAGCGCGGAACCTGAGTGACGAGGAGATGATGCAGGTCATGCGGCAGATCATGACCGGTGATGCCACGCCGGCACAGATTGGCGGCTTTCTCATCGGTCTGCGCATGAAAGGGGAGACTGCCGACGAGGTTGCCGCCGCAGCGCGTGTCATGCGTGAACTGGCAACACACGTAACGGTCGACGACACACATCTGGTGGACATCGTCGGCACGGGCGGCGATTCCAGCGGCAGCTTCAACGTGTCTACCGCCAGTGCGCTGGTTGCCGCGGCGGCCGGCGCGCGCGTGGCCAAACACGGTAACCGCTCCGTCTCCAGTCAGTCCGGCAGTGCCGATCTGCTCGAAGCGGCCGGCGTCAATCTGCAGTTGTCGCCCGCGCAGGTCGCAGCGTGCATCGATACGGTGGGCATGGGTTTCATGTTCGCGCCGGCCCATCACAGCGCCATGAAATACGCCATCGGCCCGCGCCGAGAAATGGCCGTGCGCACGATCTTCAACGTGCTCGGGCCGCTCACCAATCCGGCGTCGGCGCCAAACCAGTTGCTGGGCGTGTTCAGCCGCAACTGGGTCGAACCGATCGCGCAGGCGCTGCACCGTCTGGGCAGCCGGCACGTGATGGTGGTGCATTCGGACGATGATATGGACGAGATCAGCATCTCCGCGGCGACGTTCGTCGCCGAACTGCGCCAGGGTGAGATTCGCACCTATCAGATCCGTCCGCAGGATTTCGGCGTGCAGCCCGCTGCGCACGACAGCATCAAAGTGCGCGGACCGGAAGAGAGCCTCGAGGCGATCCGCGGGGTATTGGACAATCGGGCGACGCCGGCGCGCGATATAGTGGCGTTGAACGCGGGCGCCGCGATTTACGTGGCGGGTGTGGCCGACAGTCATGCACAGGGTGTCGAAAAAGCCTTCTTCGCCATCGCCAGCGGCGCTGCACGCGACAAATTGCACGAACTTCAGCAATTCACCCAGGCACAGTCGGCGGCTGGCGCATGAGTTCAACCGGCGGTTTGGTGGCGGGCCCGCCGGATATCCTGAAACGAATTCTGCGGCGCAAGAGCGAGGAGATCAGCGCGCGTGCGACGGCCGAGAGCTTGCGCGATTTGAGCGCGCGTGCAGCGTCCGTGCCGGCGCCGCGCGGTTTTGCGCAGGCGCTGCGACACAAGCTCGCCGAGGCACAACCGGCAGTGATCGCCGAGATCAAACGCGCCTCCCCCAGCAAAGGGGTGCTGCGCGAGGATTACGACCCGGCGGCAATTGCGGCAAGCTATGCAGCCGCCGATGCCGCCTGCTTGTCGGTACTCACTGATCGCGATTTTTTTCAGGGTGCTGATGCGCATCTGGAGCAGGCGCGCGCCGCCTGTCCGTTGCCGGCGATTCGCAAGGATTTCTGCATAGATGCCTACCAGGTGTACGAAGCGCGGGCCCTTGGCGCCGATTGCGTGTTGCTGATAGTCGCTGCGCTCGGCGATGCGCTGCTCGGCGAGCTGCACGGACTGGCGTTGCATCTGGGCATGGACGCGCTGGTTGAAGTGCACGATGCTCAGGAACTCGAACGCGCCGTCGCGATCGGCGCGGATTTGATCGGCATCAACAATCGTGACTTGCGCACGTTCGAGACACGTTTGCGCACTACGCTGGACATGCTCGGATCGGTACCGGACGAAACGACGCTGGTTACCGAGAGTGGCATCCTGGCACGCGCCGACGTCGAACTGATGCGCGGCAGCGGCGTACACGCATTCCTGGTAGGTGAAGCGTTTATGCGCGCGCCCGACCCGGGCGCCGCGTTGCGGGAATTGTTTTTCCCGGACTAAGAATTTGGGGACAGTATACTTATTTCGACGCAGCGTAACTTCCGTGTGCCCGCTGTTATAGATGAAATAAGTATACTGTCCCCCAAATTTTTCTATTTCAGCGCGTGCCGAACACCACGATGGTTTTACCGTGTGCGGTGATCAGGCCCTGCTCCTCCAGTTCCTTCAGTACCCGCCCGACCATTTCCCGCGAGCAGCCGACTATCCTCGCGATTTCCTGGCGCGTGATTTTGATCTGCATGCCGTCGGGATGTGTTATGGCATCGGGTTCGTGGGCCAGTTCCAGCAGGGTATGCGCAACGCGGCCGGTGACGTCGAGGAACGCAAGATCGCGGACCTTGGCGTTGGTTTTACGCAGACGTGCAGCCAGTTGCGAGGCCAGTGCGAAGAGGATCTCCGGGGCGGACTCGGCCATCTGGCGAAATTGATCGTAGTTGATCTCGGACAGCTCGCACTCGGTTCTGGCGACCACCCAGGCGCTGCGTTGGATATCTTCGTCGAACAATCCGAACTCGCCGAAAAAATCGCCGGGGTTCAAATAGGCCAGTACGATTTCGCGCCCTTCCTTGTCTTCGATGACGACACTTACCGATCCTTCGATAATGTAGTAGAGACTCTCCGGCTTGTCGCCTTCGTGTATGATCGTTGCCTTCGACGGATAGGTGCGCCGGTGGCTGTGGCGCAGGAAGCGCGGCAGCCACTCGCTTTCCTTAATGGGCACACTGATTCGGGTTCGCATACGCGGGTATTCTGTTTTCGATGTGGATTATTGTCAAAACCGAATCGCTCAATATACGCGATAATGCTTGAACAATGAAAACAACTGTACGTTGGTTACCGCCGATGACGTTCGTGGCGGAATCGGAAAGCGGCCATGGCGTAGTAATCGACGCCGCGCCGGAAGTCGGCGGGCGCAACCTCGGCCCGCGGCCCATGGAGATGGTGCTGATGGGCCTGGGCGGCTGCACCGCCATCGACGTTGTCTCCATTCTGCATAAAGCACGGCAACGAGTGACCGATTGCCGGGTGGAGGTGTCGTCCGAGCGGGCCGAGACCGTGCCCAGAGTATTCACCCGCATCCATGTGCAGTACGTGATCACCGGACACGATCTCTCGGAGAAATCAGTGGCGCGTGCCGTGAGTCTTTCGGCGGATAAGTACTGCTCGGTATCCCGCATGCTGGCGGCCAGCGTTGAAATTACCCACGACTATCGGATCGAAGCTCCGGAATAAACCTCGATCCAGCACGAGGTTGTCGCCCTAACACCTCGATTTTTAATAAATTACGAGAAACTGGTAGACAACATTCGACGACTTTGGACGTCACATATTGACGAAACTTGTCAGTCTTTTGACGCGCTGGGTGCCTGGTTGTTGACGGATTACAGGTAATAGGCCGTTGTCGTCATTATTTTGGCAGTGAATTCCATCAGGCGTTGAACCGGCCACGGCAACGTCTTGCCACCGGCCGTGATGGCGTCTTGCGCGTGCCGTTGTTCGTCTTCGCGCATCTGGTGCACGATCTTGCGGCTGCTCGCGTCGTTTTTCGGAAGCGCTTCGAAATGCCCGTCGAGGTGCGCGACGACCTGTTTCTCGGTCTCGGCGATAAACCCCAGACTCCAGCGGTCGCCGATGGCGCCGGCCAGTGCACCGATGCCGAGCGAGCCGCAATACCACAGCGGCGCCAGCAGGCTCGCGCGGCTGTGCAACTCGCTCAAACGGCGCTCGCACCACGCCAGATGGTCGTTTTCCTCGTTTGCGGCGTTGTACAGGTGTTCGCGCACAGCCGTGTCCCTGGCGATCAGCGCCTGGCCGTTATACAGCGCCTGGGCGGCGATTTCACCGGCATGGTTGACGCGCATCAACCCGGCGCTGTGACGACGTTCGGATTCGCTCAACTCACTGTGTTCGTCGCCCGCGGGATAGGCTCGGCTCGTCGAAGCACGCCGCTGAAATACTGTGCCGACTGCGGCGTCGAGGGCGATGATACAGCGATCGGCAAATGTCAGTTGTGGGAAACTGGGCATGGATTCCGGGAACTGGCTTGAAAAATCGAGGTCTTATCCCAATATTGGCACATCAGTTGCATTCTTAACAGCGAGCCCAACGGTGAGTGACGTGAACAGGAAAAAAAGAAGGGGCACGTTGGCCCCTGTTGTTTTTGTTCTTGTTCTGAGATCGACAAGCTAAGTTGTTGTTATACGTTATTCGGAGTTTCACGGACATTTGACGACGGCGATCTAAACATTAGTGGATTCTTATATTTAGTTTAGATCGTCGCTGAAATCGGTTTCCTCCTCCATCCTCCTTTGGTGGTTAGGCGCGGTCCCCACTTACCGCGCCTTTTTTTATCAGCGTTCCGGAACCGATGCAAGTTATTTTGCGGTTCGTCGCAATTTAAGCTCTGTCTGGCCGAAAACCCTTGTCTGCGGCAATGCGTTTAACTAAACTTCGCCGTTTTTCGGCTCGGCCTTTGCCAGCTGCCCTATTCGGAGCCGACGGATGAAAACCTTCAGTGCCAAGCCCGCCGAGGTCCAGCGCGACTGGTACCTGGTGGACGCCACCGACAAGACGTTGGGGCGCCTGGCGTCGGGAATCGCGCACCGTCTGCGCGGCAAACACAAGCCCGAATATACGCCGCACGTGGACACCGGCGACTACATCGTGGTGGTCAATGCCGCCAAGGTGCGGGTCACCGGCCGCAAGCTGAAAGACAAGCACTATCATCGGTTTACCGGCTACATCGGCCACTTGAAATCGATCAGCCTGGAGGACCAGTTGGAGAAGGCCCCGGAGCGTGTCATTCAGCACGCGGTGAAAGGCATGTTGCCGAGGAATCCGCTGGGCAGGGCGATGTTCCGCAAGCTCAAGGTCTATCCCGGCCCGGACCACCGCCACTCGGCGCAGCAACCGCAACCGCTGGACGTTTAGATCAGTTAACGGATATATCGGATGGCTCAAGTAGAGATCAATTACGGTACCGGGCGACGCAAGACGTCGACCGCGCGCGTTTTCCTGCGCAGGGGTACTGGCAACATAATCGTAAACAGCAAACCGCTGGACGAGTATTTCGGCCGCCAGACGGCGCGCATGATCGTGCGCCAGCCGCTGCAGCGCTCGGAACTTGTTGACAAGGTCGACGTCAACGTGACGGTGGCGGGTGGCGGCAGCAGCGGTCAGGCCGGCGCGATTCGCCACGGCATCGCGCGCGCGCTCCTCAAGTACGACGAAGCTTTTCGGCCCACCCTGCGAAAGGCAGGCTTTCTCACCCGCGATGCGCGCGAAGTCGAGCGCAAGAAAGTCGGCCTGCGCAAGGCCCGCCGCGCCACCCAATACTCGAAACGCTAGCAGCCGTCCGCTAAGCTCCAGACAGTTACTTGGGGCATCGTCTAACGGCAGGACAACGGACTCTGACTCCGTCAATCTAGGTTCGAATCCTAGTGCCCCAGCCAATATCAAAAGCCCCCCACGGGGGCTTTGTTCGTATTGGCGGGCGTCGCGGATGAGAAGCCTCGGGTTCGACTAAATTCGTCGGGAACGAATTTGAACAACGCCTTGGCGTTGGCCCGCAGGGTGTTGGGCAGGGATAGCCCAACATAATCCTAGTGCCCCAGCCAACTAACAAAAGCCCCTGCCAGGGGCTTTTGCATTTTGGCGGGCAGCGCGGATTGCGATAGAGGCGGTCGGTCTTCGCGACCAGAACACCCCGGCGTCCGGGTGCCAGCGAAGATATTCGATCATTTCACCGAAACTGGTGCCGAATAGGGGTGGGAGGCACATGTCTGGCGGCGGATCGCTGAAGGCGCCTGCTTCGGCTATTCACTGATCAGCTGATCCGCGACCACGCCGATCAAACCTGTTGAGAAGCCGCAAGCCGCCCCTCATCCCAACCCTTCTCCCCCAGGGGAGAAGGGCTTTTCTCGTTTCGAATACTTGCGCAAAGGTTCCTGCGGGGATTTCTCAGCTGGGGGCGGATGAGAAATCCTGGATTCGACAAAGGACTTCACTCCCTGCCGGTGTCGGGAAAAACTCGTGCCCGGTAAACGGCTGCGTGAGTTCCATGACCCGGGAGATCTGCAACGCCCCGACAGCCCTTTGGTTCATGCAGCCATCCGGATTACCAACTACTCATGCACGCCAGCGCAACAGGTACTTCTCCGTGCGGCCGATGGTCCAGTTGATCGCGACACCCAGCACGGACAGCATGGCAACACCCGCTATGAGCTGGTCCGTTGCCATCAGGCTGCCGGCCAGAAGTATGTAGGCGCCTACGCCGAACTCAGCACCGATCATTTCCGCCGCGACCAGCAACACGATGGCGATCGCCGCGGAAATGCGAAAGCCGGGAAGTATCGCCGGCAACGCCCCGGGCAGGATGATTTTGCGCACGATGGAGAACCAGTTCAGTCCGAACGACTGGCCCATTCGGATAAGACTCCGGTCGACATTGTCCACGCCGCCGTAGGTGGCGACCACGGTGGGGAAAAACGTGCCGAACAGGATGGTGGCGACTTTGGAGCCTTCACCGATGCCAAACCAGATAATGAACAGCGGCAGCAGGGCGATCTTGGGAATCGGAAAAATCGCGGCCACCAGCGGCGCGAGCCCGGCCCGGGCGAGCGAGAAAAGCCCGATCATAAAGCCGACCGACAGGCCCAACGCCGTGCCGCAGATCCATCCCACGACGAGCCGCTGCAACGATGCACCTATGTGTTTCCATAACAAGCCGCTGCGCGCCAGTTCCATGAAGGCGTTGAACGCCTCGGAGGGCGCGGGCAACACCAGCGGATGAATGAAGCCTGTCCTGCACCCCACTTCCCACACTGCGATGACGGCGACCAACACGACGGGGCCAACGACGCCGACCGGGCGGGTCGCAAATCCTCCGCCACGGAACGCCACCGGCCGGCCGTCTTTTGGCGCGTCACCCATCGATGAGTTCCAGGTCGGCGGCCAGCGCATCTTCTCGCAGCAGCGCCCACAGGTGCTGTTGTTGCGCGCTGAGTTCGGACTCGCGCGCTTTGCGCTCCGTCAGCGGCATGTCTATCTCCACCACGGAACGGATCTTTCCGGGACGACGCGACAACACCACGACGCGGTGGCCCAGTCGTACCGCCTCATGCAGGTTATGGGTGACGTAACAGGCGGTGAAGGGCTCGCGTGCCCACAACTCCACGAGGTCATCCATCAACAACTCGCGCGTCTGACTGTCTAGCGCAGACAGCGGCTCGTCCATCAACCAGACCGCGGGTTTGACCGCCAGCGCCCGGGCTATGGCCACGCGTTGTTTCATGCCACCGGACAACTGGCGGGGAAACGCCTTGCGGAAATCGGACAGACGCGTTCGGGCGAGCACATCGTCGATGATGCGAGCTCTGGCCGCAGCGTCCAGACGGTGGTCTTCGAGCACCAGGCTCACATTGCCTTCTACACTGCGCCACGGCAGCAGCGCGAAATCCTGAAAAATGTAGGTGAGTGGATTCAGCGAGCTTGGGGGTGGCTCGCCGATCTGCAGTATGCGACCCGCATCGGGCTTTTCGAGTCCGCCGATCAGGCGTAACAGTGTCGACTTGCCGCATCCGGACGGTCCGACAATGCAGGCGATCTGCCCATACTCGATAGTGAGGTCGAGTGCCGACAGAACCTGCACCTGCGCGTAGCGGTGGGAGATTCCCTGCAGGTGCAAGTCCATGTGTGGTGTAAGGCGCGCGCCGCCTCACCGTCAGTAAGTGTCTACAAAGCTCGTATCGACAACCTGGTCGATCGTCACCGTGTTTTTTACCAGACCCTCCGACTGAAACCACGCCAGCTGGTTTTTCACATTCGTCAGATTGAGCCGCATGTCCGGTTGCAACCGCATAGCGCCATTTTTGATGGACGGCGCCGCCTTTTCGTAGGGCCGGCTGGTGTACACGTATTTGTGAATCAGCTTCACCATGTCATCCACCTCGTCCGGGTACTTCGCCTGGTTCAGCATGACCCGGTTGAAATCCGCGCTGCCACGACTGTAGGCGGCGAGGAAACGCTTGACCAGTTCCGGCCGCTCGGTTGCGTTTTTCGCCGATGTGAACGCGGTCGTTACCTGATAGTCGTCGTACTCGTTTATCCAGCCGATGATTTTCGCCGCACCGGATTTCTGCAATGGTTTAGCGATATGCGGCACGATTATCATGCTGTCTATTTGCCCGGATTTGAGCGCCCCGATGATCGCGCCCACTTTCTGCAGCGGCTTATAACTGATCTCGCGCGCATTAAAACCCTCCTTCGCGGCAACCTGGTGCGCCATGTAGTGAAACGACGAGCCGGTCTGCGTAATACCCAGGCTGCGGCCTGCAAGTTTTCCCGGCGCGGTCAGACCCGCGTCGTAAGCGGCTGTGCTGGCCAGAATTGCCGATCCGTCGATGCCGCGCTCCTCCTGCAACGCGCCGCCAACCACCTTCACTGCGCCTTTCTCAGCGAGGTTGATCAGACCCGCGCTGATCGCGGTAACGCCGAAATCAACGTCGTTGGAAGCGATCGCAACGGCCATCGGCTGCGCGGCCTGAAAAAACTTGAACTCCACGTCCAGGCCCGCCTCGGCAAAATAGCCTTTTTCGTAAGCCACGAAGCCGCCCGAATGTGAGGTGAAGCGCAGCGCGCCCAGGGCGATTTTGTCGGCAGCCGCAGCCGCCAGCGGCGTAAGTGTCAGCGCCGCAAGCAAACAGCCCGCGGCCGCGCGTTTGAACCAGTGGATGCGATCGGCAATGCTCATTTGAAATAGACTCCTGCGGTGATTGTGCGCCGCTTCGCGGGCATGTACTTTTTTTTCGTGCGCTAACAGTACCGGCTTTGCGGCAGTTTGAGAAGCCGGCGCCCGGCGGAGCTGCTGCGACCAGACTTGCCAGCATCCGATGAGGCATCACCACATAAGGTCGTCTGGCACCTGGTAGTCGGCGTAACCATCAGACTTCGGGCACATCCGCCGAGGCCTGGAAGGTAAGACAATGGCGTCGCGTTCTCGCACTTTCTCGAGCAGCACCGCCGGCAGCAGCCGTTACCTGCTCTCGAATTGAACGATACTGAGTTGTCGTGCAACCAGTTTTACGTGCAGGGCTTTCGACACCTGCAACTGCTTTATTTTTCGCTTGTGCTGAACGTTGAATGCGATATCGCCCTCGCTGTCGCCGACGGCGTGCTGTTCCCGGACGGCGCATACATTGCGGCGCCGGGCGGGGCGCGTTTTCACCTCGTGGAACCACCGTGCCGCGACGATCGTCGACAACCCCTTGGCATGGAACTCCGCCAGTTCCGTCGCATCGATACGATCCGTCTTCACCGATTTTCCGCCCGGTCGTGGAATGCTCGAGGGCGCCGCCACGTCACAGCAGTAACCGCGATCAGCCAGGTCGCGCCGCAGCGAAAAGCCAACGTATGACGCTTCGTAGCACAACTCAAGCTGCTCAGCGCCACAGTACTTCTGGACTAGACTTTCTCGAACTGCTGCAGCGAATCCCGCAAGGTCGCACGGCAGTGAAAGTCCAGCGCCTCGCCGGTGCTCCGATCCAATGCCGACCCGTGGCAGCGAACATCATCGACATCGATCCCAACATAAATTACATTCTGGCTCATAGACGCTTACTGTTTGCATCAGCGGCCAGCCAACCGCTTGAGGTATCCATCACCGATGGAAGCCCTCGGGTCAAGAGGGGGCGTCTGTCTTCTATCCGCGAGTGGACGTTGGGCTGGCCGAGGATCATGTCGGCAATGAATTACGTGACTGAAGAGACCGTAGATTGCCCGTACTGTGGTGAGACCATTGGTTTACTGATTGACCACTCTGTTCCTCAGCAGAACTACATTGAAGATTGTCAGGTTTGTTGTCGCCCAATCAAACTGGATGTCACCGTCGACCCTGGTGGGAGTATCCAGATTCTTGCGATGAACGAGAACGAATGATCAAAAGAGATGACAGGTTTGACAGGTAATCCCATCTGGAATCATACAAAGGAGAGGTGCAATGACTCCCGAAAAAAAAGAACTTGGATACCGCATCCCAGTTGGTGGCAGAATTGGAGCAGCAGAACACACACGGATCAAGCATCCGTACGGCGGCGGACCGCGAAGTGTCACTCACTAGGCGATGCTCGCTGAGCACCAGCCATATCGAGGTTCACACCAATATAGGTGGCTATTTCCTGAAATCCGATCCAATCGAGTTGGTAGAGCCCCGCGTACGGTGTAGCCATTTCATAGATCATGTAAATCACCAGAGTGACCAGGGCGCCATAACTGAGCACCAGTCCCATGCGAAATATATTCGGTTCGAACCCGCTCATGGCATAGAGCGTAACCACCAGCCCCGCGATACTGAAAAACCAGAAATACCAGGGAAGACCCTGCCGCAGTTTATAGATCCGTTGAATGCGCAACGCGCGCGCGGATTCAATGCTGTTCAAGGCGCTGGCTGCCAGCACTTTGGAAGCTCGCAGATCGATCAGGGTACGCTCGTAAAGTTTGTCGAGGATGCTGTCTGACCGACCCCAATTGGCAGCGCTGCGTTCGAGTTTGCTCTCGAACACCGCAATCGTGTATTCGCTTACCAGGGCAACATTTTCCGGTTCATCGAGTTGGCGATACATGTTCAGAAGAGTGCCGATCCCGACGATCTCGTCATTGAGAGCCTGCTCGGTCTTGTCGAAGTCGGCTAATGTTGTGCTGAATGCCAGGCTCAGTACCAGCGCGTATACAGTGCTGACGCGGAACGCCATGTTGCTCGCGAAGCGGAAGTCGGCCTCCGCGACCGCATTGGGTAGCAAGCGATGTAGAATCCAGTACAACGCCACAGAAGCCACCCCTCCCATGAGGGAGCCAAAGATGACGGCAAGAATCAAAGGCAATTCCCTGATTTAGACTGTCCGGCGAGTCGGCGGGCCCGAGGATTGATATTTTTTGGGCACGTTTTGGTAATTAGAGTTGGCTGTCCGGCACAATTTTCATAAGGAACGCCTTGAAGCGCAGCCACCCGCTGGTTTGTGGTTCAGTCGTTTCGACGACTTCGACGCCGTCGATGTTGCCGCGCCAGATGATCTTGGCGCGTTCGTCGAGTTCGACCCGGTAGGCAAACTCGGGCAAATCTTCCAGGAATGTGCCTGCCAGTCCGGCGACCATCTCTGGCGAGTTGACGAGAATACCCATCTCGGCATTGATATCGATCGAACGCGGATCCAGGTTCAGCGAGCCGACGAACAGTTTCTCACGGTCGATGACGACGGCTTTGGTGTGCAGTGTAAGGACGTCCGGTCCATCCGCACCGGCCGGTTTGGCTACCGCATTGACCCGCGCCTCATAGAGTTCGACGCCCGCCTCGATGATTGCGCGACGGTACTTCGAGTAACCCGAATGCACCGCGGTGTGGTTATTGGACGCGAGTGAATTCGTCACGACGGTGACCCGCAGGCCACGCGCCGTCAGGCTGCGCCAGAAAGCCAGCCCGTCATCGAGCGGTACAAAGTAAGGCGTAATCACAAGAATTTCCGATTCCGCCTCTTTTGCCACGTCGGCCAGATAGTTGACCAGCGTTTGTTGCTCCTCGCTTATACGGGTGACGAGCTTGCTCGGGTCATCGGTAATCACTTCGTATGTGGCGGCGTGCATCGATATCCGGTCGTCGACGAGGTCATTGATCAACTCGGATTCCATCGCAGCCGCGTAGACAGACTGGTCTGCACGCCGGAAATCATTCTCGAGTGCGGCCTTCCAGGCATTGAAATCATCCGGGTCGAACTTACCTGCGAAAGCTGTCATCGGGACGGATGAATCGGCGTTCCAGAATGCGTCAAATGTTGCGCTGATGTCGGCGGCGACCCGGCCAATTGCGACAACGTCAAAGTCCAGGAATTCGGCGTCGGACTTTAACTCGAAATACTCGTCGGCGATATTGCGGCCCCCGACGATGGTTACCTGGTTGTCGACCGTGAACGATTTGTTGTGCATACGCCGATTGGCGCGTTTGAAATCGGCCACGAAATTCAAAAGAGGGATTCCGCCGCGCGCGACCGGATTATACAGCCTGACCTCGATGCTTTCGTGTTGATCGAGGCGCGCCAGCGTTTCGTCCCCGACGGTCGAGAACACGTCGTCGAGCAGAAAACGGACTCTTACACCACGATCTGCCGCCTGCAACAGGGCAGCGGAAAAAATCCGCCCGGCCGTGTCATCCTTCATCAGGAAATACTGCAGATCGATGCTGCGTTCCGCCGCTTCGATGAGATACAGGCGAGCACCGAGCGCGTCCATGCCTTCGACAAGCGGATAGAAGCCCGAGAGCCCGTTGTGTGCGTCGGTCCACTCCATTACGTCCGTTGCGATCGTCGTGTCCGACGTGTCGGCGATGGCAACCGAGTGCTCTTTGGGATAGTCGAGCGGGACACTCGCACATGCGCCGATCGCAATGCAGAGTGCCGCCAGAATCGCAAATCGAAGTCGTTTCATGTTCCTCTGCTTTATCCGGCCTCAGGCCTCGTGAAAAACTGTTGACTCTCGATGTGGAATACGCCGGAATCTGAGCCTTTCTGCAGCGTGGGGAACGACTCGCTGATCAGAAGACTCGAGCAGGCTGATTTCCGATCTGGTCTACGCTCGAGGGTCTTTATTCAACCTGTCCTCGCGCGCCGGATCAGCGTTACGAACCCCGCTTTGCCTGCTCCTTTTCCCATTCCTCGACCATGCTGTCCAGCATCCTGTTCAACAGTTGCTCGTTCTTTTCGGGATTCTCGTAGAGCGTATCCGAAGCGGTTGCGCGCCATACGAGCTTGTTTTCGCTGGCGTCCCATATATCCACGATCAGGGTGCCGATAGCGTACGTAACCGAGCGCGATGTGCTTACGCCGGTACCGCGATGACCCCATTCCCAGCTGCTGCCCCAACCGTAACCCATGTGGTCGGTGATCACCGTCGTTTCCTGTCTCTCGGCGCTGTAGTAGGTGACA
>Ga0224508_10003418_pt1 | contig 13120 bp, 11 predicted proteins | sample SF_Jan12_sed_USG_4_FD_170157 | JGI IMG/M metagenome (GOLD analysis project Ga0224508, IMG submission 170157) | Sediment microbial communities from San Francisco Bay, California, United States - SF_Jan12_sed_USGS_21 | ecosystem: Environmental > Aquatic > Marine > Sediment | place: USA...
GTTCGCCGACTGACGCCGACGCCCGTCGCCCCTGCGCAACGGGGCAAAGTCGTAGCCTCGAAGTTGAGCCTCCACAAAAGCCTTTATTTCAAGGCGCTAGATGACTATGGATAATCATCATCCACAACACCGATGTTGATTTGAGGATTGATGAGTGCCCAGATGAAGACCGCCCAGCAACGCCATGATCAACAAGGGGATCATGACCCGACAACGCGCCGCTTGGTGAACAACAAGCTGCCCGACAGCTTTGCCTTGCTCGCTCGGGAGCTTTGGGTGGCGTCATCCGGTAGTGCCGGCCTCCTGAGCACGGCGCTCGGTCGCGTCTTGAGCTGGCGGCTGGAGGAGGCGGAGGACATTCTCGACAGCGAGCTTCGCCAAATCAAGCGCCGCTTGACCAGAGTCGGCGAGGTCGAACAGGCGGCCGGCATGGTGCTTCGCTACATTCGCGCCGCCCAGGAAGGCACCTCCCAAATCAATCTGCGCATCATGGCCAAGGTCATCCGCGGGTTGGCCGCGCGTTCCCGAGCTCGGGCCTCGGACTTCCTCCGTTATGCCGACGCCGTCGCCGCGCTCACGGTCGAAGAGATCTGCGTGATCACCTGCCTCTTGGAAAAAACCGTCGAGCTCGGCGAGCTCGGCATCAGCAAGGATCGCGACAACAAGGCCTGGTCGCAGATGATCAACGATCTGGTGCCGCGCATGTTCACGGATCAGCAGCATATCGCCGAAATTCTGCTCGCCGCCTCGCGCACCGGCCTGGTCACCAAAGCGGCGCCCTTCAAGCTCGGGCCGTTTTGCACGACGCCGTTTCTCCACGACCTTGCCGAACTCGCCTCCCTGCAGCGGGCGATCACCGAAGAGGGCTTGGATTAGCGACAACAGTGCGATTCGGATGATTTCTCGCCGCCGTTAATGTCCGGTTAACCTTAGTTGTGCATGAACTCAGTAGAACGCCTCGATCGGGGACGCGGGATAGGACCCTTCCCTAATTGGAGATGATGGAATGATGAAGACGGCATGGCTCGCTCTGGGATGCATCCTGGTCGCGAGTTGCACCACCAACCCCGACGGCACACAGTCCGTCAACAAAGCCGCGGTCGGCGGTGCGATCGGCGCGGTCGCCGGTGGCGTCATCGGCAACCGGCTGGACAAAAAGGGCAGCCGCACCGGCGGCACCATCGCAGGCGCCGTCGCCGGCGCTGCGGTCGGTGGCGGTGTCGGCTATATGTTCGACAAGCAGGAAAAGGAGTTCGAACAAGAGCTTGCCCGAGAGCAGCAGGCCAACCAGATCGAGATCGAGCGCGTGCGCGACGACCTCTTGAAGCTGACCTTGGACAGCGAGGTGTCGTTCGACTTCGACAGCGCGGCGATCAAGCCCGCCTTCCAGCCGAGCCTGACCAAGCTCGCCAACGTTCTGGCGAAATACGACCGCAATCAGGTCACGATCGTCGGCCACACCGATTCCAGCGGCTCGGAGGCTTATAATCAGAACCTTTCGGTGCGGCGCGCCGAATCCGTGGTCAGCGAGCTCGCGAATCGCGGCGTGCCTGGTAGCATGATGCGGGCGGATGGCCGAGGCGAAAGCGAGCCCAGAGCCGACAACGGCACCGAGGCCGGCCGTCAGCTCAATCGCCGGGTCGAGATCCTGATCCAGCCGGATCCGTCGACGGTCTGAGCGCCAACCTGGCGCTTGGTGACCTTGCCTGAGGACATGGTCCGATCTTGAGCCCGGGCAAGGCTTGGGCGATGGCGAAAGGCGTGGTAAAGGGGCCGTGATCATTGGCGGTATTGGACGAAGCTCGTCCGATGCGCGCCTCTTCAATTTCGGACGACATGGCCCCACCCCTTCTCACGCTCCGCAACGCACACCTCAAGATCGGCAGCCAGACGCTGTTCGCCGAGCTTGACGTGGCGATCGGCAGGGATGATCGGGTTTGCCTGGTCGGTAGGAACGGTGCTGGGAAATCGACGCTGTTGAAGGCGATCGCCGGGCTGATCGATCTGGATAGCGGCGAACGCTTTCTGCAGTCGCGAACCACCGTCGCCTATCTGCCCCAGGATCCGGATTTGCCAGCCGGAACCACGGCTCTCGAGGTCACGCTCCTGGGTCTGGCAGCCGATCGAGACCCGGAGACCGGCCGCCACCTCGCCATATCGGCCCTTTCCCGTTTCGGCATCGATCCGAACCTCACCTCCGATGCAGTTTCCGGCGGCGAAGCGCGGCGCATCGCGCTGGCGCGCGCCTTGGTCGGCGAGCCCGAAATCCTGCTCTTGGACGAGCCGACCAACCATCTTGACATCCAGGCGATCGAGCGGCTGGAAGGCGACCTCGGCAGCTTTCGCGGCGCCGTCGTCATGATCAGCCATGACCGACGCTTTTTGTCGTCGCTTTCCAAGCGCACCTGGTGGCTGGACCGCGGACAGGTTTGCGTTCTCGATCAGGGGTTCGATGCCTTCGAACGCTGGTCCCAGGATCTCCTGGCGGAGGAAGAGACAGAGCTGCACCGCCTTTCCAAGGCGATCGAGGCCGAGACCGAATGGCTGCATTTCGGCGTTACTGCGCGCAGAAAGCGCAATCAGGGACGGCTACGGCGTTTGCGGGCCATGCGCCAGGACCGAGCGGAGCGCCTTCGGCCGGAGGGCCAGGTCAAGCTCGAAGGACAAAGCGCCGGCGCCAGCGGGCGGCTGGTGATCGAAGCGACGTCGATCGCCAAGAGCTTCGGCGAGTGCTCGATCATTGAGGATTTCTCGACGCGCGTCATGCGCGGTGATCGGATCGGCATCATCGGCCCGAACGGAGCCGGCAAGACCACGCTGATTCGCATGCTGACCGGCGAGCTTGCCCCAGATCAAGGCCAGGTTCGCCTCGGCACCAAGCTCGACATCGCCAGGATCGACCAGCGGCGCGATAGCCTCGATCCGGCAAAAAGCCCCTGGCAGACGCTTTGCCCCGACGGCGGCGATCAGGTCGAGGTTCAGGGGCGATTTCGCCATGTGGTCGGCTATCTCCGGGATTTTCTGTTTCGCCCGGAACAGCTGCGCACCCCCATCCGCGCCCTCTCCGGCGGCGAGCGCAATCGGCTGCTTTTGGCAAAACAGCTCGCCCATCCCGCCAATCTCCTGGTGATGGACGAGCCCACCAACGATCTCGACATGGAAACCCTCGATCTCCTGCAGGAGATGCTGACCGACTTCGACGGCACGCTGCTCTTGGTGAGCCATGACCGCGATTTTCTCGATCGGCTGGTGACCAGCACCATCGCTCTCGAAGGCGACGGCAAGGCCATGGAATATGCCGGCGGCTACAGCGACTACCTCCGCCAACGGTCGCCGCCAACGGCGGACGGTCGACTTGGCAATGCGGTGCCGGCCCGCACCGTAAGGACCAAGGAAGACCATCGACAGGCTGGCAGGCAGGCACGACAGGCCGAGCGCGACAGGGCGCGTCTGGAAAAGCAGATCGAGCGACTGCAGAACGAGAAGGCGAAGTTGGAAACCGCCCTCGCCGATCCCGATCTCTACACCAAGGATCCCGGCGCGTTCGCCGCGAACACCGAAGCGCTCGAGCGGTTGCAGCGCGCGCTCGATGAGGCCGAGGAACGCTGGCTTGCCCTGGAGCTCGAAGCCGAGGCGAGCGCCTCATGAACATGGCGTCTGACACCCCCCAGCTGGTCAGAGCGGACGGCCGCCCGGCGCGCATCGCGCTGGTTCATGAGTGGTTCGATCATTTCTATGGATCGGAGCGCGTCGCCGCCGAAATCCTCGCCTGCTTTCCGAGCGCGGATGTCTTCACCTTGGTCGACATCATGACCGGCGAGGACCGGCGCTTCCTCGATGGCAAGACGGTCCACACCTCCTTCATCCAGCGCCTGCCCTTTGGCAAGTCACCACGCTTTCGCCATTACCTGCCGCTGTTTCCCCTGGCGATCGAGCAGTTCGACCTCGGCGGCTACGACCTGGTGCTGTCCAGCAGCCACGCGGTCGCCAAAGGTGTGCTCACCGGCTCCGATCAGCTGCACATCGCCTATGTGCACACGCCGATGCGCTATGCCTGGGAGCTGCAGCACGAGTATCTCCGCCAAGCGCGCCTCGACCGTGGACTCAAGGGAATGTTTGCGCGCTACATGATGCACAAGCTTCGCCTTTGGGACCTCCGAACCGTGAACGGCGTCGACCGCTTCATCGCCAATTCGGCCTATGTCGCAGGGCGCATCGAGAAGACCTATCGCCGAGAGAGCGTGGTCATCCATCCGCCGGTCGACGTCGATCGCTTCGAGCTCGGCGTCGACAAGCAAGATCACTATCTCGCTGTCTCGCGCTTCGTCCCCTATAAGCACACCGAGACCATCGTCGACGCCTTCATTGGCATGCCGGACAAACGTCTGATCGTGATCGGCGACGGGCCCGGCCTGAAGGCCGCGAAAGCCAGGGCCACTCCCAACATCACCCTTCTCCCGCCTCAACCCTTCGAGGCGCTGGAGCGCCATATGCGCCGGGCCAAGGCGTTCATCTTCGCCCCGGAAGAGGACTTCGGCATCACCCCGGTCGAAGCCCAGGCGGCCGGCACGCCGGTGATCGCCTATGGCGCCGGCGGCGCGCTCGAGACCGTGCGCGATCTCGAACAGACCAAACCCACCGGCTTGTTTTTCGACGCACAGACACCAGAATCGATCCGACGCGCCGTCGGTCGCTTCGAGCAAAACGCCGATGCCATCACCGCCGAGCATTGCCGCGAAAACGCCCTCCGCTTCGCCGCCCATCATTTTCGCGCGCGCTATGTCAGCCTGGTGGTCGAGGCCTGGCAGGCAGCGGGCGGCGACATTCTGGACAGGGACGAACCCAAAGTCGCCTGAGCCCGCTTTGCCACGCGAACATGAAAAAAACGTCATGTTCGCGACAGGCCTAGTTCACGGACGCGCACCAACTCTTTGATCCTGAGTGCCCTGACATCCTGCCGGGCTCATCCCGAAAAGAGGCTCTTTGCCCGGCGCCTAGTGGAGACATCGATGAACGCCTTGAAAGCCAAGTTGAAGGGATCCGAGCCACGGCGCGGCGCTAGCTTCGCCCTTGCCCTGTCCTCGGCCGCCGCCCTCGGCCTCTTGGTCGGCATCAATGCGGTGCCGGCCAGCCATGCCGATACGCCGACGCCGCTGGCTGCCGCCCCCTGGGCTGGCTATGCCGATCTGATCGAGCAGATCATGCCGAGCGTGGTCACGGTGACCACCAAGATCAACGGCGACGGCGAGCGCGCCGCCCGCCCCCCCGGCTTCGGCGGCATGCCGGGTTTCGAGGGCGGGGATGAAGAAATGCAGCGCTATATGGAGCGCTTTTTCGGTGAGCGCGGCATGCCCGGCCAGCGCGGCCCGATGCCCTTCGGCCCCGCTCCCCATGGCCACGGTCCGATGGCCGGCGCCGGTTCCGGCTTCATCATCGAAGAAAGCGGTCTTGTCGTTACCAATCACCACGTGATCCAGAACGCCGATAAGGTGACGGTCACCCTGAATGACGGCCGTGAGCTCGACGCCCTGGTGATCGGCGCCGATCCCGATACCGATCTCGCTCTGCTCAAAGTCGAGTCCGAGCAGCCGCTACCCGTCGCCGAGTTCGCCGACTCCGATGCGGTGCGCGTCGGCGATGCGGTGATCGCGATCGGCAATCCGTTCGGCCTCGGCGGCACGGTCACGGCCGGCATCGTCTCGGCTAAGGCGCGTGAGATCGGCGCTGGCCGCTATGACGACTTCCTGCAGATCGACGCGCCGATCAACCGCGGCAATTCCGGCGGCCCGACCTTCAACCTCAAGGGCAAGGTTGTCGGGGTGAACACCGCGATCCACAGCCCGACCGGCGGCAATGTCGGCATCGGCTTCGCCATCCCGGCCAATCTCACCCAGAAAATCGTCGCCGATCTCGAGGACGACGGCCTGGTCGAGCGTGGCTGGCTCGGCGTGCATATTCAGGCAGTCGATGATGATCTCGCCGGGGGTCTCGACCTCGAAGAGGCCAAGGGCGCTTTGGTCGCACGCGTGACCGCCGACGGCCCTGCGGCAGCATTCGGCATCGAGCAGGGCGACGTCATCATCGGCTATGACGGCAAGGCGATCGAAACGCTGCGCGACCTCACCCGCGCGGTCGCCGACACCGATCCCGGCTCGGGCGTCGAGGTCGTGGTCTGGCGCGACGGCGAGGAGCAGGCGCTTACCGTCGAAATCGACCAGATGCCGTCGGAGCAGACGCTGGCAAGCGTCGACAGCGACAGCGACCTCGACGATGGAACGCCGAAGCTCGGCCTCGCCCTCGCCAGGCTGGATGATGGCATCCGTTCCGAGATGGATCTGCCGAAAGGCGTCGACGGCGCGGTGGTAACCGATGTCCTCCCCGGAAGTCCGGCTGCGGAGAAGGGTCTTCGCCAGGGTGACGTGATCATCGAGGCGGATAACCAGGCCGTGACCGAGCCCAAAACCGTCGCCGATGCGGTCAAAGCGGCGGCGGAACGCGGCGACAAGGCGATCCTGCTCCTGATCAAACGCGGCGACCAGGACCGCTTCGTCGCCGTCCGCCTCGACCAAACCTAGCGGGCGCGGCCCGCGGCGGTTACGCTGTCGCGGTGCCCGGCAACGAAGAGCGGTGGATTGGGGCCGGTGCTTGTCGCCGGTCCCGACCTGTCTAAAATGAGCGCGATGCAGATACTCCTGATCGAAGATGACGTCGATGCGGCCGACTATCTGGTGAAGGGGCTGAAGGAGAGCGGCCACCAGGTGGAGCGGGCGGATAACGGGCGAGACGGGCTGATCAAGGCCGCGGCCGAACCATTCGACGTGCTGATCGTCGATCGCATGCTGCCGGGCCTTGATGGGCTGAGCCTGGTGCAGCATCTGCGCGCCACGGGCAATGCGACGCCCGTCCTGTTCCTGTCCGCCCTCGGCGAGGTCGACGATCGCGTCAAGGGCCTGCGCGCCGGTGGCGACGACTACCTGGTGAAGCCCTATGCTTTTGCCGAGCTGCTCGCTCGGGTCGAGACCCTTGGCCGACGCCCGCAAGCGCAGCCGGTGGCAACCACCCTCAACATTGCGGACCTGGAAATGGATCTGCTTGGCCGCAAGGTCACCCGCGGCGAGCGCGTCATCGACCTGCAGACCAAGGAGTTTCAGCTGCTCGAAGTGCTGATGCGCCATGCCGGCCAGGTGATGACCCGCACCATGCTCCTGGAGAAAGTCTGGGACTATCACTTCGATCCACAAACCAACGTCATCGACGTCCACATCAGCCGCCTTCGCCAGAAGATCGACCGCGATTTCGACGCGCCGCTGATCCACACGGTGCGCGGTGCTGGATATTGTCTGCGTGCGCCCGATCCGGCTTCTTGACACCACCGCCTTTCGCCTGACGCTGATCTATCTCGGCCTGTTCGGCGTCTCGGCCCTGGCGCTGCTCGGCTATCTCTATCTGGCGACCGCGGGCTTCATGACCCGCCAGACCACCGAGACCATCCAGGCGGAGATCGCAGGCCTCGCCGAGCAATACAGGACGCAGGGCCTGCCCAGACTTCGCCAGGTGATCGAGCAACGCAGCGCCGCCCAGCCCCACCGCGCCAGCATCTATCTCCTCACCGACCCATCCGGCCGCTGGGTCGGCGGCAATATCGACCGTTGGCCGGACGCCGAGCCCGGCGAAGGCGGCTGGCTCACCTTCCCCGTCGCCGTCAAACCGGACGGCCTCAGGACCGAAAACCGCCGGGCGGTCGCCCAGAGTTTTCGCCTGCGCGGCGGCTATCGGCTTTTGGTGGGGCGCGAGGTCGAGGAACGCCTGCAGCTGCAGACCAGGATCAAGCACGCGCTTTCCTGGGGCCTGGGCCTCACCCTGCTGCTCGGCCTTGCCGGCGGCCTCCTCATGAGCCGCGGCCTGCTGCGCCGGGTCGACGGCATCAACAGGACTACCGAGCAGATCATGGCGGGCGATCTCAGCCGGCGGATCACGCTCAATCGCACCCGCGGCGACGAGTTCGATCAGCTCGCCGCCAACCTCAACGCCATGCTCGATCAGATCGAGCGCCTGCTCGACGGCATGCGCCAGGTCACCGACAACATCGCCCATGATCTCAGAACCCCGCTCAACCGGATGCGTTCCCGCATCGAGGTGGCCCTGCTGGGCGACAGCGACAGCGAGGCGCTGCGACCAGTCATGGAACAGACGCTGCATGACGCCGAGGCCATGATCGGCACCTTCAACGCGCTCCTCGACATCGCCCGCGCCGAAGCCGGCAGCGAACGCGCCTCCTTCGAGGAGGTCGATCTGACTAACGTCGTCAGCGACATCGTCGACCTCTACCGCCCCCTCGCCGAGGACAAAGGTCAAACCGTCGAGACGTCGATCGCCGAGAGCCAAAAACTGCAAGCCAACCGTCATCTTCTGTCCCAGGCACTCGCCAATCTCCTGGACAACGCGATCAAATACACACCCGAAGGCGGCGAGATCCGACTGACCGTCGCCGACGGCCCAAGCATCACGGTCGAGGACGACGGCCCCGGCATCCCGACGGAAGACCACGAAAAAGTCCTGGACCGCTTCGTCCGCCTGGACGATGCGCGGGCCGCGCAGGGCAATGGATTGGGTTTGAGCCTGGTGAACGCGGTCGCCAAGCTTCATGGGGCGAGATTGGTTCTAACGGACAGCGAGCCGGGACTATGCGTGCGGCTCGACTTTCGGGGCCGGCGCAATCAGAACAAGGAGGAATACAACCACGCCTTCACTCGATCCACCAAGGTTGCGCAAGACCACGGTCAGGAGGCCAAGGCTTAACAAGGGAAGCACGCCATGTCCCACAAAAGCCGGCTCGCCGGTTTCATCATCGACTGCAAGACCGACGATCTCGACGCCGCTGCGCGCTTCTGGGGCGAGGCGCTCGGCTATGCGGTCAAGGCGCCGAATGACGATCCCGCCGATCAGCACTATATCGGTCTCGACAGCAATCGCGACGACCTGATCGCCGAAGTGCAGTTGGTCGATCACGAAAGCCGCGTCCATATCGACATCGAGACCAACGACATCGAAGCCGAGGCCAGACGCCTCGAAGCCCTCGGCGCCAAGCGGGTTGCGGCGATCTGAACCTGGCTGGTGATGGAGGCGCCGACCGGCCAACGTTTCTGCCTGGTCGGACCGCAGAATGCGGGCTTCGAAGACAGGGCGAACAGCTGGGGTTAGCCCCAACGCAGGTTAGCGCGCGTTGGGCGAGCCCAACTCAGCTCATCCAGTTGCCGCCGTCGACATTGAGGGTTTGCGCGACGATGTAGTCGGCGTCGGCCGAGGCGAGGAAGACGGCGGCGCCGACCATGTCCTCCGGCTTGCCCATGCGGCCATAGGGCACGGCGTCGCCGACCTCTTTCTTCTTCTGGCCGATCGGCTTTGCTTCGTAGCGGGCGAACAAGGCGTCGACGTCGTCCCACATCGGCGTGTCGATCACGCCGGGCGCGATGGCGTTGACGTTGATGCGGTGCTTGATCAGATCGAGACCCATGCTTTGGGTCAGGCTGATCACCGCTGCCTTGGTGGCGCAGTACACGGCGACCAGGGCTTCGCCGCGGCGGCCGGCCTGGGAGGCGAAGTTGATGATCTTGCCGCCGTCGCCCTGGCTGATCATCTGGCGCGCCACCGCCTGGCCGATGAAGAGAAGGCCTTTGACGTTAATCGCGAACTGCCGGTCGTAACTCGCCTCGGTGATCTCGACGATCGGCGCCATGTCGAACACCGCGGCACCGTTCACCAGAACATCGATCCTGCCGGCGCTCGCCACCGCATCGGCGACCAGACGATCGATCGAGGCCCGGTCGGTCACGTCAAGCTCGAGAGCGAACGCCCCGCCGCCGATCGCATCGGCAGTCGCCTTCGCCTCGTCGGCGAGACGATCGGCCACCACCACCCTCGCCCCCTCTTCGGCATAACGCCTGCAGATCGCGGCACCGATGCCGCGCGCGCCGCCGGTGACAACAGCGACCTTGCCTTCGAGCTTGCGAGCAGGGTTCGACATGGCGTCAGGACTCCTTTTTGATGTCGACGATAGGCTTTGCATCGATATGGGCACCGGCCAGGCATCTTGGAAGCCTGAAGCGTTGCGAGCTTTCAGATGGGCGCATGTTGACGGGCATGTTAATCTATTTTAAGTTGAAATTAATGGACATTCTTCAATTCCGGAAAGCGCCTCCCTGCCATCTCGAATTTGCAATGGAGGCGTTCCATGATGAGCCGATTCCCTGCGGTTTTTTTCCTTGGATTCGCGACGTTGGTTGCAGGTTGTACATCTTCGACCTCACCGACATCCGAATCCAGACGCGACATGTTCTTGCACAACGCAAAAGTGCAGGCGAACGTCGTCTTTCTCGCGGACAATCAGCGGACGCTCATCCATTCGGAACCTATCGTCGAGCAGGCGGCGATTTTTCACAAGCTGCCTGCGGCGTCAGCGCATCGCGGCCCTGCCATGGAGAATTTTTCGCTCGATGTCGTCCGCCACATCGTCGACAGGAAGGGTGGGGACACTGATCTCATCATCCATGTCGGCGACATGTTGAACAATAGCTGCACATCGGAGTTCGAGGACGTCATGGCTGTCCTCAGGGCGAAAAAAGGTCGTCCGGTCTACGTGGCGCCAGGCAATCATGACGGGTTCTATCTCGGCATCACGTCGCCGATCGAAATCCAAAGCAAGGGCTGGTCGATCGGATTGCTGAACGAGCAGGGGGGCTGGGCGCAGAATTGCACGCCGACGGATGACAAGAAGAACTGTGATGACAATTGGGCAGGCTGCCTGGCCTTCGACAGGAAGGAGAACCTTGCCGCCTGGACGAAGGCGGGCTGGTCGAAAAGCTCCGATCCCGAATCCTGGCCCTGCGAGGAGAGCGATCCCCCGCTATGCGTGGAAAGAGCGAACCCATCATGCAGGGACGGCGAGACCCCTGGTTGCAAGAATTTCATTGATTGGTCCGGATACGCTGCCAACATCCTCGACAAATACAGCTACGTCCTCGCCTATGTGCGCGACCTTGGGCTGGATGACTATTGCCGAGCGCCTGAAGGCCAGGGTGCCGGCGGTGCTTGCCCGAAGCGGATGATATCGACCGACGATAGGCTGCAAGTGCGCTGCGCAAATCCCGGGGCGGAAGCCGACCGCCCGAGGTTGCGCCATCTAAGGGAAATTTGTTGGACCGAGCTGCGTGATGGAACGGGTCCGGAAGGTTTCGATTGGCAAGTCTACGAAGGTGAAGCCATCCCGCTTCGGAACGAATACAGGTGCCAGATAGGCGGCAAGCCCTGTCGTTATCGCGAGCGGGAACCCTGGCGCCATTTCGTCGTGCAGCATGTCGTTCTGCCGCAAGGGGCGAAGGATGCGCCGGTTCACTTCCTGATCATGGACACCGCGAGCTATGAACCCGGCACGGTGTTCAACGCGGCAGGCAGCCTTCGAAATCCGTTTGGTATCGGCGCTGCCAACACGGCGCAGATCAGAACATTGCAGCGGGAAATCCTGACCGCCTGGAAAGACGACATCAAAGAGGACGACGAGAACGCTCAGATCGTGCTGGTCGGTCACCATCCCGTCAGAGACTTCGATGACGAATCGAAAGATTTCCTAGGACAGCTGGCCAGAGTTCCAGGCGTCACGCACTACATCTCTGGCGACACCCATGATGGCCATGACGTCCGCCATGCAGACCTTTCCGATCTACGCGAAGCCAATCTCGGCGCCACGATCGACGCGCCGATCGAATATGCCTTGGGAGGTCCCCTCGACGACGAGTCCGGCCGCTTCGAGCTGGCGCGCTACAGCATGACACCGGGCAAAGTCCGGAGACATGGCAAGGAGATGTTGGAGCGCAGCTACGCAAAATTCGATGGGACCCACGAGGCTTGCGAGACCAAGGGTTTCGCCTTCGACAAGGTCCTGCCCGCCTTCGCGCCGCGCGAGACGAGATCCATGGAAACGATATTCAAGGCTTCACTGGAACGTCCATAGAGATATCTCTGGACTCCCTATGCCGGAATCATGGCCGAAGACGTAACGTACAAACAGATCAGAGACAGCGGTATCTACGCCTACAAGATCAATCGGCTGCTCAATGCTCTCGAAGTCTATATGCGCATTTATGGCCATTATGGCCACGAGAAGCTGAACAAGCCGAAGGGCCTCGACGATAGGATGAGAGTGATCAATCGGCTGAGCTCGGAAATCGACCTATGCTCGATCGACGAGCCCGATTCAGGCTATAGCGACGCCTCCATTCCCGAAGATCTCCGCCCGATCACACGATCCATCATCGGCAGCATCAACACGGTCGGTGCGCAATGCTTGTGGGAAATCGGAAACTTCCAAGACCCCGCAGACTTCATGACCTTGCACAACGAGCTGACCAAGGTCATCGGTCTTTTCGAAGACGACATGGACATGATGCGGGATGATGACGATCTGCATTGGGAAAAGCTGTGCAGCGCGCTGGTCGAAGCCCATCGCCACAAGTTCCTGCGCTAAAGCTCCTTTCTGATATCAACGATGCGCATCAGCGCGATGATCATCAGGATGACGACGCCCAGGAGCACGATGGCGTTGGCGGCGGCGGGTGGGAATTGGAGGTAGCTTAGCTCGGTGTAGATGGCTTTGCCGATCGAGGCGATCTGGCCGCCGCCAAGCACGTTGACCGTGACGAAATCCCCCATGACGATGGTCAGGACGAAAATCGAGCCGATGGCGATGCCGGGCTTGCAGAGCGGGATGATGACGTTCCAGAGCGTCTGCCAGCCGGTGGCGCCGGCGTCATAAGCCGCTTCGATCAGGCTTTTGTCGATCCTGAGCATCGAGTTGAAGATCGGGACGATCATGAAGAGCGTGTAGAGATGGACGAAGCCGAGGATGACCGAAAAATCCGAGTAGAGCAGCCACTCCTGCGGCTGATCCACGACGCCGAGATCGATCAGGGCATTGTTGACCAGCCCGTTTCGGCCAAGCAGCGGGATCCAGGAGATCATGCGGATGACGTTGGAGGTCCAGAACGGAATGGTGCAAATGAGAAACAGCACAACCTGCATCGTCAGCGTGCGTACGTGAAAGCACAGGAAGTACGCAATAGTGAAT
>Ga0224508_10003419_pt1 | contig 13117 bp, 12 predicted proteins | sample SF_Jan12_sed_USG_4_FD_170157 | JGI IMG/M metagenome (GOLD analysis project Ga0224508, IMG submission 170157) | Sediment microbial communities from San Francisco Bay, California, United States - SF_Jan12_sed_USGS_21 | ecosystem: Environmental > Aquatic > Marine > Sediment | place: USA...
CGCGCCGCCGGCGCCCAGTATGAGGATATGTCGGTCAACAAGCGGGTGCTTGAGATTCGCCGTTATATCACGCAACAACCCAACCCCATCGGTATTGTCACCATATGCAAGACCATCGTGTTCGAATCGCAATGTATTCACAGCCCCGGCCTGTTCCGCACGCGCACTATGACGATCCGCCAGTTGATAGGCCTCAAGCTTGAAAGGAACCGTAACATTCAAGCCGCGGCCCCCGGCCTCGCGAAATGCGTGCAGCGCCGACTCGAATCCACCGAGCTCTACCTGTATTGCGCTATATTCCAACGCAATCGCACATTGCCGTGCGAACTGTCTATGAATCGCCGGCGACTTGCTGTGCCGCACGGGATTACCCATTACGGCGTAAATGTTCTCAGTCTGTGACATAGTTAAAACTGGCGGCCACGAGATATTAACCACCAAACCGTCTAGAGCGCTATAAACAGCGCTACAAGCAGAAAATAGGCAAGGTAACACAAACCATTCACGACTAGATGATAGGGCCGGAGGACCGAGCGACGTTTGAGTATAAGCAGGTATGCGGTGGTCGCCAATGTTAGGCCAGCCCCAAATATTACGTCGGGTCGCGCTTCCCAGGGCGTAAGCACAATACCCAAGGCCGGCAACAGACTGCCCTGGAATACCATGGCCCCGGTGATGTTACCGAACGCCAACGTATCGCGACGCCGCCGAATCCAAAGGATGCTGTTGACCTTTTCCGGCAATTCGGTCGCCACCGGGATAATCAACAATGAAAGAATGAGCGCGGATACGCCGATTTGCGTAGACAACATGTCGACGCCGCGTACGAACGTGCGCGCACCCACAACGATCAACCCGAACCCAACCGCCAGTTGGATGACAATAAAGGCCATGTTGTCCGGCAATGACACCCCAATCTTTTGTGGGTAGTAAACAAAATACAGTGGGTGATCGGCTTCAGTGGCATGGCCATCCTGAACCAAGCGAGCGGATGCCCGTATAGTCAGCATGAGATAGAGGAAGTACATGACCACCAACGCCAGCACAATGGATGCCCGCAACAATGCGGCGGTGCTCGGGATGAACATGGCGACGGTGGCTAGGCCGAAGGCCATCAAGAACCAGGACAGGTCACGGGTAAGACCGGTACGCTCGGGCCTTAGGGCGTCGCCCCATCCTCTCTTGCGGGCCGCGAATAAGCCCATCAAGAAAAAGGCGAGCGTCGATAACATCAGTGGTGCCCCCAGTATGGCGCCTATAGCAACATCTTCGCGGACCTCTTGTGCTGCGCTGGCGCCAAGGATGGCGACAATGGGAACCATGGTCTCCGGCAAGGCCGTCGCGATGGCTGCAAAAATGGAACCGGTTACGCCTTCTGAAATCTTGAGTCGCTGCCCCAGGTGTTCCAGCGCATTGGTGAAGACTTCAGCCCCGACAAATATGACCACCAGCGAAATGAATAGGATTAGTGTAGCCATGAGATTATCTGGGCCCGCAGAGCAGCGAATACCCTTAGTCGAAGAATCCCCTGATTTAATGCGGTGCGTCTACCGCGCGCTCCATACCCGGCGGCAGTGTTTCAGCAAATGATGGGCGCGTACTTAAGCCCGCAAGCCTTAACGCGATGCGTGGGAACTGTTCGCGCCAATTGTGTGGATAACGAAAGTCCACATACTCCAGGGCAACGCCAATCGTAAGGTCAGCTAGGGTAAAACGGTCGTCCACGAAGTAATGCTTTGCTTTACTCGTCTTGTCTAGAAACTCGAGTGCGCACGCGACTTTAGATTCTTGATGCGAGATGGTCGCGCTCGACTGCAATTCTTCGGGCCGACGCGTCTCCAGCAAACGCGCTACCGCGGCGTCAAGAATGCCATCGCCCAATGCCTGCCAACGCAGTACCTGCCAGCGCCTGTCGCCCGGGGCCGGCAAGAGATTCTCACCCTTTAGGCTATCTAAATATTCGATGATTACGGGTGAATCGAACAATGTACTCCCGTCATCCAGCTCAAGCACCGGGACCTTGCCGAGCGGATTGAGTTTAGGAACCACACTAACTTCATCCCATGGATCGCTAACAACGAAGTCACATACAATACTTTTTTCGCGCAGTAAGACACGTACTTTGCGCACATAGGGCGAAGTCAATGAGCCATATAGTTTCATGTGATCCGCACGTACAGGTAGTCGAGCATTAATCCGGAGAATACCGCGGCACCAAACCAGTTGTTGTTAAGAAACGCACGAAAACAGCCATCGTGCTGACGGTCGTGAGTAAGGCGTTGTTGGTACGCTGCCAAACCGGCCGCCGCTGCTAGACCAAGATAATAAAACACGCCCAACCCTACCAGTACGCCGGCCAACACCAATAATGCGAGCGTCATCGCATGTGCGAGACCTATTAGAAGGTTGTCGTAGGCACCAAAAAGTATGGCGGTAGACTTAACCCCGATCTTGATGTCGTCATCTCGGTCGACCATAGAATATTGCGTATCGTAGGCAACGGCCCAGAATATATTGGCTACAAATAAGACCCATACAACCGCTGGTAACGCATTCGTCTGCGCCGCAAAGCCCATGGGGATTGACCATCCAAAGGCGGCACCGAGATAGAACTGTGGCAAGTGCGTGTAGCGCTTAAGAAACGGATAACTAACGGCAAATATTATCGCTACCACCGACAACTGTATCGTCAATAGATTCAACTGCAGTACCAACCCGAAAGCAGCAAGCGAAAGTACCACAAACAAGCTCAGTGCTTCCCGCGAAGTGACGCGACCAGCCGCAATAGGTCGATCATGCGTGCGAGTCACGTGAGGATCGAAATTTCGATCAGCATAATCATTGATGACGCATCCAGCTGATCGCATCAGGACGACCCCAAGCACAAAAATAGTCAAAATTACCGGGTCCGGTTTTCCATGGCCGGCTATCCACAACCCCCACAACGCGGGCCACAACAATAACAAAATGCCGATGGGCCGATGAAGGCGTGCCAGCAGCGCATATTGTCGTAAACGTTCAGCAATCATCTGCTTGTAGGATCTTCACCGGTGAACAAAGCAAACAACGACTGTCAGGCTAGTTGCCCCACTTCCAGATATGCCGACTATAGTAACAGAAATGGGAGACAGCTTGGCTATAGCGCTTTTCTTATGTCATCATCAATACGATAACAGCGGGCGTAAGCGGGTACTTGTACGCCGGACCGTATATCTACTCGCAAGTCCGTAAAAGAAAGTTAGGGAGAACGAAAAATTAAGATCGGAAGCACTAGGCTGACGCTACCAAGCGCTGTATCGATTATTACCGCCACACTGCTACTTTGTTCGCACGCTCGAGCATCAGAGCTTTACATTGATGGGGGCAGGGGATTTTCTATCGGCGGGACGAAAGCGGAGAACAGCGATATCAATATCGCGCTATTCGCACGTTACCGTGTGAATAAATGGGAAATCCATGGCGGCGGTTGGCACAGCCCAGAGGATGACGTTAGTAATGTCACAGTCGGTGGTGGCTACGTGTTAGAAGTCGGCAAAGGCTGGAACTTTACTGGCGGCCTTGCGCTTGCCGATAAGAGTGCCAATATTGATACGCAGCTACGATTCTATCTAGCGGGCCGTTATGACTTTCGATGTTGGTCGGTGGGCTACATTCACTACAGCAATGGCGAGAGCTTCCTCAACCACGATCGCGAACCCAACGAAGGGGTCAATCTAATCGTGCTTGGGCGCAAAGTGAAGTGTTGAGCTCTTAATTCGCTATACCTGCGCATAATCTTCCCGTTCAACCAGCCAGCGCCGGACGATCGCGTCAGCACGGTCCGGGTACTTCTCCAGAAGTGATTTTGCCACACGCTGGACATCTAACAATAGCCCCTGATCGCGCATCACATCGGCAATCCTAAACTGCGCCATGCCAGTTTGACGCACCCCTAAGATTTCCCCCGGTCCACGCATCTCGAGGTCTCGACGAGCGATTTCGAATCCATCGGTGGTTTCCCGTACTGCGGCCAAACGTTGTTGCGCCTGCGCCGACAACGGCGACTGATACATCAAGACGCAACTACTCTTGGCCGCGCCGCGGCCTATGCGCCCGCGCAGTTGGTGCAACTGCGACAACCCCAGGCGTTCGGCGTTTTCGATTACCATAAGGCTTGCATTAGGTACATCTACGCCAACCTCAATTACCGTCGTCGCTACCAGCAAATCAAGCTCGCCGAGCTTGAAGGCTGTCATCACTTCGTCTTTGGCTGCCGACTTGAGTCGGCCATGGACTAGCCCGACACGCAACTCCGGCAACGCCTCTCGCAACGTCATCTCTGATTCGGTAGCGGTCTGCAGCTGTAGATGATCGGACTCCTCGACCAGTGGACAAACCCAGTATGCCTGACGCCCCTGCAAACAAGCGGCGCGAATTCGCTGTACCAAATCGTCTCGGCGCGTGTCTGGAATAACGACGGTTTCCGCTGACTGCCGCCCCGGCGGCAATTCATCGATTACGGACACATCGAGATCAGCGTAAACCGTCTGCGCGAGCGTGCGTGGGATAGGTGTTGCCGTCATGATTAGTTGATGTGGATGGCGCTTGCCCTGTGTACCCTTTTCCCGTAATGCCAAGCGCTGATGCACACCAAATCGGTGTTGCTCATCAATAATCATTAAGCCGAGATCCATGAACACGACACCTTCTTGAAAAAGTGCATGTGTGCCGACTACTGCGATGGCACGTGTTGATCCGATTACATCTAAGGTCGCCTGTCGTGCCTTGCTGTCCATCTTGCCCAATAAACGAACTACATTAATATCCAGCGGTGCAAGCCAGTCAGCAAAGTTATTGGCGTGTTGCTCGGCCAATATTTCGGTGGGCGCCATGACCGCCACCTGATAGCCCGCCGCTACCGCTAACGTACTTGCGGCTGCGGCAACAACCGTTTTTCCCGAACCCACATCGCCTTGCAGCAAACGCTGCATAGGAAATTCGTGCTTCAGGTCTTGCTGAATCTCCTCTATCACACGGGCTTGCGCGCCGGTCAGCGTAAATGGCAGTGCCGACAGCAGCGCGTCCAATTTCACTCCATCACTAACCAACTTCGGTGCCACATGTGATTGCGCCTGCGCCCGCAACCGCTTGAGACTCAATTGGTGGGCGAGCAGTTCTTCGAACGCCAATCGCTGCCGGCCGGGATGATCTTTCTGGGCAAGCGCGTCGGCATCCCCCGTAGTCGGGGGGCGGTGCACACTCTCAAGCGCTTGTTTTAGGTCAGGCAATATAGAGTTCGGCAATATATCATCCGGCAACCACTCCTGTAGGCCGCCGAGATAACGATCCAATGCTTGATTGACTAGATTGCGCAGTCCGATTTGATGAACGCCTTCCGTTGTTGGATAGACGGCGGTCAAGTAGGATTGCGGCGCTGGTGGGTCGACATCGTCAAATAGCTGATACTCTGGATGCACCATTTCCAGGCCAGCCGGTCCAAACCGGGTTTCACCAAATAGGCGTATCGTTCGCCCGCGTTGAAGGTTTGCTTGCTGCGACGAAGAAAAATAGAAAAACCGCAACATCAGCAATCCCGTACCGTCGCTTATGCGGCACATGAGACTCCGTTTACCACGGTAAACCACATCAGTTAGTTCTATACTGCCCGACACCAAGGCTTCCATTCCCGGTTTCAGTGCGCCGATAGGTGTAAGGCGAGTACGGTCTTGGTAGCGAAATGGCAGATGAAATAGAACATCCTGCACTGTAAACAGCCCTAAGCGTGCTAGTTTCTCGGCAAACTTAGGTCCGACACCCTTCAGTGCAGTGACTGGTAGAGACGCAATATCCATCGCTGAATATTAGATTCGAGCACGAAATGAAGCAGCAAGTTTTGCTTTGTTAAATTGTTGTCGAAAGACTGGGGGAGCACCACTAATCGAACTAATGCTTCACACTCTGAGCTGTGGCTGGCTATGAATCCAGTACAAGTATCGCATCCACCTCAACTGCGGCGCCTTTGGGCAAGGCAGCCACTCCGATGGCGGCGCGTGCCGGAAATGGTTCTTGAAAATGGGATGCCATTACTTCATTTACTCGCGCGAAGTTCGCCAGATCCGTCAGATACACCGTCAACTTCACAACATTTGCAAAAGTCCCGCCGGCCGCCTCGACCACCGCCTTCAGGTTCTCGAAGACACGCTCGATCTGTGCACCTACATCACCTTGCACGATTTCCATTGTCCCAGGGACCAACGGAATTTGGCCAGATAAATATACAGTTGAGTCCACTCGGACCGCTTGTGAGTATGTCCCGATTGCCTGTGGCGCCTTGTCTGTTCTTATCACTTGTTTCGTCATGTTGATTTTCCCTGTTGCTAGACCGACTGCCGACCGCAGGCCTTTACGTTTAAATTCCTTCACCTACTAGCCTTTGCGACGACTAAGGCGAATCACTTCATCTTGCAAACGAACACGCCGCATGATGTTCGCCAGATGAACCCTATCGACGACTTCAATTACGAAATTCATCGCCCTATATTCACCGTCGCGTTCGTCAAACGACAACGTATCTATATTGGCTTCCATATCTGCTATCGCAGCAGCAACCGAAGCAAGCGCGCCACGTTTATTCCTCACTTCTACCCGGATTCCAACCGGAAACGTTTGCTCGATATTCTGTTCCCATTGCATATCTACCCATTTCTCGGGGTGTGCACCATAGTCTCCCATATTAGGACAACCTTCCGTATGCACAACAATACCGCGACCTGCAGACAAGAAACCTAAGATAGGATCGCCAGGAATAGGGCAACAACAGCGTGCATAGCTAACCACGACCCCTTCCGTCCCACGAATCGTGAGCGCCGGCCGTTTACCTCTCTTTTTGCGTTTCCCCACGGGTTCTTCTTTCAAATCCGGACTAAGCTGGTGCGCCACCACTGGTGCCAGTCGATTGCCCAAGCCGATCTCCCTTAATACATCGCTCCAACTGTTTAATTTCAGCTTTTTTAGCAACGTCTTTTTTTGCACTTCACGTATCTTCGGCGACTCGATACCCACATCTTGCAGGGCCTTGACAAGCAAACGCTCGCCTAGGCTCTCCGCCTCTTCGTGTTTCTGGTTCTTCAAGAAACTACGTATGTGGGCACGGGCCTTACCGGTCACAACAAAGTCAAGCCACACCGGGTTGGGGCTTGTCCATTCGGCCGTGATGACTTCAACGTGATTGCCGTTGCGTAGCGTCGTACGGGGCGGGACCAGTTCGTGATCGATCTTGGCGCCTATGCAATGATCGCCCACATGTGTGTGAACAGCGTATGCAAAATCTATTACGGTCGCGCCTTGCGGCAACTTTTTGATTTCGCCCTTAGGAGTAAACACATAGACCTCATCCGAGAAAAGATCGACCTTCAGGTTCTCTAGAAACTCTCGTGGGTTTCCGGCCTTTTGTTGAATATCGAGTAAATCCTTTAACCATTGCAGGGTACGTTGCGGCATCTGCGCGTCGCTCGAATCACCGCTTTTATAAAGCCAATGAGAACCCACACCAACCTCTGCCACTCGATGCATATCTTCGGTGCGAGTTTGTATCTCAACCGGCACCCCGAAAGGGCCGAACACTACTGTATGTAGTGACTGGTAGCCGTTTGCTTTGGGTATTGCTATGTAGTCTTTAAAAAGACCTGGAATCGGCTTATACAAGTTATGAATAACTCCCAGCACGCGGTAGCACGTGTCCACCTTATCGACGGCGATTCGATATCCATAGACATCGTGCACTTGATCGAAGGACAGGCCTTTTTCTCGCATCTTGCGGTAGATGCTGTACAAGTTCTTTTCGCGGCCAGTGACTTCTCCCTCAAGTTCTTCTTGGCTCAACTGCTGGGCGATGGCTCTGCGAATTTTCTCGACGATCGCTTTGCGATTTCCGTGTCGTTTGCGTACCGCCTCTTCCAGAATTCGATGACGCATCGGGTATAGATACATAAACCCAAGGTCTTCGAGTTCATGGTACCACTGGCGCATGCCTAGCCGATTCGCAATTGGCGCGTAGATCTCCAGGGTTTCACGGGCAATCTCTCTTTGGCGGTCCCTCGCCAATGCGGCCAAAGTGCGCATGTTATGAAGTCGATCAGCCAACTTAATAAGAATAACGCGTATGTCTCGTCCCATGGCGAGAAGCATTTTGCGGAAGTTCTCTGCTTGCTCCTCCTCCTTGGTCTTAAATTTTATTTGGCTGATCTTACTTACACCATCGACAAGCTCTGCAATTTCTTTACCGAAGTCTTCGGCCAAATGCTCCTTCGCGGTTTCAGTGTCCTCGATGACATCATGGAGAATTGCAGCCGTGATGCTTTGGGCATCAAGACGCATACTCGCGAGGATACGTGCAACTTCTAAAGGATGGTGGATATAGGGTTCGCCGCTGCGTCTTAGTTGCCCCTCGTGGGCTTCTTCACCAAAAACGTAAGCGCGGTAAACATCGGCGATCTGCTGGGAGTCGAGATAGCCACCCAGTTGCTCGCATAGGTCGTTTATCAGGAATCCGCCGGCTGGCGGATCGGCGACATCACGCCGGTTCGTCGAGCTGCTGCTCTCCGAGTGGTTCGGCTTGGACCTCGCTCGTCTGGATGTCGGTTGTGTCGTCATCGCCCTCAAGGCCGGCCTGTACAGCGGTGTCATCGAGGATGGCGTTGGTCACAAAGCCGCCTGCAACTTCGCGCAGCGCGAGTACCGTAGGTTTGTCGTTCTCCTTCGGTACACAGGCCTCTGCCCCACTGACCAACTGGCGCGCCCGCTTACTAGCAACGAGCACTAACTGAAAACGATTGTCTACATTTTCCAGACAATCTTCTACGGTAACTCGGGCCATTCCTCACCTCTACTTTATTGCCACCCTCGGCCAATCGAGTTGCGGGCCCGGGCTGCGTTACATGTTCGCCTATAAAGCATTAATTTACCAATTATTTTGTGCTTTTTCTAGGTGCTACCCAAAAGTGCGTCAATATCGATAGTCATAGGTCTGACACTTTTCATATCACCCCGAATAATGGCCTTTAGGTCCTGCATTGCGGCATCGAAATCATCATTCATGACGATGTGGTCGAACTCCCCATAATGTTCCATTTCAGACACCGCATGGCGCATCCGGCAGTCTATGACCTCCGGAGAGTCTTGGCCCCGCCCGCTCAACCGACGGCGTAGCTCGCGTCGAGATGGGGGCAGAATAAAGACACTTACCGCCCGCGATATCTTGGCTTTGACCGCACGTGCGCCTTGCCAATCGATATCCAAAACAACATCCTTGCCTTGAAGCAATAACCGCTCGACCGCGTTGCGCGAGGTACCATAGAAATGGTCAAACACGATCGCGTATTCCAAAAATTCATCGGCCTCGACCATGGTCCGGAATTCTTGCTCACCGACAAAGACATAGTTAATGCCGTCCGCCTCACCGGGGCGTGGTGGTCGGGTGGTGTGTGATACCGATACCGCCAAGTTCGGCACAGCATCAGTCAATGCCTTAGCAAGGCTGGTCTTTCCAGCCCCCGAGGGCGCGGACAAGATGAACAACGTTCCAGATCTCATGAGACAGTGGGTATCCGACGAAATCTGTCGTCATTACTCAATGTTTTGTACCTGTTCGCGCATTTGCTCAATGAGCACTTTAAGCTCGATAGCCCCGTTAGTAACGTTGATATCGGCTGATTTCGCTGCCAACGTGTTTGCTTCGCGGTTTAGCTCTTGCATCAAGAAATCAAGACGGCGCCCGATCTGACTGGAACCGCCCAAGACTCGACGCGTCTCATCGACATGTGTCCGCAAACGGTCGAGTTCTTCCTCGACATCGGTTTTTTGTGCGAACAAAACGATCTCTTGCTCCAGCCGTGCCGGATCAAACTCCTGCTTTAATTCTGCCAATCGCTCCTCGAGACGCCGGCGGAAGTTCTGTCGCACATCTGACAGCGTTTCCCTGATCCCACTTACAATCGTTACGGCTGCGTCCAGGCGCTGCTCAATAATGTCGCGCATGCGTTCACCCTCACGCTGACGTGTCTCCAAGAATTCATCCAGAGATTGGGATAAGAGATCAAGTGCCGCTTTGGCGAGAGCGTCGACATCTACTTCCGATGTCTTCAATACGCCGGGCCAACGCAGGACATCCACAGTTCGCAAGGGTGAAACGTCGGGGGTTGCTTGTCGAACCTTTCCAGCGATATCTACGATCCTTTCTACTAACGCCTCGTTCAGCTCGAACTCACTATTCGTCAGATCTTTCGGTTGGAAGCGCAGGTTACAGTCCACTTTGCCCCGTGCCAGGCGTTCATTAACGAGCTTGCGGATCTTCGGCTCCAGGCTGCGTAACTCATCGGGCAACCGAGAATTTACTTCCAGATAGCGATGATTGACGGATCGCACCTCCCAAGCCAGGCTGCCCCATTCGGTATCCGCATCGCAGCGCGCGAAAGCGGTCATGCTGTATGCCATCAAACCTCCCCTTGGAAGCCCTTAAACAAGCTATAGATCGGTAACCCGCCACTAGCAACCACCTATAGCCCGCCATCGCAAGGATCGCCAGTTTCCTCATTTTAAGCTATGTTTCATAATGGTAAATAAGTATTAGGGCTCGGTTCGCCAGTCGGCAGCGAGCCTCGCCCAAGAGGGCTGGCCACCCCGTGTACAAGCCTCCCATAGGAAGCGATCTTTTTGGCGCCTTCGTTGAACCGGAATGTTTCAGGGGGCGTACGGGTTATTGGCCGTACCTGACAAAGATTTAGGAGTCGTGCTCTTTCATGAACTTTGCTGAGGCCCTGCCAAAAGGTTTCGAGCTACATGGTTACCGTATCGAGAAAACTCTCGGCGGCGGTGGCTTCAGTATTGTGTATTTAGCCACCGATATGAAAACAGAGGCGCGTGTCGCCATTAAGGAATACCTCCCTGCCGACCAAGCCAGACGTCTGGAAGACGCGAGTGTTGAAAGCATCAGTGGCGAGTCCACCTCGAATACCTTCCGCAAAGGCCTGAAGCGCTTTTTCGATGAGGCCGCCGCACTTGCTAAGGTCGATCATCCCAATATTGTACGCGTTACCGATTTCTTCCGGGCCAACAACACCGTATACCTGGTCATGCATTATGAGCGTGGTAAGGACTTGCGTACTTACATCAAGCGTCATTCCGGAAAACTTAGCGAGAAGTTCATTCGCCGCGTATTCCCACAGTTGCTCCTAGGGCTATGGGAGTTACACAAAAACAATTTGCTACACCTCGATATAAAACCAGCGAATATCTATCTGCGGCCGGGCGGCAGGCCACTATTGCTCGATTTTGGCGCTGCTCGACTTGCGGAAAAGGACAGTAGGCTCACTGGACCGCATACCCTAACCCTCGGTTTTGCGCCGATCGAGCAGCACCGACATGCCGAAGTCGGTCCCTGGAGCGACCTGTATGCCATCGGTGCGTCGATGTGGGCGTGTATGAGCGGTCGCCCACCGCCACCATCGACCGAGCGCGTGGTCGATGACAAGCTCAAACCGGCGGTACGCACTTTTGCTCGACGTTATTCGAAAGAACTGTTGCAAGCGGTCGATTGGTGCCTAAGACTCAACCAAGCAGATCGACCACAGAGCGTGCAAGAATTGCTCGACTTTCTCAACCGTAGTTGGATCGCGGGCATGCAGGACGAACAGACAGGGTATTTCGATTGGCTGCGCGAAATGCTTCCAGGGTATTTCGATCGGCTTCTCGAAAAGCTTCCCTGGAATCGCTGATCATATTGGAATGAAGTACGAGCTCGCTCATCACACATCATCCGGCTCACGACCGACCAATCAGGATCGTGTCGCTCACGCGGAGCGTGATAATGCCGTACTGATGGCGGTGGCCGACGGGTTAGGTGGACACGCCGGTGGCGAAATCGCAGCCGAGACGCTGACGGAAACTTGTATTCGCGCATTTGAACGGATTAAACAACAGACCATCACCCAACCATCCGCGTTTCTTGCGCTAACTGTACTTCAAGCTCATAACGCGATCGTTCAAATCGCGAAGACGTCGCGGGAGCCGATACAGCCACGAACAACGTGCGTACTCTGCCTAGTACAGGATGGCTACGCATATTGGGCGCATGTCGGCGATAGCCGACTCTATCATTTTCGTGGCAGCGAAGTACTAACAAGAACCTTGGACCATACGGCAACAGAAAGGCTGCGAAAGGACGGGGTACTAACCGAAGAGGAAATGCTAAGTCACCCTGAAAAGAGCCGACTGTTGAAGTGTCTTGGTGGACCTCACAAGCCATCTATCACTATTGGCGAAGAAACACCTTTGCAGCGTGGCGATGTGCTGCTTTTGTGCACCGATGGTCTGTGGGAGGCATTTTCCCCCGGCGAACTAGCCGCGTATCTAGATGTTGAGTACCTGGACGAAGGCTTAGAGGAAACGGCCATAGAAGCCGAGAACCGTAGGCAGCGTGCCTGCGACAACGTGAGTGCGGTCAGTTTGCGCTGGCAGGACGACGCCCCTACAGCGCAACCGCTGCAAGCGAACGAGCGCTTAAACGTCGATCAAGACGCTCTATGGGAAATGGCTAAGAACAGAATGTTGGCACAGAAAAAGGCTCCGCCCGAGAAGCCGGCGCCCGAAAAGCCGTCAATCAAGACAGAAGAACGCACAAATAAAAAAACGCCCAAGAAATCGATCCGAACTGAGATTGAAGAATTGGAGAAGTATATTCGGCGAATCGAGAAGGACTAGTCGATCGGCCTGCCTTTTCATTGTCAGAGCACGAGACGTAAAATAGTGCGCCACATAACACTCTCCTAAGGATCCGTGGTGGATTCATTTCGTAACTAGGCAGAATGCGACCGAGCGGACGTAAAGCTGATCAACTGCGTGAAGTCGGTATCACACGAAGCTATACCCGTCATGCCGAAGGCTCTGTATTGGTGGAATTCGGTGAGACACGAGTAATCTGCACAGCCAGCATCGAAGAAAGAGTGCCTACTTTCTTGAGGGGTTCGGGCCAAGGTTGGGTAACCGCCGAATACGGTATGCTTCCACGTTCCACATCACAACGTATGGGACGCGAGGCCGCGCGCGGTAAGCAAGGTGGACGAACCATGGAGATTCAGCGTTT
>Ga0224508_10003420_pt1 | contig 13115 bp, 9 predicted proteins | sample SF_Jan12_sed_USG_4_FD_170157 | JGI IMG/M metagenome (GOLD analysis project Ga0224508, IMG submission 170157) | Sediment microbial communities from San Francisco Bay, California, United States - SF_Jan12_sed_USGS_21 | ecosystem: Environmental > Aquatic > Marine > Sediment | place: USA: California...
TGATGACCCCCGATGGCCCGCGCGGTCCACGCATGCGCGCCCAGCCGGGCATCGCCTATCTCGCCTGCAGTGCCGGCGTGCCTGTCGTGCCCATCACCTTCGCAGCCAGACGCCAGCGCACCATCGACAGCTGGGATCGCTTCGCCCTGGCCTGGCCGTTCGCAAGCGGCGTTCTCGCCTTCGGCGAGCCGTTGCTCCCGGCGGAAGGAACCGATACCGAGACCCAGCGCCTCATGATCGAGGAGCGCATGATCGCTTTCGCGACCGAGATCGACCGCGCCCAGGGCCTCGAGCCTGTCTTGCCGGCGTGATGTTGCTCGGTCTGTACAGGACGGCGACCGCGCTCAGCACGCCGCTCTTGGCGCTCCATCTGAACCAGAGGGCGCGGCGCGGCAAGGAGGACATTTCGCGCCTCGGCGAGCGCGCGGGCGCGGCGACGATCGAACGACCGGACGGGCCGCTTGTCTGGTTGCATGCGGCAAGCGTCGGCGAATCGCTCGCCGCCCTGCCGCTGATCGAGACCCTCCTTGCGGATCGGCAAAACCTGCATGTGCTGATGACCACCGGCACGGTGACCTCGGCCGATCTGATGGCGAAACGACTGCCGCCCCGCGCCTTTCATCAATTCGCCCCGCTCGATCGCGCCGCCGCCTGGCGCGCGTTCTTCAAACATTGGCGGCCTGATCTCGGCTGCCTGATCGAATCGGAGATCTGGCCCAATCTCATTCTCGAAGCCGAGCTGAGGGGCCTGCCGCTCGCCTTGATCAACGGGCGCCTATCGGCGCGCTCGGCCGAACGCTGGCGCTGGGGACGCGCCGCGGCATCGCGCCTGCTTGGAACCCTGGCGCTCTGCCTGGCGCGCAGCCAGGCGGATGCGGATAGGTTTTCCGCGCTTGGCGCACGCGATGTCCGAACCCTGGGGGATCTGAAAAACGCCGCACCGCCTTTGCCCGCGGCGCCGGCGGCGCTTGCCGAACTCGAGACCGCGATCGGCGCTCGACCGGTCTGGCTGGCGGCGAGCACCCATCCGGGCGAAGAGGTGGAGATGCTGAGCGTGCATCGCGCCCTTCGCCAAAAGCATCCGGATCTGCTCACCGTGATCGCGCCAAGACATCCGGAACGCGGCGAAGAGATCGCACCGGACCTGCGGGCGCGCGGCGAAAGGGTCGCACGGCGAAGCCTGGGGGAAACTCCCGGAGCCGCGACTGGCCTCTATCTCGCCGACACCCTGGGCGAACTCGGGCTTTTCTACCGCCTCGCCAGCTTCGCCTTCATCGGTGGCTCGCTGGTACCCCATGGCGGCCAGAATCCGCTCGAAGCCGCAAGACTCGGCTGCCCCGTGCTGTTCGGTCCCCACACCGGCAATTTCAACGAGATGACCGCCCACCTCCTCGACGCGGGCGCGGCCAGGCGGGTGCGCGACGTAGACGACCTCGCCCGCTCCGCCGAGGCGCTCCTCGCTGATCCCACGGTTCGTGAGCGCATGGCGGTCCGCGCACGGAAGGCCGGTGCGGCGGAAGGGGCGGTGCTGATGCGCGTGCAACAGGCGCTCGCGCCCCTGCTCGATGCCAAGCTCGGGCCGGTCACGGCGCCCGAGCCCCGCCATGCGTGCGCCTGATTTCTGGCGGGCGGACGGCGGTGCGGCGCGCCTTCTCGATCCGCTCGGGCGGGCCTACGGCTTGGCAGGGACCCTTCGCCGACGCTTGGTGACGCCGACACACGCCCGCGTCCCGGTCATCTGCATCGGCAATCTCACCGTCGGCGGTAGCGGCAAAACGCCGACCGCGATCGCCATCGCCAAGCATCTGCAGGCGATGCACGCCCGTCCCCATTTCCTGACCCGCGGCTATGGCGGGCGCGAGCGCGGCCCGCTTCGGGTCGATCCCGCCGCAGGTCACGACGCCGCTGCGGTCGGCGACGAGGCGCTGCTGCTCGCGCGCGCCGCGACTGCGTGGGTGTCGGCGGATCGGGTCGCCGGCGCCGATGCCGCGGCTGCGGCGGGCGCCAGCCACATCGTCATGGATGACGGCCTGCAAAACCCCTATCTCGCCAAGGATCTGACGTTCTTGGTGATCGATGGCGCCGTCGGCTTCGGCAATCGGCGCCTGCTGCCCGCAGGCCCGCTGCGTGAGCCGATCGCCGATGCGCTTGCGCGCATCGATGCCGCGATTGTGATCGGCGAAGATCGTGCCGGCATCGAGGCGTTGCTGCCGGCCGGTTTGACCAGACTTCAGGCGGACCTCGCGCCCGACGGCGACCTCGGCCATCTCGAGGGTCAGCGCGTTCTGGCCTTCGCCGGGATCGGCCGGCCGGAGAAATTTTTCGAGACATTGGAAGGGCTTGGAGCCGACATCGTGGAAACCTACCCCTTTCCCGATCATCATCGCTACCGGCCAAAGGAGATCGAACGCCTGATCATGCGCGCGAGGCAGTTTGACGCAGTCCCGATCACCACGGAGAAGGATCATGTGCGCCTCGCGCCAAACTTCGGAAAATCCGTGGAAAAACTGCCGGTTCGCCTAAAATTTCACAAACCTCTGCGCCTAAATGAGCTGCTTTCGACCACCCTGGCAGGTCATGCTGCAGCTGCAAAATAAGAAAAATCTAATTTACTAAACTCTAAATTATAATTAACTTGAAGATTGAAGGGTCGTTGTCGATCCTCGAACCTGGCTGATCCGGTGCCACGCCCTTGACGTCGCGCCTCTGACGCCAGGGGTCGAGGAGTTGACCCAAAAGGCCCGAGCGAACTCGATCATGGTGCTTAAGGAGACCATGGGCGCAGGGTTGCACAAGCAAGGGTGAGACAATGTCTTATGTAGAGACTCCAACCACTCAAGATGCCGGCCGCGAGTTCATCCGTGTATCCATGAACGCCGCCCTGCTCTCCCGCGAACGTGAGCGCGAGCTTGCTTACAAATGGCGGGATGACAGGGACGAAACGGCGCTGCATGAGCTGGTTCTCGCCTATATGCGCCTGGTGATCAGCACCGCCGCCAAGTTCCGGAATTACGGCCTGCCGGTGGCCGATCTGGTGCAGGAGGGCACGGTCGGCCTGATGCAGGCGGCCGAGCGTTTCGAGCCCGAACGCGAGGTGCGTTTTTCCACCTATGCCTCCTGGTGGGTGCGCTCCGCGATGCAGGATTTCATCTTGCGCAACTGGTCGGTGGTGCGCACCGGCACCACGGCCGCACAAAAGGCCCTGTTCTTCAATTTCCGCCGGCTGCGCGCGCGCATTCGCGATGGCGGCAACGGCCAGCTCGACGATGCCGGCCGCCAGCACATCGCCAAGGAGCTTTCGGTCAACGTTACCGACGTGGTCGCCATGGAAATGCGCCTCTCCGGCAGCGATCAGTCGCTGAACGCGCGCATCAGCCCGAATGGCGAGGATGAGTGGCAAGATTTCCTCGCCGACGAGACGCCGTCGCCGGAGGAGGTGGTCACCCTTGCTCACGACAACAAGACCCGCTCCATTTGGCTGGGTCAGGCGCTCGCCGAGCTCACCGATCGCGAGCAGGTAATCATCAAGGAGCGCCGGCTGCGCGACGACGGCCGCACCCTCGAAGAGCTCGGCCGCAGGCTCGGTATTTCTAAGGAACGCGTGCGCCAGATCGAGCATCGTGCCCTGGAAAAGCTGAAGACATCGCTCCTGAAGCGCAGCGTCGAAGACGATATGACCATCGCTTCAGCCTAGGCCGGCAGCGCCGGCGGGCTGGACTTGCCTGAGCAGGCTGGCGATTTAGCGCTCTGGTTTGCCGCCAACCTGCCACGCCGGGAAGATCCATCATGTGCTGGCGGCACTGGCGCCGGCGGGCTGGACTTGCCTGAGCAGGCTGGCGATTTAGCGCTCTGGTTTGCCGCCAACGCGCCACGCCGGGAAGATCCACAATGTGCTGGCGGCGCTGGCGCTGGCGGGCTGAGCTTTTCTGAACAGGCTGGCGATTTAGCGCTCTGGTTTGCCGCCAACGCGCCACGCCGGGAAGAACCACCAGGTGCTGGCGGCACTGGCGCGGGCGGGCTGGACTTGCCTGAGCAGGCTGGCGATTTAGCGCTCTGGTTTGCCGCCAACGTGCCACGCCGGGAAGATCCATCATGTGCTGGCGGCACTGGCGCTGGCGGGCTGAGCTTTTCTGAACAGGTTGGACGCGGAGAGCCAGAGCAACGTCAAATCAGGCTAGTCCACCAGGTATTGAGATCAGCCTTTACCCATTCTTAACCGCACCCTGCCATGGTCATGGTCTGGTCCATGCGATCCTGGGAGTCTGCCCGCCCGCCGGAAAAAGGTGGGGCGAGGCTCGGATTCCCAGGATCGCATGGACCAGCAAGACAGGCGCATGATCGTGCTGTTTCGTTAAGGAACGGTGAAGGTAGGTCGAAAACCGACGTCACGGTTCAAACGCTCAAAAGAACCGGCATGGAACCTGCCGCCATCGTGCCATGCAGGATCTACCCACCAGGTGCCGGCGGCACCACCTGGACATTTTTGTGTGGGTTGGCCATGTGTTGGCCATGGCTGGCTGTTCCCCGATAGGTGATGCTCATGAGCTGGTGATCGTCGGCGGCGGTCACAGCGGGCTGCTCTTGGCGCTGGCGCTCGACCATTATGGCCTTCGTCCCACCGTGATTGATGCCGAACCGGTCAACCAGGTGCTGGAAGCACCCTTCGACGGCCGAGCGCTCGCCCTGATGCAGGGTTCGAAACAGGTGTTCGCCGCCCTCGGGCTTTGGCCCGACTTCGCGCCGATCGCCACCCGGATCGACGGCGTTCAGGTCAGCGATGACGGCACCGGCGGATCGATCGCCTACGACGCCAGGGAGGTTGGCGGCGAGGCGTTCGGCTATGGCATCGAGACCCGATTGCTGCGGCAAAGGCTGCTTCGGCTGGTCCTGGACAAGCCGGCGATCCATCATCTGGCGCCGCACCGCCTGGCAGCCTTGGAGCGCGATGCGCGCGGCCTGACGCTGGTTCTGGATGACGGTCGGAGCCTGGAGACACCGCTTGCGATCGGCGCCGATGGTCGTCGCTCGACCCTGCGTCGCCTCGCCAACATCGGCGTCGAGCGCATCGACTACCGACAAACCGCGCTGACTTTCGCCTTTCGCCATGCCGAGCCCCACGAACATCGCGTGCGCGAGTTCATGGGCGAAGCGGGTCCGCTTGCCCTCCTGCCAATCGGCGAGAGCCTCTGTTCAGCGACCTGGATCGAGCGGCCAGACGTTGCTGACAGGCTGATGTCCGCATCCTCGGGTGAGCTGCTCGAGGCCTTGAGCGCGCGCCAAAAAGGCGCGCTTTCGCCCCTCGAGATTCTGGGCAAACCCGCGGCCTTTCCGCTCAGCGCCGAGACCGCGCAAAAATATGCAGCGCCGCGCATTGCCTTGGCTGGTGATGCCGCGCACGGCCTGCACCCGATCCACGCGCAAGGCTGGAATCTCGGCGTTCGCGACATCGCAGCCCTCGCCGAAGTGCTGGTGGACGCCGCCAGCGCCGGTTTGGACCTCGGTAGCGGCGAGGTCCTGCAGCGCTACGCCCGCTGGCGGGACAGCGATCTGCGCCTGATCCTCGGCCTGACGGACGGCCTGAACCGCTTGTTCTCCAGCGATTTCGCGTCCGCGAAGCTCATCCGCCGCACCGGCCTCGCCGTGCTCGACAATCTCGCCCCGGTCAAGAGCTGGGTGATGCGCCGTGGCATGGGGATCGAGGGCGATCTGCCCAAGCTGGCTCGCGGCCTGCCGCTCCAAGGGGCGGGCGCTGCGCGCGCTTGCACCAAACCGGCATGAGCGCGATCGAGACCATCGGCGTGGTCGGCGCCGGCGCTTGGGGCACGGCGCTCGCGATCAACGCAGCGCGCGCCGGTCGCAACGTCGTCCTCTGGGGCCGCGACGCCGACGCGGCGCGCGCCATGAGCGAAAGCCGGGAAAACGACCGCTACCTCCCCGGCATCGCGCTGCCCCCCGCCATCCGGATCACCGACGACCTCGCCGCGGCGTCGGCCGCCGACGCCATCCTCCTGGTGGTGCCGGCGCAAACCGTCGGCGAGATCGCAGGCGTCCTAAGTCCGGGAGGCCAACCTTTGGCCGTCTGTGCGAAGGGGCTGGAGCGATCAACGGACCAGCGGCTGTCGGAAATCGTCCGGGAAGCCGCCCCCGGCCGCCCGATAGCCACGCTTTCCGGGCCGAACTTTGCGCGCGAAGTCGCGTTGGGCCTGCCGGCGGCGGCGACGCTGGCCTGCCCGGACGAGACGCTCGGACAAGCGCTGGCCGCCTCGATGAGCCACGAAAAATTCCGTCTTTACTGGACCGACGATCTGATCGGCGTCGAGATCGGCGGCGCGATCAAGAACGTGCTGGCGATCGCCGCCGGGATGGTCGCGGGCAAGGGATTGGGCGAGAACGCCAAGGCGGCCTTGATCACCCGCGGCCTCGCCGAGCTCACCCGCCTCGGCGAGGCGCTGGGCGCCCGCCGCGACACGCTGATAGGCCTTTCCGGCCTCGGCGATCTCTTGCTCACCGCCGGCAGCCCAACCTCGCGCAACATGGCGTTCGGCATGAAGATCGGCGAAGGCGCGGATCCCGTTCGGCTGCAGCAGGAACCGGGCGCCCTGGTCGAAGGCGTCGCCACCGCCGCCGCCGTCATCCGCCTGGCCCAAAGTCCAGCCGGGGGGCGCTGTCCCCTGCCGATTTGCGAGGCGGTCGCGGCGATCCTTGCGGGCAAGCTCGACGTCGATCGGGCGATGGAGGCGCTGATGACCAGGCCGCTGCGCGCCGAAGCGGATGAGCAAAGCGCCTGACACGGAAAAATATTGGCTTTGAGCCAAAATCATTCTACCTCATCAGCAAGGATATTCGCCCCGAGGTCTTTCGTGGACCGTGAGGGTCGTTTGGTATCGATGCGGAGATGCCGATGCGCCTCGGCTGGATCAAGAGCGTGGTGTTGCCATTGGGTCTGATGGCCTTGCTCGCGGCTTGTCAGACCGGCCCCAACCCGCGCTACGCTGGGCAAAGCGCTGGCTATGCGTCGGGCTACCAGGGCTGCGGCTTCAATCCCTGCGCAACCCAGCGGGTCTGTCCGCCCGGGCACATTCTCGCCAGGGTGCCTTATTCCTATGGCGGGCCGGGCCGCTATTGCAAACCTTACTATCCCCGTTGGGGCCGTTGCTGTGCGCCGCCGCCTTCACCTTGCGGCTCGCCAGGACCGGGTCCTTGCGGTTCCAGCAGCAGCTACGCGCGCGCCGTTTATTGAACGGCTCGACGTTTCAGCAGAGCAACATCAGCGATATCTGATCATCGACATTTCGGCTGGCGCTTGGCCGGAGGCCTGAGGCCGGGCTATAGACATTGCGCTCGGTAAGTTCCGGAAGACCAACAAGAACGGAGCGCCTCGATGTCGTGCCGTCTTTGGCTCGTGCTCGCAAGTCTCGCCCTGCCGCTCGCCGCCTGCTCCTCGTCCGATCGCCCTTTGGGCGCGATATGCCAGGGGATCTGCCCGAAGCCTGACGGTCCGGTCACGCTGATGCGCAACCCCGTCGACCAGGCGGAGGCAGAGACGCCGCCGTCGATCAGCGACGTCATGGCGAGCGACCAGCTCAAAGACCAGCTTCGGACACTGATGCGCAAAAAGGTGGATAGCCTGCCGGCTGGCATACCCGAACGCGCGCTCGCCGATCTGCCGCTTGCCGAGGATGGACGCCTTCGACTCCTGGCGCTGTCCTCGGGCGGACCGTTCGGCGCGTTCGGCGCCGGCTTCCTGAACGGCTGGTCCGAGCAGACCGATCGCGATCGGGCGCGGCCCGAAGCGTTCGATGTGGTGACGGGCGTGAGCGCCGGCGCGCTCCTCGCCACCCACGCCTTCCTCGGCCGCGAAGGCGATGCGGTGCTCGAGCGGCAATACACGACGATCTCGACAGCGGACGTGTTCAGGCAGCGTTCGCCGTTCTCAGCCCTTTTTTCCAACGCCCTGTTCGACACCGCCCCGCTTAGGCGCACGCTGCAAGGCCTGGTGACGCCGGACCTGCTCGACCAGGTCGCCGAGGCGACCGCACCCGACCCGGCCACCGGCGATCCCGGACGTTTCCTCCTGGTGCTGGCGGTCGATCTGGATAGCGGCCTGCCGCGCATCATCGATCTCGGCGCGATCGCTCGCGAACAAAACGCTGCCGATCGTATCGGGCGCTATACCAATGCTTTGATGGCGTCATCAGCCATCCCCGTGGCCTTTCCGCCGGTGTTCATCGACGGCGCCATGCATGTCGACGGTGGGGCGCGTCTCGCCTTGTTCTTCAACCGCTTCATGGAGGATCAACGCGCCGCGATCGACGGCCTGACCATCCCGGCGCCCGCCCTCGACATCATCGTCAACGCCGAGGCGACGGTCGAGCCAGCCTGCACCGACAACACGCTTCTTGGCATCGGCAGGCGCAGCGTCGACGTGGTTTTGAACCAACAGACCCTGGATGGTCTCTACCGCACGATCAGCGAAGCCGAACAGGACGGTATCGACGTGCGTTACGTCACCGCCGATAGCTCCGGCTGTGCGCGTCCGGACGATCCCGCCGATCCGTTCCAGCGGGCGTTCCTCCAATGCCTTTTCGCCTTCGGCAAGGAGGTCGGCAGCAGCGCTGCGCCCTGGAAGACCGGCCTTCAGGATTTCCCGAAACTGCAGATCGAATCGGGCCAGGCTTGCCTTATGGGATGAGCGCCTGGAACCCCGCCGTCCCAAAATTGGAATTTTCGAAAGCGCTGTCCGTTCTATGGGCAAATACCGATCGTGGAAGACCCGCCTATCGAAAGGACCGCCCTGCGAGAGGACCCATTCGCCAAGTCTTCGGAATGCTTTCCCTGGCGCTCGCCGCCGGCTGGCTGACCGTCGCCGAGCTGCGCGCCGAGAACACGCTTCAGGTGGACGAGGCCAAGCTCGATTCCTTCGTCGACGCCTATCGCGCCGTGCACGAGGTCGCCAGCGCCTCCATGGGACGTATCCAGGCGGTCAAGTCCGACGACGACTTCGAGAAGCTGCAGGCTGAGCTGGAGCCGATGTTCGAAGCCGCGATCGAGGAAACCGACGGCATCACGCTTGCCGAGTTCAGGGAGATCGAAGCCGCCGCCATCGAAGATGACGCGCTCGGCCAACGCATCGTCGAGAAGATGCAGGCCGCCACCCACGCGCAGTAGATGACGAGTTTCTAAAGGGGGGAACGCCTCCCTTCCGGTTATCGGCCGAGCCGGCGCTTCCCAAGCTTTCGCCAGGCTCGGCAGATGACGCATCGCCCCCTTCCCGATGCGTCATGCAACCGTGAGACAGCCGCCGCGACCGAGGTCACTGCGGCTGTTTCTTTTTTGTTTGTGCGGCGGGCAAACGCTGTGACAGCCGAGGCTGCTCGATGATGACGTTTGTCCACCGCGGCCGCTACCCGACGAGCTTCGGGCGGAAACCGCCGGCCTGGGTTTCGAACAGACGGCGATAGCGGCCGCCGTCCACGGCGAGCAGCGCGTCGTGGCTACCTTCCTCGACGATCCGTCCCTGCTCGAACACCAGGATGCGATCGACCTGGCGAACCGTGGAGAGACGGTGCGCGATCACAACAGTGGTCCGCCCCTCCATCAAGCGATCCAGCGCCCGCTGAATAGCCAGCTCCGAGATCGAATCCAGAGAGCTGGTTGCCTCGTCCAGGATCAGGATCGGCAGATCGGCGAGGATCGCGCGAGCGATCGCCACCCTTTGCCGCTCCCCGCCCGAGAGCTTGACGCCGCGCTCGCCGACCAGCGTGTCATAGCCGTCCGGCAAATCCTGGATGAAGCCGTCCGCCTCGGCCATGCGCGCGGCCGATCGGATCGCCTGCAGATCGGCGTCCGGCCGGCCATAGGCGATGTTCTCGGCGAGCGTGCGATGGAACAGCACCGGCTCTTGCGGCACCAACGCGATGTTTTCGCGCAGACTTTTTTGGGTGACGCCGGCGATGTCCTGACCGTCGATCAGGATGCGGCCGCCTTCAAGATCGTAAAGCCGCTGCAAGACTCTCACGAAGGTCGACTTGCCCGATCCTGAATGGCCGACCAGCGCCACCTTCTCACCGGGCTCGATGGCGAGATCGAGACCGTCGAACACCGGCTCGCCGCTTCGGGGATAGCAGAAGCGAACCTCCTCGAAGCGAACGCCACCACGCTGCACGCCGAGCGTGCCTGCCTCCGACCGGTCGACGATATCGGGCTCGGTCAGGTCGTACTCGACGATGTCCTCGAGATCGTTGACCGCGTGCTGCGCCTCTCGGATGTGCTGACCGACGTCGCGCAGATAGCCGTTCACCAACATGAAGCTGGTGAGCACGTAAGCGACGTCGCCGGTGCTCGCCCGCCCCTCGCGCCAGAGCCAGAGGCCGACGCCCAAGAGCACCGCCTGCACCACGAGCATGGTCACCATCTGGGCGACGCTGGTGTCGATCGCCGCCCGCCAGCAGCGGATGTGCGTCCGATACCAGGCATCGAGCACGCCACCGAGCCGGCGATCCTCGCGCTCCTCAGCACCACTCGTCTTGACCAGCGCGTTGCAGGTGATGCTGTCGGCCAAGGCCCCGCCGAGCTTGGTGTCGTACTCGACTGCCGCCCGCCGTTTGGGCGCGAAGTAGGCCATGGTCAGATGGATGCTGACCCAGCAATAGAGCGCGCAGCCGAGCGCGAACAAGGCGGCCATCTCCGGCCAGCGGAAGGTCATCGCCACCAGCACGCCGAACACCACCGCGGCCGAGGGGATCAGGTGGAAGTAGAACGAGTCGCCGAGATGATCGAACGCCCAAAAACCACGGGTGATCTTTCTGACGGTCGAGCCCGCAAAGCTGTTGGCGTGCCATTCCGTACTGTAGCGCTGCACCCGCGCAAATGCGTCCGCGCAGATTTCGCGAAGAATCTTCACGGCCAGATAGGTCCAGGCATAGTCGCCGCCGCTATGCAAGACGACGAACAGCAATCTCAGCGCCAAAATCACGCCGAGCGCGTAGATCGCAGCCTGGAAATCACTTGCGTTGAGCGCATCGATCAGCTTGCCGATGAAGATCGGCCCTGAGATCTCTGCGATAACATGGCCGCCGATCCCGACGCCCAGAATGGCGAGCGTGATGGGATGGCGGCGCCAATGTCGCCAGGAAAAGGCGAAGACGTCACGTAAGCCGGGAGTCATGGCTAGGCTCCAAAGCTGGAAATGAGCAGCCGAAAAAACGGGCGTCGGCTTATGTCGGGGTTTGGTCTGGAGTTGGAATCAAATGAAGGCGGCGCGCGAGGACCGCGGCCACGGAGCAGGCGTTCGCCGTCAGAACGACGGACGTGCTGTTAACGAAATAAGATGATCAACGACCTGCTCATGAAGGACTCCTGTCTTTTGGAACAAGAGGGACGTCTTTCATAACTTTAAGGCGAACTTTCGACAAGTTAAAAATTTCAAGACCCTGTTGACATCACTTCATAACGTTAGCGTGAGCTTGTTGACGTATACGGCACGTAGCTTTACGTTTGATTAACCAAGGCCGGCTAAAGTACGCGCTGGACGTTTGTAAATGCCGCTGCGTTGCCGTTTAGCGATCGGAGATGATCTTGGCCATCAACGATATCGAGGACAGGCCGGGTGTCGAGGCGCCGGGGTCGGTGGCAAAAGCGCCTTGGCTCGCCAACTATCCAGAAAATATCGACTGGCACGCCGAGTTTACCCCTCGTCCCTTCCAAAGCCTCTTGGACGAGGCGGCGGTTCGCTATGCCGACAATCCCTGCATCGATTTTCTCGATCAGCGCTTGACCTACAAGCAGGTGGACGCGCGCGCGGCCAAGCTCGCCAAGGGACTGCAGTCGCTCGGCGTCAAAAAGGGCATGAAGGTCGGGCTGTTCCTGCCGAACTGCCCCCTTTCGATCATCGGTTTTTTCGCAATCCTTCGCGCCGGCGGCACGGTGGTCAACTACAACCCGCTCTACGTCACCCGTGAGATCGAGCACCAGGTCCTGGATTCCGAAACCGACATCATGATCACCCTCGATCTCGAGGCGCTTCTACCGAAGCTCACACCGCTGCTTTCGAGCACCAGGCTGAAGGCGATCATCGTCGGCAAGATGGCCGATTGCCTGCCCTTTCCGAAAAACCTGCTTTATCCCTGGGTGAAGCGACGCGATGTCGCCGAGGTGCCCGAAGAGCCCGCCTTCGTGCGACTGTCGACATTGATGGACAATGACGGTGGCTTCACGCCGGTCCCGGTCGAGCCCGAGCAGGACATTGCCCTGATCCAATATACCGGCGGCACCACAGGCGTGTCCAAGGGGGCTGTTCACAGCCACGCGTCGTTGGTGATCAACGCCGATCAGCTCCTGGCCTGGACGCCCGGAATCATTGACGGAGGGGAGAGTATTTTGGGCGTCATCCCGCTGTTCCACGTCCTTGCGGTCAGCACGGTTCTGACCTATGGCGTGCGCTCCGGCGCGATGATGATCCTTTTGCCGCGTTTCGACATCGACCAGATGCTCGCCACCATTCACAAGAAACGCCCGACCTTCCTTCCAGGCGTGCCCACCATGTACAACGCGATCAGCAGCCACCCTTCGATCGACCGTTTCGATCTGACGTCGATCAAGTGCTGTATCTCCGGCGGCGCGCCCCTGCCGATCGAGGTCAAAGAAAACTTCGAGCGCCGGGCCGGCTGCTCCCTGGTCGAAGGCTATGGCCTGACCGAAGCGCCGGTCACCCACTGCAATCCGTTTTGGGGCCTGCAGAAAACCGGCTCCTTTGGCGTGCCCATGCCTGGCACTGAGATCGAGATCGTCTCGCTGGAAGACGGTAAGACGGTCTTGCCGCCCGGCGAAAAAGGTGAGATCTGCCTCAAGGGCCCGCAGGTCATGCAGGGCTATTGGCAAAAGCCCGAAGCGACGGCAGCCACCATCCGCGAGGGCTGGCTGCATACCGGCGACATCGGCTATCTGGACGAGGATGGCTACGGCTTCCTGGTCGATCGCCTGAAGGAGCTGATCATCTGCAGCGGTTACAACGTCTATCCGCGCGCGGTCGAGGAAGCGCTCTATGAGCATCCGGAGATCATCGAGGCCGCGGTCATCGGCGTGCCGGATGACTATCGCGGCGAGACCGTGAAGGC
>Ga0224508_10003421_pt1 | contig 13112 bp, 8 predicted proteins | sample SF_Jan12_sed_USG_4_FD_170157 | JGI IMG/M metagenome (GOLD analysis project Ga0224508, IMG submission 170157) | Sediment microbial communities from San Francisco Bay, California, United States - SF_Jan12_sed_USGS_21 | ecosystem: Environmental > Aquatic > Marine > Sediment | place: USA: California...
GCGCGAAGCACCCGGCCGTGGAGGCGGCCGCCAGGGCCAGGCCGCGGCGCTCCGTGGCGCTGAAGCTCGTCAGGGCCTCGGGCTCGGCCGCGCCGGGGTCGGCGCCGCCCCGCTCGGGGGGCTTGCGCGCGAAGCGCGGCTCGACCCAGAGCGCCGTCACCGCCCAGCCCACCGCAGTGAGCAGCCCGGTGGAGCCGATCATGAACCACAGGTTGGCGGTGGCGGCGACCTCGTAGCTCGGGTCCAGCAGCTGTGCGCCGGCGGTGGAGAACTCGGCCAGCATGGGGTCGAGGCTGGTCGGAAAGAGATTGGCGCTGAAGCCCGCCGAGACCCCGGCGAAGACGGCGGCGAGGCCCACCAGCGGCGAGCGGCCCACGGCGGCGAAGAGCGCGGCGGCCACCGGCGGCAGCACCACGTAGCCGGCGTCGAGGCCCATCGAGGACATCACCCCGGCGAAGAAGACCGCGGGCGTGAGCCCACCCCGCGGCACCGCCAGCAGCACCGCGCGCAGCAGCGCCCCGATGAAGCCGCTGCGCTCGGCGACGCCGATGCCGAGCATGCCCACCAGCACCACGCCCAGGGGCGGAAAGCCGGTGAAGTTTCCGACCAGGCTGCGCAGCATCCAGTAGAGGCCGTCGGAGGAGAGCAGACTCCGGGCGCGCAGGGTCTCGTCGCCATTGCGCACGGCCCAGTCGCCGAGCACCGCCAGCTCGGCGCCGAAGGCCACGAGCAGCGCGCCCGCGGCGAACAGGGTGGTGGGGTCGGGCAGGGCGTTGCCGGCGCGCTCCACCGCGTCGAGCCAGCGGCCCGCGCCGCGCCGCGGGTCGGCTTCAGGCGTCGCCACGGCGCTCCCGGCTCTGGCGCAGCCACAGCAGGCCGGCGACGGCGAGGGCGGCGCCGCTCAGGTCGAGGGCCACGTCGCCGAGCGACCCCACCCGCGTGGCCAGCCGCGCCTGGCGCAGCTCGTCGGCCAGGGCGACGCAGGCCGCGATGCCCACCGCCACGGCCGCCATGCGCAGCGGCAGCGAGATGCCGGACAGGCGCGCCGCGCGCAGCGAGAGCAGGGCCAGGATCGCGTACTCGACGGGGTGGGCGAGGTTGCGCAGAGTGGCGGCGAGCCAGCTGATGTCGGCCGGGCTGGCGCCGGGCCAGAACCAGCGGATCAGCGGCACCAGGATGCGCGAGGTGCTCTGTCCGCCGAAGTCCTCGCCGCCCAGCCACCACACCAGGCAGGCCCACGCGAACACCGAGGCCCAGGCCAGCCAAGCGGCGAGGCCGAAGCGGCCTCTCTGGGATCCGGCTGCCGGCGGCACGCGCCGGAACGTAGCGCCCGGGGCAGGGCGGCTCGATCGCGGCCGCATCGGAGCGGTGGCGTGGCCGGGCGCGATGGCGGCCGCGTTCCCCGGTATGCTGCCCCCGTGCCGGCCCTGCGCATCGGACTCGTCTACGACCTGCTCGGCACCCACCCGCCCCGGCCGGGCGCGCCGCCCGACCTCGACGCCGAGTACGAGCCGGTCGAGACCGTCGAGCTGCTCGAGCAGGCCCTGGGTCGCCTCGGCCACCGGCCCCTGCGCCTGGGCAGCGCCCACGACCTGCTGGCCGCGCTCGGCAAGGGCGAGCTGCCGCCGCTCGACGCCGGCCTCTCGATCGCCGAGGGCTACGGCGCCCGCAACCGCGAGAGCTGGGCGCCGGTGCTCTTCGAGATGGCCGGCGTTCCACAGCTCGGTTCCGACGCCCTGGCGCTGTCGGTCTGCCTCGACAAGCAGTGGGCGCGGCGGGTGGTGGCGGCGGCGGGCGTGCCCTTGGCCGCGGGCCGCGCAGCCCACCCGGGTGAAGAGGAAAACCTGATTCAAGACCTTGGCTTCCCGCTCTTCGTGAAACCGCTCTGGGAAGGTACGGCCAAGGGCATCGGGCCCGACTCGCGGGTGGAGGACCGGGCCGGGTTGGCCGCCGCGCTGGCCCGCATCGAGCGCGACTACGGCCAGCCCGCCCTGGTGGAGCGCTTCCTGCCCGGCGCCGAATACACCGTCACGCTGGTGGGTCACGCTCCGCCGCGGGCGCTGCCGGTGCTGCAGCGCGCCCTCGAGGCCGACACCCGCATCGGCCTGCACGCCGTCGAGCGCCACACGGCGCCGGCGGGAGGCTGGCGCGCGTGCCTGGCCGGCGACCTCGACTCCGACCTCGAGCGCGAGCTGGCTGCGCTCGGCCTGCGCGCCTTCGAGGCCCTCGACTGCCGCGACTTCGCCCGCGCCGACTTCCGCCTCGACGCTGCGGGGCGTCCGCACTTCCTCGAGATGAACCCGCTGCCCACCTTCGCGCCCGACGGCTCCTTCGGCATCCTCGCCGAGCTCGAAGGCCGCGCCCCGGCGGCCCTCGTCGCCGACGTCCTCGCCGAAGCCCTCGCGCGCCTGGACCTCCACCGGTGAGCGAAGTCGAACAGGAGAAAACCTTCACCTGGCAGATGCAGCACCGCATCCGCACCGCCGAAGACCTCGAGCGATACCTGAAGCCCACGCCCGAAGAGCGCGAGGGCATCGCGAAGCTCGCCGAGCGCTTCCACTTCGTGATCACGCCCTACTACGCGGCGCTGATGGACCCGGACGACCCGCAGTGCCCGATCCGCCGCCAGGTCGTGCCCCACGCCGCCGAGCTCGCCGACCCCGCCGGCCTGGCCGACCCGCTGGACGAGGTGGCCCACTCGCCGGTCAAGAACGTGATCCGCGTCTATCCCGACCGCATCGCCTTCTGCGTGAACAACGAGTGCGCGCTCTACTGCCGCTTCTGCCTGCGCAAGCGCATGGTGGGCGAGCCCGAGTGGGCGATGAAGAAGCGCGAACTGAGTGAGGCCCTCGACTGGATCCGCGCCACGCCCGCCATCCGCGACGTGCTGCTCACCGGCGGCGATCCCCTCGTCTACTCCGACGAGCGTCTGGGCTGGCTGCTCTCGGAGCTGCGGGCGATTCCGCACGTCGAGATCGTGCGCCTCGGCACCCGTCTGCCGGTGACGCTCCCCTACCGCGTGACCGACGACCTGTGCCGCCTGCTGGCCGAGCACCACCCGGTCTGGCTCAACACCCACTTCAACCACCCCCGCGAGCTGACCGAAGACGCGGCGGAGGCCTTGGCCCGACTGGCCGCGGCGGGGGTGCCCGTGGGCAACCAGAGCGTGCTCTTGCGCGGCATCAACGACGACCTCGCCACCATGCGCGCCCTGTGCGAGGGGCTCGTGCGGCTGCGGGTGCGGCCCTATTACTGCTACCAGGCCCAGCTGCTCGAGGGCACCGCCCACTTCCGGGTGCCGATCGAGAAAGGGGTCGAGCTCTTCCGCGCAATGCGCGGTCGCACCAGCGGTTTTGCCATTCCTCAGTACGTCCTGGACACGCCCGGGGGCAAGGTGCCGCTCGATTACCCCTACCTTCGCGGGCGCGAGGGAGACGAGGTGGTGGTCGAGACCTTCGACGGCGGCCTGTGGCGGGAGCCGAACCCTGTCTGACTTCGCTCGGCTTCGCCTCGCTGCGCGCCTTGCGGGCTTGCGGCAGACCCTGTCTGACTTCGCTCGGCTTCGCCTCGCTGCGCGCCTTGCGGGCTTGCGGTCTTGAGCGCCGGGTCGGAGCCCGGGGCGGGGCAGGGCCCGCGGCTGCTCGGGGTGGCGGCGCTGCTCGCCGCCAGCGCCGTGCTCTCGCGCGTGATCGGCTACGGGCGCGAGGCGGTGATCTCGCGACTGCTCGGCGTGGGTGCGGAGGTGGACGCCTACCGCGCGGCCTTCCTGCTGCCCGACATGCTCTTCTACTTCCTGGCCGGCGGTGCGATCGGCGTGGCCTTCATTCCGCTCTACACCCGCATGCGTCGCGAAGCGGGCGACGATCCGGCCGCGAAGCTGCTGGCCGCGGTGCTCGGCACCATGACCGGCCTGGCCGCGCTGGCGACGCTGGTCCTGTGGTTCGCCGCCGACGCGCTGGTGCCGTGGGTGTATCGCGACTTCGCCCCCGAGACCCAGGCGCTGACCGTGCGGCTCACGCGCATCGTGTTGCCCGCGCAGCTGTGCTTCATCGCGGGCGGCGTGATTCGCGGCGCGCTGATGGCCCACGGGCGCTTTGCGGCCCAGGCCGTGGCGCCGCTGCTCTACAACCTGGGCATCATCGCCGGCGGTCTCTTGCTGGGCTCGCGGCTGGGCGCCGAGGGCTTCGCCTGGGGCGCGCTGGGCGGCGCGCTGGCCGGGCCGCTGCTCGCCTCGGTCGTCGAAGCCGCGCGCGTGCCCGAGCTGAAGCTGCGCCTGCGCTTCGCGCCCTTCGACCCGGGCTTCCGCCGCTATCTGTGGCTGGCGCTCCCGGTCATGCTCGGCCTGTCGCTGCTGACCGTCGACGAGTGGTACGACCGCTACTTCGGCCAGTTCGCCGGCGAAGGCGCGATCGCGGCGCTGGGCTATGCGCGCCTCTTGCTGCAGCTGCCGGTGGGCGTGATCGGCCAGGCCCTGGCCACGGCGGCGCTGCCCTTCCTGGCGCGGATGTGGAGCGAGGGCCGGGTTGAGCAGCTCGACGCCACGCTGCTCGAGACGCTGCGCGCCGGCCTCGGCCTCGCCGTGCTGGCCGCCGCCGGCTACCTGGTTCTGGCCGAGCCGATCGTGGCGCTGCTCTACGAGGGCGGCCGCTTCGGGCCCGAGGACACGGCCGAGGTGGCGGCCCTGCTGCGCATCTTCGCCTTCGCGGTGCCCGCCTGGGTGACGCAGCAGATCGCGGTGCGCGCCTTCTATGCGCGCGAGGACATGTGGCGGCCAATGGCGCTGGGCACCTCGATCGCGCTGGCGGCGGGCGCGCTCTACTACCAGCTCGGGCGCGAGCACGGCGCCGCGGGCCTGGCGGCGGCGGGCGCCATCGCCATGAGCGTGAACGCGCTGGCCACCCTGCTGCTCGCCCGCGCGCTCCACGGCGGGCCGGGGCTGGCGAAGCTGGCCGAGAGCGCGCTGCGCGCGGCGCTCGTCGCGGCGCCGGCGGCGCTGGCGGCCCGGGCGCTTCCCTCGCTCGAGGTGGCCGGCAGCGTCGGGCGCGTCATCGACCTCGCCCTTGCCGGGATCGTGTTCGCGGCGGTCGCGCTGGTCGCGGTGGCGTGGCTGGGCGACGCGCCGGTGCGCGCGGCGCTGCGGAGGCTCTGGAAGCGCCGGCCATGAGCGGGCCCTGGCAGTTCTGGATCGACCGCGGAGGCACCTTCACCGATTGCATCGGCATCGCCCCCGACGGCGCGCTCCACACCGCCAAGCTGCTGTCCTCGGACACGGCGCCGGCCGAGGGCGTGGAGCGGATCCTGGCCGCCGCCGGCGCGCTCGGCGCCGACGGCGCCCGACCCGCACTGCGCCTGCGCGTGGGCACCACCGTCGCCACCAACGCGCTGCTCGAGCGCCGCGGCGTCTCGACCCTGTTCGTCGCGCCCGAGGGCTTCGGCGACCTGCTGCACATCGGGACCCAGGCTCGACCCGATCTTTTTTCATTGGAAATCCAGAAGCCTGCGCCGCTTCCCAAGGAAGCGCTCGAGGTGCCGGGGAGGCTCGCGGCCGACGGCAGCGAGGTGGAGCCCCTCGACCTGGAGGCGGCGCGCCGGGGTCTCGACGCGGCGCGCCGGGCCGGACACCGCGCAGTGGCCATCGCCGGTATCCACGCCACCGCCAACCCGGCCCACGAGCGCGCCCTGGCCGCGCTGGCCCGCGAGCTGGGCTTCGAGCACGTGGCGGTGTCCCACGAGGTGGCGCACCAGGTGGGCCTGCTGGCTCGCGCGGAGACGGCGGCAGTGGACGCGTATCTCACGCCGCTGTTGCGTCGACACGCCGCGGCCCTGGCCGACGCGCTGCCCGAGGCCGAGCTGCGCTTCATGCAGTCCTCGGGCGGACTCACCCCGGTCGAGCGCTTCCGCGGCCCGGTGGCGCTGCTCTCGGGCCCGGCGGGCGGCGTGGTGGGCGCCAGCGGCGTGGCGGAGCGGGCGGGCTTCGCGCGCGCGGTGGGCTTCGACATGGGCGGCACCTCCACCGACGTCTCGCTGCTCGAGCGCGGCGACCTGCCGCGCGGCTACGAGACCGAGGTGGGCGGCGTGCGCGTGCTGGCGCCGATGCTGCGCATCCACACCATCGCCGCCGGTGGCGGCTCGCTGTGCCGCTACGACGGCTTCCGCTTCCAGGTGGGCCCCGAGAGCGCGGGCGCCGAGCCCGGCCCGCTGTGTTACGGCCACCCCGACGCATGCGAGCTGGCGGTGAGCGACCTGAACTTCGCGCTCGGGCGCCTTCAGCCCGACCGCTTCCCCTTCGCGCTGCAGCGCGAGCCGGTGGACGCCGCACTCGCACGCGTGGGCGAGGCGCTGCGCGGCGCCGACCTCGAGCGCAGCCCCGACGCGATCGCCGCCGGCTTCATCGAGGTGGCCAACGCGGCCATGGCCCAGGCCATCGCCCAGGTCTCGGTGGCGCGGGGCGTCGACCCGCGCGACTGCGCGCTGGTGGGCTTCGGCGGCGCCGGTGGCCAGCACGTCTGCGCCATCGCGCGCAGTCTGGGCATGCGCGACGTGCTGCTGCACCCGCTGGCCGGGATCCTGTCGGCCTACGGCATCGGCCTGGCCGAGGCCAGCTGGGACGGGCAGCACGACGCCCAGCGCGCCGCCTTGCCGCCGGCGGGCGTGCCGCTGCCCGAAGCCCTCGAGGCCGAGGCCGCCACGCTCGAGGCCGAGGGCCGCGAGGCGCTCGCCGCCGAGGGCGAGGACCCGGCGGCGTTGCGCGTCGAGCGTCGCCTCGACCTGCGCCACGTCGGCACCGAGACCCCGCTGGCCGTGGCCGAGCCCGACGACGGCGACTGGCCGCGCGCCTTCGAGGCCCTGCACCGCGCGCGCTTCGGCTATGCGCGGCCGGGCCGGGCGGTGGAGATCGTGACGCTGCGGGTGCGGGTGGCCGCGCCGCGCCCGGCGACGCCCGTGGGCGCGCCGTCCAGCGCGGCCGTTGCGGGCGATCCCGCGCCGCTGCGCCGCGCCTCGGTCTGGTTCCCCGAGGTGGGTCGCGTCGAGGCGCCGCTCTACGCGCGCGAGACTCTCGGGCCCGGCGTGCGTCTCGAGGGCCCGGCACTGGTGCTCGAGGACACGGGCAGCGTGGCCCTCGACCCGGGCTTCTCGCTGCGGGTGGGCGACGACGGCGTGCTGCACCTGCGCGACGAGCAGCGGGCCCGCGCCCACGCGGCGACCGACCCGTCCGCGCCCGACCCGGTGCGCCTCGAAGTCTTCGGCAACCGCTGCATGTCGATCGCCGAGCAGATGGGCGCGGTGCTGCGCAACACCTCGGTGTCGACCAACATCAAGGAGCGCCTCGACTACTCCTGCGCGCTCTTCGACGGCCGGGGCGGCCTGGTCGCCAACGCGCCCCACATTCCCGTGCACCTGGGCGCCATGGGCGAGACGGTGCGGGTGGTGCGCGAGCGCTTTCCCACCCTCGCGCCGGGCGATGCGGTGGTCACCAACGACCCATTCGCCGGCGGCTCCCACCTGCCCGACGTCACCGTGGTGACGCCGGTCTTCCTGGCGGACGAGCCGGGCGGGGAGCCGGCCTTCTTCGTGGCCAGCCGCGGCCACCACGCCGACATCGGCGGCACCAGCCCGGGCTCGATGCCCGCCGATTCGACCCGCCTGGAAGAGGAGGGCGTGCTGATCGAGCCCTTCGAGCTCGTGCGCGGCGGCGCCTTCGACGAGGCGCGGCTGCGGTCCCTGCTCAGCGGCGCGCTCTGGCCCGCCCGCGACCCCGACGCCAACGTGGCCGAGCTCGAGGCCATGGTCGCCGCCAACCGCGCCGGCGCGGCGCTCCTCGCGGCCTGGGTCGAGGAGGACGGCCACGCCCTGATCGCCGCCACGCTGGGCCAGCTGCAGGACTGGGCCGCCGCCGCCGTGGGCCGGGCCATCGAGCGCCTGCCCGACGGCGAGCACCGCTTCGAGGACGCCATGGACGACGGCACGCCGCTCTGCGTGCGGGTGGCGGTCGAGGGCGCGCGGCTCGCCATCGACTTCGCCGGCACCGGCGCGGCGGTGGACGGCAACCTCAACGCGCCCCCGGCCGTGGTGCGCGCCGCCGTGATCTACGCGCTGCGCACCCTGGTGGACGAGGCGATCCCGCTCAACGGCGGCTGCCTGGCGCCCGTCTCGATCGCGGTGCCGCCGGGCTCGCTGCTCGACCCGCCGCCGGGCGTCGCCGTGGTGGGCGGCAACGTCGAGACCTCGCAGCGCATCGTCGACGTGCTGCTCGGTGCGCTGGGCCGCGTCGCCGCCAGCCAGGGTACGATGAACAACGTGGCCTTCGGCGACGCGGGCTTTGGCTACTACGAGACCATCGGCGGCGGCGCCGGCGCCGGCCCTGGCTTCGCCGGCGCCTCGGGCGTGCACAGCCACATGACCAACACCCGCATCACCGATGCCGAGGTGCTCGAGCGCCGCGCCCCCGTGCGCCTGCGCGCCTTCGCACTGCGCCGCGGCTCGGGCGGGGCCGGGCGCTGGCCCGGCGGCGACGGGCTGCTGCGCCACTACGAGTTCCTGGCGCCGGTCACCGCGACCCTGCTCACCAGCCGCCGCAGCACCCGGCCCTACGGCCTCGCCGGCGGCGAGCCCGGCGCCGCGGGGATCAACCGGCTGCGGCGCCGCGACGGCCGCGAAGAGGCGTTGGGCCCCCGCGCTCGCGTCGAGCTCGAGGCGGGCGATCGGCTGCTGGTCGAGACCCCCGGCGGTGGAGGCTATGGCCGCGAAGAGTGAGTGCCCGGACGACCGCCCTTCTCAGCTCATCGCCTTCGCGTAGGTGCCGAGGTCGAAGTAGTCGCGCCAGACCCGGATCTTGCCCCCCCGCATCTCGAAGACGCCGGTGCAGGGCAGGTCCACCGCCTTCTCGCCGGCCTTCGTGCGGTCGAGGCGTTCGGCGATCACGACGTCCCCGGCCGAGACGAGGTGCAGGATCTCCCAGCGGGTCTCGGTCCAAGGGGCGATGAAGCCGGCGATCATCTGCTTCACGTTCTCGCGGCCGCGCACGGGGCCGGTGGGCATGTTGTGGTAGACGCCGTCCTCGCTGAAATAGCTGGCGAGCTCGTCGGGGTCGAGCCGCGACCAGGCCTCGATGAACTCGCGGACGATCTTCTCGTTGTCCATGCTTCGCACTCCTTTCGGGCGCCCGCGGTGAGGCGCCGGTAGATCGCGGGCAGCCGTTCGAGCAGGGTAGGCTTTGTCCATCCTCCTGCCCGGGTGTTGGCAGGGGGCGTGCCTGCGAATGCAATCGCAGCCGGGGGCCGCATGGATCAGTCGATCGAAGAGCCTTTCGGGCTGTGGGGGCGGGCCTTCCGGCCCTTCTTCCTGGTGCTGGCCGCCTACGCCGCGCTCGCCGTGCCCTTCTGGACCGCGGCGTGGCTCGGCGCCGTGCCGACTCCGGCCTGGCTCGCGCCCGCGCAGTGGCACGCCCACGAGATGCTCTTCGGGGTGGTGGCGGCGGGCATCGCGGGCTTCCTGCTCACGGCCTCGCCGGTGTGGAGTGGGGGGCCGGCGCTGGTCGGACGGCCGTTGGCCTGGCTCGTCGCGCTCTGGGTCGCCGGCCGGCTGCTCTTTGCGCTGGCCGGCTTCGTTCCGATCGGGCTCGTCGCAGCCGTCGACGTGGCCTTTCTGCCGGCCGTCGCGCTGGCGGTGACCCGGACGCTGTGGGGATCGGGGCAGCGCCGCAACTACGGCGTGGTCGGGCTCGTCGCGGCCCTCGCCCTGGCGAATGCCGCGGTGCACGCCGAGGCCCTGGGGCTCGCCTCGGGCGTCGCCGGGCGCGCCCTGCGCTTCGCGGTCGACGCGATCGCGGTGCTGCTGCTCGTGATCGGCGGGCGCATCACGCCGGCCTTCACCCAGAACGCGTTCCGCCGCGCCGGACTCGAGGTGGCGATCCGCGCCCGGCCCTGGCTCGGCGCGCTGGCGATCGGGTCGGCGGGGGCGCTTGCGGTCGTGAGCGCGGTCGCGGGGCGCTCGCCCGCGACCGGCGCGCTCGCCGCACTCGCCGCAGTGGCGGCGGCCGCGCGGCTGGCGGGCTGGCAGAGCTGGCACACGCGCAGCGACCCGCTGGTGTGGTCGCTGCACGCCGGCGCCGCCTGGCTGGTCGCGGGCTTCGGGCTCGCCGCCGCCAGCGACCTGGGCGCGGCGGTGCCCCCCTCGGCGGGGCTTCACGCGCTGACCGCGGGCGCCATGGGCGCCACCCTGCTCGCGGTGATGACCCGCGTGGGCCTCGGACACACGGGACGCCCGCTCGTGCTGCCCACCGGCGTGGTGGCCTGCTACGCGCTGGTGCACATCGGCGCCATCGCACGGGTGGCCTCGCCCTTCGCCAGCGGCGGCGCCGCGCGAGGGCTGCTCTTGGCGAGCGGCCTGGCCTGGGCCGCGGCCTTCGCGCTCTTCGCGGCGCGCTACTGGCGGATCCTGACCGGGCCCCGCCCGGACGGGCGCCCCGGGTAGCTGCGGAACGTCTTTCCGAAGCACCCCTGCGCGCTTGCCAGACCCGCGCCGCGACTCTAAGGTCCGTCCGGGCGCGTAGCTCAGCTGGCAGAGCAAGGGACTCTTAATCCCTAGGTCCGGGGTTCGAGCCCCCGCGCGCTCACCAATCTCGCAACGGAAATTGAAGCGTATTTCCGCGCGGTTGCAAGGGCAGGTCACACGGTGCCGAATGTGACTTGCCGGCCCTTGTGTCAAATGGGTGTGACAACTTCTGTCACAGTTGGAAGCGTGAAACGCGGTTGGCGTCACTCGAGTCGTCGTCCGATACTCAGACGATGGCGATGGATCTGAGTTCGATCCCGAATGAGCTGCGTCCCTTCGTCGAGGCGAAGCTCGCGGCCGGAAGCTCTTTCGAAGAAATCGTTCGCGACGCGCTCCGTCTGCTCCGCTTCAACGAAGATTTCCTCGGCGAGCACATGGAAGAGATCGACCGCCAGGTCGCCGAGGGCATCGCCGCCGAGGAGCGCGGTGAGCTCCACGACAGCGAATGGGCGATGGATGCGATTCGCGCCGAGTTCGACACTCGCCGCAACAGCAGGTGAGCCGCTAGGTCGTCACCACCCCAGCTCGAAACGACATCCGGGAGATCGTCTTCGGGGTGGAGGATCGCTTCGGCGCCGATGTGGCGGACCGCGTGTTCGAGAGCATTCGCGAGACCCTCGAGATGCTGGCCGAGCATCCGGGAATGGGTCGGTCGCGCCCCGAACGGTGGCCAGAGCGGTAACGATTCTTTCCGCACGGCCCCTCGCTGATCGCCTACCGGGCCGACGTCAGCCCGATACGGATCATCCGAATCGCGAGGGCGGCGCGTGACTGGTCCAGGATCGAGCCGCACGAGTAGAAGAACTCACCCGCGCTTCTCCGACCCGCAAAGCCGCCGGGGGCGTTCTGGTGTCATTCGGGGTAGGCTCGGCCGATCACGGAAGTTTGTCGGGAAGCCGGATGATGATGGCATCGAGAGCGGGCGCGCACGAATGAAGTCGGCAGTGGGTCGGTCGAGAGCCCTGCGCGCCACCTTGCTCGTCGCCGTCTGGGCGCTGCCGGGCGCGTGGGCACTCGGGCACAGCCTGGATCACGCATTCCACCACGCGTCGGGTCATGATGAGAGCTCACGGGACGCCGGTCCCGCGATCGCGCTGGAGGCCGATCACGGACACGGGCACTCGCATCCCGACCCGTCGCCGGTGGTGCTGACCGGGAATCTGGAACAACGCGTCGCATTGGCGCCCCCGTCCGAAGCGGCGGAGCCGGTCCGCGAAAGCGTCCACTCGTGGTTCCACCACTACGAGGCGCCCGCTCGCGCCTCTCCGCGACATGCGGCGCCATCCAGTCCGCGAGCTCCTCCCATCTCCTAGATCCGATGTCTCCCGTGCCGCGTGCCATGGCGCGCGGCCCCTGCGAGGACGTCGCGCGCCCGCCTCCTCACCGAGACGGCGCCGCGGGACGTTTCGCCCAATCGACATCCATCCAGGACTCCGAAGATGCAACGTACGGATCGTGCGGGTGCCACCGCCTGGTGTGCGCTCGCGGTCGCACTCGCGACCCTCGGAACGCAGTCTCATGGCGAAACCGCGGCGTCGGAGCAGGCGCCGTTGGGCCTGAAAGAGGCGCTCGAGCGCGCGCTCGGCCACAATAAGGACCTGGCGGCCTTCGAGCACCGCCTGGCCGAGCAGCAAGGGCGCTTCGAGCAGGCGGGTCGGCTCCCGAATCCGCAACTCGACCTCAGCGTGGAGAACGCGCTGGGAAGCGGCGACTTCGAGGCCTTCGACGCGGCAGAGACGACCCTCAGCCTCGCCTGGGTGCTCGAAGGAAGGCTGCGCCGGGAGCGGGTTCGCGCCGCCGAGGCGGGCTCCGCGCTCGCCTCCGCCGATGCCGAGATCCTCCGCCTCGAGGTCGCCGCCGACACTGCCAAACACTTCCTGGAGAGTCTGGCGAGCCAGGCGCGCCTCGAGCGGGCCGAGGCGGCGATCGCATTGGCCGAGCGAACGGTCGCGGCAGTCACACGGCGCACGCGCGCGGGCAAGGCGCCACGGGCCGAGCTCGCCCGCGCCGAGGCCGAGCTGGCCACGAGCCGGCTCGCCCGGGACGACGTGACCCACGAACTCTCCGCCGCCTATCACCGGCTCGCCGCGCAGTGGGGACAGACCGCTCCCGGCTTCTCAAAGGTCGAGGGCGATCTCTCGGCGCTTCCGAAGGTCGAACCCTACGACGTGCTCGTAGACGCCCTCGAACGAAATCCCCAGCTCGCTCGTTATGCGACCGAAGAGCGCTTGGCGAAGGTAAATCAGCGTCTCGCCGAGGCGCAGCGCTGGCCCTCGCTGCGGCCGAGCTTTGGCGTCCGCCGTCACGAAGCCTCGGACGACACGGCCCTCGTCGCCGGGTTGAGCATTCCGATTCCGCTGCTGAACCGGAACCAGGGCGGGATCTCGGCGTCTCGCGCATCGGTGGCCCGGACCCGCGCCGAGGCAGAGGCCGCTCGAGTGCAGCTCTCGACGACGCTCTTCACACTCTACGAAGAGCTCCAGCACCACTTCCACCGGGCAGAAACCCTGCGTGACGAGGTGATCCCTCGTCTGGCCGAGAGCCTCGAGGGCACGCGC
>Ga0224508_10003422_pt1 | contig 13112 bp, 19 predicted proteins | sample SF_Jan12_sed_USG_4_FD_170157 | JGI IMG/M metagenome (GOLD analysis project Ga0224508, IMG submission 170157) | Sediment microbial communities from San Francisco Bay, California, United States - SF_Jan12_sed_USGS_21 | ecosystem: Environmental > Aquatic > Marine > Sediment | place: USA...
CTGTCTGTTAGGCTCATTGAATTTAGTGAGATTCTTACAATGGTCGGGCAGCCGATATGAATTTCTATGGGATGAATTTAAGCAATGTATTAAACATATTGTAAGAGCAACAGATAATGTGGTGGATCGAACAGTGTACCCGATTCCACAACAAGAAAAAGAAGCAAAAAATAAACGGCGAATGGGAATTGGAATTACGGCATTAGCTAACACACTTGAAGCCCTAGGTCTACCCTATGCCTCCGATGAATTTTTAGAGATGCAAGCTAAGATCTATAAAATCAAACGCGATGAAACCTATCATGCGAGCATGGAGTTGGCGAAAGAAAAAGGTGCGTTTCCATTATTTGATAAAGATCGATATGCCGAAGGAAAATTCATTCAAACATTACCAGAAGACTTACAAGGTCAAATCTTTGATTATGGAATTCGTAATAGTCATCTCACCAGCACGGCACCAACTGGGACGATTAGTATTACGGCTGGCAATGTGAGTTCTGGAATCGAGCCGGTCTTTGATTATCAGTACTATCGCAATATTGAAACCTTTAACGGCAAAGAAAAACATCTGTTAACCGATTATGGCTATCGAGAGTTAGGGATTAAAGGTAAAACCCAATTGGGAGGAGAACTGATTGTTGACGATCATTTAAATGTCTTAGCGATTGCACAGAAATACACAGATTCTGCGGTCTCGAAAACATGTGGTATTCAGGCCGGATATGCATGGGATGATTTTAAAAATATTTATGTGAAAGCCTATGAATTAGGGTGCAAGGGAGTCAGTACATTTAGAATCGATGGCAAACGTGATGGGATCCTTACTAAAAAAGAAGATACTGAAGATGGGGGAGCATGTTTTATTAATCCAGAGACAGGCGAAAAGGAGTGTGAATAAGTATGACTTGGGAAGAAATTAAAGCACGATATCGACAAATCGGAAATTTAAAGACCGATGGCTGTACGGCAGCGCCTGATCTCTTCTGGAAAGACTGTTGTAAAGAACATGATTTTTATTACAAAAACCCTAAATTATCTGGAATCAGTCGAGCTGAAGCTGATAAACGACTTCGAAAATGTATGCGAAGTAAAGGTTCAGGTCGAATTGTCTCATGGACATACTGGTTAGTGGTCCGGGCAATTGGTTGGAATTTTTACAAAAAATAAGGGTCAAGTTATGGCAACCAAACGCCGAAAAGGATCAAAGACGAAGTCTCGCCGACAAGTGGCTTTCTTATTATCATCGGGTTCTCCGTTAACCAAAGCTGAGAAAGCTATGTTGAGACGGGAATTAAAAACTGGCCAGGTTCGTATTAAGCGAGGGAGGTGACTTATGTCACAACAACGACGGTATACGATCTCTATTCCAAATCAGCATCAATTTGCCATCCTATGGACACGAACTTCAACATTAGCACGAGAATGGGCTTCCCGAGAATGGGCGACAGATCCAGTTTTAATTGATGTGTGGCCCACTACAAGAGAAGACGATATCATTTTACAAGCTAAAGGACAAAAAGAGTTTTATAATTAATTACTTATACGTAATAATTCTAGAACGAGGAATCAATATGAGCATAAAAACAAGTGAACCAGGTGAATTTAAGCCTATTGGTCCAAGTGCCCATACGCTTCAAACTTTTAAAGAATTTAATGAAAGACTCCTTAAAGAACGTCAAAAAGACACCAATCCAAAGGATGCAGTAGGAATATCAAAAGCTCCCTTAAGTAATGTCCCCTGCGGTGTGATGATGGAACTTGGAGTGGCTATGCTTGAGGGGGCCTTAAAATATGGGAGTCATAATTATCGCGTCGCAGGAGTACGGGCTTCCGTGTATTATGATGCGTTAATGAGACATGCGATGGATTGGTGGGAAGGCATGGATCTCGATAAGGATTCCAATCTTAGCCATATTACTAAAGCGATTGCGACCTTAACAGTCCTTCGAGATGCCATGATGAATGATATGTTAGTTGACGATAGACCTGTTGGCATGAAACATCCCGAATGGCTGGCTGAATTAAATGTTAGAACTAAAGCTCTTCTAGAAAAATATCCTAATCCTAAAGCTCCGTATTTGGCAAAGGATGCTACAGAGCATGGCTCTTGAATGGACACCCCCCAAACTGAGTGACCTACCGAGTTGGGAAGGTGAAAAACAAGTTTCAATTGATGTGGAAACCTGTGATCCTCTCTTAACCAAACTCGGTACAGGGTGTCGAAGGGATAATTCATTTGTGGTGGGCTATAGCTTTGCTTTTCCTGGAAATCGTGGATTTTATATCCCATTACGTCATGATGCAGGAGGCAACGTCGATAATGAGCAGGCTATCGCATATTTACATGATAATGCCAAAGTGTTTACAGGTGATGTAGTTGGAATGAATCTTTCCTATGATATTGATTGGCTGGCTCATGATTTGGGTGTGACATTTCCACAGGTTCGTTTTTATCGAGATATTGGAATTGCAGATCCTTTAATTTATGAACTCCATATGTTTTATAACATGAATGCGATTGCTCGTCGTCATGGGCTAAAAGGAAAAGATGAAGAGAAATTAGTCCAGCGAGCCGTTGAGTTAGGATTAAATCCCAAATCAGATTTATGGAAGCTCCATAGTCGAGATGTTGGAGCGTATGGAGAAGGTGATGCCACCTTGCCTTTACAGATTTTAGAACGACAACAGATTCTTATCAATGAAAAAAAGCTTCAAAAAATCTTTGATATGGAAAGTCAATTATTGCCCATTCTTGTGAAAATGCGTACACGAGGGGTCTTAATTGATCAAAAACAGCTTGAATTCGTGGAAAATAGTTCTTTGGAAGAAGAGACCAGGGCACTAAAACAAGTCCATGATCTCATAGGCATCAAAATAAATGTCGGTGATGTCTGGACATCGGCGAAGATTGCGCCCGCCTTAGAAAAAATTGGCATTAAACTGCCACGAACGAAAACAGGCAAACCCAGCATCAAAAAAGATGATGCCTTAAACTATGATCATCCTGTAGCCAAAGCACTTGGACGAGCACGTGTCGTGAATAAACTACGGACAACATTTGTCAAAAGTATTAAAACCCATATGATTAATGGGCGAATTCATTGTAGTTTTACTCAAATTGCCAAAGATGATCAAGATGGTAATACTGTAGGAGCACGATATGGACGATTGAGTTGTGTGCATCCCAATATGCAACAACAACCCCGACGTGGAGAATTTGCAAGCATATGGAGAAAGATTTATTTGCCAGAACCAGGAACCTTATGGTGCTGTAATGACTATTCTCAACAAGAACCGCGATGGACAACGCATTATGCCAATATTGCAAATTATGAAGGAGCCAATGCCGCTGCTAGGGAATATCGAGATAATCCAAAAGCTGATAATCATGACATGATGGTGAAATTAACTGGGCTCTTACGAGATGATGCTAAAGCGGTGTTTCTGGGGCTGTGCTACGGAGAAGGCGGAGCGAAACTCTCACGAGGCCTTGGATTGCCTACAAGATGGGCTTTAAATGTCGGAAATTTTTGGAATGATAAACGAGTCTTCTATTATGAAACAGAAGAGGAGGCCAGACAACAGGCTCGAACCTATCAAGATGAACGTAAATATTTATATGAGACAGCGGGTGAAGAAGGTCAAGCGATTATTGATAAATTTAATAATAAGGTTCCCTTTGTCAAAAGATTATCGAAAGACGTTGAAGCCACTGCTAAAAAATATGGCTTTATTATTACAGCCGGTGGACGACATCTGCACTTTGCGGAAAAACCTGATGCCAGTGGGTATGATTTTACCTATCGCGCTCTCAATCGATTGATTCAAGGCAGTGGAGCTGATCAAACTAAAAAATCGATGATTGATCTAGATCGAGAATGCCCAGAATTCTGGATGCAGCTTCAAGTTCATGATGATTTAAATGGCTCAATTAAGGAGCCTCAGGTAGCCAAACGTGTTGCCGAAATCATGACAAACGCGATTACCGCAACAGTCCCGTTTAAGGTAACGTGTAAGATTGGCCCCAATTGGGGAGAAATAGAGGAACTATAATGGAAAGATTTAGCCTACAATGGGAACGACGATTTATAGCATTATGTAAATTAATTGCCTCATGGTCTAAGGATCCTTCAACCCGAGTAGGTTCGGTGATTGTTGATCAAGATAAACGAATAGTTGGTCTGGGCTATAATGGCTTTCCTAGAGGAGTCTACGACACTGAATACAGATATCAATATCGTGAGGAAAAATACCCTAGAGTTATTCATGCTGAAATGAATGCTATTTTGAATGCGACACGATCAGTAAAAAATTGTGCGTTGTTTTCATGGCCTCTCAATACATGTGCTAGATGTGCTGGAATGATAATTCAGGTAGGGATTACACAGGTATATGGCACAGAAAATGAACTGAAAACTAATAATCCACTATGGATCCCTGAATGGAAACTGGCACAGGAAATGTATAAAGAAGCTAATGTTACTGTTCGTTATATTTATGAAGATGATATATGAGTGAAGCAAAACTCAGTACAAAAGTACTCCAAACCTTACGCCCATTAGATGCTATTCCTGTTGATAATCCCAGAAAACCTGGGACACCAGACATTAATTATATTGAAGGTTGGATCGAACTGAAATGGTTGCCGGATTGGCCAAAACGTGCCGCGACAACGGTGAAGTTTCCAAAATTTAGACCAGAACAACGTGTGTGGTTAGTGAAACGAAGTAAAAGAGGTGGTGTCTGTTTTGTCTTTGTTCAAATTAAATTTATGTATTTATTGTATGAAGGTGAATTAGCAGCATTATATTTTGATAAATTAACTAAGACTGAAATGATTAAAGCAGCTTATGCTGTCTGGGATCATTACCCAGAAGATGAACTTGTCAAAACATTACAGTGGTGGGGTCAATAATGGAATATGAGTTAGATAGTAAGAAAGCGATTGAATTCCTACGGTATTGGGCTCCTAAGGGTTATTGGACCTTATCTAGTCTGCACCCAGAGACAGGGATTTTAAAAACTGTTACGTTCCCGTTTACAGAAGAGAATGCTGCCTATGATTGGATTGTCAAGCATAATGGTATATATAATTTGTATTTTTCAGTCAATCAACCAAAATCACAATTATTTAGTAAGGCCAGTAAAAATGATATTAAACGTGTGGAATGGCTCCATGTTGATATTGATCCAGCGCCTGGAAAAAAACTAAAAGAACAGCAAACGCAAATTATCGATAAGTTGACCTCACGTCTTCCTGAATGGATTCCTCGTCCAACTTGTATTATTTTCAGTGGTGGAGGCTATCAAGCTTTTTGGAAACTCAAACAACCCATTCTTATTGACGAACCTGAGATTATTGAAAGTATTGAACGCTATAACATCCAACTCGAAAAGGCGCTTGGTGGGGATAGTTGTCATGATATTTCTCGTATTATGCGGCTCCCATGGACCCTAAATATCCCTGGGCCTAAGAAAGTTAAGGCTGGGAGAACCCCAGTATTAGCCACAGTTGTCTACCAAGAAGACACCGCCTATGAGATTGAAGCTTTTAATTTTGACTCAACCCCTCCACCCTCCAATGAATTGACGATAGATAGCAACGCGATTAAATCACAAGTTGAGGAGGATTTAGTCCAAGGGGCTGTAAGATTATCTCATATTGAATTACTTGGAGAAAATTGGGGAGTTCCCAGACGCACACAACTATTGATCGTTGAAGGTGAAGGTGATGATGAAGAGAAATTAAAAAAGAAACAAGCTGGAAAAGATTTGAGCCGTAGTGGATGGTTGTTTGATGTCGTCTGTGAACTAGAACGGCGAGGTGTGCCCCGTCCTCTGATCCTAGGGATTATTACTGATGCCACGCCAGGACGGTTTAAAATTAGTGAATCCGTGCTTGAACATCCAACAGGACCGGATCGCTATGGACGCAAACAAATTCGTGATGCGGCAAAATTAGTAGCTGAACAACGATTAGACCATCTGACAAAAGTTGAAGATATTTTATATACCGAAAATATTGATCATATCCTTCGAAATCTCTGTTATGGTGAACGCCCAAAGGTGAACGGGACTAAAACTAAAGAAGAAGCCGAAGAATTGGATCCGTTATTAAAAGCGATGAATAAGCGGTTTACCTTTGTGAAAAATGTTGGCGGCAAGCCTCGCATTGTTTCCTTTTACCATAAACCAGAAATCGGGAATGGGCATTATCTGGGGATGAATAAAGTCACACGGCCTGATTTTTCCATACAATACGAAGGCTATACAGTTGTCACAGGATTTAGTGAAGGGCCTCCCCCAAAACCATTGACAGCGAAAATGACTGATTGGTGGTTACGACATCCGTTTAAAAATGAAAAACAACGTATTGTGTTTTCACCGATGTTTGATATTCCCGATGCCTTGAATGAATGGCGTGGATTTACCTATAAACCAAGTACACGGGGAAAATGTGATTTGTTTCTTGACCATATTACAGAAAATTTATGTCATGGGAATAAAGAATACAGTGAATATCTCTTGAATTGGTGTGCCAGAATGTATCAATACCCAGGGAAACAAGGCTTAACCGCTGTGGTGTTAAAAGGGGGCTCTGGCGTAGGTAAAAGTTTTTTTGCTGAAGAACTGGGTGAATTATTAGTCTCAAATTTTTTTGCGACAGCACAAGCTGAACGATTGACGAGTAATTTTAATTCAATTTTTAAAACCACCATCCTGCTATTTGCGGATGAGGCATTCTTTGCAGGTAATCGACAATCCTATGATGTGATGAAAAAACTCTTGGTAAGTCCGACGCTTGATGTGGAAGCTAAAGGCTATGAACAAGAAACCGTAGCAAACAATCTGCATTTAATCTTAGCGTCAAACCATAAGTTTGTGGTGCCAGCCCAGGAAAAAGATCGCAGATTATTTGTGTTAAACGTTTCGGATCGAAAACAAAAAGATATCGAATATTTTCGAGCCATTAAACAGCAGTTACAAGCAGATAATGGCGCGGGCTATGAATCGTTATTTCATTATTTTCTGACACGAGATATCTCGAAATTTCACGTCGATCAAGTTCCTCAGACCGAAGCCCTGGCTCAACAAAAAGATTATGCGTTAGAGCCAATTGATGAATGGTATTTGGATTGTTTGGATATGGGGCAAATTTTAAGTACAAAGGAAGGGTGGCCCGCATTAGTCTCTAAAAATGATCTATATAATGATTATATGGAAATCGCTAAAAATCGCAGCTTTAGTAAATATGATCGAATGAGTAAACGTGCTTTGGGAGAATATCTTGTTAGTATGGGGGCTAACGCCCGAGGATGTATGAGAATGAAAGGTGTGAAAAATCCTATAGCAGCCTACAAACTACCGACTTTGAAAGAAGCCAGAGATAAATGGGAAGAGATTAAAGGCCCACGTGAATGGTCTGAAGACTTAAATGAAGGCGTCTATACAACAGATGAACAGGAAATTGAACAATTTGAACACAATGAGCAACGATTATTCTAATTCAAGTTTTTTCTTAATTTGCCGATAAGGTAGATATGATCACAGCGACGATAGAAAAAATTCAATATGTTAGTGAAACGATGTATCAGGTCATGCTGTGTCATGATTTGGACAATTATGAAGATTCTATCACTGAATTTCCTCTTTCGACGCCATGGAGTCAGATTATTGATTGGACAGTAGAGATGGGAGCCAAAAAGGTTATTGTGAAAAAATGAAAACAGTTCGCTTATGTTTTTTGTTTTATCAACTTATTAGTAGTTTAGTTGTGATTTATTATTTTGATGAAATTATTCCTTACTACTCAAAATATATTGCATTGCTCTCGGAGATATGCCAATGCTAACGATTACCCAAATAATGCGTATTAAAGGAGGAAAGATGTTTCACATTAGCCCGCAGTGTTACCCAAATGTTTTTGATGCGGTGAAATATCACTATGCTTTTACGCATATTCCCCAAGAGCGCACACCTATTGCCTTTGAAATTGGTATCAATCAAGTGTATTTAGATCGGCTTGAAGCCTTCTTGAAAGATGAAGTTGATCTTCCTGGATTTTATGCTTTTGTTGAAGGTCGTACAGGAAGCTTTAGTCAAAAGGTTGTCTACCCAATGGCATATAAGACATTATGTTTTATTTTAGAGACAATCAAAGGGGAGAATCGCTATGAACATGGACCGCATATTAAAATCAATGTCACTTTTCCTGCTAATACTCTTCAGTGTTCTTATGACAGTAACTCCAGTTTCAGCACTGGGGACAGAGGAAAGTCTAGGGTTCAGCCGGCTCAAACGAAGTTTGAATAAACGAATTATTGTCACCCCTCATCAGACTTGGACAGAGCATACAGGGCACAACACTGGAATTGATAGAATTCTCTCAAGAGATAGGATTCGCTTAAGAGAACGAGTAATATACGGTAATTGCATACGAAATACTACTCAAGATTATCGCAGACGTGCCGATAAGTATAATAGGAACAGAAATTGTCAACCATAACCCAGGAGGATTTATGAATAGCCAACTCGCATTTAATTCAACCAGAAGTTATCGACTATTGACAGACTTTGGAAAATGTATAGGATTTTTATGTGGAAAACCTGTATACCAACAACCTAATGCAACGGAGATTTCATTATCATCTAATATCATTCAGGAGCTTGGCTGGCAAAAATATGGTTCTAAAAAATGGCTGAGGCAAACTACGTCATGACCTATAAAGACATGACATTTTGTGCCGCGAAGTGCCTTAATGAGACGTGTCACAGGAATCGGATTCATACCGTTGGAGCAAAAGATCTCCCTGTATGTTGGACGGATTACAGCTTAGAATGTGAAGAATATGAACCTGTAGATCATGAAGATTTAGCAACACAGAATATTCAATATCTCATGGCACAGGCTAATGTAGCTGATGGGCTAAGTTGGGAGCTAGGAGAAGCCTTCCATGAATTGAGTTTTCATGTAGCAGATCGGCTAGATGAATTAAGAAATGAACCGCATTTGACACCGAAAGCTAAACGAGGTTTTGAAAAACTCATCAGACGTTTGAAGCTTGATAAAAATCGATTACCCTGGTAGATCAAAAAATAGGAGAATAATGACGGAATACATTTTAACAGCACTTTATCTGTCAGTTTATTTAACAATTGGGGCGATTTTAGCGGAAATTGGTATGCAAGTCAGCAGACAACGACAGACGATCAAAAACCCTAAATCAACATATGTGTTGATCACTTGTCTTTGGCCGTTGTGTGTTTTATTCTATCTCTATGAATCCCGCAGATAGTACCCCCGCATATCGGCTTGACGGCAAAGCTTTAGCTCTTGCACGACAATTGCATGAATATAGCCAAGAAGTTGGCAAAGAATATAATACACTAAGCGAGCATATTAATAAATATTCCAGGGAGTTACTACAAGATTTTGATATCAAGCATGATGAACCATTTAGACGATTGTTTACCGCTTTAGCCAAAGAACTTTGTATCCCTATAGAGGAATTACATAAATTTAGGCTAGATGTCACATATTTAGAGGATCATGGGTTAGCTTTCATGCAACAAGGACAAATGGAAAGTGTGGATCCTAAAACTCCACCAAAGCTCGATTTACCTTTTGATGGATATACATAAAATGAGTAATACTAAAAAACAATGGACATATATGGATTGGTCTTCCACTGATACCATGGACTATGTCCGTGATTTTGCTGAAAAATTTGATGTCACAATACCTGCTTCTCCTGGATTTCCTAGCAAAGAAATCATCACTCTTCGCCTTGCTGTGCTCGAAGAAGAACTTGATGAAGTGAAGAGAGCAATTAAGGAGCGAGATCTCGTAAATTTACTCAAAGAATTGAGTGATTTGCAATATGTGTTGGATGGCGCATATTTAGCATTTGGGTTAGATCGACTAAAAATTCCAGCTATGCGAGAAGTCCATAAATCCAATCTTAGTAAACTTGGACCTAATGGAGAAGTGATACGACGTGAAGATGGGAAAATCCTAAAAGGCAAAGATTATCAGCCGGCTGATATTGAGTATTTAATGCCAATGGAAGTCTGGCGAGCCTATCAACAAAAATGTTATGATACATTATTCGGTGAGTAGTTTTATTTAACACAAGGAGACTCATTCATGTTTACATTTGTCACACATTGTTTGTATGCCGTTATCGGCCTCTATGGATACAAGGGTATGGAAACCTATAGAGCCCAATTAGCATTGGGAGTTGAGAAAAAACAGGCCATGAAATCTGCTTTGATCTGGCCAAAGTATTTGCTAAAATAATCGTATACAAATTCTGTACATCTCATCAAAGGAGCTTGATCAATGAAACACTTGATATTAAGTGTCTTATTTATTGGTTTGTTGTTCAGTACTGATAGCTTATTTGCACATACCCCGTTACCCTTATGTGGGGTGAATCCCCAAATTACTTGGAATGCCAACACAGAAAAAGATATGGCATTCTATGCTGTTTATACGCATATCACAACAGATGTATTACATACTGATGCTCAAAGATTTACTGTTCCTCATGATGGAGAAACTTTATTATTTGAACGTGCCAAAGGATTTCCTTCAGATATCAGTCAAGTTGTTATGTACGATCATGTTCCAATCGTGCTTAATGAAGGTTCGGCGTATTTTGGTGTGACCGCCGTAGATCAAGCAGGAAATGAAAGTGAGGTATCCGATGTGATTGGATGTCAGGTTGTTCATCCTGATCCCCAATTAGGCCCTCCTACAAGATTTCGCATAGGAATAACCGTACAGCCATGAAAATAAGTTTCATTTCAATTATTCTTGTTGTCATCAGTTTTGCTTATACGCTTTACACCTTTTATAGAGAAAAAAGGAATCACGAATGACTATCAAATTTATGCTAACTAGTCTGGTTTATTTTATGTTATTGAGCGTACCGCAATCGGTATTTGCCCTAGGTGAATGGTTTCAGTGGGATACGGTTCCTGCAACGCCCGATGATCAGATTCCTGTTTCTGGCCCAGATCTCACGTACAGCCACTGTGGTAGCAGTGAGCGTTCCTGTTATACGCAACCTGATGGAAGCGTGGTGGTGAAGCTTGATAACCCGTCACTACGGTTCTTTGGGTTTTTTCAAATAGATGATGAGAGAGCTGTCAAAGGCCATAGTCTCGAATTGGTCACTACTGGCGGCGGGCCTGTCAGTAGTCCGAATGGCAGTCATATTCAAAATAAACAAGAGTACCTTGATGAATTAGCTTTAGGGATTGACCCTACGTCAAAAAGCGGAGCAGAAGGACGGACTTCCATTATTTTTGATGCTGGAGCAGTGGGGAGAGCGTTTCCTGAAGCGAATGGAGCCAATCGCTTGAGCTTTTATGTGTACATGGACACTGAGCAGATGGCATTTAGAGATGAGGGGACACGGCGAGCTCTTGGACAAGTCGAACTCTTTATGTACAGTGCGATTAGTTTTGAGGACATGTTTCCTAACTGGGTAGCAGACGGGGGAGCTCCAGGGGCCGTAGACACTGCACATCTTTACCAGGGGGTTCCTGCCGGCGGGGGAGGATGGACACACATCTCGGTAGATAGTAAATACTATCGCAGTGCCTATAATAGCAATGGTGGTCCATTTCCGTATCCTAGTAAAAGCTATCGGCAATCTCCACCTGAACAATATTTTAACAACGCAAGACGGCTTGCAATCATAATAGAACCTCAGCAAGGATATGCCACACCAAAACCTATTGTGGGGCATAGCACATGGTTTGATGAGTTTGAATGGCGACATGATCCTGAACCACAAAACCACGAAACGATTGGACCAGTCTCATTACTATATGTGGCGAAACAAAAACGATGGGAAGTGGGCTTTATCAGTAAATATGCGTCAAATAAAGACAACGGAACCTATGAGGCACGATACTCATTCGCACCAATTACCAATGCGAATTGGTCTTTAGCCAAGCCTGTGACTATTCAGCACGGTCATCAGATTCCAGCCAAAGATCCATTAGCCGTTGACGCTGCTATTACAGATCCAACAGCAACTCCAGGAAGATTTCGGGCAGTACCCAATAATGTCGATGGTTCCGTGTGGGCACCCTTCCGAATTGATCAAGAAGACTGGGATCAACTCACCATTGGAACAATGGTGTATTTTGCGATCAAAGATGTGAGTCAGATAAACGGCGATGGTCTGGCACCAATTAATGGCGATTCGAATGCTGGACGAGATTATGCTGGGAGCTCTGGATACTTTGACTATGAAGGAGATCAACCAGCCTTAAATCTTATTCGTCGCATTGATTATTATATTGCTGAAGAATCAGATAATACGGATTTTACAGCACCAGATGCTGTAACAAATTTACAATTTGTTCCATAATATAATAACTAATGAGTTAATTAACAATTACACAAGGAGAGTATCATGAAAAAAGTTATCTTTATGAGTATCTTAGCAACAATATTACTAACTTCACCATCATTTGCCATTGACATGATTCATGGTGAATCACATGATTTTACAATCATTGCGACTATTCCAGCTGACCCAAGTTTATCACATCATCGTTTGATTATTGATTTTATCAGTGACGGGCTCGGTCCTCTTGTTGATGAACAAATTACTGCAACAGACCCTTTAGGGAATTATGAATTTATGTATGTTTATACACACACAGTAGCTGATCATATTACATTAGGAGACCATTCTTTAGCTGCCACCTTAACTTCAGTGGATCAAGCTGGGAATGTGAGTGAGCCTGATACAGCCTCAGTATCCGTTACTATTATTCCTAGTGGAGACATAACGCCTCCTGACGCTCCAACTGGACTAGAGTTTGTTGAATAATATCTTTTAACAGAATGAATATATGATGAATAACCTACAAGAAGCCATTAAATACCTGAGACAGGTACAATTACTTAAGTATTTACAAAATCCCATGCAAATCAATCCAAAATGTGTGTGTGAAAAATGCCAGCCGCATTGAACTACAAAAAAGGGCAAGTCGTAAGAATAAGCCCAGAATACCGAAAAAAAGTCTATGGACATGAATATGGTATCGTATCGGGAGTCAAGGTTTCTGGCTCGATGCCGATAATA
>Ga0224508_10003423_pt1 | contig 13111 bp, 12 predicted proteins | sample SF_Jan12_sed_USG_4_FD_170157 | JGI IMG/M metagenome (GOLD analysis project Ga0224508, IMG submission 170157) | Sediment microbial communities from San Francisco Bay, California, United States - SF_Jan12_sed_USGS_21 | ecosystem: Environmental > Aquatic > Marine > Sediment | place: USA...
AGCTAATGTTGAGCCTGCATGCTAAGTGCTGTGAGGAGTTTAGAATGCTTTGACTTTCTGCAGAAAAACAGGCCCTCATTATTTTCGAGTTTTTCAACAGAATAGGCCGGAGATTGCCTCCTGGCACAGCCGCTTGGGGGTCCGCTTACGAGAAAGCTGCCGCTCAAACTCGATGAATCAGCGGCAATCACCGACCCAACTGAGACGCTCGTCTTCTGATTGAGTTTCATATGCATTCTTGGTTCGTCTGGTTATATCAAACGTGGTTAGACCCCTGAAAACCAGCATCTAAAGGCTTGGAAACCGCAGTCTTCTAGAGTCCACACTCCAATGTTATTTTGGTGACTCGTAAAAGGCTTCACCCAGCCTTTTGACGCCTACTTCCTCAAGATCATTAACCACTTGCCAGCGCGAGATGCCCTGTTCACGCAACCATATTTCCAGCCGGTCCAGATTACTCCATTCCCGACCCTGGTCACGCGTATTGTGCACGCGCGCCCATAAGCCATCGACCAGTAAAGCAACTGCCCAGACATAGGGGTGTTTGTCCGGATTGCCGAAACCGCCGCTCTGGTATTCGCGCTCGGTACGGTACACCGTGGCGGTGTTCTCGATGCGCCACAAACTGAATAGACCTGGAATATCGGTCGATTTTACGCTTAGTTGTAACGGGCACTGGAAATCAATATGGACCATACTGTTGACAAAATTACTATAATTGCTCACAGTATGAATCATATTGATAACTGCCTTGTAACGCAATTACCAGGGGTAACCAATGCTACCAACTACTTTTCGCGCACGTAGAATCGAGACGATCGATTCTCAATGGCAAGCTGTTTTCGATGACTATTGGCCAGCTTATAAATCCTGGTATCGTCAGAAAATGCTTGGTGATATTAACCCACATGCACTCAAACATGGGCATCGACAGCTAACCACGATCATGCCGGAAATGCGACCGCTCTACGAAAGTTTTCTGGAGGCAAGTAATGATTGTCCTGTCGCCGCGCAGTTTCTGACGGGTTATCAACCACCGGCATATCTGGTGAGCTGTTCACAAGCGGTGTTACTGAATGAAGAACCGTTACTAATGCGTAATTATGACCTTAGTCCAGATTTGTCCGAGAACCTGCTGACGCTATCGAATTGGCTGGGGCAAGAGATTATCGGTAGCAATGAGTGCCTTTGGGGACTTGATGATGGCATGAACAAGTCGGGGCTTGCCGCTTCGCTGACCTTTGGCGGCAACAACAAGGTGGGAAAGGGCTTCGGCATCCCATTTATATTGCGCTATATGCTGCAGACCTGCGAGAACGTCAAGCAGGCTATAAAGGTACTGCAACGGGTACCCTCGCATATGGCATACAATGTCACCCTTCTCGACAAGCAGGGGGCTTTTGCGACCGTGATGGTAGCCCCTGAGCAGGCCACGATCGTAACCCACGAGCGTTGTATTACCAATCATCAGACACGGGTAACCTGGCCACAGCAGGCAGTGTTTTCTAAAACGCTTGAACGCAAACAGTTTCTGGACGCATTGCTAGCAAGGGGCAAGGTGAATGAGCTGCAACTTCGCAAAGCATTTTTAGCCGCACCGTTGCGCTCTGCCAACTATCCGCAACAGTTCGGCACGGTTTACACCGCTGTCTACAAACCATTGAGTGAGACGATGTCGTATCACTGGCCAGCGGAAAAAGCTTGGCGACATAGCTTTGACGATTTCAGGGCATCGGCGAAAACTGTCGACCTTGGGAAGCAAGCAAACCTGGTGATGGTTCATGGTGATGTTATCGAGCATGCTGATTCGGATCACAGTTTGTCGGCGAGTATCCGACAGCAGCTGTTGCAAAGCCTCGTGTACTTGCCAATCTCGGTAGTAGGGAAGCCGGATGCACTCGAAAAACTGAAACAGAATCTGCAAGCAGAAAATTCCTTTTGCTGGAAAGACTATGCTGAGCAGGTAGCACAGGTCTGGCATTATCCTGCGCCTGCAAATTAGCCTTACACACCGCAATAAAGAGCGCGTAATTGAAACATTTGATAATTTAAGGGGCAGACTATGATTTCTAGATTGAGAATAAAATGAGTGCGATGATTTGATTGTTACGGGCGTCTGAAAATGGCCGAAATAAGAAGCATTACCAAGCCTAAAAAACGTCCGTTGTCGAGAAATTGTGAAGATAGCGAGTGGAGCGGTCCTAACGCATGCGCTTGTTGGGCTCGTTTGTAGTTGTTGTTTGAAACATGCAAAGCAGCCTACGATTGACGTAATAAATCTTTCAAATGATTGTAACGCTCGTAAGTTGTTTGGAGCAACTTCATGAGGAGATCGAACAAGTCATTTTCTTCACCCTCGAGAGATGTTTTTTTGGGAAGCTTTTTGGCCTCGCTCATTACAATTTCTATTCCCTCGAAAACGTCAGTTATCCTTTGAAATAGTTGATCTGCAGTCAAACTTTTTGAGTTAGAGTGTGATATGTCTAGATGCTTTACACGCCAGCTTTCGAAAGTTGAGCCATGCCTTTTAATCCAGTCAGTGATTTCGTCCGGCAGAGTTTGTGGCTGGCCATCGGCAGTTGAATATTTTCTTTTAATCTCATAAACCCAATCCTCCGGCAGATCCTGTGGATGACCGTTCAGTTCGAGAATTAGCTTCGAGATTAACGAAATACCGCCTACAGACCCGATTAAATCATAATGGAGACCCCAAAAAGTTTTATGTGTGTCTTTGTTCATGATTGTTTTCTAGGCATGCTAACAGCGGAACTGTTAAGGTGCCTGACTCGATAGTATATTATCAAGCAATTGCTGAGCGTCCGAAAGTGGCCGATTCTGTTGAAAAACTCGAAAATAATGAGGGTCGGTTTTTCTGCAGAAAGCCAAAGTATTCTGAACATCTCACAGGAAATAATATGTAAGCCCACCAGTAGCTTTGTCGGCCGAGATCGTTGGCAACAGGTCTCCCCCCAGTAGGTTAAACTTTAGAATTCGTTATATCGCAAATAATTTTGCCACCTATAAAAATTTAGAGTTTTTCAACAGTATAGGCCGGAGATTGCCACCTACCAGGACTTGACGAGGGTCTGCTATTGAGAAAGCTGCCGCTTAGCCTCGATGATTCAGCGACGATTTACGACCCTGAACTGTCATTGCGAGGAGCGAAGCGACGAAGCAATCTTTCAATGCTTAGGCGATATCTGGAGATTGCTTCGCTGCGCTCGCAATGACGGCTTGTGGCCGGAAATCGTCTCCTGGGCTTTGATTATTAGCGTCTCTTATCGGGAAAGCTGATGCATAAAATAATTAGATGGGAGGCGAGAGCCGACCCACAACAGACGCTCGATTTGCAGTAACGAGAGAAAATACAAGCTCCAGAAACGTTATTTTACGGGCGGTCTGTCATTCGAGATTTATCGTTGATTCACCTATTTGGGAGAAATGTCCAAGGGAATATTGTGATAGGCTTTTGCTGGGAGGTTCACAATTGATCGTGAATATTTAAATAAAGCAAGGACGCACCTTGCGGATTTTCGCCCCGGTGCCGGCTCCAATAGCACGAAGTCCTCAAAATATAAAAATTATTTGCGGAGGACGTCATGCTGTCATTCAATCGATCAATTTTATTCCAAATCCCAATTCTTTTTATCCTGACCTCCTGTGGTGGCAGTGGTGGCGGCGGTAGCGGCGAAAGCGGCGAAAGCGAGGATAATTTGCCCCCACTAACAGACTCGCTGCTTTTACCAGTAGCGCGGTGCACCGCGTTGCACGTAAACGCCCTGACTCGACTGGTCGAGCGCATGCAGAACCTCTTCGATGTATTCAACGGCGCCCCAGCACCGGCAGGTGTCATGGTGATTACACCACTCAGTCATTACAGCTTTCAGCTCGATCTGGAACCCGATGGCTCACCCGACATTACTGTTGACGTCAATATAGTTCCGGCGCCCGGGACGAACCTGAGCGACGGGATGCAAGCGGTAGATAGTGTCACGGTCAACCTGATGTTTTTTAACGCTCTCGGCGGCAACCCCATGTTCCATTTCCCTGGTCCCCAGCCAGGGTTCAACCCGGGTATAGACCGACTCGAGCTTGGGTGGGGAACGGGATTTGGGCCGGATCCCGTATCTTTGAGCGACGGCGGTACCTGTAGCTTTACCGCGACCTCTATTGGCATTTCCTGGGATGTCGGAAACACCCGCTCGAACTCCATCGTTAGCGCCTCTTTCAGCAGCAGCGAAAGCGCGGATACCTTCAGCGGCACCCTCAGTAAAGGTTCACTAGAAGACATCGTACATGCGGCCGGCCAGCTGGTTGTCGGCGGCAATCTTCCGTTAAATAAAGGATTCGCCATCGACCTGGATACTTTTGAGGTTCTTGAAGACTAACCCTGGGTAAGAATTCGGGTCACGGAGCCAATCGCTAGTCAGGACAGCGATCGGGTTTATGTCTGCCAGGAATGTTCCCAGGACTGGAATCGAACCGGTCCGCGTTCGGCACCGACAGGTCGAATTTCAGTTTGGCGTAAGCAGATCACCTTAAGCAGGTACAGGTCACACTTTAAGGCCTTTCGATCAATCGATTGTGATGAGACTTCGCTGGACGTCGCAAAGACGATCACCGCCGGTTTCGGTGACGACAAAAGGCTCCGATACCGCGGCGCCGAAGTTTTCCAGCCAGACGCCGGACTGAAAGTGAAAACACATGCCCGCTTGCAACTCGGTTTCGTCACCCGGGCGCAGGCTAGCGGTGCGTTCGCCCCAGTCGGGCGGGAAATTGAGCCCTATCGAATAACCGACACGGCTTTCCTTTTGATAACCGTTTTTGTTGAGCAGCTGTTGCCAGACCGCCTCGACCGCCTCGCAGCTGACGCCGGGGCGCGCCATTTCCAGCGCGGCATCGACGCCTTCGACGATGACGCTGGAGAGGCGCTCGACTTCGGCCGGCGGTTTTCCCAGATGCATGGTGCGGGTTAGCGGCGCGTGGTAGTGGCGCCGCGCGGCGCCGATTTCCATCACCACCAACTCGTTGTCCGGCAACGGCTCGTCGCTCCAGGTGAGGTGCGGCGTACTGGTGCCTTCGCCCACCTGGATTAGTGGGCACAGGCTGGTGTAATCGCCGAACTTGCCTTCAAGCCCAAGCACCTGGCCCTGGTAGACCGCGGCGATGATTTCGTTTTGCGGGATGCCGGGTCTTAGCATTTCGATCACGCCATTCATGGTTCGACTACAGATTTGACCCGCTTCGCGCATATAGCTCACCTCGGCTTCGGATTTGATCAATCTGACCCAGTTCACCAGTTCGCGGTTATCAGTAATATGCGCCGCCGGCAACCCGTCCACCAGGTGACGGTGGGCGCGTGCGGTATAGTAATGCGCGTCGAGTTCGACCCCGATCGCGGCCTCGCCCCAGCCGCAATCCTGTATCAGCAGGCACAGCTCGTCGTAGGGATGCCGGCTGGGATGGTGCACCAGCGGTTCCGAAAACGAAACGATATTCTCCGTCGGCAAATCGGTGGTGATCCGCGCGGACTTCGCATCCTGCGCGCGCCCGAACCAGATCGGCGCCGGCTCGTCGACGTGCACCAGCAGGCACTGCGGCGTATAAAACGACCAGCCGTCGAACCCGCTCAGGTAGCACATATTGGCCGGATCCTGGCAGATGATCAGGTCGAAACCGGCCTCGGCCATGCGCGCCCTGACCCGCGCCACGCGATTTTCGTATTCCGCAATTTCGAAAGATTTCTGGTAAGCCATGCTATCGATTCCCGGGATTGCCTGACCACAATCATAGAATAAAGCGCCGATCGGCGTTATAACAAAATTCGGTTGGCGAAGCTGATATGTTTTGTGCCTGAAAACGTTTATTCTGTGCACAGTCTGGCGCCGGTATTTCGCCAAAATCTCAATCCCCAATCGGGCAGTGGCCCCGGGAGTATGCATGTCATCGACAAACCAGGATCAGAATCTGGCGATCTTCTGTGATTTCGAGAACGTGGCGCTCGGCGTCAGGGACGCCCGCATTAAAAAATTCGACATTAAGCTGGTGCTCGAACGCCTGCTGGTGAAGGGTACCGTGGTCGTCAAAAAGGCTTATTGCGACTGGGAGCGTTACCAGGAATTCAAGGCGGTTATGCATGACGCCGCCTTCGAGCTGATCGAGATTCCGCACACGCGCCAGTCGGGTAAAAACTCGGCCGATATTCGCATGGTGGTCGACGCGCTCGATCTCTGTTACACCAAGGAGCACATCGATACATTCGTCATCGTCAGCGGCGACTCGGATTTTTCGCCGCTGGTCAGCAAGCTGCGGGAAAATAATAAGACCGTCATCGGTGTCGGCGTGAAAAGCTCTACCTCCGACCTGCTGATGAACAATTGCGACGAATTTATCTTTTACGACGACCTCGCGCGCGAGGATGAATCCAGCAAGCAACGCCAGCGCAAACCGGCGGTAAAGAAAAAGGCCGCCAGTAAAACCAGCAGCAAGCCCGTCGATAACAGTCCCTCCGAAGAAGACAAGCTCGACCAGGCTATCAGCCTGGTAATGGAAACCACCGAAGCGCTGCAGGCGGAACGCGGTGACCGCGAAAAACTGTGGGGCTCGATGATCAAGCAGGCGTTGAAACGCCGCCGCCCCGGTTTCAACGAAAGCTATTATGGCGTACGTTCCTTTAGCGATCTGCTGGAGGAAGCCGAGCGCAGAGGCCTGCTGGGCCTGTCGCTGGACGAGCGTTCCGGCGGTTATGTGATTCAAAAGCCCGGTAAAAAATAAGCGCGTTAGCGCACCGGCAGGACCAGGCCTGTCGCCGATCGGTCGCAACCTCTCTAGATGATTTCCTACCTGCTGCTGTTTGGCTCCGCCTTCCTGGCGGCCACCATATTGCCATTCTATTCGGAGCTGTTCCTGTTCGCGATGCTGCGCGATGGCGGTGATCCGCTGGCGTTGGTCCTGGTCGCCACCCTGGGAAACACGCTGGGCGCGGTGGTCAACTGGCTGCTGGGGCTTTATCTGCTGCGTTTCCGAGAGCGCCGCTGGTTTTACTTCAATCAGCGCCAGATCGAAAACGCGCAGAACTGGTTTCAACGCTATGGCTTCTGGTCGCTGCTGTTCGCCTGGCTGCCGATCGTCGGCGACGCACTGACCCTGATCGCAGGCGTCATGCGCGTGCGCCTTTGGTTATTCCTGGTACTGGTGGGCAGCGGCAAAGCGCTGCGCTACATCTCGGTGGTCTTTTTCGCCGACTGGCTGGCCGCCTGATGCGCGATCGTTTGCCACTCTAGATTCTAATCATCCACTGCAACGGCGAACGGTGCCAGACTGCCTCGACCAGCTTCGAACATAACCTTTCGTAAGTTACCAGCAAGGGCCTCAGCGAGGCTGGCCAGCGATCGAGATCGCGCACAAAAACCCCGGTTACATCCAGCGCTTCGAATCGATCCAGTACTTCGGTCGACTCGACGGAGGCCAGGTAGTCGGCGGGTACCGCGGGCATTTGCCGGTAGGCGTCGACGATATAGTCGAGATACTCCCGCGTCGGCCTCAGGCCTTCCAGCGCGCGCGTGGTGCGGTAAAAATAAAACTCGAAGTTATCGCCCCGGGCAACTACTTTTTCATGCACCCCGAAATAAGGCACTCCCTCGAAATAATCCATGCGCTCGGCGTCGCGTTCGAGAATCAGGTAAATTCTGCCGTAGACCACTTCACCGTCGGCGGCATCGGCGGAGGCGTATCCGTGACCCTTGTAAAAACCGGGTTGACTGAAACACAGGCAGGCGTTTTCGAGCACGTGATCAAAGCTTTCGAACACCTTGATGCGGCGTCTTTCAAGCACCTCACGGCATAGATTGGCGCCAAACGCAAAATAGTAAACCTTGCGCTCATAGCCCGGCCACAAGGCTCTTTTGACATGGGCTATTTCGCAGCCGATTTTCCACAACAGGACTCGCAGCAAAAGCCAGTCTCCCGCCGATTGAACAAAGAGACGACAGGTTAGCGGTAAAGCGGCGCAAATTAAACACCGGCAGGGGCAATTGATCCGGATTACCTGCCCAGGCAGCACCGCTCCGAGCCGATTCGTTGATAGATTGACAGAGGGCTCACTACAGGCGTCCAGACTGGGTATAATCGGCGCCTGTTTACAGCTCACTCCACAGGATTGTTACCATGTCGCAAACACAGTCGACCTACGAAAAAGCCCTGGCGCTGATCGACGCCGCCAACCGCGAGGACCCTAACCGGGTTTCTGCGGACGGCCGCGACTGGCCCAAGGAACTGCTCTATTCCGAACGCATGTCGGACATGCTGCAGCGTTACGCGCCCGAGGCCGATGACGCGATGAAGCTCGCCATCAGGGCGCAGCATATCGAGCGCTGGAAATCCCCGCGCAACGCCTACCCCATGGATCGCATCGGCTATCTCAAGTGGCGCAAGGATTTGTACAAGATCCAGGCCAACACCGCGGCGAAACTGCTGGCGCAGGCGGGATACGATGACGACGTCATCGAGCGAGTGCGCAATTCGGTTGCTAAAAAGAATATCAAGGGCAACCCCGATACCCAGCTACTCGAAGACGTCACCGACCTGGTTTTCATCGAGCACTACATACTCGAATTCGTCGACAAGCACCCTGACTACAGTGAGGAAAAATGGATCGATATCATTCAGAAGACCTGGAACAAGATGTCGGCCAGCGCACACGAATTTGCTTTGTCGGGAAAGGTCAGGCTGCCGGAGTCGCTATTGCCCCTGATCCAGCAGGTGGTTGCCGCGAGTTCGAAGCAGGCCGAGACTTGAGCGCGGACGACAAGCGCCCGCCGGTATGGATCGGACACGTCGCGATGCACAGCCCGCGAGTCGATGAGTCCTGCAAATTCATGCAACTTATCGGCATGCGCCTTATCGCCAGCGGCGATGAATTCGCGCTGCTCGAAATGCGCGGAGGAACTCACCTGCTGTTGACGTCGGACGCACAATCAAGCCTGATCAAGGGCAGCTTCGATCTCATGGTGGACGATCTCGACGCCAGCCGTGAGCATTTTATCGGATTAGGGCTGGAGCCCGGAGAAATCGAGCGCGGGCAGATCCACGATAGTTTCCAAATGCGCGAGCCCGGCGGCAGCTCGATCCTGTTCAATTCAAGCCATGTCGGGGATTTGCCCGTCTGAATCCAGGTGCTCGGGGCGAGCGCGATTTCAGGACCGCGTCAGCAAGGGCTTTATGCCACCAAAGGTTTTCCAGAATTCATCCCTGGCATTGGTTTTCGGGAACGCCTCCCGCGGAACCGGAAGATCGAGAAATTCGCATAACGGCTCCCAGCCCTGAGCGACATCGAATACCAGCAAGCGCTCGGCCGGTATCGCCCGGGTCACGTCATCGATTCGTTTCTGGAATGTTACCAGGGCGTTTTTTTTATCCCGCATTTCATTACCAAAGGTTTGCTCGGTGATCATCTTGTTCGCCATATCCAGTATCGCACGCACGTTTTCATCGGGCACACTTTCCCTGATCTCGAGTAGCTTCGCGATGGTGCCGCTAAAACTGCTCCACCAGACCTCGGCCGGACGCACGCTCAGCAGTATTTTGGCTTGCGGATAATAATCGGCGAGCTCTCGCCAATAGTGGGTACTGGGCCAGTCTATTGTCGAACGGTAACCGGCGAAAACCCGCTCCCAGTCCACCAGCTGCCCATCGATGGCGGCGCGCCAGTGCGGCAGCTGCTCCGGATTGGTAAACACTTCTTCCATGTGGTGACAGGGGCCGCAGCCCAGGATATCGAGCGCCAGCTTGATCGACTTGGTGCCGGTTCGGCCAAAGCCCGCGCCTATTAAAGATAAGGTCATTGTAATTTCACTCGTTGATCGATCTTACTGCTTCTTTCCTTTCGGGTTAGTCGGATTGTAGCCGATTCCTGGGCGGGTTAAACAGGCCGCAGGTTCAGCCGGCGCTCGCAACACTGCCGCCGCGGCGCGCATCGGCAATTCCATGGAGGCCATCCTCGCGTGACCAGTGCACAGCCTGCACACCCCCGAAATACATCGAAGGCTGGTCGAACGGACGTGGTTGCAAACCCTGCGTCGCCACTACCGGCAGGCCTGGTTCGAAAGCTATGGTAGCCGGTTTTGCGGCCAGTTCAACGTGCAGGCGTGGATGCCTGACCGCGTCGGCCAGGCTCATGTCTGCGCTGGCAAAGTTAAGCACTACCTGGGCAACGGCGGTGGTGATTCGAGAGGCGCCCGGAGAGCCTACCGCGAGCACGGCGCCGTCGCGGCGGTGGCGAGCGATGGTTGGCGCCATGTTGGAGGCAAGCCGGGTACCCGGCGACAGGTCACCGACGCCGCGGGTCAACAGATCGATTTCGCCAAGCGAATTGTTTAACCAGAATCCGCTGCCTTCGACCATCGCCCCGCAACCGTAACCGGCGGAAGCGGTAATCGCGCAGGCCAGCCCGTCGGAGTCGACTGCCGATACATGGCTGGTGGATGGCGCGCCGAGCAGACTATGCTCGCCCAGCCTGGCCATTTCAAGCATGCGCTCGACCTCCAGGGGCAGCGCTTCGCGCGCGCCGTCGAGGCGACTGGCGCGATAGCCGAGAATGGCGCGCTGTGCGCTGACCATGTTTTCGACGGCCTGGTTCAGGTCTGCAGCGGGACCGTAAGCCTCGAGTAAAGCCAGCATAGCGGCCAGACAGGCGCCGCCCACCGCGGGCGGCGGGTTGGTAGCAACCTCCCAGTCGCCGATACGCGACCACACCGGTGTCCGCACCAGCGCCTCGTATGCCTGCAAATCCTCGATACCGAGCAAACCGCCGTTAGCGCGCACGCCAGCGGCGATTTGCCGCCCGAGCTCTCCGCCGTAGAGCGCCCCGGCGTCGGCGGCAATCGAACGCAAGCTGTCGGCGAGGCCGGGAATACGCACGATATCGCCTTCGCTTAACGGACTGCCATCGGCGTGATGCAGGATGCGGTAACTGTCGGGGTGCCATGAGTAAATCGCATCATGGGTAAAGGACAGGTACTCGGCCGCACCACCCGTGAGCGGGAAACCCGCCTCGACCTGGTCGATGACTGGCTCCAGCAGGGCCTGCCAGGGCAGGCAGGAATAGCGTTCGCAAGCAAGCGCCAGGCCGGCAAATCCGCCCGGGGTGGCAATCGTGCCGTAGCCGACCAGTTGGTGGGTGTCGCCGCCATAATCGAACACCACTTCATGAGTCGCTTCGCCGAAATGCTGCAGCCCGTACCCACGCCCCGGCATTTCCGCGTAACCGTCGATAACGACCGGTTCCCCGTTCGCCGGCCAGATATTGATGAATGCGCCGCACCCGGGTGACATGATGCCGGTATCGGTGCATACCGAAACCGCCATTGCCGCGATCGCCGCATCAACCGCATTGCCGCCCTGTGTGGCAACCGCCGCGCCCGCGTCGGCTGCGATCCGGGTTCCAGCGGCTATCGTGATTTTTCTCATCGAGGCACCATCTTATCCGCCTCCCAGTATGGAGGTCATGCCGAGCTGGCAGTTTGATCTAGCTCAATCATCAATCGAATCAGCATGTTATGATTTCCGCATGGGTGAACACCGGGTGCATGATACGTCAGACGAGCAGCGTACACGCGCTTACGTGCGGGCGTTGCTGGATGATATTCGCGCCTTGGAAGTCATGATCGAAGAAGGCCTAATCGAAAGCGATATCCGCCGCGTGGGCGTCGAGCAGGAAATGTATATCGTCAACTCGCAGGACTTTCCGGCGCCGATTTCGGACCGGGTACTGAAAAATATCGACGATCCCCGCTTCAGCACCGAACTGGCGCGATTCAACCTGGAGGCAAATCTCGATCCCAGCCCTCTCGGCGGCGACTTTCTGCGTAACATGGAATCCGGCTTGAGACAGGTCCTGCTGCAGGCCGACCACGCCGCTAACGCGGTCGGCGCCTGTATCGTGCTGACCGGCATCTTGCCCACGCTGCAGCAGGAGCACGTCACGCTCGCTAACCTGACACCCGAGGTGCGTTACCAGTGTCTTAACGACACCTGCATGGCGGCGCGAGGTGAGCGCTTCACGCTGATGATCGACGGCGTCGATCACTTCGAATCCAGTCATGACTGCGCGGTTGTCGAGGGCGCCAGCACGAGTTTCCAGTTCCACCTGCAGGTGGCGCCCGACGATGCCGCTGCGCTGTACAATCTGGCGCAGCTGATTACCGCGCCGTTACTGGCGGCGGCGGCCAACTCGCCGGTGCTGTTTGGCCGCCGGGTGTGGCACGAAACCCGGGTTGCGCTATTCGAACGCACCTTCGAGTACCGCTCGACTCCGCAGCTGGCGCGCGACTTCCCGACGCGGGTCGGATTCGGCGAAGCCTGGGCGGGCCACTCGGTGGTGGAGATATTTCGCGAAAATGCGATGCGCCATCACGTCATCATGGTGCGCGACCCAGTCGAAGATCCGTTCCAGGCGATGGCCGAGGGCAGGGTCCCCGAGCTCAGTGCGCTGACGTTGCATAACGGTACCGTATGGCGCTGGAATCGGCCCTGCTATGGCATAACCGACGGCAAGCCGCACCTGCGCATCGAAAATCGAGCGCTGCCGGCCGGACCCACCATCGTCGACCAGGTCGCCAACGTCGCCCTGTTTTATGGCCTGATGCAGGGGCTGGCGCCCGGGGCGGGCGACATTCCCCAACGCATCGCCTTCGAAGACGCGCGCTTAAACCTGTTCGCTGCCGCACAACACGGGCTTGCGGCTCGCTTTACCTGGCCGGGCGGACAGCGTCTGGGCGCCGCCGAGTTGCTGTTACATGACCTGCTGCCCACCGCCGCCGACGGTCTGGCGCAATTGCAGGTACCGGCCGCGGACATCGAGCACTATCTCGGAATTGTCGAAGAGCGTGTTGGCAGCGGCCGAACCGGCGCGCGCTGGCTGCTGGACTCGCTGGCGAATGCGCCGGAAGACAAGCGCGCGGCGGTATGCAAACGAGCCGTCGAAATCGTGCATCAACGTCAGGATCGTTCCCTGCCGGTACATCGATGGGAACTGGTTACGCCCGAGCCGGACGACGAAGCCTCGGAGGAGATAAAAAAAATCAGCGACGTGATGACGACAAACCTGTTTACC
>Ga0224508_10003424_pt1 | contig 13111 bp, 11 predicted proteins | sample SF_Jan12_sed_USG_4_FD_170157 | JGI IMG/M metagenome (GOLD analysis project Ga0224508, IMG submission 170157) | Sediment microbial communities from San Francisco Bay, California, United States - SF_Jan12_sed_USGS_21 | ecosystem: Environmental > Aquatic > Marine > Sediment | place: USA...
AGGCAAAGCCTTTTCGCGACCTCGTCGCCGAGGGTGATGCGCATGCCCTTGAGATTGCCGTCGCTGTCGACGAACTGCATCGGCGGCAGGGTCGGATTGGTCGACATAAGAAGCTTGCCGGGCTCGATCAGTGCGGCGTCCGAGACCTTCGGCTCGCAATCCTGCGCCTGGACGGCCGCGGCGCCGGCGACGAGGAAGGCGGCTGCGGCAAGCGTGGTCCTTGAGGTGTGAGGCATGTCGTTTCTCCCTGCTTTGGTCGTTGTTTTTAGGTCGTGATCAGTCCGAGCTCCGTGAGCGTCTGCGCAAGCTCGGTCCTTTCGTCGTGCGGCAAGGGGAGGCGCGGCGGCCGAGGCTCTCCCGCCGGCATGCCCATCATCGCAAGCGCCGCCTTGCTCGCTGAAACGTAGCGATGGCCGCCGACCCAGCGCACCACTGGAAGGATTTCCTTATACAGCGCGAGCGCAGCTTCCCAATCTCCGTGGTCGACGACCAACTCGAACAATCGTGCCGATTGATGCGGTACGAGGTTTGAGCAAACCGCGACCCAGCCCTCGGCGCCAAGCCAGAAGGATTCATAGCCTAGAATGCCGGCGAACACGGTCAGATCATCGCCACACAATTCGATGATATCGCGGACTCGGGTGACTTCGAGGGTCGATTCCTTGACCATGGTCACAGCATCGATCTCGGAGAGACGGGTGAGCGTCGACGGGACGAGGTCGACATTGGCAGTGGCCGGGTTGTTGTAGACCATGATCGGGATCGAGATCGCCTCGCCGATCCGCCGGTAGTGCTCGAACAGCTCGTCCTCGGTCGGCGTCGAATAAAAGGGCGGAATGATCATGACGCCATCGGCGCCCATCGCCTCGGCCTCACGCGAAAGCTCGATCGCATCCAGAGTCGACTCGGCGCCGGTGCCGATCAGAACAGGCACGCGCCCATTGGTTTCCCCGACACAGGTGTCGATGACCTGCTGCCGCTCTTCCCGGCTGATCGACAGGAACTCGCCGGTGCTGCCGAGCGGAATCAAACCGTGGATGCCCTGCTCGATCTGCCAGTTCACCAGACGCTTCAAGGCCTCGGCATCGACCGCCGATCCGTCCGCCGTGAACGGGGTCACGAGGACCGTGTAAGTGCCGCGAAACCGGGCCATGTTCGCTCACGTCTCCTCTTGCTTAATGACGATACTACAGGGAATATTCGACTTGTATACGATCAAAATACAAGGCTGCGCCTTGACGCCGTACTTTGATATTCGCCGTGATGCGGGGCCGTTCTGCGCCCATCCGCAGGTATCATGCGCCTGAACCGTCCGGGTGTCGACGAGGTCGGCGCGCGCGTTGCGTTTACGTTCGATGGTCGGGAAATATCTGCCCTGGCAGGCGAGAGCATCGCGAGCGCGCTCGCCGCCGAAGGCGTTCTTGCTTTGCGCGTGGCTGGGGCGGCGAGGTCGGATCGTACGGGCGATCGGCGTGGCCTCTATTGCGGCATGGGAGCGTGTTTCGACTGCGTCGTGACCGTCGACGGCCGCATCGGGCAGCGCGCTTGTCTCACCAAAATCGCCGGCGGCGAGCAAGTGCGCTCGAGCCCGCCATCAGGCAGGGCGGATGACCCGCTCGAGGCCCTTGTCCCGACGCCGGTCGCGGCGGCGCTGGCAGAGCGGCATGTCGACATCCTGGTCGTCGGGGCGGGACCGGCCGGACTTTCGGCAGCGCTTGCGGCCCGCCAATGCGGCGCCGATGTCGTCGTCGTCGACGAGCGTGCCGAGAGCGGCGGGCAGTTTTACAAGCCGATCGCAGCGTCCCATCGAGTGGCAATTCCGTTGGACGGACAGTTTCGTGAGGGTGCTGCCCTTCTCGGTGCCGTCCGAGCAGCCGGGGTCGAGATGCTCCAGGGTGTCTTGGTGTTCGGCGCCTTTTCGCCGGACGAGGTACTGGCGCTGGTTCAGGGCGAAGCGATGGTGCTGCGGCCACGCCGCCTCGTTCTGGCGACCGGTGCCTATGAGCGGCCGATGCCTATTCCCGGCTGGACCTTGCCCGGCGTGATGACCACCGGCGCCTTGCAGACACTTGCGCGCAGTCATCAGGTGGTTCCAGGCCGACATGTGGTCGTCGCCGGAAACGGCCCGCTCAATTTCCAGCTCGCTGCGGATCTTGTCACCTCTGGGGTCGATGTCGTGGCCGTGGTCGAGGCCGCGGCGCGGCCTCGCGTCAGTGATATCAGGGTGCTGGCCCAGGCTGTCGCTGCCGATGCGCGCAGCATGGCGACGGGGGTCGGCTATCTGGCGAAGCTGAAAAGGGCAAGGGTGCCGATCTTCTGGTCGCATATCGCGGTCACCGCGCACGGTGTCGATCATGTCGAGACGATCGAGGTTGTCCCCATCGACGAGGCGGGCCGGCCGGACATGAACCGATGCCAGCGTCTGGCTGCCGATGCGGTCGGCCTGGGCTACGGCTTCATTGCTTCGACCGAGATCGCCCGGGCCCTTGGCTGTCGGATGCAGTCCGATCCGCGTCAGGCCGGGACGCTTGCCGTCGAAACGTCGGAAACCGGTGCGACCAGCATAGACGGCGTCTTCGCAGTGGGCGACGGCGCTTCGATCGGCGGCGCCGTGGTCGGCATGGCCGAAGGGCGGCTGGCCGGCAAGGCCGCAGCCGCCGAGCTCGGCTTTCGATCGAAGGGCAGCGCTGGTTGGGCCGAGCCCGACCGTCGTTTGAGTCGCGCCCGCGCCTTTCAGAACGCGCTCTGGACGTTGTTCCGGGCACCGCCGATGGCGCTCGGTCATCTCCCCGACGACGCTTTGGTCTGCCGCTGCGAGACCCTCGATCTGGGAACAGTGAGGCGGGAAATCGACGGCGGCGCTACGAGTCTCGCCGTTTTGAAGCGTCGTCTCCGCCTTGGCATGGGCCGCTGCCAAGGCAGATATTGCTTGCCGGTCGTGTCCAATTTGCTCACGAGCAAGTACGGCCCGTCGCTGCCAGCGACTGCGCCGCGGCTGCCGGTGAAACCGTTTCCGGTCGCAGCGCTCGCGATCGAGAAGCCCGAATGGGGCGGGCATCGGCGGGCGGGTTCGCCGGATCTTTCGCGACCGATGCCGCTTGCGCCCTTCGGCGAGGACGAGGCGGCGATAGTCGTCATCGGCGGCGGCGTGATCGGCGCCTGCCTTGCGCACGAGCTTGCGGTGCTGGGACAGGACGTGCTGGTGGTCGAGCGGGACGACGTCAATCTCCAGGCTTCCGGCGCCAATGCCGGCAGTCTGCATGTCCAGCTCCTCTCCTTCGATTTCGGCGCCAAGGCGGAAGCAGGTGGCGGACCGGCAGCGGCGACCTTGCCGCTCGGGCCCTGGTCGGTGTCGCTCTGGCAAGAGCTCGCCGAACTCTGCGGCAAGGATTTCGAGATCCGCATCACCGGCGGCCTGATGGTCGCCGAGAGCGAGGCAGGGCTCAGTTTTCTGCGCGAGAAGGCAGCATTGGAGAAGCGCCACGGTCTGAATGCGGAAATCCTGGATCGCCATGACCTTCGCAACCTAGCGCCGGCACTGGCCGACACGCTGATCGGTGCCGAATATTCGCCAAGCGAAGGAAAAATCAATCCGCTGGTCGCGACCTACAGCGTCATGCAGCGCGCCGAGCGTCTCGGAGCGAGGCTTCTGCGCAGCACCAATGTCACAGCCCTGGAGCGGGTGAAAAGCGGCTGGAGGATCCAGACGAACCGCGGCACGATTCGCGCAGGCCGCGTGGTCAACGCCGCCGGACCCTGGGCACGCCAGATCGGCGCCATGACGGGGTTGGATGTGCCGGTTTACAGCGCGCCGCTGCAGATGATCGTCACCGACCGCGCACCACCGCTCGTGGAGCAGCTCGTCGCGCATGCGGACCGGCATCTGAGCTTGAAGCAGCTGGCCTCGGGCGGCGTCGTCATCGGCGGCGCCTGGACCGCCCGTTACAGCGAGCGCCAGAACATGAACGTCACCATCCGCGAGAGCATCGAGGGCAATCTCTGGACCGCCAGCCGGGTGCTGCCGCAGCTCGCCGGCCTCCACGTTCTGCGCAGCTGGGCCGGCATGAACGTCAATATCGATGGTGCTCCGATCATCGGCGAGGTGCCGGCGGCGCCGGGCTTTTTCAATGCGGTGACGTCCAACGGCTATACGCTGGCACCGGCGATCGCCAGACTGACGGCCGATCTCGTCTGCCGCGGACAGACGGATATCGACATCGCCCCCTACCGCCTCGAACGGTTCGAGCGGTACGACCGCCGCGATTGGTTTGATGGAGCGCTGCCATGATCACCCTCGACAACCTCTCGAAGAGCTATGGGACCTTCCAGGTCCTGAAGAACTGCTCGACCAGCATCGACGCTGGCGAGGTCGTGGTGATCTGCGGGCCTTCGGGATCGGGAAAATCGACCCTGATCAAATGCGTCAACGGCCTCGAGCCGTTCGATTCGGGCAGCATCCGGGTCGGCGATATCGAGGTCGGTGCGCCGTCGACCGATCTTCCGAAACTGCGCGCCAAGATCGGCATGGTCTTTCAGAACTTCGAGCTGTTCCCGCATCTGACCATCATGGACAATCTCGTCATCGCCCAGGCCAAGGTGCTTGGCCGCAAACACGAGGAAGCTGAGGCCAAGGCTGCGAGCCTACTCGCCCGAGTAGGCCTTGCGGATCAGGCGACGAAATACCCGACCCATCTTTCCGGCGGTCAGCAGCAGCGCGTGGCGATCGCCCGGGCACTGGCGATGGACCCGATGGCGATGATGTTCGACGAGCCGACCTCGGCGCTCGACCCGGAGATGATCAACGAGGTCTTGGACGTGATGGTCGAGCTCGCGGGCGAGGGCATGACCATGCTCTGCGTCACCCATGAGATGGGCTTTGCGCGAAAAGTTGCCGACAAGGTGATCTTCATGGACAAAGGCGAGATCATCGAGGACTGCGCCAAAGACGCGTTTTTCGCCGGAGATCGAAGTGAGCGCGCGCAGCAGTTCCTCGCCAAGATCCTGCCGCATTAGGAGAGGTGAGCGATGATCGACGGCCTCGATGCAATCAAGGAGGCTGGCGTCGCCATCGAACGGCAAAGCCTCGCCCTGCTGGGCAAGCTAATCGTCGCCGGCAAGGAAGGTCAGCCCGCCATCGATGCTGTTCTGGAGACCGCCATGCAGGCGGCGGGGTGCTCCGTTGAGCCTCTCGACTATGCACCGGACGCTGTGCCGCTGGTGGATGAATTCGCTGCCGACACCGTCGCCGCGACCACGAACGAACGATGCCTGATCGGGCGCCTTCGCGGACAAGGCAATGGGCGCAGCCTCCTGCTCTTCGCGCATCCGGACACGGAGGACGCACGCGATGCGGGGGGCTGGCGGACCGATCCGTTTCACCCGGCGATCCGTGACGGTCGCCTCCATGGGTGGGGCGTTGCCGATGACCTCGCCGGGCTTGCCATGCTGGTGCAAAGCGTGCGCTTGCTGAAGGCGGCCGGTCTTGGTCCCGATGGGGACGTGGTGCTGGTCAGCGCGCCCAGCAAGAGACACCGGCGCGGCATCGCCGCCGCGTTGCATCGAGGGATATCAGCCGATGCCGCGGTCTATCTGCATCCTGCCGAGTCCGGCCGCGGGCTCGATGAGATCAAGGCCTATGCGCCCGGCCAACTCGAGTTCACGATCACGGTCAGCGGGCGCCTGCCGGACACGTCCGAGCCCGCGCATACTGCCTTTGCCCATCGGGCGGTCAACGCCTTCGACAAGGCGATGACGATCGCCGCGGCACTGAAAGCGTTCGACGACCGCCGCGGCCGGGACATGCGTCATCCGACCATTCAGGACGTCATCGGGCGTTCCGCCAATCTGATGCTCTCGGCCTGTCGCTTCGGCTCGCCCGACAAGCTGAGCCGTCTGGCCCCGTCATGCCAACTCGGCGGCGCCATGACGCTGATACCGGGCGAGCGGCTCGACGATGTGATGACGACCGTCGAGGAGGCCGTTGCCAACGTCGCGCGAAAAGACGGCTGGCTGCGAGAGAATCCGCCGGCGATCGAATGGCTCGCCGGTGTGAGTGCCGCCGAGACGGAGAGAACGTCCGATCTGTACCGGCTTGTCTCTGGCACGCTCGAACGCCTCGGCGCATCGCCGAAGGTCAATCCGCTGCACACGTCCAGCGATATTCGCAATCCGATGGTGCAAAAGGCCATGCCGACCGTCGGCTTCGGTCCGCTCTGCGGCGGCCTTGTCATGTCCGGCGAGGTCGACGAGTGGGTGGATGTCGCCGACTATCACCGAGCGATCCTGGCGACGGCACTGGTGATTGCCGATTGGTGCAGCGTGACCGAGCAGGACACTACCCGGTGACCATTACGCGCATTTCGCGCTCCAGATTGTGGAGGTGGCGCTGCATGGCGCGTGCGGCGGCCTTGGCGTCGCCGTTGACGGCAGCATCGAGGATGGCGAGATGTTCCTCGCAATCCACGGCGACTCGCTGGAACGGATTGGTGAGCTCGAACAATCGGGCGGGCGTACGCGCGGACTGGATGGTGCGGGCGAGCACGATGTTGCCGCTGGCATCAGCAATCAGGCCGTGCAGCCGATCGTCCGCCGCCCAATGTTCCTCGACCTGGTGCTTCTTCTTACCGAGCGAGGTGATCAGCGACTTGAGTTCAGCGGCGCCGCTGGCGCCGATCTGACCGGCGGCGCGGGCGGCGGCTTCGGGTTCGAGGAGCAGGCGGACCTTCATGCTCTGGAAATACTCGACGGCGGTAATGCGGCGCACCGCATAGGAGCTGCCTTCGAATTTCACCAGCAGCCCCTCGCCCAGAAGCCGGATCAGGGCCTCGCGCAGCGGAGTCCTCGAGAGTTCGAGGCTGCGCGCCAGGCGCTCCTCGATCAGCGGCGGTCCCGCAGGCAGGCGCCTCGTCATGATACGGTTGCGCAGGTCCAGATAGGCCTGCTCGGCGAGATTGGGCGTGGCGGTGTCGATGTTGATCATAAGAGGCCAACCTCTTTCAGGACGGCGCGCAGGCGTTCGATTTCCGGTGCCGGCAGACGTTCGATCGGCGAGCGGACCCGGTCATCGGCAAGGCGGCCGAGAAGCTTCAGGCAGGCTTTCAGCCGCGCGGTCGCCCGGTAGCCAGGCGGCGCGCCATAGATGGCGCGCGCGAGCGGGTAGATGGTTTCATGAGCGGCCCTTGCCGCGGCGAGATCGCCTGCGCGCACCGCGGCATCCAGCCGGACGATCGGCTCGGGCCAAATACAGGCGAGGCTCACCAAGCTGCCCTCGCTGCCAAGCATGAAGCAGGTCAGGAGATGCTCATCGCCCGAAGCCATGACGCCGACGTCGGGGGCCACGTCTTTGATCAGCCGACGATTGGCTTCGTAAGCGGCGGTCTCCCAACTGCCTTCCTTGACGCCGACCACGTGGGCCAGCCCTGCGAGGGCTTCGAGGACATCAGGGCCGTAGGCCATGCGTCCGGCGCCGACCGGCGCTTGGTAAAGAAAGAGCGGGGCTTTTGTCGCTTGGTCGACGATCCGGTGGTGACGGATCACCATCTCCCTGTCATGGCCGAGCGCCCAGCTCATCGGCGGGAACAGCATGATCGCGTCGGCGCCGGCGGCCATCGCCGACTCGGCTTCGGCGGCAGCGGCGCGTGATTCCTCCTGATTGACGCCGGCGACGATCAGCCGGTCGCCGACTACGTTCCTGGCGATCTCCACGACCCGTCTTTTCTCGTCGTCCGACAGCAGGAAATTTTCGCCGGCATGACCATTGATCAGAAAGCCGAGCAAACCATCGACTTTGGCGAGCGGCGCAAGATGGGCGGCGAGTGCAGCTTCGTCGATCGCCGCGTCCTCGCCCTGCATCGGGCAGACCGTTGCCGCGTAGATCCCGAAGAAGCGGGATTTTTCATCGGGCGTCACGCAACGACTCCTTGTTCGGTGCCGATCAGCAAACGATCCATCGGAAATAGCGGCATGACCGCGTCCCGCCCGAGCATGTGATCGGCCAGGAGGCGTCCCATGAAAGGAGCTGATGTGTAGCCGGAGTGGACGCTGCCGATCACGTAAGCATTGGCGATGCCCGGCACCGGGCCGACGATCGGCATGGCGTCGGCGGTCTCCGCCTCGAACCCCGCCCAGCTGCGAAGAATGCGCCCCCCGCGCAGGGCAGGCACGGCATGGGCGGCAAGCTGGACGTTGCCGATCAGATTTTCCGGAATGATGGTTGTCTCGCCGGTCTCCCGGTCACCTTTGCCTTGCCAGCCGCCGCCGATCAGCACCGTGCCGTTGGTGAATTGCTTGAGCGACAGGAGGCCGCTGGCGATGGTGATCACGGTGCGCATCACCGGCGGCAGCCGTTCCAGCACCACGAGCTGATTGATTAGCGTCTTGATCGGCAGCGACAGGTTCAGGAGAGCCAGTAGCGGCTCCAGCCAGACGCCTGAAGCCAGCACCAGGCGTTTGGTTTCGACCACCGCCTTGCCGGCATGGACACGAAATCCCTCGGCAAGGCGATCAATAGCGGTCACTGGCTGTCGTTCGAGAAGGGTGCAGTCGGCTTCGGCGAGCGCGCGTTTGTAGGCAAGGCCGGTTAGATAGGCGGGAACGTGGCCGTCGATCGGCGAATGCGCTGCAAGTTTGAGCGAGCCGCCGAGACCTGGCTCGATATCCCGGGCGCGATCCGGTGTGATGACATCGATCGGCGCGCCTTGTTCCCGACGCACCGCCGAACGCTGCTCGAGGAGGGTCGCCTCGGCCTCCGTGAAGGCGAGGCAAAGGCCTGGTGTGGTCACGACGCCGACGTCATGACCGAGCCAAGTCGCTGCTGCGGCCCAGAGCCGCCAGCCTTCGAGCGCATAGGGGACAAGGGCTGCACGGGTCATGTGCAAGGTGAGGGTGCCGGCATTGACGCCGGAAGCGCTGCGGGCGATGGCGTCGCGCTCGATCAGGGCGGTGCGCATGCCGCCGCGGGCAAGCCAGAGCGCCGTGGTGCAGCCCATGATGCCGCCGCCGACGACGATGGCGTCGAACCGGCTCATAGAGGTGCGGCTTTCGGGATTGGGATGTTCTCATAGGCGATATCAACAGCGAGATCCGCAACCGCGACCGGGCGGAGAGGCGGGCGCCCCGTCCATAGCCCTACGGTTTCCCGCCCGCCGACATGTCGGGCCAGGAGGCCCGCCACGGCCTCGCCGCACATCCTGCCCTGGCATGGTCCCATGCCGGCGCGAGTCCAGGCTTTGAGCTGGTCGATGGTATCAGCACCATCTTCGATCGCACGTTCGATTTGGCCGCGGTTCACGTCCTCGCAGCGGCAGACGATGGTGTCGGGCGCCAGTCCGAAAACATCATCGGCACGCGGCGCTGTCATGGCCGCCATCGCCCCGCCGAAACGACCGGCTTTCGTGAGCGCCGCCTGTATGGCCGACGCTTCCGCCTCGAATCTGGCCTGGTCGATGCGGCCCAGATCGCGGGCGACGGCGAGAGCGGCGAGCCTGCCGGCGAGAGCGGCAGCGGCCGCACCACGCACGCCGGCGCCATCGCCGCAAACCAGGAGACCGTCGACGTTCGTGCGGCCGAAAGCGTCCTGCTCCGGCACCCAACCGCCGAGTTCGGGCGCGAAGCGATGTCCGACACCGAGCAGCCGGGTGATGTCGGTCGACGGCGTCAAACCATGGCCGACCGCCACCGCGTCACAGGCGAAAGGTTCGCCTCCCTTGGTTTTGACGACGAGACCGTCATCGACCGCGGTCACTTCACCGATATCGCTGTCATGTAGGACTGGGACGCGCGCGCGCAAAAGCTTCGCCCACCAGCCGATGCCGCGGCCGAGAAGATCGGGGTGGCTTGCCAGTCTGGGCAGGGCTTTCAGCCAACGGGAACGCGGCGCGCGATCAAGCACCGCCACCACCTCACCGCCGAGGTCGAGAATGCCGGCGGCGACCGCGGTGAGTAGTGGGCCACAGCCGGCGACCAGCGTCCGCCTTCCGGGCAGGGTCGCCTGTGACTTCAGCAGGATCGTCGTCGCCGCAAGGCCGATGACGCCCGGCGTGGTCCAGCCGGGAAAGGGGATGACGCGCTCGGTGGTGCCGGTCGCGAGGATCAGCTTTTCCGCCTCGAGGCGCTCCCGGCCGCCTTGGCTGACGGCATGGATGACGAAACCGCGCTCGATCAGCCAGACACGGCGGCCGAAGGCGAGCCTGGCACCCGAGTAGCGCAGGTCGGCTCGCAGCCGATCGCCCTCCACGGTTTCCGACTTAAGCTTCGATGGTTTTGCCACCGGGGCTCGATAGACCTGACCGCCGGCGGCCTCGGCCTCGTCGAGAACGATGCAGTCGACCCCGGCTTCGGCTGCCGCCATCGCCGCATGAGCGCCGGCTGGACCGGCGCCGATCACCGCAAGATCAAAGCGCCGGCTCACGCGGGCGCCTCCGTCACGATCCGCATGCCGGCTTCAACCGCGACCAGGCAGGCCTGGCGCCTGACATCATCGATCTCCACGAGGCACTCCTGGCACACACCCATCATACAGAAGGCACCGCGCGGCGAGCCGGCCGGGCTGTGGCGCAAGGTCCGGATGCCGGCGCGCAGCAGGGCGGCGGCCACCGAGAGGCCCGGTTGGGCGTCGATTGTCTGGCCGTCGACGTCGATCGTGACGACCGTCGGCATCGGCGAGCTTTCCATTGACAGCGATAGCCTGTGGTGTTCCGATGGTATGCGGATCGTATACGAAGTGTAGCCGGTCCATCAATAATGTTCGGCCGGTCACAACGATAACCGGCTGCTAAAGCCGCGGGCGGTCTCGCGCCGCAATCAGAGGAGGACACCGCGTTGTTCCTATCGCGCCTGAAACAATGGTCGCTCGCTGCGATCGGCATGCTTGCTGTTGTCACCGCTCAGCCGGCGCTGGCCCGCACCCTCGACGAGGTGTTGAGTTCCGGCAAGCTCGTGGTCGGCATCAACCCGACCCTGCCGCCGCTCGGGCTTTTCAACGACAAGAACGAAATCGACGGCTTCGATGCCGACGTCTCGCGAAAACTCGCCGAGATGCTGGGGGTCGAGCTCGAGATCGTCGAGGTCGGCTCGCCTGACCGCATTCCTTTCGTCGCGTCGGGTAAGATCGACTACGTCATGGGCGCCATGACACGCAACACCGAGCGCGCCAAGGTGATCGACTACACCGTGCCGGTGCATACCGAGGTGTTCGGCGTGCTGACTACCGAGGACAAGCCCTACACCGACTGGAAGGAGCTGGACGCCGAGGGCGTTAAACTGGTGCAGGTGCGCGGCACCACGCCGATCAAGTTCATCGAGGAGAACCTGCCCAAGGCCGAGGTCACGCTGCTCGACAACTATCCCGATGTGATCCGCGCGCTCGCCCAAGGGCGCGGCGACGCCATGGTCGACGTCGTCGACTTCGTCGGCGAGCACATGAACAAGCATGACGTCGCCTGGAAGGTCGTGGAGACTCCGGTCAGCATCTACTATTGCGGCCTCGGCGTCGCCAAGGGCAACTACAGCCTGCGCGACTGGTTGAACACGGCCGTCTACGAGATGCATCGGAGCGGCTTCATCGACGAGACCTGGAAGAAGTGGTTCGGCATCGACATGATCTACCCGGTCGAGGCTACGCCATATTTCTAGTGGCGTGGCCACGTCATAGGGTTGTGACGACCGGAGATGAGTGCGCCTTTTTTATCGAGGGTATGCAGTCATCTCCGGGGCACGCCGACATGTATCACCGGTCGAGACCATTCCGCATTTCTGACTTTGTAACCCAGGTGCTGGCGGCACCGGCGGCGCAATGAGCTACACGCTGCAATTTGGGCAGGTTTGGGGCTATCTGCCCTACCTCGCCGCCGGCGCCTGGATCTCTCTGCAAATCGCCTTCTTCGCGTTTCTGGGCGGCATGGTGCTGGGATTGCTCGGCGCCATGGGCAAGAGCTTCGGGCCCGCCTGGGCCAAAAAGCTGATCCAGGGCTACGTCGTCTTCTTCATGAACACGCCGCAGCTGGTCCAGATTTATTTTCTGTACTTTGCGCTGCCGGATGCCGGCATTCTCTTGAGTTCCTACGAGGCAGTCTTGATCGGCATGACCCTCAATGCCGGCGCCTATCTCACCGAGATCCAACGCGCCGGCTTCGAGAGCGTGCACGAGAACGAGCTCGATGCCGCCGAGACGCTCGGCATGTCCCGCTGGCAATCGGTGCGATACGTGATCCTCCCCCATATCATGCGCGTCCTGTTTCCGCCCTTGTCCAACCACTACATCCTGATGACGCTCGGCACCTCGATGGCGGCGATCTTCGGTGTCGAGGAACTCACCGGCCGCGCCTTCAACGTCAATGCCGAGACCTTCCGCTCGATCGAGGTGTTTACGCTGACCGCCGGCCTGTACGTCGTGATCACGGCGATCGCATCGATCCTGCTGGCGCTGATCGGCCGCCATCTTTTCCGTGCGCGGATGAGGATCGTCTGATGCTGGAGCGGATGATCCAGGAACTGCCGGATTTTCTCGGCTACTACAATCTCCTGTTTCTGGCGAAGGCGGTGCTTGGCACCTTCGTCCTGTCGGCGGCCGGCTGCATCGTCGGATTTCTCGCGGGCTTCATCATCGCAGCACTCAGGCGTGCCGATATCGCCTGGCTCTGGCCGGCAAAGCTGATCGGCATCGCGTTCGTCGAACTGTTCCGGCGCATCCCGTTCCTGGTCACGCTGATGCTCGTCTTCTTCACTTTCCAGCTCTCGGGCGTCGACCTGCCGATCTTCGTCGTCGCGATCATCGCCGTCTGCCTGATCGCCACGGCCTTCATCGCCGAGATCGTCCGAAGCGGCCTCGATTCGGTCCATGCCAATCAATGGGACGCGGCGACCGCGCTGAACATGAGCTACCTGCAGACCCTCCGCCTGGTGGTGGTGCCGCAGGCCTGGAAGGTCATGCTGCCGCCGGTCTTCAGTTTTTTCATCCTCTTCATCAAGGACACGGCGCTCGCGTCCCAGATCGGGGTCATGGAACTCACCTATGCCGGCAAGGTTCTGAACAACAAAGGCTTCTCCGCCGCCCTTGTCTTCGGGACGGTTCTCGTTCTCTACTTCGCTCTTTCCTATCCGCTCAGCCGGTTCG
>Ga0224508_10003425_pt1 | contig 13110 bp, 11 predicted proteins | sample SF_Jan12_sed_USG_4_FD_170157 | JGI IMG/M metagenome (GOLD analysis project Ga0224508, IMG submission 170157) | Sediment microbial communities from San Francisco Bay, California, United States - SF_Jan12_sed_USGS_21 | ecosystem: Environmental > Aquatic > Marine > Sediment | place: USA...
GTACCGTGGGTTCGAATCCCACCCTCTCCGCCAGAAATTAAAAATGGGGCCCTTGTGGCCCCGTTTTTGATTTCCAGCAGAGGGTTGAGGAAGAGAACCCTGTTCGACAAAACGCGCGAGCGTTTTAGACGCCCGCAGGGCGGGGCGGAGCCCCGAGAATCGGCCCAAGCCGATTCGAGTCCATCCCACCCTCTCCGCCAGACAGGCATTCGTTGAGTCTCCGTCCAGAGACTCGCGAATGCCTTTTTCTTTCCGGGGTTTGCGGAATCCTTACCGAACTCATATATACCTCCTGGTTATAAGCGAATAAGGACTAAATCGTTCCGCGATTGGGTAGCTCTTCGTACGCTCACTGTCACCTCGGGCCAGTGGGGCCTGACACGACTTCTCCGGAGAGCGGAAGATGAGCACTTTGGCTGCCAGCAGCACCTCGCCGCCGCTGGCCGACGACCAGTTAAAAAGGGTTAGCCAGGCAGTTGCCGGCCTGACCCCGGTTCAGCTCCAGTGGGTCAGCGGCTATATTGCCGGGCTTGGCGCATCGGCGATGATTCCTTCTTCAATCCCCGAGGCAGGCAGAAGTCTGACGATTCTCTACGGGTCGCAGACAGGCAACGGCGAACGGGTTGCTGGGGCGCTCGCGAAAAGAACCGACGATTTAGGCTTCCCTACAGCACTGTACAGCCTCGCCGACTATCGTCCGGCGAGCCTGAAAAGGGAATCGCTCGTCGTGCTGGTCGTCAGCACGCACGGCGAGGGCGATCCTCCGGACGACGCCGAGCTGTTCCACGAATACCTGTTGTCGGGCCGTGCGCCGAGACTGACGGACCTGAGCTACGCGGTGCTGGCGCTCGGCGACAGCACCTACGTCAACTTCTGTCAGACCGGGCGCGAACTGGACGCGCGTCTGGAAGAACTCGGTGCCAATCGAGTTCTGCCGATTGTCGAATGCGATCTCGACTATGATGAGGCGGCATCGTCCTGGAGTGACGGGATCGTCGCCGGGCTGCCTGATTGGCTTGACGTCGCTCCGCCGGCACCGCGCCTGCATGCCGTAGAAACGGCCGCAAGGCACGGCAAAGACAATCCGTTTGCGGCACCGGTGCTGCTCAACCAGAAAATAACGGGCGGGACGTCAACGAAAGATGTGCGCCATGTCGAGCTTTCACTCGACGGATCCGGGCTGAGCTATGAACCTGGAGACTCGCTGGGCGTCGTTGCCAGAAACCCGCGGCAACTGGTCGCGCAGGTCCTCGATATTCTGGGTGCGAGCGAAAAGGACGAAGTTCTGGTAGGAAACGAGACCGTCACCTTGGGCGAAGCCCTGACAAACCGCCTCGAGATCACGGCATGCAACCAGGGATTCCTGCGCGCCTGGCGCGATATCCGCGGGGCGAGCGAGCTGGGGAAACTGCTGGAGGACGGGCACCAGGAAGCCCTGGTCGAGTTCCTTCACAAGCACCAGGTCATCGACGTCGTCCGGCGATTCCCGGTCGATATCGATGCGCAACACTTCGTCTCCCTGCTGCGCAAGCTGAGCCCGCGATCCTACTCGATCGCCTCTGGCCCGAGCGCCAACCCCGGGGAGGTGCACCTCACGGTCGCGGTCGTGCAATACGCTGCTTTCGGTCAAGACCATTGGGGAGCCGCGTCGACGCACATCGCCGATCGCGTCGATGAAGGCGACACGCTGTCTGTCTTCGTCGAACCGAATTCGCGCTTCAGGCTCCCTGCCGACGGTAATACCGACATCATAATGATCGGCCCAGGCACGGGAGTTGCCCCGTTTCGTGCTTTCGTAGAGGAACGCGTGGAGCAGGGTGCCAGGGGGCGCAACTGGTTGTTCTTCGGCGATCGCACGTTCTCTGATGATTTCCTCTACCAGCTCGAGTGGCAAAGACACTTGAAACGCGGCGGGCTACACCGTCTCGATGTGGCGTTTTCGCGCGATCAGGACAACAAGATCTACGTGCAGGATCGAATCCGCGAGCATTCGGCCGAAGTTTTCGACTGGCTTGAGCAGGGCGCAGTGATTTACGTGTGCGGCGATGCAAAACGCATGGCGTGCGACGTCAACGACGCTCTTGTCGACGTCATCGCGCAGCACGCCGAAGTCGATCGCGAGGCCGCACAGGCGCGGCTCGCGGAATTACGCCGGGAAGGGCGATACCGCAGGGACGTGTATTGATGACTGAAGAGCAATTAACACAAGTCGAACGCATAAAAGCGAACAGCAGGCACCTTCGCGGCACGATCGTCGACAGCCTGGCAGACCCGCTCACCGGCGCGCTCGCCGAGGACGATACCCAGCTTTCGAAGTTTCATGGCTTCTACCAGCAGGACGACAGGGACCTTCGCAGCGAGCGCAAGCGCCAGCGCCTGGAGCCCGCCTACAGTTTCATGATCCGCGCGCGGGTGCCTGCCGGTGTTTGCTCGCCCGACCAGTGGTTGACAATCGACGCCCTGGCCAGCCGGTATGCCAACGGCACGATCCGCCTAACGACGCGCCAGGCGATACAGCTACACGGGGTGATCAAGCGCGACCTTAAAAAGACCATTGCCGGCATCAATGAATCCATGCTGGACACGCTGGCTGCCTGCGGAGACGTCAACCGCAACGTGATGGCGCCGCCGCTTCCGGCACTATCCGCCATACACAGACAGGTCCAGGCCGATGCCGAGACGCTGAGCGCTCACCTGACGCCCGCGACCCGGGCCTATCACGAGATCTGGCTGGACGGAGAAAAACTCGATGGCAAAGAGGTCGAGCCGATCTACGGTGATACCTACCTGCCGCGGAAGTTCAAAGCGGCATTCGTCGTACCGCCAATGAACGATGTGGATGTATTCACGCAGGATCTCGGCTTCATCGCGATCGTCGAGCATGGCAAGCTTGCTGGCTACAACGTTACGGTCGGCGGCGGAATGGGCATGTCGCATGGCGAGCCCGGGACGTATCCGCGCCTCGGCGATGTACTCGGTTACTGCGAGCGCGACCAGGTCCTTGCCGTATCGGAGGCCGTCGTTGCGACGCAGCGGGACTACGGGGATCGCACCAATCGCAAGCATGCGCGCCTCAAGTATACGATCGACGACCGTGGTCTGGACTGGTTTCGTGGCGAAGTCGAATCGCGAAGCGGAACCCGGCTAAAGGACAGCCGACAGTTCAGCTTCGTCGCCAACGGCGACGTCTACGGCTGGCAAGAGTCGGACGATGGCCGATGGCATTACACGCTGTTCGTCCAGAATGGCCGTGTTCTCGACGCAGGCGATCGCGAGATGCTTTCGGGGCTGCGGGCTATAGCGGCGGCGCATGACGGCGAGTTTCGGTTTACTCCGAACCAGAACCTGATCATTAGCAACGTCTCGCAGGCGCAAAAGTCCCGGATCGACGAATTGCTGGCAGCCCACGGCATCGCCAACGAAGCGCAGGCAACCCCGTTGCGGCTGCACTCGCTGGCTTGCGTCGCGATGCCGACCTGCGGCCTCGCGATGGCGGAGAGCGAGCGTTACTTGCCATCGCTGATCGACAGGCTCGATGCAGAACTCGAGGCGGCAGGACTTGCCGGCGAAGCGATCACCATTCGCATGACCGGATGCCCCAACGGCTGCGCGCGTCCGTACGTCGCCGAGATAGGCCTGGTCGGCAAGGGGCCGGGGCGGTACAACATGTACCTTGGCGCCGGCTTCGCGGGTGACCGCCTCGGCAGCCTGTTTCTCGAAAACGCCAACGAAGACGAAATTATCGCTGCTCTGCGCGAACTTTTCCGACGCCATTCGGCGCAGCGCCGGCCCGGCGAGCGGTTCGGGAATTTCCTGGTTCGTACGGGCGTCGTTCGCAGCGTACGGAATGGTCGTGACTTTCATGACGGACCGGTCGATGCTCGAACTAAATGAGGAGCGCTCGAGGCGCGCCGCCGGACAGGTGTGCCAGAAGAAGCTCGAGCGCATGGCCGCGGAGGAGCGCGTCGCCTGGGCGCTTGAGGAGCTGCCCGGCGAACATATCGTGAGCTCGAGTTTCGGCGCGCAGTCGGCCGTGATGCTGTACATGATGATCTCGCAAATGCCCGACATACCGGTCGTCGTTATCGACACCGGCTACCTGTTTCCCGAGACATACCATTTCATCGACGAAATGACCGACAGGCTCGATCTGAACCTGAAGGTCTTTCGTGCGCCGATTTCCCCGGCCTGGCAGGAGGCGCGGTACGGGCGTCGCTGGGAGCACGGTCGGCAGGGTCTCGACGCCTACCACCGCGATACGAAAATCGAGCCGATGGAACGGGCGCTCGAGACGCTCGATGTCGGCACCTGGTTTGCAGGGATTCGGCGCGCCCAGTCGCGGAGTCGTGCGCAGGCGTCCTTGATTGAATCGTCCGGTACGCGGTGGAAAGTTCATCCGATCGCAGACTGGAGCGATCGTGATATCCACGTCTATATGAAGCAGCACAACCTGCCGTATCACCCGTTGTGGGATAAAGGTTACGTATCGATCGGAGACGTGCACACGACCCGGCCTCTTGGTGAGGCGGGGTCTGAGGAAGATACGCGATTCAATGGCATGAAACGGGAGTGTGGCCTGCACGAAATGGACTTCGGGAAAATCGCGTGACTGCCCCGCACGTTTCGATGCAATTCTTCCCGGCGTTCCTTCGGCTCGACGGCCGTCAGTGTCTGATTGTCGGCGGCGGCGAGGTCGCCGCCCGCAAAGCGAGACTGCTGTTGAGGGCTGGTGCCGTCCTGACCGTGATCGCACCGCATCTCGGTTCCTCGCTCGAGCAGTTGGTTGCATCTGCGGAGATTCGGTGGGAGCCCCGGGAGTTCGACGATTCCGACGTACTCGGACACTGGCTGGTGATCAGCGCCACCGGGGTGCCGGAGATTGAACGCCGGATCGCAAGCGCAGCGGCGGCCGCAGGGGTTTTCTGTAACTCGGTCGACAATCTGCCCGACTGCTCGTTCATAACGCCTGCCGTCATCGATCGCAGCCCGGTCGTCGTTGCCGTGTCTTCCGGGGGTGTCGCGCCGGTACTCGCACGCCAGCTACGTTCGCGGATCGAAATGCTGTTACCGGCCGGTCTCGGCAAGCTTGCCGACGTCGCCGGCAAGTGGCGCCGTCTGGTGCGGCAGAGAATCACCGATTTCGCCGGCCGCCGGCTGTTTTGGGAGCGGTTTTTCGACACAGCGGCCGCCGGCGACGCGGACCCCTCGCAGACCATCGCGGCGATGCTCGAAGGAGGCGGTTCACCGGTCGGCACGGTCTGGCTCGTAGGCGCTGGGCCCGGCGATCCGGGACTTCTGACCATCCGCGCGCTGCAATGCATGCAGGCTGCCGACGTTGTCGTTCACGATCGACTGGTCTCGCTCGAGGTACTCGAGCTGGCAAGGCGGGATGCCGAACTAATTTCAGTCGGCAAGAAACCGGGTTGCACGGCACACACGCAGGAAGAGATCAATGCGCTGCTGATTCGACTGGTCTCGAGCGGCAAGCGCGTGTGCCGTTTGAAAGGGGGCGATCCGTACATCTTTGGGCGTGGAGGTGAAGAGGCACAGGCTCTCGCAGACGCGGGTCTCCCGTACCGGGTGGTACCGGGGATCACAGCGGCCTCGGGGTGCGCCGCCGCGGCGGGAATCCCGCTGACACATCGCGACGCCGCCCAGTCGGTAGTCTTTCTGACGGCGCACGGCAAGGACTCGGTCGACCGGCTGGACTGGCCATCCCTGGCACGTGATCGTCAGACGCTTGCTTTTTACATGGGCGTGCGGCGCTTTCAGGACATCATGAACAAACTCGTCGAGCATGGGCGCGCGGTGGATACCCCGATTGCAATTGTCGAGCGCGGCACGTCGACCGAACAACGCGTTTTGCGCGGCACCCTTGGTCAGCTGACGATGATCGCGGAGGCTAATCGAATTGTGTCCCCGGCCATGCTGTTTATCGGTGACGTAGCGCGCCTTGGAGCCGGGCGTTATTCCGGCAATGCTTGCGGCCAGAAGTCCGGACCAGGCGCGTCCGACGCCGATGCTGAAGTGAACAGGGAGGCAGAACCGGCGGCGCGCGACTCTGCCGGTGTTTAGCCCTTGAATCCGATTGCAAAATGGATGTCCTTTGGCCCCACAGCCAGGAGATCCCGGAACAAGCCGCGGTGAATGCAGGTTTAGCGGCCGGAGAGCATCCTCCGCAGAGGACTCCCCCCACCGCCTTATTCGTCGCTACGGTGAACACCGCCATACCTTGCGCACCACAAAACCGGCATTCGAGCGATTGCCAGAAACTGTGAAACGGAACGACGATCTCATCCGTGGAACGTCCTAGGCTCTATCAAGGTCCAATACTTCTGTTAGCAGCCGCTGGTACGTGACAAGCCGATAGCCGTGGCGAACAAGCAAGGAGGCCGCCATGCTTCGTACACTTCATCACGTCACGATCGTCCTCGCCTTGAGTCTCGCTGCATGCGGCGGAGGCGGTAATGGCGCGGCACCGAACGACCTGGGAGCTGGCGGTACAGGTGGCACGGGCGGCACAGGTGGTACAGGTGGTGCGGGTTCGGGTGGATCGGGCAGCTTCGCCGTCACCTACACTGATATAGCCAACCTTGCGAGCTGGGAGGGGGCCGTCGACTGGTTTGTCGAGGACGCGGGGAGCGTCTCGGGGCCGTTCGATAGCGGCGGCACGGGCGTCGTCAGCCTTGGTCAACCCGTGGGTACCAAGGTTCACCTGACGCGCCGAGAGGCGTTCTATTACTTCACCTTTATGGATGCACCCGTCGATGCGATCAGTTTTTACACCGGAGATCGCGATCTCGCATCGGTCAACGAGAACGTGACAGTCAACCTGGCAAATACCGCGATCGATGATCAGCTCATGCTGTTCTACCCGTTCCCGAACTGGTGGGATATCGATCAGGTCCCCTATACGTTGACGCAAACCGTCGGGAGCGCAGACCTCATCGCCGATGACGGTACAGCAACTGTGTTCATCAATTACCGGGCTTCCGAAGCGGAGGAGCCCGCGTCTCGATACGATTTTCGGCTCGACCTGGCACCGACGGAATTGTCGAGTGTCGACTTCGACGTCGCCGCGTTACGGCAGCGCACGAGCACGCGCCAGTGGCAGTCGAACGCAATGTTGAGCGGTAGCGCGTTGCCCTTCTTGTGGGCTCAGCGGAAGGGGATCTTCCTGATCGCAGGTGAAAGCAGCAGTGGCGGCGGCACTAGCGGATTAGTCGGATTGCCGGATCAGTTCCCTGCAGATCGCTGGTACCTGGCATCGGGACTCACTCTCATGCCGGAAATCGTGCAATCTGTCGACCCAGCCTCGACGGATATTATTGTGATGGATCCATTGCCGGGGTTTATCGACGACAATACGATCACTTATGACGCCAATGCCGGTACGATCTCGGTGATGGCACCCGGGGTTGTGCCTATCCACTTCGGACACTTGAAGCTTGCAACAAATTCTGAGGTCTGGGAGATCTATTTCCCGGCGACGGCATTACAGATCTCCGCTGACATGATTACGCTCGCGCTGCCGGAACATCCGGTCAATGCGCAACTGCCCGCGTTCACTTCTGTGTCAATCGAGTTCTACCGTTTGGATGGTGACGCTACGGCCGAGACTATGTACCGCTACCTGTGGAACCGGCGAACTCACTCGCTGCCATCGTTCGCTATGCAATCTGAGTTTACGTTCCTGTAGAACTCAAACGGTTGCGTGCTTGCGATACGCTACGGACGCGTGAATCCCTCTCTCTCCGCCAATTGAGCAACAGAGGGACAGTTACCTTGTTGTCTAGATAGGTAACTGTCCCGTTTTTGCGTAACGCGCCGAGCGTGGTTAGCGATGAGGATTCTGTTTGACTTAGTCGGATCTCGGCACTATCGGTCTTGTGGTTTTTGGGGGAATTCCATGCGCTCCAGTATGGATTGGAATCGCGGATCATCCCGGAGTGGGTCCCATCCCGGGGCGACCTGCATGAAAATCATGTTGGAGGATCTTTGCTGCACGGCTCTTTCGAGTTGTTCGATCGAACAATCCACCAGATCGAGGCCCAGGCAAGCCCACGAAATTGCGATCGGATCCACATGTGATCCGGGGGGCGGGTTTACTAAGCTGTCCATTAGACTTTGAGCGTCGTCCGCACGATTCGCCCTCGCATAGACCCAGGAGCAGCCGCTAATCAGCCAATGATCGAACCGCGTGCCGAATTCCTCCAACAGTGCATCACACCGGGCACTCGCAAGTTGATGGTCCCCCCGCAGCGAATGGTTCCACGCAATCATCATCATCGGATAATGAAAGGAGGGGATCATCTCGCTTGCGCGTTGCAGGTGCCGGATCGACTCGTCATGGCGGCGGCAGTGAAAGTTGTAGGCTCCGAGATCAAAATGCATCGTGGGATTGAACGGATCGCGGTTCCTGGCTGCCTCCAGCAGGCCGATACCTCGATCGCAGTCCGTATGAACCAGGACCTTAAACATGCCGTAACTGGCCAGAGCCTGCGAATCGTTTGGATCCAGGTCCAGGCTCCGTTCGAACTCCACCTCGGCAGCTTCCCAGTTCCACTCGAACTGGAAATAAACGCGGGCGAGCGCCATTCGCGCGTAGGCCAGGTTGGGGTCCAATTCGACCGCCTTGCGCGCGAATTGTCTTGCGCGCAAGTAGCCATCACCATCCGTGACGTTGGTTGTCAGAACCAGAAACCCGTAAAGGTCGGAGGCGTATGCGTAACCAGGTGCAAACGTCGGGTCCATCTCGATGACGCGTTCCGCGGCTCGTATTACGGCCTGCGCATCGTCCTGTGCCAAGAGCTGCATCATCTGGGCTTTAAGATATGCCTCGTACGCAGCAGGGTTTACCGGCTTTAGCGACGTCTTGGGCATGGGTCTGGAGCCCAGATTTGCACCAATTCCCCGCACCATGGAGCGCGCCGCATCGGCCTGGAGAGATAGGATGTCCGCCATTTGACCGTCGAAACTGTCCGTCCACAGGTGGTTGTCGCTCGTGGCTTCTATGAGCTGAGCAGTTATCCGGACCTGGTCACCGGACCGCTGTACGGAGCCTTCCACGATTGCATCCACACCCAATTCCGCGGCGACTTCAGGTAGTGACTTGCTCGTATTCTCGTACCGCATGACGGAAGTGCGGGAAATCACCTTGAAACTTCCAACCCGGCTCAACTCAGTGATTAGCGCTTCGGTCATTCCCGCAGCAAAGTAGGCCTCATCTGCATTAACGGAATGGTCCTTAAAGGGCAGCACGGCCACGGAGCCAATTGGCGCGGAGTCGTTTTCGATGTTGCCGCTCCACCAGTCGTTGGTTGCGAAAAGAACCGCAAAGATGACAAGTCCAGCAAGGACCCCCAATAAAGCCCGGGCAGGCCAGCCACGATGCTTGGCGCCACCCTCAATGGGAGTTGGTGTCGCTATAAATTGATAGCCTTTGCGGTGAACAGTCCGGATGTATTTTGGCGAATGCGCGTCGTCGCCAAGTACCGAACGAATCTCCTTGATCACTTGTGTCAGGGCGCCGTCCGTGACAAAACTGTTTTCCCAGACGTGCTCGAACAGCTCCTGCTTTTCGACTACTCGCCCTCGGTTTTGAATGAGGTAAACCAGTACTTCCAGCGGCCTTGAGCCGAGGGTTCTTTGCTCATCGTTAATAGTTACGGCGCCTGCCGCAGGATCCACAACTACGCCATTAAAGCGGTAATTCTTTCGGCCAGGTTCATCCTGTTTCACTGTGAAAGTTGGAGCATCTGAGCTTTTGGATTCGCTCTCATAACAAGTCATTGTAACTCATAACTTCATCACGACTTCGGGACCATTGAGAGATCAATATGACTCTCGTGGCAGACGGCTTTAACAAAGTTTTTCCCCAGCAGTCGACGGCCGCGAGAAGCGGTAATCGATGCATGGGGCGTCTACCAGGGCCGGGTGGCGCTGACAACGCTGTCCGAAAATGGGTTGAACAGGAGAACGTCATGTGTCGAATTAACATAGCTATCGTCATTCTCGGCGCGCTGACGATGATCAACGTTGACATCGCTAGCGGCGCGAGTCCCGAGCCCAATGCTGATCGCTGCTTCGAGGAGACAGTACGGGTCGCAAATGGGGCTGAACCGGCGACGCTGAGCACGACCGCCTGCCGGCGTGCACTGAGAGTCAAGCCGCTTAGTCGACAGGATCGATCTGCGATTCTTTATAACAGCGGAATCATACAGCAGGCGCAAGGAAACCTCGCCGCAGCAAAGGCCAGTTTCGAGAGAGCGGCACGTCTGTCGAAGACTGTCGACATGCGAAACCTCGCGCTGGCCCAGGTTGCCCTCAAGCTCGGTGACTATCGCGTTGCATTCGAGCAGTACGACCTGCTGGCCGCGTCAGATTTTGCTGCTGATTCTGAAAAGGTTCGTGTATCAGTGGTTGCGAATCGGGAGCAGGCCTTACACGCGTTGAATCTAACGGGGGTTGCAGCAAATCAGCGCTAGGCTCGGCCGAATGCGGTTGTTGGTTTTTCCGGTTATGAATTCATAGAGCGACCGCTTCTCGCCGATAGCTGCCGGAAGATTCGCCTCTTTGCCGCGGATCGACCGGCAGCGTCAGAAAGCCACTCTGTACGGCAAGGTCCCTGTGTGCTTCCGGCAGCACAGGGAAAATGGCTCAACAGGCGCGGGGAGCATAGTCCGCACAGGACTCGACCCACCGCCAGTAACAAAAAGAGCCCCCTTCAGGGGGTTTTTTTGTTTCCAGTAGAATCGTGGACTTCGAACCCATGGGTTCGATCCGAGCACGGCGAAGCCGTGCGACAGACGCGCGCAGCGCGAGGCAGCTTTGCTGCCGGTCAATCCCACCCTCTCCGCCAAATTGCTCAGGTATGTAGCTGTTTAATATAGCAAAAACTGAATCGCAATTTAACTAACGCTACAAAACACCCCACATAAATATTGGCTAAACGCCTCAGGATTACGCGCAGATTTGCGCAAATCTGGAGGATGTTTGGTACATCCAGAGCCACGGATAAGCCCGATCAGCCTCGCGGCTATCAATCTGCCCCTCAAGGAATGCCTGTTCGATCAGATCAACTAATTCGGAATCGGGTGGCCTGGTCTGCTCAAGTAATACGGCTACATCATGATAAGTGCATGTCATGCTGTGAGTCTGGACGATACCCGGCCTCTCTGCTCGCAGTGAATCTCGTCTGATTATCAAGAAAAGGGCACCCCCACCCCTATGACCCGCTGGGAGTTAGGCAAACGTTGTCGGAGGGACCCACACAGAGACTTAGCAAATCCTCAGACGATTATGGGTCCCATCCGGAGGGGGTGTAAGGGGCAAACTTTCGATTTTGGAATATAGTCATATAGGCGCTTGTCACGCCCAAGCAATTTTAAAAGAGCCTTTTTTTGAAATTTTTTGAAAAAACAAGAAGGGATATGTCTGCTTTCGCCCTGGAAGCAGTTTTTCACGTACTTAGCCCGGCCAGCGTGTGCCAAAATAGGCCCTCACCGACGACAGTCGTAGCGCCTCAATACCATTGGAGACCAACCCGTGAGCGATGACAATAAAAACGAAACCACAGAAACGCCTGCAAATGAAGACGCGGTGAACGATCCAGCACCAGAACAGAATACGCAGGATTCGACCCCAAGCGGCCCGAAGTTCACGAAAGCGCCTGATGACCCACTCGCTGGCGTCAAGAAAGGCGCTTCCGATGCGATGGCGAGTATGGAGGGGAAAACGGTGTCTATGAAACTCTACGTCGGTACGATCATTGCCGTAGTTGTATTGATGCTGTTGGCGCGTTGTGGCGGATAGTAAATTTCAGCATATTTCTTACTGTCCGTCCGGTACCTCCTATGACGGTTTGAACTTCCGCTTCGCCCCCGATAGCAGACGTTCAGGTAATATCGGCATTTAGGTCTGCTGATGACCCATTGCAGACGTTCGACCAGTAGAAGAATAGAGGACCAAAAGCAATGCGTGTAGGCTACGCCCAGTCAGTGATGTTGCGTTTCGACCTACATCTTGCGACTCCGTAGTTGTATGAATATTAACAAGCTCGCTTGGACTGAATTGGTGGCAGCGCTTGGAGTCATATCTTCGCTTATCTTTGTCGGATACGAGGTTCGACAAAGCAACTCTCTCGGCCGCCTTCAGGCCCAGCAGTCCATGGCCGACGCCTGGAGTACGGTGAACCTCACATTGGCCTCAAATCATGAGCTGGCGGCCCTGCTGGCCCGCATGCATGGCGGCGAGCTAAAAGCTGATTTTGCGCCGGGCGAGGCCCACTCTTTGTATCTGGTCCTGCATGGTCTCGATCACACTTGGGAGATGTACTACACGCAGACTCAAATTGGCGTGCTGGAGGAAGGAGACATCAGCTTTCCTCCCCCTAACAATCGCACTTTCAGCGCGGCGTTTCATCGTGAATTATGGCCGGAGATTCGTGGCGGCTTTAACGAGGAATTCGCAGTATTTTGGGAGCAACGATTTAAGTTGACCATGTGATGCAAGCCAACCGGCTGCTTATGGCCTTTAGGTGTCAAGGTAAAGTTCAGTGAAACTCCCAGAACCATTATTTGCCATTATCAACCCAATCATGAGGTTTTTGCTTCGCTCGCCGATCCACTCGTTTTGGAGTAAGAGTCTCATGCTTATTACGTTTACGGGCCGTAAGAGTCAGCGGGTGTATAGCACCCCGGTCCGCTATGTGGTTAAAGATGGCACCGTAAGGTGTTTTACGTCGCCGGAAAATCTTTGGTGGCGTAATTTACGGGGCGGAGCGGACGTCGTGTTACGCATAGAAGGTTCTGAGAAGCGGTATCGTGCTACGGCCATAGAGAACGAGCCGGAAACGACAAAGAGGTGGCTCAATTACTATCTCGGCTTATTTCCGCAAGACGCGACTTATCACGATATTCGGCTTGAAAAAGACAAGAGTTTGGTTGCCGCAGATTTGGAGCATGCATCGCACAAAGCGATTGTCGTGGAGGCGACGCCACTCGATTGAAGAATGAGCGCAATGACACCTAACCAGTGCAAGCAACTGACCGTGATAATCTAGCGTTGACTGCCCGCTATTGGCCGTTTCCGGCCGGCTTCCAGGAAGAT
>Ga0224508_10003426_pt1 | contig 13110 bp, 11 predicted proteins | sample SF_Jan12_sed_USG_4_FD_170157 | JGI IMG/M metagenome (GOLD analysis project Ga0224508, IMG submission 170157) | Sediment microbial communities from San Francisco Bay, California, United States - SF_Jan12_sed_USGS_21 | ecosystem: Environmental > Aquatic > Marine > Sediment | place: USA...
GGTTTACGGTGGTCTCGACTCTGTGCTGAATGACCTGGTTCGCATGAAGCAGTAGTTCGGCAAAAAAGGTGGGGGCCCGTCTTCGGACGGGCTCCCGCAACTCTACGGCTGTAGCTCAGCGAATAGAGCGCAACTTTGCGAAGGTTGTGTGCGCAGGTTTGACTCCTGCCAGCCGTACCAATTTGATGAGCGCTCGTCTAAGGGCGAAGACGCGAGGCTTTGACCCTCGAGATCGTGGTTCGAGTCCACGGCGCTTGACCAGACAATGGCCGTCTGAAGGGAATAAGGCATACCTGCCTGGCTCAGACCCAGGCGTTTCCCGGTTCAAATCCGGGGGCGGCTACCAACGCCATTCACACGATCCGCATTGCCGAGATCCTCAAATCTCACCTGGCCCGGCAGGGCCGGGTAGTCCGTGGTAGTTATGCGGGAGTGAGTCGTGCTTCGTTATGCAGCGTGGCGCAAATTGAGCAACGGACGCCCCGGTAACTGGTTGATAAATAAGCACAGAATCAATCGCCTGGCGTTCTGAAAATCCGCGTGTCGGCAGTTCGATTCACTCGAATTGGTTTGCTTCTGGCCACCATTCTCAAATCCCCATCGGGGTCGCGAGGTCGTTCAAGTGAACGGAACGATGGTCCGGCCTTCGTGATCCGACGCAGTTGCGGCGGTAGGCTATTAGCAGCCACGAAGAAACGCGTATGGAATTGACCATACGCGCTCTTCTTCAGTGGGATAAATTGTGATTTAACCGTGACTAATATGCAGGGCCGTCGACGTACTCGAGCCCGGCCTCACCTGCCTGCTCCCTGACGGTGTCGTAGAGCTTCTGGTCCAGTGAATCTTTCAGGCCACCGGCTTCTTCGACCTTCTTGGCGAGATAACCATCACGATCTTGTGACAACTTCTTAATCTGTCGTTGCAGGTCTTCCCGTTCATCGGCGAGTTTGGCGACAAAGGCCGCCTGTTCGGTTGATGACATCGGCTTAAGCGCCTCCGGAAGTGCATCTTCCTCGAGTTTATTGAGTTCGATGGTGCCGTCCGCGACGGCGGCCACCAGCTCATTTTTGCCAAGTAGATTGGCACGACCGCCCGCCGATGCGTTGAACGCGCCTCGTCGCGCGCGTGCGGCGTGCGAGGCACCTTCATGCAGCTTGTCAATTGCTGCCACTTTTCCTCGCATCTCTTCCTTTTCTTCGTCGGTGCCGTAGTAGAGCCGCGTGTCGTCGAGTTTTGCCGACAAAGTTGCCATCTCCGCGTCAAAGGGCGTGGTGAATGCGACGGCACCGCCAGCCTGCTCAACCTGGAAGAAGTTGCCGTGACCAAGACTCGCGATTTGTGTCCAGGGCTCGATCGCGGACGCAATTTCACCGCACTGGATCGTGTTAATGACGATGCCTTTCTCCTGAGCAGACGCGACAATCTCGGGGTAGCGCACCTCATTGTAGTCCATGTGCGGTGGCGCATCGCCGACCAGGAAGATCACCTGGTAGGCCTGGTCTTGCTGACTCCAGGACATGTCGTGTACGGCGTCGTACAGTGCCTTGTTGACGCTTTCAGGCGTATCACCGCCGCCGTCTGCCTCAAAATCCATTAACGTTGCATAAACGGAATCGAGATCGTCCGACAGTTCGACAACTTTGGTCACGTACGAATCACCCCGGTCACGATACGCAACCAGTCCGATGCGAATTTCCGGTGCCTGTTGCGCCGATGCCATCGTTGTTGCGATCGACCAGATTTTCTCTTTCGCCGTTTCAATGAGACCCGACATGCTGCCGGTCGTATCCAGCACGAACACGACGTCGATCTTGGGATGGTCATTGATCGTTGTGTGATGATCGATCGGCGGATCGATTTGGATGCCCTTGGCGGAGAGTTGCGGGTAGTACACGACTGCGGCCAGGGTGAGTCCGAAAAGGGCGATGCCCAGTAGTTTGCTTTTCATGGTTTAAGTCCTCGTTAGAAATGCGGGTTTGAAACACTCATCGTGTGAATAACTGGCGCAAGGCCTCATCAGCCTGACGCCTTGCGTGTTCGAAGTTTTCGTTTTCGATCGCCGTTTTTCGTTGTGATCTCGGTGTGCTCTCGAATGCTGGTGGGATCGCGACAAATAGCGCCTGCACCAGGAAAAAACACCAGGTGGCTAGAAACACACTGCCGGAACGGCTGATCGCCCATACAGTTGCCGAGATGCTCAAGGCACTTACGCCCAGGTCCATCAACGCCGGCATTACACCCGAGTAGAAATACAGGGAGCGCACCAGCCAGATCGAGGCGACGTGGATAAGCAGGTAGAACGGCAGCGGAGGGGCGACCCACCAGGTGGTGGCGGCCAGGGCGCTCCAGAGCGCAAGCGTGGTTACGCGTCCCACGCGGGTTTCGCTGCGGCTGAACAGATACAAAAGATAGGCAAGGCCCAGCGCGGGAATCACCAGGCGAAGCACAGCGCCCAAACCGACGAAGGGCGTCAGCGTGGCAACAATGGCACTGGCAAAGAAGCCAAGTACCGCGGCGACAATTACGCCGTGAACAAAGGAAGGCCGATTCATGTCGAACTCCTTACGCCTTTCTCATGGAGATACGCGATCTCTACCTCGTCGTCGCCGACGGTCATTTCCCTTTCCATCCAGGCAATGTCATCGAACACTGAGTCGCCGCAGGTATATGAGGGTGCGCGATGTGCAAAGAGCTCGGCTTTTTGCCGAAGGCTTTCGAGTGTCAGCTGGTTCTTGTCGAGCATCGTTTGTTGCTCATCGAGGCCCTTACCGTTCGCTGTGTGCTTCGCGCCAAGACGCTTCAGGAGACGCTCTGCCTCAAGCTTCTTCTTGACAAAGCGCTTTGCAAGTTCGTCGTTGTTCGACTCGAAACAAAAATCGAGCTGCGCATCGATCTCGGCAATCGAGCTTTCGAGCTCACTCTTGCGCACGGACAAAGCCTCCTGGTCGTGTGCACACAGTGCGATGCGCTGCTCCGCATTGGCCAGATCGTCCTCCATATCGCGGATGGCCTGTTTTAGCAGGGCTTCGGGCTCCTCGATCTGATCCAGAACGGCGTGAAAATCTGCTCTAAAGAGCCGCGAGATACGATTGATGAGTGCCATGGTGTTGCCTCCTGATATTTTTGGTCGAAACATTCGATGCAGGAATACTAGGCAGCGACGGCGTGATTAATAAGACATGAATCGGTAAAACCTGGGTGGCAGAATTTACAAAATCCTTACATGGAATGACTGCTCAACCGGTGCCAGAGTGCTAGCCTAAGTACCTGATGAATAGCCAGATACGCATACTGGTTGTGGAAGACGAAGAGGCCATCCGCACGGGCCTCATCGACGTGCTCGTCTTTCACGGCTACGAAGTCGACAGTGCCGCGACAGGGCCCGAGGGGCTCGAGAAAGCGCTAACGGGCAAATTCGAGCTGATCTTGCTCGACATAATGTTGCCCGGTATGGACGGCTACGCAATCTGCGACAGGATTCGCGACGTGGACCGCAACCAGCCAATCATTATGCTGACAGCGAAATCCCTGGACGAGGAAATTATCCAGGGTTTGCAACTTGGCGCCGACGATTATGTTGCGAAGCCTTTTTCGATCCAACAGCTGGTCTTGCGGATCGAGGCTGTCTTGCGGCGCTCTCAGGTCGGTCAGAAACAGGCCAGGACTCTGAACATCGGCAACATCGAAATCGACACCGAGAATCTCTCAGGTCAAAATGGCAATGACGAAATAGTTTTCACCAAACGCGAAATCGAGGTCCTGAGTTACCTTGCGCAAAACTCCGAGCGGCCGGTCTCAAGAGAGGAATTACTGTTGAAAGTGTGGGGATATGCGCGAGGCCTCAACATCGAAACGCGGACCGTCGATATTCACATTGCGAAAATACGGCGCAAGATAGAGCCCGATCCCAGGAAGCCGGCATTACTCATTACGGTCCGGGGCGCCGGCTACCGCCTCGTGATAGAGAGCTAGGCGTGCTAAGCAAGACGCTTATTAAAGGCTTCGACAAGGACCGGCTTAGAAATCTGCTGGCATTGTTGTTCCTGGCGCTTGCCCTGCCGACCGCGATCCTCATTTGGCAGGCGTACAGCCAGCTCAAATGGGAGGCGTTTCATCAGTTCAGGGGTGATGCAGAGGAGTTGACCGGTCGTATCGACACACGCCTCAATGACATGATCACTGCCGCGGACGCGCAATCGTTTGCAGACTACACTTTTCTGGTCGTCTCCGGCGATCCGAGCGCTAAGTTCGTGCAGCGTTCTCCGCTGTCCGCCTATCCTGTCACGGAAACCGTAACCGGCGTGCTGGGCTACTTCCAGGTAGACAGCAACGGAACATTCAGCACGCCGCTGTTGCCACCGGAGGGCACACAAGCAGCGACTCTCGGTATTGGAGGAGCCGAATACGGCAAGCGGCTGCAGCTCGCGCAGGAAATTCAGACGGTGCTTGTCGATAACCGCCTGGTGCTGTCGCGGCAAGATTTTGCTGCCCGCGGGCCTGCGTCTGATGATGCGGTCGACGTAGTTGAGGGCGGGTTGAGCGAACGGCGCGCTGCCGCCAATGAAGACTATAGCCAGCAGATTTTCGATGAACTGAATCAGCCGAAGAGAGAGCCTCTGTCTGCCGGGAGCAGGGCAGGCACCTCGGAGTCCGACGAAGCAGTGGGTGAAGCCTCGCAACCGGCACAGCGCTTCAACAGCTTCGGTAAAGTCAGCGACTTGAAGCTCGATGCGGACCTTGAAACGAAAAGTGAGGAAATGGAGCGTGACAGCATCGAGCAACAGCTCGGTGCCGAGGGTCCTAGTTACAACCTGGGCCGGCAGAAGCGCAGGGAACAAATCGCGCTGCCCGAATCTGCCGTGCCGCACGGGAGTGAATCGATCGCGAACGTTTTGGGGCCATCGGACCTGCGTATCAGTATATTCGAGAGCGAAATCGATCCCTTTGAATTTAGCCTTCTCGACAGCGGCGACATCGTGCTATTCCGCAAAGTCTGGCGCGACGGCGAGCGATATATCCAGGGCATGCTGCTTGATCAAGAGACGTTTACAAAAGACCTTATCGGCGCACGGTTCATGGACACCGCGCTGGCCAACATGTCGAATCTTATCGTTGCTTATCATGACGACGTTATCCACACGTTCAGTGGGCGCGATAATATTGTTTATCCAAACGTTGCCGAAGGTTTGGATGGTGCGTTGCTTTACCGTAATCGCTTGAGTGCACCCCTGGATAGTCTGGAGCTTATCTTCAGCATCCAACGTCTGCCACCGGGTCCCGGTGGCACAGTCCTCGGCTGGGTCACATTGGTACTGGCAATTGTTTTTGTTGGCGGCTTCGTCACCCTGTATCGGCTGGGTTTGAGCCAGATCAAACTCGCCCGGCAACAGCAGGACTTCGTGTCCGCGGTCAGTCACGAACTCAAGACCCCACTTACCTCCATCCAGATGTACGGTGAAATGCTCAAAGAGGGCTGGGCCGACGAGGAAAAACGGCAGGGTTACTACGAATTCATTCACGAGGAGTCGGAGCGCTTGTCGAGACTTATTTCCAATGTTTTGCAACTTGCCAGGATCACGCGAAACAAACCGCAATTCGACTCGAGGCCAACGAGAGTTGGGAAGCTGTTGAGCAATACCGAATCGAAGATCTCGAGCCAGGTTGAACGCGCAGGATTCGAGCTTCGGTTCAAGAGAGATGATGACGCGGAACAGGCCACGATTAATATCGACGAAGATTGCTTCGCACAAATCATCATCAATCTCGTGGACAATGCCATCAAGTTCTCAAAGAACGCGGCAGAACGGGCCATCGAGGTAAGCAGCAAGCGAACCCGGGACAACCGGATTTTGATTTCAGTCCGCGACTTCGGGCCCGGAATCCCCAAAGATCAAATGAAGAAGATATTCGAACTCTTTTACCGGTCAGAATCCGAACTCACTCGTGAAACCGTCGGCACTGGTATTGGCCTGGCTATCGTGCACCAACTCACACAAGCGATGGACGGTAATGTGGATCTGATCAACGTCGAGCCAGGCGCGGAATTCAGGATCATGTTCCCGAGCGCTGATTGATTCAGTACACGGCTGGCTTTGCACTCGAGTGGCTTCGGGTCACCAAGTCCCTCGGCGCTTCAAGAGATGTGCGGGAAATTTGCGTGGGTCAGTCATGCATCGCCGGGCATGCATGGATGGCCGAGAGAAACGACTTTCTGAATCAGCCGTGCCCAGTTGGCTTTGCGCCGGTTATTGTCAGGCGGCTCGTCAATGCGGATTGACTCGGCCACGTCAGTACCATTCTCGGCGAGCCTTCTCACGCCGCGCAAACGGTTGGCATAGGGGCCGTAGTAGCGGTTCCTCAGTGCTCGTATTTGTCCGGGATGTGGTTCAAGAGCATGCGCATCGACTTCAGCGGCGGCATCAGCTGGTACTTGCGTTTCAGGGTGGGCATCGTAATCCAGTATTTCTGTATTTAACTTAAGACCCAAGTTAGAACGTCCTAACCCATTGAGTCAGCGCCGTCGCATGGTAGACTTCGTCTATGGCTAATGAAAATAAAAATATCAATGAATTAGTCTTGGACGACGATGACCCGACGGCTGAGCTCGATGTCACTGAACTTCGCGCAGCTGTGAGAGACGATGCGTCGGTCGCTTCGGATTCCGACACACCGTCTCGTACCGTCGACGAAGATGATGACGCGTCGCGTATTCAGTCCGTTTCGGAATTGCAGCTTGACCTCGACGAACGCTCAGAGACGGTCGGCCGACTGCAGTCTGACATCGAGCGGCTTCACTCCAAGTGGCTGGGACTTGAAACCGAGATAAGCGCTCGGGAAGAGGTCGTAAGGGATCTCGAGAAAGAAGTAGACGAGCTGAAGAGTCAAGTTGCACGAAAGAGCAAACTGCTGAAGAAGCGCGACAAGAAGATCAAGAAGCTCAGGTCCGAAGACAGCGATCGCCGAAGGGATCACGTACAACTCGTCGAGGAACATGCGGTAACCTGGCAGCAACTCGCCGAACACACAACGGCGGCATCGGAACAGGCGAAAGCACTCGAAAACGCTATGCGCGAGTTGGAGGCTGCCCGCTCCGGACTTCGCGCCGAGTCAGAAAAAGTCGCTACTCTGGATGCAGAGCTCAAGATTCGCGACGAGGCACAAGCATCGCTCGAACGGCACCATATGGCATTGACCGACGAACTCGAGGACTTGCGTTCGATCGATACCGAGCACATTGCGGCCCTGGACAAGGCCGATGTCGAAATTCAGGGAATGCAGGCCGATCTCAAGACAGCAGGCGCGAAGATCTCTGGGCTCGAGATGAATATTGCCGAAAGTGACGAAGCGAAGAGGCTGCTCGACGAACAGCATGCCGAGCTACAGCATCAAGTTGAAGAACAGAGATCGGCTATTGCTGCAAAAGAGCTGGCGCTTGAATCGGTCGAGCATGAGCTGCAAAAGACAAGCTTCGAATTGAAGAAGATTCTGGACCAGGGCCCACCAGAAATCGTGCTGGCAGACATTAGCAGGTCGGATGCGCAGGAGATCCAGGCACAGATCGCACGTACTGAGAAATATGCAGACACTTTGCGCCACAATTTGCACGATCTCACCGAATCGCATGCGGCGGTTGTGGACGAGCGGGATCGACTGAGTAAGATGCTGGAACGAATGGCCACTGAGAACGCGAAACTGTCGGAAGAAATTACCAAGGCGAACACGTTGATTTCCGAAAAGCAGGCTGTTGCTGAAGAGCAGCAAATGGAACAACAGGTCGTCGTCGATCAATTAAAGTCCGATCATGAGCAGGACATCCGCAACCTCCGCTTCGAACTCGGCGAGGCACAGGACACGCTCACTGAGACCACCAATATAAACGAGCAACTTGCATCGGAATTGCGACAGGCTCGCGAGTTCAAGGAAGACCTGGAGGGCATGCTTAGCCAAAACGACGAGCAGGCAAAAGGGCACATCGAAGATCTCGAGAAGCAGATCAAGCTACTGAACCGAACGACCGAGGAGTTTGAACAAAAGCTGGAAACCAAGAGCGCTGCGATCAATGCGCTGCTCGACGAACTGGCGAAGAAATCGGAGCAATTCGATTCCATCAGCGAAATCGAAGAGGTTATCCATGATATTGACGATCGCATGTCGGGTCGATTGGACGATGGATCGGCAGCAGATGAATCGACGCCGGAACCGGATATTGGGCCTGCCAGGGGCGACCGCGAAAGAGTATCGCGAGTCATGATTGGCAATATTGGAAACCACGTGCTGCGGTTCCCGTTATTCAAGGACCAGGTGACGATAGGCAGAACAGGTGATAACGATATCCAGCTCAAGACAGCTTATGTCAGTCGTCGACACGCGGTCTTGTTAACAGAGGGTGATAGTACCCGTGTCGTCGACTGGGGCAGCAGAAACGGGGTTTTCGTTAATTCCAGGCGCGTCGAGGAACACCTCTTGTCAAACGGCGATATCGTGACCGTCGGCGACGCCAAATTTCGGTACGAGGAACGTCAGAAGTTCGAATCGACTTGATATCGACTCTCGCCCTGCGGGCAGCTTCGCTGTCCGAATCCGCTTCATCCCGAGGGCACATCCTCGCACAGCTTCCAGCTGAGCTCACGGCGCGCGAATTGCTCTGCCCCTGGTCACGATTTAACTCGCCTGCCGCAATCCATTAGTATGGCCTGCTCATACCTCATCAGTTCTTAATCATGAACGGCGACGCGCTAAGCATCACTAACATCACTGTAGGCATTACCTGCCTTGTCTCCTTCGTCCTGATGCAGAATCGAACAGGCAAGGCGCTCCTGATCTTTCATCCGGCGACAATTCGGGAACACCATCAATGGCATCGCTTCCTGACGTCCGGTTTGGTCCATGCCGATATGGTGCATCTTGCGATTAACATGTTCGTCTTGTGGTCATTCGGTAATGCAATCGAGAAGTTTTACTTTCCCACGTTTCTGAGCGAATTCAGCGCCCAGAAATACATGCTGCTGTATTTCGGCGGCATCGTCGTGGCGTCGGTACCGAGTTACATCCGGCACAACAAGAATCCAAATTATGCAGCTTTGGGGGCATCGGGCGGGGTGTCAGCCGTGGTATTCGCCGCGATCCTTTTTGAACCCTGGCAGAATCTGTACTTATACGGTGTGATCGCGATTCCGCAGATATTGGCGGGTGCGGCCTATCTCTTTTATTCGTGGTATCAGGACAAAAGGGCGGCCGATAATATCGGTCACATGGCGCACTTCACCGGCGCTGTCTGGGGGTTTCTGATTACCGGACTAATGAGTCCGGACCTGTTTGCTCGCTTCATTCAAAAGGCATTGCAGGGTCCGAGCTGGCTCTAGGGGAAACCTCGGTTCGACCCTGTTTCCTGCCTTACATGGTGCGGTATCGGGACAACCAATTGCAGAATTCATCGTGGGGCAGGGCTTCCGAGAAGTAGAAACCCTGGATAACGTCACATTTTAATGCCGTGAGCAGCTTGACCTCGGTCGAGTTCTGAACACCTTCGGCGACGACTTTCATACCGAATTGATGGGCTAACCGGATAATGGTTTCGACGAGGAGGCGGTCGCGTTCCGATTCGAGCATATTCGACGTAAAAGATTGATCAATCTTTAGTTCGGTCGCCGGAATATTCCTGAAGTAGGAAAGTGATGAATAGCCTGTGCCGAAATCATCGATTGAAACGCCGATGCCGGCAGACCGCAAAGCACTCAGACGTTCGAAGTTGGAGTCGCAATCCGTCACGAGCGTGCCTTCCGTAACCTCGACAGTCAGGTCACAATTACCACCACCCCAAATAGACAGCGCTTTGGTCAGTATGTCCAGCGTCTCTGCGTGCTGCAGAGACGTAGCTTCCAGGTTGACCGCCAGTCCGAGTCGATTGCCGGTATCGGGCCACTCGGCGGCGCTACGTATGCCTTCAGTAAACACAAACCGGGTTAGTTCTTGCATCAGCCCCATCTCCGTGGCAAGTGGCACGAAGATGCTCGGTGAAACCTGGCCGTGTTTCTTGCTGGTCCAGCGCAGCAGCGCTTCGGCGCCACAGGGACGGCGGGTCGCGATTTCAAACTTCGGCTGGTAGTAGAGTTCAAGGGCGCCATCGTCGATGGCTTCGGCCAGGTCCTCCTGCAGTTCCCAGTTCTCGGCCATTTTTATGGCCATGGTCTGCGAAAAAACTACATAGGGCTGTTCAGTCTTGCGCGCTGATTCCAGTGAGACACTGGCCTTGTGGATGAGACTGGCGGCATCCTCTCCGTTCTCTACGTCGCTGACAATTCCGATTCGCAACATGGCGCTCAGCGATGCATCAAATCGCTGTACCGCCTGAGAGTGGGTGCGGCCTATTTTTTCCGCCGCGAGAATTATGTGGCCGGACTTGTGTACGCCCGGAAACAAGAGACAAAACGTGTTGTCTCCAACGCGGCACAGGCGATCCTGCTGTCTGCAAAGATTCTGCAACGATCTTTCGATCTCCGTAAACACCTTACGGCTGGCAGCGTAGCCTGATTTCACAAATATTTTTCCAACGTCACCAACGTCGACCATGAAAACTGAGAACGTCGTGTCACCCGACTGCATCAAGCGATCAATCTCCTGCTCGAAGGCGAGGTGTTCCGTCTTGTTGAGTTTGAATGCTTCCATCAGCGGTCAAACGAAGTAATCTTCGAGGTTGATGTCGAACTCACCGGGGTTGAGCCCGCGCTTGATCCATATGCCCATCGAGGTGAGTTCTTCCTCCGGTTGATCGGCGAGATCGACTATTCTGAAGTCGTCAAGCTTTCTTCCGTGGGCATCGAGAATAATGGCTACCTCTGGCAATAACCGACTGGTGCGGTGCTCCCTCAGGACAACGGCGATTTCGTCAGTGCTCAGTTCGACCAGCGTACCGGCAGGAAATATGCCGATGGCCTGTATGAACTGTTCAATGAGTTCAGCTTGAAAACTCTTGTCCGCTAACGTCTTGAACTCTCTCATCGCGTCGTACGAAGACATTGCCTTGGCGTACGGCCTGTTGCTGGACATGGCGGCGTAAGAATCGACGATTCCGCCGATCCTGCCGAACACCGGGATCTGGTTGCCTTTCAAGCCGTTGGGGTATCCCGAACCATCGAATCGCTCGTGATGCGTCGCCACCATATCGAGGACCCTTCGATCGATGGAATCGGCAGCGCCCAGTAATTCGACGCCTAACTGGACATGACTTCGCAGGTGCGTCTTTGCAAGATCGGTCAATTCGCCCGTCGATCGCAGTAACTGTTGTGGCAGCTTTGTCTTACCTACGTCGAGGAGTAAGCCGCCGAGCCCCAGTAACTTCAGTGATTGCCTGTCCAGTCCCAGGTGACGACCGAAAATCAGCGCCCACATCGACGTCGCGAGCGAATGCGCGTGTGTGTAATCGTCGACTTCCTGCATTCGTACCAGCAACGCCATGGCCGTGTTGTTACGAAGCACGCTGTCGACCATTCCGTCAACGACGATTTCCAGATCCGGAACCCGAATCGTTGCGCCTTGCCGCACACTATCGAGTACGTCTACCAGGCATTGCAGGGAACCGGTATGTACGGTTTTTGCAACCACCAGCTCGTCAGCTACGTTGACGGTGTCCTGGTAATATTCACCCGGCTGCGGCGGCGCAGCAACAGTCGGCTCTTGCTTGCGCCCAAAGAGCTGCAGCAGCCGCTGCCAGAAGCTACGTTTGTGCTCTGGCTGTGATGCGGCTGCCGTTACTATTGCTTTTTGCGGTGGCTTCGTCGCATGCGTGTCATTGGCTGCGAGAAGGGATTGCTCGAGATCGATGTATACGAATTCGCAATGTTCGTGTAATTCGTCTATCTCGTTCTTGCTGCGTATGAAAAATCCCTGGAACAGGAACGGGGTTTCGAGCCACGGGCGATCGAGCTCCGAAACGTACATTCCGACGCGGAGGCCCGTGACATCGATTTTTCGCTTTAACTGAGACATACAAGCGAGGCGTGCCCCGTTGACATAACGCAATTACGGACACTCATCGTAGCAATGATCGCCGCGGATCTACGAGACACCGGTCACAATTGGCGAGGGCTTACTTCAAAGCGGCCTGTCCGGAAAGGGCCCCATCCAACAGCTTAACCAACTAATCCCGGCTATAGCTGTACGGGCCCCACCGGTTAAGTTGTACAAGCTGGTTGACCTTCGTACGAATGGTGAGCTCCTGTTTTTCCGCGTTGGGAACAACCACGTAGCGACGCAACGGTTTGTCGTCGTATAAGGCGTGCATGAACGCTTCGAAAACCTCATCAGATTCTTGGAGGGACGGCTCAGTCGCGGTCGTCGATTCGTAGATCTTCCTCATATCTTCGGTGACTTCGCCACCTGCGGATTTCATCTGCTCGAGATCGCGCGACACCCTGTTGCGACGGATATCCGACTAGTAATTGCCAGGCTCCACGACACTGCCAGCGATCAACGTGCCTGCTGATTGACTTGGATATCACTGTAACCTATTGAATAACAGTCAATTTCTAATCAATCCCAATGTTTGGTACAGTATCTGCATTAAGTTAAATATGCATTACGTTAAATAAAAGAAAGCTCGCGGCGGTCCCCGTTTACGTTGACCGCACGCTTAGCAGCCAGTCCGGGGGGTTCACACAATGACAATTTCACGTTGTCTCGCAACCATTTGTCTGCTCACGTTGTTCTCTTCTCCTAGCTACGCAGACTTTAACTACGAATACTACGAGGGCGACTGGAGTGTGCTGCCGAATTTCGACGCCCTGACGCCTGTCGCGACCGGCACCACGCCGACTTTTGATATTTCCCTGCGCTTGCGCAATTCGCAATACGGTTTTCGATTCGCCGGCACCATCACCGTTGCCACGGCGGATACTTACACCTTCTACACAAACTCGAATGATGGTTCTCAGTTGTTCATAGACGGCACGCTGGTCGTGGACAACGACGGAGTGCACGCAGCAGCTGAACAGAGTGGCCAGATCGCGCTGACTACCGGTTCCCACGCGATTACGGTTACGTTTTTCCAGCAAGGCGGCGGTGCGGTTCTTAGTGTTTCCTGGAGTAACTCGGCAAACGGGCCGCAGCCGATAC
>Ga0224508_10003427_pt1 | contig 13109 bp, 10 predicted proteins | sample SF_Jan12_sed_USG_4_FD_170157 | JGI IMG/M metagenome (GOLD analysis project Ga0224508, IMG submission 170157) | Sediment microbial communities from San Francisco Bay, California, United States - SF_Jan12_sed_USGS_21 | ecosystem: Environmental > Aquatic > Marine > Sediment | place: USA...
ATCAGTGAATCGCATGCAATCGGTCGAACAGGTTTGCAAACTGGTGTCCGATGCCAAGGAAAACTGTTTCAGGTCGGTGTCATTTGACCTGATATACGGCTTGCCCCACCAGACGGTTCAGACCTTTGATCGTACGCTCGATCTTGTACTGGCCATTCGGCCTGAGCGGCTTGCAATCTACAACTACGCTCATTTGCCCGCCCGATTCAAAGGGCAACGCATGATCAATGACGTGGATATCCCTTCACCACAAACCAAACTGGAGATTCTTCACCACACAATCGACAAACTGGGTACCTCGGACTACGAATACATCGGTATGGATCATTTCGCATTACCGGACGATGACCTCGTGGCTGCAAAGAGAAACGGGACGCTGCAGCGTAACTTCCAGGGCTACTCCACGCATGGTGGCTGCGATCTGATTGGTCTCGGCGTCAGTGCGATCGGCCGAATCGGCAATGCCTACGCGCAGAACTCAACGTCGACAGCGGAATACGAATCACTTCTGGCTGCCGGCAAATTACCGGTAATGCGTGGGATCGAGGTGGATCAGGACGACCTGCTCCGGGCTGATGTTATTCAGCAACTCATGTGCCATGACGGTTTGAGTATTAGTGACTTTGAATCGTCACATGACATTTGCTTCAAATCCTATTTCCAGAATGAACTGATCAACCTCGCACCACTTGCAAATGATGGACTGGTGTATATCGATGAAGATGAAATCGAGGTCACCGCAAGTGGAAAACTGCTAATGCGCAGCGTCGCAATGATTTTTGACCGGCATTTGAATGGAAACGAAGACAACGGCCGATTCTCCAAGGCCATTTAGAACGGAATTTCCCGGCAGGGTTATTTCTGCCTGGCTGCCAGCCTCTTAGCCATCGCCTTTTCGACTTTGACGATTGCTTTGTCGATGTGCAGAGCATGCGACAAATGGTGACGGGCATCAGCAAGATCTCGCCGTACTATCTTCAGTTCGTCCCTCGCGACTCGCGCCTCCTCTCGAGCTGCCTTGACTGTCTTCTTGCTCTTCGCGATTTGCGCCTCTAATTCCCGGCGCGTTTTGACAGCCATCGATTTTGAGGCGCTGGCGAGTCGACCCGATTTGCTTTTCAATTGCGCCTGGGCCCGCTTGGTACGTGCGTTAATTCGCTTGAGTTGGGCTTCGAGGCGTTTCTTCTCCCTCGCCAGGTTTGACGCAGCCTGTTTCGTCGATTTCAGCAATTCACGTTTCGCGTCCTGCATCGATTTGTACTGCTTCCTGAATACATTTTTCATAATTGCTCTCCACCACAACAGATTCGATCGGCCAGACAGAATGCCCGATCAGCCCGGTTCATAGCAGACGCTACCATTACTCGAATTCGTATTATGTAAGTGAAAACCGACGGCGCAAACAGTTCTGCGAGCTGCACATCGAATTTGTTTCGGCTTACCACGATTACTCCGGTACCGGGCGTTCCATAGAGTAGACTTGGGAGATGTTGCGATTATGAGTGTTCGATGATACGAGATTGGGATGCAGACCGCGTTTCGTAGGCTTTACGAATCCACGGTGCTTGGGCGACCCATCGCAACGTTGGTCGCTGTCACTGCTATCACGTTCGCAATCGGCTGGTTTGCACCGGATTTTTCCCTCGACGCATCCTCCGATTCGTTAATCCTGGAACGCGATGACGATTTACGCTATTACCGATTAATCAGAGCGCGCTATGTCTCCGACGATTTCCTGATTGTCACGTATACGCCACGCAAGGCACTGTTCGATTCCAGCACACTCGATGATCTCCGGGTATTGCGTGATGATCTAGCGGCGCTGCCAAATGTTGCCAAGGTCACCAGCATTCTCGACGTGCCATTGGTCAATAGTCCTGCCGTCGACCTTGGTGATATTTCATCGGGCATCCGTTACCTGGAAAATGCCGACACCGATCGCGACCTCGCGCGTGAGGAGCTGCTCGAAAGCCCCCTGTATCGGAATCTGATTATCAATTCGGACGCCACAACGACCGCACTCAAGATCGATATGCGCCAGGACGAAGAACATCTGAAATTGCGGGACCGTCGCGATGACCTTCGTGAACGTCAAATGTCGGAAGACCTGCAACCCGCCGAAATCGACGAACTGTCCGAAATTGAATCGAGGATTGACGCATACACTCGGGCGCACATGCAGGAGCAGGACCAGGATATAGCGTCCATACGCGAAATTATCGGCAAACATAGCACGGCAGCATCGTTACATCTTGGTGGCATACCAATGATTGTCGCCGACTCCATTGATTTTATCCGGCATGACCTGGTCGTGTTCGGTACCGCAGTACTGGTCTTTCTCATTGTGATCCTGGCGGCGGCATTCGGTAAGCAGCGCTGGATCTTTCTGCCGTTGCTCACTTGTGCGGCAACCTGTGTTTTCATGCTCGGCCTGCTCGGCATACTGAATTGGCGAGTAACCGTCGTCTCCTCAAATTTTGTTTCGCTTTTGTTGATCCTTTGCCTTGCACTGACGCTGCACATCATAGTGAGATACCGGGAGATGCATTCACAGCTGCCCGATGCCGATCAGTTTACGCTCGTCAGCGAAACTATTCGCCGTATCGTAAGACCGTGCATTTATACAGCCATGACCACAATCGTCGCGTTCGGCTCTCTACTGGTTAGCGGCATTCGGCCGGTCATCGACTTTGGTTGGATGATGTCAATTGGCATCGTTGTGGCATTTGTGTATTCCTTCACCCTGTTTCCGGCAGCCCTGATGCTGTTGCAGCCAGGCAAACCGCGATCACGAGATGACCTGACCGCGGCTATAACCGGGTTCTTTGCGCGGCTCATTCGGAAACATGGCAACAGGATATTACTGATCTTTTCTCTGATTTCTTTGATTGGCATCGCGGGAACGACGCAGCTGACGGTCGAAAACCGCTTTATTGATTACTACCGAAAGTCGACCGAGATCTACCAAGGCATGGAATTGATCGACCGTGAGCTTGGCGGAACCACGCCACTGGAAGTCATTATCGACGCGCCCGTTATCGAGGCAGCACTGGATGTAGAGGAGTACGAAGACGATTTTGTTGACATCTATGCAGATGAATCTGCTGATGAAGCCGGGATTACATCGCGTAGTTACTGGTTCAACAGCTGGCAACTCGGCAACGTCACGAAAATGCATGACTATCTTGATGGGTTGCCAGAGACCGGAAAAGTCGTTTCGCTGGCGTCCGTTGCGAGGATTCTCGAGCAGATTGACCCGGACGTGGTCCATGATAATTTCGACCTGTCGATAATCTACGAACGCCTGGAACCGGACATCAAGGATCAATTGTTCACGCCGTACCTGTCCGAAGATGGCGACCAGCTGCGATTCAGCATCCGCGTATTTGAATCTGACCCGTCATTACGACGAGCCAAGCTGATGGGACAGATTCGTGGTGACCTGGTGGATCAGTTTGGACTTGCGGATGAGCAGATTAATCTGACCGGCATGCTGGTCCTGTACAAAAACATGCTGCAAAGCCTGTACCAGTCGCAGATTCTTACCTTGGTTGCCGTTTTTCTCGCAATTATGACGATGTTCCTGGTGCTGTTTCGTTCTATCAAAATGGCTGCGACCGCAATCATTCCGGTTTTGATCTCGGCCGTTCTGATTCTCGGACTAATGGGCTGGTTTGCAATCCCGCTGGACCTGATGACGATTACCATCGCTGCAATCACTGTCGGTATCGGTGTCGATGACACAATTCACTATGTGCACCGTTTTCGTCATGAGTTTTTGGTGGATGGCGATTACTGGGCAGCGATCGAACGCTGCCACCGCAGCATCGGGCGCGCAATTTATTACACGAGCGTCACGATCATGCTCGGATTTTCTATCCTGGTGTTATCGCAGTTCATTCCGACAATATACTTCGGCATCCTGACCAGTCTGGCGATGCTGATTGCACTGCTGGCGAACATGACACTTTTGCCACTGCTGATCGTTACCTTTCAGACGTCGGGCGAGCCTCGAACGAGACTATCGGCAGAGCTGACGTGATACGCGAATATACCTAGCGCGCAATTACCGGTGTAATGACATCATTCAAGTCAACATCAGCCGGAACTCAGCGAGACAATCGATGAACAGGAAAGACCGCATGCCCGAGGACACCGATCTTTATGTCGTTGCACAGCAGCAGTTCGAGCGGGCGTTAACGTGGATCGATGATCTGAAATCCGGCCTGGTTGACTACCTGATAAATCCGAAACGCACGACTCATGTTCGTTTTTCGGTCAACATGGACGACGACTCAATCCAGACCTTTCACGGTTTCCGGGTATTGCACAATCGTGCACGAGGACCTGGAAAAGGCGGCATCCGGTACCACCCTGACGTCTCCGAACACGAGGTCACCGCACTGGCGGCACTGATGACATGGAAAACTGCACTCGCTGATGTCCCGTTTGGCGGCGCCAAGGGCGGGGTCTGCTGTGATACAAAAAAACTGAGTCGTGCCGAGCTACGGCGGATTACGAGGCGCTTCGTCATTGAGCTCGGCGATACGATAGGACCGCATACGGACATCCCGGCGCCTGACATGTACACAGACCAGCAAACCATGGCCTGGATTTACGACACCTTCGACGTAATGCATCCGGGCCAGAATAATCGGGCTGTTGTCACAGGCAAACCAATCGAATTGGGCGGGTCCGTCGGTCGCGAAGCAGCTACCGGTCAGGGATGCCTGTTCGCGACGCAGCATTTTTTGGAGCGTGGCCTGATCGATGGGCTGCAGAGCGTGGCTGGTGCCCGCGTTGCAGTGCAGGGAATGGGTCAGGTTGGTGGCACTGTTATGCGGCTGTTTCATGATGCCGGCGCAAAAATCGTCGCCGTTAGTGATTCCTCCGGCGGTGTTGCCGAGACCAGTGGACTGAATCCCGACGACGTACTGGCCCACAAGGAAAAGTGCGGCACCGTGGTCGGCCTGCCAGAAACTGTGACGATTACGAACGATGATCTCCTTGCCTGCGACTGCGACATTCTCATTCCCGCCGCGCTCGAGGGTCAGATTCGTGGAGATAATGCTGACAAAGTTAACGCAAGGCTGATCGTCGAGGCAGCCAACGGGCCGATTACGCCAGCGGCAGACAATGCATTACAGGCGAAAGACATCATTGTGATTCCCGACATCGTCGCTAACGGCGGTGGGGTTATCGTCAGCTACTTCGAATGGGTACAGAATCTCGAGAATCAGCAGTGGGATATCGACAAAGTCGAGCGCAACCTGAAAAAACGAATCACCCGCTCGGTTGATCGCGTAATTGATCGTTGGGAAAGTCTGCAGGCGACGCACGCGAATACGGCCAAAGTGAAACGACTCGAACCCACTCTTCGTGACGCGGCGCTTGTAACGGCGATCAGAAAGCTCGCCGACGTTATTTTGCAGCGTGATATCTGGATGTAGCGTTATCTTCCATCCAGCTGTTTGAGCAGACTCTCAGCCTGCGCACGATATTCATCAGATTCGGCTGCGGCCCGCAAAGCTTGCCTGGCATCTTCATTGTTTCCGGCCTGATATGCACTGATCCCGGCCAGCAGCGAGATACGCAGCGGATCGTCCAGTCCACCTGCGCTCAGTGCATCCTGATAGGCAGAGTATGATTTCGACCAATTCTCGTCCTCGAAGAAGATTCCGCCAAGCATTACAAAGGTATTGCCATCGGGAGCCAGGGCGGCTGCTTTTTCGAGGACTGTCAGGGCATTCTTTCGCTCGCGCGCCATAAGCCACATGCTGCCCAGTTGTTTTAGCGTATCGGCGTCACTGGGTATCTTTCCTTCCGCTATCCATTGTTCCAGCAATCGTGCGGCTTTATCAGGGACATCGATATAACCGTATAAGGTAACTATCTGTTCGAGATCTGAGTCCCGGTCGATCAGATCGTTATTGTATGCAACCATGAATGATGCAAGCGCATCACTGCTCTCTTCCAGCTGCAGGTAGTGACTCACCAACATTCGCCAGAAAGCTACGTTCGACGGGGCACGCGTGATCATGCCCATCAATACCAATTCGGCCGATTCAAATTTCTTCAGATCGAACAGAATCTGGTAATAGAGCTGATACCAGGATTCCTTTGGCTCTTTCGACAGCGCGAGCGTCTGCTCAATCAGAAACTCCGCGCGGGAAACGTCACCGTTCATGTAATTGGCATACGCAACGGAGAATATCTGCCCCGGTTTTGGCCGTTCTGCCACCGCATACCACTCCTCCAGAACGCTTGTTGCAAGGTCGTACTCCGCCTCACCGAGCAAAAGGGTGCCATAAAAAATGTTCATGTCTGCCCGTGTTTCCACGGGTAGTTCGGCAACTTTCAGCGCCGCCTCGAGAGCCGTGCGCGCCCGTTCGGTATCGTCCAGAATAATACTTGTGTGTGCCAGGTATTGATTGGCCACGGCGAAGTCGTATGGCAGTTCCTGTGTTTTGACCACCAGCGCTTCAAGTGCAGATTTTGCTTCCTGGTACTGCTCCGCCTCCATCATTTCCTGGACATCTTCCAGGGCACTGAAAGTCGCCCTGGTAACGGACTGGGCATGAACGACTGCAACAGACAGTAACGACAAGACCATCAGAAGGGATTTTGCGCACCGCATTGTCATTATTCCTGCAATAACTCGAACACGATTCGCGTATAGGTAATTACGCTGATCGGTTTACCGTTGGCCATTTGCGGCTGATACTTCCAGCGCAGAACGGCGCGCCTGGCCGCGCGGTCAAATACACCCGGTGGATCTGAACGGATGATCTCCGGATCCGCCACTGACCCGGTTTCCGTAACGGTGAAGCGGAGCATGACGAACCCCTCAATCCCCTGATAGTTTGCATTCGTCGGATACTCTGGCGGAAATCGCACCAGCGGCGTAAGCTCCCGGGCAATTTGCACGCTGCCGCCGACGTCTATTTCGATGTCGATGTCCGGCATGTTGACTGCAAGTCCGCCAAGTCCACTGGACTTGCTGGCCTGCGCAAATCTTTCGATGTCACGTTGTGCCTCCGCCTCCGGTTTCTCCGGCGCCGTCGGATCCCTGCGGGACCTGACTTCACGGGATTGCTCCGTCATGCGTATGAAGTTGGCAAGATCAAACTGGGTGGTGTCAGCAAGCCGAATCTGACGGTTGCCTACCATGTACTGGATCGCGCTGAACAGTACGATGTTGATGAGTATCGCGACTGTCACAATTGTCGCGAGTCTGCCTGCATTATTCTGGATCACATTGCATCCGGTGTCGCTGCAACGGCGACATTGTCAACCCCAGCCAAACGCGCCTGATCGAGAACTTCAATAACCAGGCCCGTCTGTGATTCATCGTCTGCCAGGATTACGACGGCACCCTCCGGATTTTCGGCATGTAACCGTTCGACGTGACCGCGTACGCTACGTGGATCGACGCGTTGCCGGTCAACCCATACTTCCCCGTTTTCAGTCACGGCAATCATTATGTTTGCCTGCTCCTGCGTCACTGCGCTGCGTGCACTGGGACGGTCTATTTCAACGCCGGCTTCCTTAACGAATGACGCATTCACCGCGAAGAAGATCAGCAGGATGAATACCATGTCAATTAGTGGCGTAATATTCATTGCGGTCGGCCCGCTTTCTGAACTTAAATGGTCTTTTGTTGCCATTCGTTATTCCTCTGCAAGTTCCCGCTCGAATCGTCGCGAGATATCCTCTGCACGGCGCTCCAGGTCGGAAACAAAATACAAACCGGACAAGGCTGTAAAGAGACCAGCCATTGTGGTGACCAACGCTTCCGAAATGCCGGATGCCATGCCCCTGGTATTGCCGGTACCGAACACCGTAATGACCTCAAACACCTTGATCATGCCGGATACGGTACCAAGCAAGCCCAACAAGGGAAGTATCGCGACCAGGGCATTCAGCGCCAGCATATTCCTGTTCGACTCCGCACGCAGATCGTTGACAAGCGCCTCGAGCCTGCGAAACGCAATGCCGGTCGTCAGGGCGAAAGCCTGGCTCTGCCACTCCTCGCGCAGCCGGTCTCTGATCTCCGACACCTGCGTCCTATGGAACCAGTATCGCTCGATCAGCAGACACCACATAAAGAGCGACGCCAGGAGTATGGCCCATAAAATAAGACCACCTTGCTCGAACAGGCTTGCGAGGCCGTCTGTGTAACTAGTCCAGTTCACGGCCTGTAACGATGTCGCTCGAGTACTTGCCAAGCTTCTCGACCAGTCGATTCGCTCGTCCGGCAAGCAGACTATGGAAAAGCACCAACGGAATTGCGACGGCAAGTCCAAGTTGCGTGGTGACCAGCGCCTGCGAGATACCGCCAGACATCAGCTTCGGATCACCGGTACCAAACAGCGTGATCGACTGGAATGTTTCGATCATGCCGGTCACGGTGCCGAGGAGCCCGAGCAACGGGCTTACTGCGGCAAGCACTGCAACGGTCGGCAATCCCTTGTTCAACAATGAACTCTCCTCTCCAAGCTGCTCGTCCAGGCGTAATGCAATTGCATCGATATTATCGGTAGTAATGCCGCTCGCGATTCTCTTGAGCCGGCCCAGCGCATTCTTTGCGTCAGCCTCATCGGATTGCGCCTGTGCTTCAATGCCACGTCGGGCAAGCAGCAGGCCAATCGCGCGCTGCACCACGATCAGGACACCAATTGCACCCAGCACAAGGATCAGATAGCCAATCCCACCACCCTGCTGCAGGCGCTCCTGCAGGTCGGGGGATTGCACCATCAAACTGAGGATCGCGCCTTTGGACGGGTCCAGCGCCATCGCATGCATGCCTGTTTCAGCTTCTTCGAGTGATCTTGCCAGCCGCTGGAAGCGGGTGGCGGGCTGCCGGCTCAGCTCGACCAGCTTGCCTGACTCCGGAAGATAACGTAGGAACGCGCCATCGCTAACCGAGTTGAATACCCCCGCCCGGGTTACCTGTTGTGCTCCTTCTTCGCCATGTGGCTTGATCACCGTCGCATTGAAGCGCACTACTTTTCCGGACTCTGCGATCTCTGTTAATACGGACGTCCAAAGCTGCTTAATGTCATCGATGGACGGCGGGATCTCCCCTTTGCCGAGATCTTTCAGGAAGGATGAGCGATCTTCCTGTTCGGCAGCCACCAAAGAGGTCTCGAGAACACTGTCTGCGTTCAGGGCGGTTTGCCGAACAATGGCAAACAGATCGTTTAGGTCGCCGGCACGCAGTCGAAGTTCCGCTTCGTATTCGGTCAGCGTTACCTCATTACCCTCGTATTCCGTGCGCAAATTATCTGCACGTCTGTTCTCAGCGGCGAGCTTGGCTCTCGCGTCCTCGAGAATATTGCGTTGGGATTCACGATCGTCAAGGAAACGTTCGATCCGTTCCTGATCATGACTGGCTTCCTGAAGCGCCTCCTGTCGAACTGATTCGACAAGGGCATCGAGTTCCTCTGGCGATGCCAACGCGGCTGTTGTCGGAAGAAGCAAACACAGCAGCGAAAATGTTGACCTGAAATTCATGTCCGGTCCTCCGGTGCAGGCACTGGCAGGCGGGTCAGATCCGGCGGCAACTGTTTACGAGCGATACGCATCGCCCGGTCGAGCGACTGGCGATATTCGTTGTCGAGCTTGACCCAGCGGTCTTGTGATTTGTCCCAGTGTCCGATTTCCAGGCCGTCGAGCGTCATGTAATAGAGGCCCAGTCGGCCGTATCGAAGAAAAGCAACGGTGCGCGTGTCGCCGTCAACTTCGATTTCCCCTTCGTAACCTTCGATCGTATGTCCGTACTCAAGCTCGATCTGGTACGCCTCCGTGACGCGCCGGTATTTTTCCGAGGTCAGCACATCAGGCCGGGCCATTAGCTTGTTCAGTTCTTCAATTCGCAGGTTTCGTTCCTGAGGCAGGAACGGCATGTCAATGTCGACAAACTCTCCGAGCACTTCCAGCATGCGAATGATCAGCGGCAAAATCTGGCGTTTGGTCGTTTCGATCTCTTGAAACTGTCGTTCGAAGTCCGCGATTTCCACTCGTTGCGTCGCGACCAGGCGCTCCAGCTGCAGGTTATAGGCTTCAAGATCGGTTATCTGCGCCGCCGTTTGGCGGTACTCATTGAGCATCTCGCGCGTCTCATCGTCCAGTTCGTTGATGCGTTGCTGCACCTCCGCGCTGGTTTCCTGAATGGTCGACTGGGTGGCAATTGCTTCCTGCAATTGCTCCTGTGCCACTGCACCGGAACTGGCAAAAAACAACGCTGCGCTGGCGGCGAGTATTAGGATGGCTCGGATATTCACGATATTGGTACCCCCGACCTGGCGAAAACGGGTCTGTTTGTTTATCGGAATTTTAAGCGACCCATGAGGTCGAATTCGTCGGGGTTTTTACCTAGCGGGCTGCAGACTTGCGCTACTAGGCAAGCGACCGCCAAACATCCGCGATTCGACTGGTCGGCAGTCGTTTACTTCTGTGCCATTTCCCTGATCGCCGCGGCAATTGCCGATACATCGATTTCAGTGTCGTTTTCCACGACGATGGCCAGTGCATTTTCCTCCGTCGTGAGAGGCTCCGCGGTCGCAAGCTGGTGTTCAAGCACCGCGAGACCGGCCTCCGACGCGTCTATTGCGCAACTTTCGCGTGCGAGGATTCGTTCCCGCATCACCTCGATCGGCGCTGAAATTTGCAGGATCACCGGCACGCACTTGCAGCGTCGCGCGATATCCACTGCCGCCTCCCGCTCCTCCCTTCTTAAGAAGGCCGCGTCCAGAATGACATTGTGGCCCGCCGCGAGACTGGTCCGTGCAGCACTGAGAAGGTGCTGGTACAACTGGCGACTGGCGTCTGCCGTGTAAATGCCTTTTCCGATGCCTGACAGACTGTCTTCCGTCTCCTCAAGACCGAACATCCGTTTACGTTCAATATCGGATCGAACGCGTATGGCGGTCATCGCCGTCAGAAGCTGATCAGTTACCCAGGTCTTCCCGGATCCGGACAACCCCGACATCACAATGAGTATCGGAACGCGTTCCGCAATCTGCCGCCGCGCCATATCGCAGTAGCGAAGCATTTCTTCCCGGTCGGTGATCTGTTCGCTTGCCTCGTCCCGTTCCTGAAAGCGGATCGCCGCTACTTTGGCGCGTACGAGGCATCGGTAAACGAAAAACAGGCTGAGCAATGAAATGCCGTCATAGTCACCGGTGCGCTCAAGATATCGATTGAGAAAATGCGTCGCCAGGTCGTGCCGCCGGCGAGCTACCAGATCCATAACCAGGAATGCGATATCGCAGATGACATCAATGTGGCGCAGATCGTCGTTGAATTCGATGCAGTCGAAGGTAGTGATACCGCCCGGCAACCGCACCAGGTTGGCAAGGTGTAAATCTCCGTGGCAATCACGCACAAAACCATCATCGAATCGCTGCCAGAGTTTTGCTTCGAGGTTTTGCACCTCTTCCTCCGACCATTGGCGCAAGCGTTCCAGCTCAGCGTCGTCAGCGAAACCCTCGAGCGCACAGAAATTGTCGTAAATAAATTCCTTTGTCAGATTGACAACTCGAACACGCTGGCTTTTGTCAATGACCGGCGCTGCCAGGTGGCGTTCCGCGACATGAGCACCCAGCTCGCGCATATCCGCAACAGACAGTGCACCACACTCGAGCTGCCGGTCGAGCAGCAGTTCCTGATCGAAGCGCCGCATCCTGAGCGCATACTCGATGGGCACACCCTCCCCGCCAAAACGTGGCTGACCGTCAATGAGTGAAATCGGTACGACGTCGAGATAGATATCCGGCGCCCAGGGTCGATTCAGCCTGAGCTCCTCTTCGCAAAAAAATTTTCGGCGCTCCAGGTCGCCAAAATCCAGGAAATCGAGCACGATCGGTTTCTTGACTTTGTACGCGTATTCATCAGTCAGGATGACCCACGAGATATGCGTTTCGATCAGCTCTACATTACGGACCGGATGCGCGAATGCGCCTGGCAACATCAAGGAGTCAATGAGGCCGCTATCGGCAATCGTCGCAGTTACACCGACTCTGTGCATCAGGCAATCTCAGACCGATGCTTCGCGTTTCATTTGCCGGTTGATAGAAACCTTCAGCCAGGGTGGCGCAATCAGGGTCGTCACGACCACCATCAGTACGATCGCGGAAAAGATCGCATCATCAATGACGCCGAGTGTGCGCCCGATTGCCGCAAATACGAGGCCGACCTCGCCGCGTGGCAACATACCGACGCCGACAACCAGTCGACTGGTTTTTCGACTCACGCCAAGACCGCTGGCCAGTTTGCCCAATACTGCCGCGACCAGCAGCCCGGCAGCGGTGACGATCACCGGCCAGGAAAGGAACGACTCGAACTTGACCTGTATGCCCATCAGGATGAAGAAGATAGGAAGCAGTATAACTTCCAGCGGCATGATCAGTTCGCGGATACTGACAAACTTGCTGTTCGAGTCTTCATGGTCATGAAAATAATGGTCGGAGAGGATAATGCCGGCGGCAAATGCACCGATTATCGTTGCCAGCCCCGCAAGGTTGGCGACCCATGCCAATACCATCACAAACAGGTATGAGGTGAACATTTTTGCCTCGACGATATCCAGCCTGCTAAGGATCCTCGCGGCAAATCGAACAATTGCCGGTCCCAGCGTAACAGCGGCAACGAGGAACAAAGAGGAGATCAGGACGACGCTGATTATGTCCGGGAAGTTGATACTGCCGCTGACAACCATGCCGGACACCACCGCGAGGATTATCAGGCCAAGTATGTCGTCACAGATCGCGGCGCCAAGGATGATGTGACTTTCCCTGGATCCGCTGCGTCCCATTTCTGCCAATACATTGGCAGTGATCCCGACGCTCGTTGCCCCGAGTGTCGCGGCGACGAACAAATTCGAGTTGATCGTCAAATCGGGCCGCAGTAGCAGGGCGGCGGCAAAGCCCAGTCCAACTGGCAGAACGACTCCGATAATTGCCACACGAATAGACTCGGCGCCAACCTGGCGCATTTCGTCGAGATTTGTTTCGAGACCCACCATGAACAGGAGGAAGATCACGCCGTAACGCGAAAAGACGTCTACCGTTTGGGCGACCTGCATTACCTGTCCGCCCTGCGGTCCC
>Ga0224508_10003428_pt1 | contig 13108 bp, 12 predicted proteins | sample SF_Jan12_sed_USG_4_FD_170157 | JGI IMG/M metagenome (GOLD analysis project Ga0224508, IMG submission 170157) | Sediment microbial communities from San Francisco Bay, California, United States - SF_Jan12_sed_USGS_21 | ecosystem: Environmental > Aquatic > Marine > Sediment | place: USA...
GTTCCTCCTCTTTCCTGTATGCCGGATGCCGCGGCCAATCGAACTTAATCGTATATGGCAGTACGATCTGCCGGCACCGATCAACCAGGATTTCTGCCGGTATCAGGCGGCATAATAACGACGCTCCGCGAGCCTCGCCTTGACGGGAGACATAAATATTCCAGATACTCCTGCTTCCGGCCTACGCCCTGCGCGCAGCAGGCAAGCGAGCGAGCTAGTGTTGCTTACTCAGACGCTCGCGGACCAAGATGCAGCGTCTCGAAACTCGCGCTTTCTGGCCGGAAGCATTCCAGATCACCATTCGAAAGATTGAAGTACCAACCGTGAATCTTCGCGTTCTGTTGTTCCAGCGCTGTGGTGATCCAGGGATAGGAGCGCAGGTTTTTCAGCGAAGCAGCAAGCGCTCTGCGACTGCAGGCGCATGCCTGTTCGTCAAGGTCCGCGTCCGGCATGTCCGCTAGCACCTCGCGGGCGGCCGGTTCGGCGACTTTCGTCCATTTGTCGAGGGCCCGCTCGGGATCGAAATCGTCTACCAGACGTGTCAAGAGACTGCGAATGCCGCCACACCGCGAGTGGCCCATCACGATAATGTGTGCGATTTTGAGGTAGCAGACGGCGAACTCCAGGGCCGCCTGCGTTTCGGCGAATTGACCGTCGATCTCATAGGGCGGCACGAGATTGGCTACGTTGCGAATCACCATCAGATCGCCGGCCGAACAGTTGGTAATGATAGCGGGATCGACTGCGTGAATCGCAGCAGGCGATCATCAGGATTTTCGAGTGCGCCCCATAACGCGCGAGTTGCTTATACCTGCCACTGGGATCGCTTGTATAGTCGTCATGGAACGAACGGAAACCGGCTATCAGGGCGTCAATATCATTCATGCCACATTCACCATAGGCGGTACCACTTCCAACCAGGGTCGTGATTTCAAACACGTCGAGCGTTGGTAGCGGCGCCGAAGTGCATTTTGTCCGCTTGGCCGATCACGGAACGTGCCAATCAATCAATAACAGTCAATTCAGTGAGTTATGCGTGTTGCCAGTGATTTCACGACGAGCACATGCACTGAAATAAGCCACACATTGCACCGATTCCATGCGCTGGAGGGATTGCCGGTTCAGCGCGGTGCGCCGCGTGCGTTCAGGTGCCTAAAGAGTTTTCACGAACCACCGATACGTACGTAATGACAATCCTTTATGCGCTAACCAACGTGAAAACGTGCGGGGCAGCACGCGGCTGGCCCGAGCGGGGCGTAGCTCGCTACGGAAGTCGCGTCACCGGGTTCATCGGGATGAGATGATCAAGCCGATGCCTACGCCGCTTCTGATCTGTGACGACTCGAGCTTCGCACGCAAGCAGATCGCCCATGCGCTGCCAGAAGACTGGGATGTCGAGTTGAGCTTCGCCGGTAATGGCATGGAGGCACTCGAGGCCATATCCGCCGGGCGGGGCGATGTCGTTTTTCTGGATCTAAACATGCCGGTCATGGACGGCTACCAGGTGCTAGAGGCAGTGCGCGAACGCGACTTGCCGGCGATGGCGATCGTGGTCTCCGGCGACATTCAGCCCGAGGCGGAAAGACGCGTCAAAGCGCTGGGCGCCCTGGAGTTCATCAGGAAACCGCTCGAGCAGAATAGTGTTGCCGATGTGCTGCACAGATTTGGCATTCACAGCACGTCGGTAAATACTCTCCGGCACGACGCACTTGCCGTCGACCCCCTGGATGCACTCAGGGAGGTTATCAACATTGCCATCGGTCAGGCTGCCGACGTGCTGGCCCGGCTGTTGAACACATTCGTCGTTATGCCGGCGGCCACGGTGAACATGCTGGAGGCCAGTGAACTGCGCATGGCATTGCAGCAGATCGGGCGCGATGGCAACGTGGCCGGTGTATGTCAGGGTTTCGTTGGCCCGGGCATTGCGGGTGAGGCATTCATGATGATCAACGAGCCGGGCGATGTCGCCAGGCTGATGCACTACGATTGCGGGCACGACGCCGTCGCAGAGATCGAGTTGCTGATGGACACCGCGAACGTGATGATCGGGGCCTGCCTGAAACGTATCGCCGAGCAGCTCGGCATCAAACTCAGCCAGGGTCACCCGATGTTGCTCGGCGAGCATGGGAAAATCGAGGATCCCGGTACTATGCAGGACGCATGCTGGCCACGCTCGCTGGCGACCGAGGTGCGCATCAGTATCGAAAACGAGAACGTCCACTGTGACCTGCTGATACTGTTCACCGAGAGTTCGCTCAGCGCGCTGGAAGCGTTGAGCGCGTACCTGGCCGACTAGGTGATCCGCGTGACTGATCATCAGGACATTGCAGTTCTGCACTGGCAATCCACCTTGCTGCAGACGATCGATGCCGGTCTGGTGGTCCTGGATCACGACTACAACGTCCAGATCTGGAACGCCTTCATGGAGAACCACAGCGGCTTCGGTTACGCGGATGTCGAGGGGAAGAGCATTTTTGAACTGATTCAAGACGTCCCGGAAGATTGGCTGAGGCGTAAACTGGAAACGGTCACTACATTGAAAAGCCGTGCGTTCAGCAGCTGGGAGCAACGTCCTTATCTGATCAGATTCGACACTTATCGGCCGATTACCGGTGTCGCCGATTGCATGTATCAGAACGTAACGTTTCTGCCGATCATGGCACTCAACGGCATGGTAGAGCAGATCGGCATCATCATTTACGACATGACCGACGTCGCCGTTAGCAAGCAGGCTTTCACCAGAGCCAACGAGGAACTCGCCAAACTGAGCCGTACCGATCGCCTCACCGGCCTCGCCAACCGGGGGTTCTGGGAGGAGTGCATGGTCCAGGAATTCAAGCGCGCCAAGCGTGCCGGGCATCCTTGCTCACTGATCATGTTCGATATCGACCATTTCAAGAAGATCAACGACACCTTCGGGCATCAATGCGGCGACGAGGTGATCCGTCAAACGGCGGCCTGCCTGGGGGATTGTATGCGCTCGACCGATATCGCCGGCCGCTATGGCGGGGAGGAGTACGCCGTCATTCTCATCGACACGGATTGCGATGGCGCGCTGTTCGTCGCCGAGCGTATTCGCGAGACTCTGCAGGCGCTTGCCGTTGAGCATGACGGGCAGGAAGTACGCTTCACTGTGAGCTTGGGAGTCGCCGAGGTGACGGAACAGATGGTGGCGCATGACCAGCTCATCGAAGCTGCCGATCGCGCGCTTTACGAGGCCAAAAAAGCAGGACGCAACAACGCCAAGGTCGCCGCCAGGGCTGGCGCGCACGTGGCAGCCTGATCGAAGTCAGAATCTTCCGGCGGACAAGGATTCGGATCGGGACGCTACTTCGGATCGAGGGGGGGAAATCCACAGCGTGAACGCTGCTCCTCGACCGGACTCCCTCCGGCCAACGCCGTCCAGGTGTCTTTTTCGCTACACTTGCTTCGGGACTGCTGCTGCAAGCGGCTGAACTTCATTACACCGGCGCTCGGTACCTGCAAGAGTTCTCATCTGGCGCTGGGCATGGCGGTACACTTGCCGGCGGTGACAGTCACTGAACACGCGGTCTCAACCGAGGCGATTGCGTCGAGTATGCTGTTGCGCCAGGTTACAACCTCAGAGGAAGATACCAGTGCGTTGCGAGATCGTCGCCGTTGGCACTGAACTGCTGCTCGGACAGATAATTGACAGCAACTCGTCGTGGATGGGTGAACAGCTGGCGCTTGCCGGTATCGATTCGCACTATCAGACCAAGGTCGGAGACAATCAGGCGCGCATCGTCAACTGCATCAGGCTAGCCCTGCAACGCAGCGATGCGGTGATCCTGTGTGGCGGACTGGGGCCGACACAGGACGACATCACACGTGAGTCGATTGCCGAGGTTCTGGGTGTGCCGTTGCGGCGCGACCAGGCTATGGCAGGGCATATCAGGAAGCTGTTCGAGCGACGCGGCCGCCGGTTCGCAGAAAACAACCTGCGCCAGGCGGACCTGCCCGAGGGCGCGGCGTTCATCGAGCAGATGCCCGGCACCGCCCCGGGCCTGATATGCCCGATCGGAGACAAGGTGATTTATGCGGTACCCGGCGTGCCGCATGAAATGCGCGACATGATTTCCGGCAGCATCCTCTCCGATCTGCAGCGGCGCATGGGAGTGACAGCGGTGATCCGCAGCCGCGTGCTGCGCAGCTGGGGTGAGAGCGAGTCCGGGCTTGCCGAAATGCTGCACGAGCGAATCGAGGCGCTGGACGAAGCCGGCAACCCGACGCTGGCGTTTCAGGCGAGCGGCATCGAGGGCTTGAAGATCCGCATCACGGCAAAGGCTGCCACGGAAGAAGCCGCCGAGGCGCTGATCGAGTCCGAAGAAGCCAATGTCCGTGCCATTGTCGGCGATGCGATATTCGCAGTCGACGAAACCAATATGGAGGCCGCCGTGCTGGAATTGCTGCGCGAACGCGGTTTGACCATGGCAGCGCTCGAATCGGTTACCGGTGGGCTCCTCGCTGCAAGGCTCACCGAGGTAACTGGCGCGGCCGACGTCTTCCTAGGCGGCATCACCGTGTGCTCCGACGAACTCATGTTCCACGAACTGGGTATACCTGAGGGCCCGATCGTTACCGCCGAGTGTGCAAAGGCTATGGCCACGGCCGCACGTGACAAACTCGGTGCCGACGTCGGGGTGGCGGTTACCGGGGTCGCCGGTCCGCAAGAGAAGGAAGGGCATCCACCGGGCCTGGTGTTCCTGGCCGTGGCGCTGACCGATCACCTGGAGGCTCAGCAGGTTCGGCTGCCAGGCGACCGTCGCCGGATCAGGCAGTTTGGCGTGATCAGTATCCTCAACCTGTTAAGGTTGCGTCTGATCGGTTCTGACCGCGAGGCTGTCATGCGCTAGCGGCAGTGGTGCACCGACGTTCCGCTCAGTAGCCTTAAGTCAAATCGGAAATCCCATTCATGCCTATGCTTACCGCAGACGACGACGTCGAACTTTATTATGAAGACACTGGCAGCGGCACACCGATTGTTTTCGTGCACGAGTTCGCGGGCGACTATCGGAGTTGGGCGCCCCAGGTGCACCATTTTGCACGCCGCTACCGCTGCATAACCTACAACGCACGCGGCTATCCACCGTCTGCCGTGCCCGATGACCCGCAACGATATTCACAGCAGCGCGCACGCGATGACATCCGCTGCGTGCTCGACGCTCTGAGCATCGATCGCGCTCATGTGGTGGGGCTCTCGATGGGTGCGTTCGCTACCCTGCACTTCGGCATGAGCTATCCGTCGCGGCCCTTGTCGCTGGTGGTGGCCGGCTGCGGCTACGGCGCGCATCCCGATCAGCGCGCACACTTTCAAGCTGATTCTCAGGCAATGGCGCGGGCAATGCTGGAGAAGGGCATGCAACACATGGCGGAGACTTACGGCCACCGCCCTGCGCGTCTACAGCTGCGGGACAAGGATCCGGACGGATTTGCCGAGTTCATTCGCCTGTTTGCCGAGCACTCCGCCAGAGGCTCTGCCAATACCATGCGCGGCTATCAGGCACAGCGCCCGTCTCTTTACGACCTTGCCGGAGAAATGCGGGCGATCACGGCGCCACTTTTAATCGTTGCCGGTGATGAAGACGACGCGACGCTGGAACCGTCGCTGCTGATGAAGCGCACGATCGCGACTGCGGCACTGGCGGTTCTGCCAAAAAGCGGCCATGCGCTCAATCTCGAGGAACCCGCGCTGTTCAATCGTCTGGTGGAGGATTTTATCCATACTACCGAGAGCGGCCGATGGGTCGCCCGCGTACCGGAAGCGCCCGGTAGCCAATCGCGTTAAAATTCGCCATGCCCCCATGCAACGTGCGGGTCCGTCAGGAGGAAAAAATGGATAAGCAGGTAATTGATCAGCGAGTGTTCGATCTCTACGATGAGTACTGTCACGGCTACATCGACCGGCGCGAGTTCTTTCGGCGCGCGGGCGCTTTAACGATCGGCGGCGTCAGCGCACTGGCCATGGCGCAGGCCCTGCTGCCCCGCTATGCGGAGGCACAGACTGTCTCGTTTACCGACAAGCGCATCAAGGCACGCTACGTGGACTACCCGTCACCCGGCGGCACTTCCGGGGAAATGCGCGGCTATCTGGTGCAGCCGGCGGGTCAGGGTCCATTCGCGGCGGTACTGGTGATTCACGAGAACCGGGGACTGAATCCGTACGTCGAGGACGTCGCACGACGCGTGGCGGTGGCAGGATTCCTGGCGCTGTCCCCTGACGGCCTCTCTCCCGTGGGCGGTTATCCGGGTAATGACGACGATGGACGGACGCTGCAGAAGAGCCTTGACCAGGTGAAGCTGCGCCAGGATATGTTCAACAGCGCAAAATATTTACAGTCGCACCAGCTGTCGAACGGCAAACTGGGTGCCACCGGTTTCTGCTGGGGCGGCGGCACGACCAACTTCCTGGCGGTGACCATGGGCAGTGATCTGCATGCCGGCGTGCCGTTCTACGGCCGGGCACCGGCCGCCGCGGATGTCGCCAGGATCCGCGCGCCGCTGCTGATCCAGTCCGCCGAAAACGATCCCCGCATAAACGCCATGTGGCCGGAGTTCGAGACGGCGTTGAAAGCCAATGGAGTCGACTACCAGCGACACCTGTACCCGGGCACCAGGCACGGCTTTCACAATAACTCGACGCCGCGTTACAACGAGGCGGCCGCCGATCTCGCCTGGCAGCGGACCATCGCGTTCTTCAAGCAGCATCTCGCCTAGCGGGACGGGCTACGGCGAGCCAGGTTCCGCAGTCATGTCGAACTGGATTTCGATGCGGTTGCCGTCGGGATCGTACACGTTCACCTGGCGGATGTGGTAATCGGGCACGTCGGAGAGCCTGTACGGCGGATCCAGGGATTTCAGATGGGCGAGAAATTCGTCCAGGCCCTGTGCACGGATCGCGAAATGTTCTATGCGGATTTCATCCACGCGTGGTTGCTCCGCCGTTTCCACCAGGTGCACCCAGGCTTTGTCGCCCCAGTACAGCCAACGCCCGCCGAAGGAAAACGGCGGGCGCGGACTTGATTCGAGTCCCAACACCCGGTGGTAGAAATTCGCCAGCGCAACGACGTTGCTGGTGCGTATATTGATGTGATCAAGCCAGAGTAGGGGCACGGTGCGACAGTCTCCCCGATCTTGTTGTTGGCCCATTCTAATCGATCCTGGTACCAGTCCCGCATGGATCAATAGAACGTGGCCGCGTTTACGATAAAATCTCAGCCTGTTTGATTTTTCGCCAGCATGTCGACCCATCTCACCAAGCCTGCCGAGGTTCTGGGGGCGACACGGGGATGGGATGAACAGTTCTATGACACCCGCTGATTTACGGATTCCGCCCCCGGGGAGTCTCGAGGAACTCGCCCGCTTCGCCGAGTTACAGCGGCGGCTGATCCCACTGTTTCGGCGCATTTTTCCGGACCCGCGGGAACCGCGTACCGTGCTCGTCAACCCCAGCCTCAGTCTGGATTCCGACGTGATCGCGAACATTCAGGGATTGCCCCACTACGAAGAGCGGCTGCTCTGCATGCTGCTGCTGCTGCGCTTGCCCCGAACCAGGGTCGTGTACGTAACCAGCATGCCGGTGGACCCGGCCATTGTCGATTATTACCTGCACCTGCTGCCGGGCATCCCCGGTATTCATGCCCGCAAGCGCTTGACGATGCTGAGCTGTCACGACGGCTCGACGGGGGAGACGCTAACCAAGAAGCTGTTGGCACGCCCGCGTTTGCTCGAGCATTTGAGCACCGCGATAGGCGATCCTGCGCTCGCGCACATGACCTGTTTCAATGCGACTGCCGCCGAGCGCACGCTTGCCGTACGCCTCGATATCCCCATTTTCGCCAACGATCCCGCGCTCGAGCACCTGGGCAGCAAGAGTGGTAGCCGACACGTATTTCGCGAAGCCGGTGTGCCGATGCCGGTCGGCTGCGAGGACCTGCGCGACGTGCACGACGTGGCCGAGGGGTTGGCGCAGTTGAAGCGCAACGACCCTGGATTGCGCAGGGCGACAGTGAAGCTGGAGTACGGCACGTCGGGCGAAGGCAACGCGCTGTTCGAATTCCGCGATGTGCCGCAGGGTGCCGGTCTGAGCAGATGGGTAACGAACGCGCTTCCCGGCGGTCTGCAGTTCGAGGAGCCGGCGATGCACTGGGAAAAGTATGCGGCCAAGTTCAAGGTGATGGGCGGGATCGTCGAAGCCTGGCAGGAAGGTGAGGAGACACGCTCGCCCTCGGTGCAGAATCGCATTACGCCGCTTGGGGACCTGGAGATCATTTCTACCCACGACCAGGTCCTGGGAGGACCTTCCGGACAGGTATTCCTGGGTTGCACGTTTCCGGCGAACGATGCTTACCGCCTGGATATCCAGGAGTCGGGACGGCGCATCGCGGCGGTGCTCAAGGAGCGCGGGGCGCTCGGCCGTTTCGGAGTTGATTTCGTGTCCGTGCGCGGCGAACACGGCTGGCAGCACTACGCTATCGAGATCAATCTGCGCAAAGGCGGCACCACCCACACGTACCGCATGCTGCAATTTCTCACCGATGGCACTTACGACGAGGCAACCGGCCTGTTTTTCACGCACGCTGGTCAACCTCGCTTCTACTACGCGTCAGACAACCTCAAACACGAAAACTACAAGCGTCTGGCGCCCGATGATCTGATGGACATTGCTGTTGAGCACGGCCTGCATTTCTCGGCCGCTACGCAGCAGGGGGTTTTCTTCCATCTGATCGGCGCGTTGTCGGGCTACGGAAAGCTGGGCCTGGTGTGTGTGGCCGCCAGTCGCGCCGCCGCCACCGAGCTTTACCAGAACACCGTCCGTGTCCTGAATGAAGAAACACGTGATGTTTCATGAGGGCGGGTGACTGCCGGAGGACAGGTGCGAACCTCGACACTCACGACACATGTTGCGGGTAACACGCATGCGTAGTACCGGGCTGGATACCGAAAACTGGCTGCGGCACGCTTGGCTCAACCGTCTGCAGTCCGCTCTGCTCCTCGCGTTGATGGGAGGCTTGCTGGCGCTGGTGGGTTGGCTGCTGTGGGGCGGCATTGGGATCGTAACGTTACTGATCGCGGGCGTGGTGATAGTGCTCATGAACCCGACGTTTGCGCCGCAGTGGATCATGCGCATGTACGGCGCGAAAACACTGACCCCCGGGGAAGCGCCAGGGCTTTACGCAGCGCTGCGCGAGCTGGCCGGCAGAGCCGGCCTGGAGGTTCTGCCAAAACTTCACTACATCCCCAGCCGTATGGTCAACGCTTTCACCGTGGGGCGCGCAGATCAGTCGGCGATCGCCGTGACTGACGCTCTGCTGCGCGTGCTGAACAGCCGCGAAATCGTCGCGGTGCTGGCACACGAGATCAGCCACGTGCGCAGCAACGACATCTGGGTCATGAGCCTCGCCGACATGTTCAGCCGCATGACCAACCTGCTGTCCATGTTCGGGCTGCTGTTGCTGTTCGTGAGCCTGCCGGTGGCGATGCTGGCAGAGGTGTCGATCAACTGGTTTGCGATACTGTTATTGATCGTGGCGCCCAACCTCAGTGCGCTTGCACAGCTCGGCCTGTCGCGCACCCGCGAGTACGAGGCTGACTTGAACGCCGTACGCCTTACCGGCGATTCCGAGGGGATGGCGAGTGCGCTGATCAGGATCGAGCGTGCCTCGGGCGCCTGGCTGGAGCGGATCTTCCTGCCCGGGCGCGGTATTCCCGATCCGTCGCTGTTGCGCAGTCACCCGTCCACTGAAAGCCGGATCCAGCGGCTGCGCGAACTCGTGCCGGACGAAAACTACCCCTCGTCCCGGGATTGGGTACCCGATGTACAACCACACGACCGGCCCGCAACGCGCGCGCCGCGCTGGCACGTCAACGGTTTGTGGTACTGACAGCGGGTGCCGTGGTGGCGCGATGACGACTCCAGTCCGATGAACTGCCCGGTCGGTGGTGCGACCCGGGGGCGCGGAAATCGTAAGAGACTCGTTCCGTTTGCGGGTCGACTCGACTGGCCTGCGGCGGCAGCGCTACCAGGTCGGCGACAAACTGTACATGAATGGTCTGCAGCGCGGATTCGAATGCTTTTACGCTATCCAGCACCCGGTCGCTTGACGCGCGCTGGATGACGTCGTAGCTGCGCTTCAGGACGTCTCTGCCGGTGACTGTTCTGTGCACACGCAACTCGAGGCTCAGGGCAATATCGACTCGGTCATTGGCCAGCAGGCGCTCCATCCGGATCAGCCGTCCGTGCAGCGTGAGGTCGCGCGTGGTGGGTTGCCCGACTGGTGTAAAGCCGGTCCCCTGCAGACGTACGGTCCAGTAGTCGCGCAACAGATTGGCTGGCGCGTCCATCCAATAATGGTAGGCGTGTTGTTTGAGCACACGGTGTCCGCCGTCGTCGCTGTAAAGCAACGCGCGTTCGCGTAACAGTCCGTCGGCGGTGAAGCGTCGCACCTGTATCGTGCCGGGTAGGTGCGAAGCGCCGGGCGGCGCCGTCTGCTCCGGACGCAGGCGATAGTAGTTCTCCGTCGGCGCCGGTGGTGACGTCATGCAACCTCCCAGCAACGCGGCGAAGGCGAAAATCGTCGCCGGTTTCCAATGTATCATGGTCTGGATACTTCCTGCGGTGCCGTGCTCAGCAGCAATGCCGAGGGATTGTCGCGAATGCGGCGGCTGAACTCATGCAAGTTGCGGCTGCTGCCCTCGAGGTGATGGCCGATGGTGTCGACGCTGTCGCTTACGCTCAGCAGCGAGCTGCGCATATCGGCCAGCGCGGCGGCGACTTGCGGGGAACTCGTTCTCATCAAAGCATCGACGTCTGCAATCAGTGTGTTCACGGAGGACGCTGCAGTGTCCAGGCGTCCCACGAGCATGCTCACATCCGAAGACGCGTGATCCAGGTTCGCGAGGATATTGTCCACGTGCTGCACGTTTTTCTCGCTCAATACGTCGTCGAGACGCGTAACTCCCCGCCGCACTGCAGCCGTTACTTTTGGTGTGTTGGCCCGCAACGCAGCGCTGGTTACCTGCAGGTCGTCGAGAATGTCCGGCACCTGCTGGTTCAATCGCGCGCTTAGCGCCTGTAACTGTGCGATGCTGCCGGGCAGTTGTCTGCTCATGTGCTGGCTGACGACGTTGAGATTCGTCAGCAGCGCCGGCGCCGTGGTTTCCAACGCCTGACCCAGCACATCGACGCTGCCTTGAAGACGATTTATCAGGGGCCGCAGGGCGCTGCGGCTGAGGTTTTCGAATTCGCCCGCCACCGCGTTCATGGCGGTGAACACATTGCTGCCGGATACTCCCCGCAGACTACCTTGCGGTTGCAGGTAACTGCCGCTGGTTCCTTCCTCGATGTCGATACTAACCGCCGACAGCAGCCCGTCCGCCACGACCCGCGCCAGCGAATCTTCTGGGATGCGCCAGTCTTCGCGCAACGCAAACTCGATTCGGTACCGCGTACCGCGCTCGGTTTGTTCGGGGGTAACGGATTCAACCTGACCGAGCGGGTATCCGGCATAGGTGACCGGTGTGCCGAACTTGATACCGGCTACGTTGCGCAGTTCGGTGTAGTAAGTGTGAGTAGGGCCCCGGTTGCCGCCGAGCATATACACGGCCGTTAATAACGTGCCGAATGCCAGCAATACAAAACTGCCCAGCAATGCATAGTTGGTTTTGTTGTTTCTCATTGCGTAAGCCTCTGCAGGTAAGCGGCGCCATCGAGCATGCCGGGGCCCGCGCGGCGGTGCAGCAGGCTCTGTACGCGCTGCGATTCGCTGTTGCGCACCGCATCGACCGTGTCGCTGATCAGGATGTGACCCGCATCGAGTACCGTAATGCGATCGGCGATTCCGAACGCGCTTTCCAGCTCGTGCGTTACCAGTACGATCGTTATCTGCAATGCATCGCGCAGCTGCAGAATCAATGCGTCCAACTCCGCGGCGACCACCGGGTCCAGACCTGCCGACGGCTCGTCGAAGAACAGCAAACGGGGGTCCATGACCACGGCACGGGCCAGCGCCGCACGCTTGATCATGCCACCGGACAACTCGGCCGGATACAGGTGACCTTTGCCACTCAGGTTGACCAGTTCGAGCTTGATGCGGCTCATGATGCGAATCGTCTGCGCATCGAGTTCCGTGTGCTCGCGCAGCGGAAATTCGGTGTTCTCAGCAACTGTCATCGAGTTGAACAGCGCACCGCCCTGGAACGACACGCCGATGCGCTTACGCAGCGAGTACATTGCGTCGGCGGACAGTCGCGTAATGTCCTCGCCGAGAATTTCGATGCTGCCGCTGGTGGCTTCTTCCAGTCCCAGCAGGTGCCTCAGCAACGTGCTTTTGCCCGAGCCGCTGCCGCCCATGATCACCATCACCTCGCCGGTGTGCACGGTCAGGTCGATGCCGTGCAGAATCTCAGTGTCCCCGTAGTGGGTTACCAGGTCGCGGACTCGAATCACGGGCGCTGTTTGCGTCATCGGTTGGCGAAGAACGTGAGCAGCATGTCGGCGACGATGATGTAACTGATCGACTGCACCACTGCGCGGGTTGTCGCACGCCCCACGCCTTCGGCACCGCCTGTCACGCTGAATCCGTTGCTCACGCCGACCAGCGTGACGATCACGGCGAACAATAGACTTTTCAGTACACCTTGCAGCACGTCGCTGATGTCCAGCACTTCGCGCACGCGCTCGAAGTAGCCTGGTAAGCTCATGTTGAGTTCCAGATTGCAGAACACGCCGCCACCGAGCAGACCCATGACGTCGGCCAGAACCGTCAGGCAAGGCAGCATCACCAGCATCGCCAACAGCGGCGGTGCAACCAGATAGCGCACCGGGTGCAAGCCAAGCACACGCAGTGCGTCGATTTCCTGGGAAATGCGCATGCTGCCCACTTGGGCGGCCAGGGCCGACCCGGTGCGGCCTGCGACCAGTATTCCGGTGATCAGCGGTGCGAACTCGCGCGTTACAGCGAGCGCGATGCCGACGACAACCTGCGATTCGGCACCGAAAGCCCGCAGCGTGTGAATGCCTTGAATAGCGAGCATCAAACCGATGACCATTGCGAGAATCGCAACAATCGGAATCGCCTGCAGCCCCGTA